>Ga0255783_10000354_pt1 | contig 54006 bp, 54 predicted proteins | sample 011ome_22_FD_179981 | JGI IMG/M metagenome (GOLD analysis project Ga0255783, IMG submission 179981) | Coastal salt marsh microbial communities from the Groves Creek Marsh, Skidaway Island, Georgia - 011507BT metaG (version 2) | ecosystem: Environmental > Aquatic > Marine > Intertidal zone >... | reverse complement strand
TGTTGCACTTTCCGTAAGCTTGCGCCTCCCAGGAGTTACCTGGCACCTTGCTCTGTGAAGTCCGGACTTTCCTCTGCAAATACAGCGATCGTTCGACCAACTCGCAATAATTATAATATCAATGAAATTATTTATAAATCTAATAATTGTTTATAAATTTCTCTTTTAGATTCTTTTGTGACTAACGATAGTAACTTTGCAGCATCTTTAGGCGGAAGCTTATCCAAAAAAGCTTTCATTATTGATTCGTCTATTTCAAAACCCTTTTTAGAATCTGAAAATCTTAATACCAAAACCATCTCACCTTTAAGAGTTAATTTATTTAATTTGATAAGTTTTGCAAGCTCTGTTGAGCTTCCTCTAATTACTTCTTCATGTATTTTTGTCATTTCTCTACAAATAGCCATATCAATACCCTGAGGATATAAACCATTAAGAATAGATATTGTATTTTCTATCCTTCTAGCAGTTTCAAATAAAATTGTTGTATGTTGAGTTTTAGCAATTGATTCTAGAAAATTGTACTTAGGTTTGCCTTTTTTTGGAATAAATCCTAAAAACAGGAAGCTGGATGGGGGCATGCCTGATAACAGTAAAGCATTAATTACGCTTGATGGTCCTGGCAATGCAGTGAAAGTAATCTCGTTTTTTATACATTGCGTTAGTAAATAATAGCCAGGATCAGAGATTGCAGGAGTTCCTGCGTCTGAAACTATAACTACATCGCTTTTATCTTTTAATATTGAAAGAATCTTGGGTGTAATATCTTTTTCATTGTGCTCATGAAAAGATTGAACTTTCTTTTTAATATCCAAAAAATCTAAAAGCTTCTTGGTATTTCTAGTATCTTCAGCAAATATATAATTTGTATTTTTTAGAAGATCAATTGATCTAAGTGATATATCATTTAGGTTACCTATTGGCGTTGCGATAAAATATAACATTATTAAAAAATTATGAAACGTAGCTTAACATTTCTTTGGATTATACTTTTTCTTTCAAGTTGCGTTAATAACAATGCTTCATCCTTATATATAAATGGTGATAAGCTCGATCCAGTTGATATTAATGTAGAGCTTGATGATAGCATTCGAACTGACCTATCAAAAGTAATACAAAAATCTTTGTCATATTCTTATCTCACAGATGAAGAAAAATCATTATTAAATAACTATTTATTCGCTTTGGATGGGAGTTTAAAGAAAAAAGTTCTGGCCTCTATGAGTAATTCTGAAAAAATTTATAGTAAAGACTCTATAAGGTATTTCTTTAATACTGATGATAAGAATAAAAACTTATTAATTAAGTTGTCATTGGAACTCTCGCAAAAATCAGATCTTATCTTTGATGAAAATGGTGTTTATGTCGATAAAGATCTACTAAATAAACCTGCAGGTAATTTCTGTAACTCATATTCAAATGATCAACGCCAATATTTAGAAAAGATTATTTTTCAAAGCGAAACCGGCTCTGAGGATGGAGTCCTTGTTATCTTTGGAGATGAATATGAAAATTATGTAAATGGTTTAAAAAAATTCTACCCTGAGGCTTCATACTCTAAAGTAAATAACAAAATGTATGATGATCTAATTTCAAAATCACTTGGAATTTATGAAAGCAAAAATAGAAAATCAAAGTTGCAAGGGTTAGATTTGAATTCAGAAATAGAATTTACTCCAAGAAAAAAACAAGACATCAAAAAAATATACGTAATTCTTGAATATGAGGATGCTAAAACATTAGTGCCAATATTAAAAAATTATGTTTTAGACTTTCCTGTTTTTGCAAGCACAGATATGCTTTATCAAATTGGTGATCCAAAAAAAATTATTGACTACGAAGGTGTATATTTTCCGCTTTCAAATATGACAATTAATAATCTAATGTTAAAAGATTTCAAAAATATTAATGTAGAAGAGATTTTTGATAAATATATCTTAGGTGAACTTCTTATGCAGGAGAGATTATATGCATCTGGAATCTCAAGGGCTGAAGTCAGTTCAGACCTATCAATTATTAAGTATGATCAATACGAATGTAACCAAAGAGAGTTTATCTTAGGTAGAGTTGCAAGTAACTAGCCTTACTCTTCTTCTTTTAAATCCCTTTCAAGTGATGAAAGACTATCTAAAAATCCAGGTCTTTCAAACACTTTTTTCTGATAATCAAGCAAAGGTTTAAGATGTCTGTTGACTGGAAGCTTAATACCTATAGATGGAAGTCTCCAAAGAATTGGTGCGAGACAACAATCTACTAGAGTAAATTCATCGCTCATGAAAAATTTAAATTCTTTAAAAGTTGGGGCAATGGAAGAGATTTCATGGAGAAGTTCCTCTCTTAACTTCATCAATTCCTTTTCGGAAAGTTTGGCCTCTATTAAAGTATCAACGATTGGGCACCATTCCTTATCAATTCTTAACATTAGAGTTCTACTATTAGCTCTTGCAACTGGATAAACTGGCAATAATGGAGGATGGGGAAACCTTTCGTCAAGATATTCCATCATAACGGATGGGTCATGTAAGGCTAGATCTCTATCTACAAGAATTGGTAGTTTGTGGTATGGATTGATTGACAAAATCTCATCAGGAGTGTCTTCTAAAGCAGACTCTCTAATTTCTGCTGTAATATCTTTTTCAGCAAGAACTATTCTTACCCTTTGGCTATAGTGATCATCTCTATCTGAATATAAAATCATAATTTTCCCCTAATTTACTTCTAGTGATAGTCCTTTTGGTACTCTCTATATAAAAGAGATGATAGTGCTGTAAAAATCACAAAGAAAAATATAACATACCATCCAATTCTTTCTCGCTCAGCTTTTGCAGGCTCACCAACATAAACTAAAAAGTTGGTTAGATCATAGATAAGATTATCAAACTCATCCTTTGATAAAGACCCTTCACCTTCAGCTACTTTTAAATAACCACATTTTTCTTTAGTGATTGTATTTCCTGCTTCATCTCTTTTCTCACCGCCATTTTTTCCAATAACGGGAACATCCTTACAAACTAACTTTTGACTACCCTGAAGATCAACCAAGACATTTGGCATTGCTGTCCCAGGATAAACTAAATTATTGACTCCATATTGCTTGGATGAATCTTCATAATATGCTCTAAGGTATGTATATACCCAATCATCACCTTTAGATCTAGTGACAAGTGTAAGGTCTGGTGGCGCTACTCCGAACCAGTCTGCAGAATCATCTTTAGACATAGCTCCTTTCATAAGGTCTCCAGCTTTAATGGTATTATCAAAAACCAAGTTATCAAAGAAAAGTTCTTCAGGAATTTTTAGATCAGTTGCTACCCTACCCCATCTTGAGTACTGTAGTGAATGACAGCCATAGCAATAGTTTAAGTAGGTTGATGCACCTCTTTGAAGAGACTCTATATCATTTAATGAATAATTAAACTCATCACAGTCTCCGTAATCCTTACAAGGACCGCCTTCAGCAGCATCTATATTTATAGTAAATATTGTTAAAAATACGATGCATGAAAAAAACTTGAGTTTCTTGTTCATAGACGATTTGGTACCTCTTTTGTGGTTTCGAATTTTGTGTAAATTGGCATCAAAAGAAAATATGCAAAATATAAAACTGTACAGATTAAACTTACTATCTTTCTTACCTCAGTAACGCCGACAGTTCCAAGATAACCAAGTGTTATAAAACTAATTGCAAACATCGCTAATGCAATCTTGCTATATATACCTTTATATCTTATTGAGGCAACTTTGCTCCTATCTAACCATGGAACAACAAAAAATATGGCAACAGCAGAGCCCATTACTATGAGTCCACCCAAAGGATCTGGAACAGCTCTAAGCATTGTGTAGTATGGAGCATAGTACCAAACAGGCGCAATATGCTCTGGGGTTACAAGAGGATTGGCTTCTTCAAAATTGGCCATTTCAATAAAGTAGCCTCCGCCCTCTGGGAAAAAGAACATAATTATTGCAAATACAGTCATAAAGACTCCAATGCCAACGAGCGCATTTAAAACTTTATACGGGAAAAATGGGACACTATCTAAAGGTATTCCATCGTCGTCCAAATGCTCTTCGATATCAACTCCTTCTGGATTACCTGCCCCGACCTCATGTAACGCAACTAGATGAAGAAAAACAAGAGCTATTAGTACCAAAGGCAGTGCAACAACATGAAGAGCGAAAAATCTTGAGACGGTTATACCAGATATATAGTAATCACCTCTAACCCATAGCTCTAATGATTCTCCAACGTAAGGTATGGCACCAAATAGGGAAATAATAACTTGAGCTCCCCAATAAGACATTTGACCATAAGGTAAAACATATCCCAAAAAGCCTTCAGCCATCATAGCTAGGTAAATGGTACAACCAAATATCCACACCAACTCTCTTGGTTTTTGGTAGGATCCATATAGTAAACCTCTAAACATGTGCAGATAAACTACAGCAAAAAATAAAGAGGCACCTGTGGTATGCATGTATCTTATGACCCAACCATAATCAACATCTCGCATTATGTATTCAATTGAAGCAAATGCTCCTTCTTCTGTATTCTCGTATGGCATGATTAGCCATATACCTGAAACAATTTGAATAATTAATACAACTGAGGCAAGAGCACCAAACAGATACCAAAAATTAACTTTTTTAGGAACAGGGTGTTTTGATAAATGTCTTTCAAAAGTATTAACGATTGGTAATCTATGATTTACCCAGTTAAAAATATTTGAAAAGATTTGATTCATTTATGCAACTCCTTTGTCTTCACCTATTGTCAAAATATCTCCATCAAAGAAATGAGGAGGTACGATTAAATTAGTTGGGGCTGGGACGCCTTTATAGACTCGTCCAACCATATCAAACATTGATCCATGGCAGGGACAAAAGAAACCTCCAGACCATGACGCATCCCAAGCTTTTGGCTCTACTTCAGGGTAATACTTCGGTGAACAGCCAAGATGGGTACAAACACCTGTGAGAACAGAGTATTCGTCGCTTTGGCTTCTAGTTGGTGATAAATTTTTGTAAGGTTCTTCAATTGCGTCAGAATTTGGATCAGCCAATTTTGGAACTGATAACCCAAGGTTCCCTAAACTTTCTTTAGTATGTCTCACAACAAACACAGGTTGTTTTCTCCATGCAACTTGAATTTGCTGCCCATACCTCATTTTAGATACGTCTATTTTTACTGAGGCACCTGATGCTTTTGCTTTTGCGCTTGGGTTCCATGCAGCAATAAATGGTGTTGCAGCAAATGGGATTCCTGATAGACCTACTGCACTAGTAAGCCCTATTAAAACTTTTCTTCTTGTCTTGTCTTTTTCTTGCATAAGCTTGTGGGTAGCTATGTGATTTAAATATTAAAAACGCCGAGATTATAACATTAATAATCTTGGTAAACTTAATAAAATATTATCGTTTTGAAAACTGTTTGCTCTTTCTTGCTTTTGCAAGACCAGGCTTCTTCCTTTCGACTCTTCTTGAGTCTCTAGTAAGCAGGCCAGCTTTTTTAAGCTGCCCTCTTAGCTCTTCATCAAATGATATTAAAGCTCTTGAAATGCCATGCCTAATAGCACCAGCTTGCCCAAAGTTTCCGCCGCCCTGAACTTTAATGTTTAAGTTAACCTTTTCGGATAAATTAGTAAGCTCAAGTGGTTGTAAAACCAACATTTGTGCAACCTTTCTTCCAAAATATACGTCGAGCGCTCTATCATTAACACTTATCTCACCATTACCTTTGGTTAAATAAACTCTTGCTGATGATGTTTTTCTTCTTCCTGTTGCGTAATGAACTTCAGATGTCATATTGTTGGATTCCACTCTATAGGTTGTTGTGATTCATGGCTATGCTCTGATCCAGAAAAAACTTTTAATTTTTTGATCATAGATTTGCCTAGTTTGTTTTTTGGAAGCATTCCTTTAACTGCATCCTCAATAATTCTTTCAGGATTTTTTTCCATAACTTCTCTAAAAGTTTTAGTTTTTAACCCGCCTGGATATAAAGAATGTTTGTAATATTTTTTATCGTTAAATTTATTGCCAGTTACTTTTATATTTTCTGCGTTAATGACGATAACATAGTCGCCACCATCAGTATGAGGAGTAAAAGTAGGCTTATCTTTTCCTCTGATTCTATCAGCTACTTTGGTTGCTAATCTGCCCAAAACTTTGTCTGATGCATCTATGACATACCATTGTCTTTGGACTTCTTCTTTTTTTAGTGCGAATGTTTTCATATACAAATAATAATAAGATGCGAATATTAATGTTTAAGGGCAAAATTAGCAATAATTTAATGCATTTAAATTAATTTTTTTTATTTGTTAAATACTCATTAGTTCCCATTTCTATTAATCTACTTTCACACCTCTCCCAAAGCAGCGACATCGTCTCACCCTCATATATATCTTCAGGCCTTATCCCCTCATAAAAAAAACTGATATTAACTTTATTCAAATAAGCAATATCTATAAAAGCTATAAAACGTCTAATCAGATCAGAATTAGAATCATCAAGAATTGAAAAGTCATTTATAAATATCCACTTATATTTATTACATATTTCTTCAAAATCATTTGCCCCAGTTGGTTGGCTAAAATAGTTTTTAAAAGAAACCCATAAAAAATCATGATTTTCTGCAATACATTCAAAACTTCTCTCATTTACTTCAAAAAAAGTATTAAGATTTTCTTCTATATTAAAATTAAGTTTTATTATTGACCTTATCTGTTTATCAGAGTCAGAATCATGGCCCTCTTTGGTTATTTCATAGATATTTTTTAACCTATAATCATGCTCGCCTTCAAGCTCAAAAACTTCAACTCTTTCCTGTAAGAACTTCATAACTTCTATGAATTTTTCTCTTTGAAGTCCATTCTTATACAATTCATTGGGATGGGCGTTTGATGATAGAAACAAATAAATACCATTATTTATAAATGCTTTGATAATGTTAGAAAGGATCATGGCGTCAGCAACATCTTCAACCTGAAACTCATCAATTAATAGAACATCATATTTTGAGTAAAAATAATTATTAACCTTATCTAGTGGATTCTTTGAACCTTTGTATTCTTTTAGTTTTGAATGAATTAATCGCATGAAATCAAGATAATGAAACTCAGCTTTTCTTAAATTCAATTGCTTATATATACTTCTTAAAATAACCGTCTTTCCTCTTCCAACTTTACCCCACAAATATATGCCACTTGTTGAGGGCGCCCTTTTTGGTATAACTAGACGTGAAAGCAAATTTTTTTTTGTCGGCTGAATTTTTATAGCTTCATGAATAAAATCAAGCTGTGGAATATCTGGTTCAATACCTTGGTTTTTCAAGGCATCAATGATATTTTTGTCAACTAGCATTATAAATTATGAAAAATTATCTATCTTTATTTCTTTTAGCGATCTTAATAATAGGTTTGTTTGTATTTACAATCAATGGAAACAGTAAATTCGTAAACGCATCAAAAAAAGCTACACCTTCAGTAGTGAGTTTGTGGGGATACAATAACTCACAATTAAGACCCTCACCAAATACTTTAGGCTCTGGTGTAATATTCTCAAAAGACGGCTATATAGTAACAAATTATCATGTAATCAATAATGCTAGAAATATAATCATTAAGATTGATGATTATGAAATAAATGCAAATGTTATAGGTTTTGATAAAAATTCTGATATAGCTATTTTAAAAATTGACACTCAATTAGATTTGGAGCCAATTTCAATTGGGAGTAGTGATAATCTTCGAGTAGGTGATGAGGTTCTTGCAATTGGAAACCCTTACGGAATAGGAATTTCAGTTACAAGCGGAATAATAAGCGCTACAGGAAGAGAATATGGAAACCCCTATCTCAACCTCATACAAACTGATGCTGCCATAAATCCAGGTAATTCTGGAGGAGCTCTGATAAATACAGAAGGTAACTTGATTGGAATTAATACTAAAATTTATTCTAAGACTGGAGCATATCAGGGGCTTGGTTTTGCAATACCTTCAGAAAAAATTGTTCAAATTGCTTCTGAAATAATAAAATTTGGGAAAGTTAGAAAAGCCTGGATTGGGAATTTTCGTGTGACATCATCACAATTATTGATAGGCAATAATATGTATAAATCTCTAAAAATTTTAGAGATAGAAGAAAATAAAGGTATTTATCAGAAGGGTCTTCGATCTGATCATCATATTGTTGAGGTTAATGGCCTGCAAGCATCTTGGAAAAACTTAACCCAATCTATAAAAATGGCATCTCCAGGTGACTTTATAAATATAAAATATTTTGATGGTAAAAAATTAGTGGCTGTCGATATTGAAGTAAAAGCTAGATAAATTAGTTTGGCAATCTCGTAATGTTAGCACCTAAATAATTCAATTTTTCTTCTATCCTCTCATATCCTCTGTCAATATGATAAATTCTATCAACAACAGTTTCACCCTCAGCGCATAATCCAGCCAATATAAGACTTGCTGATGCTCTTAAGTCTGTTGCCATAACAGGTGCTCCTGAAAGTTCATTGACGCCTGTAATATTAGCAGTATTCCCAGACACAAGGATGTCACAACCCATCCTATTCAGCTCTTGAACATGCATAAACCTATTCTCAAATACTGTTTCATTTATAATAGATCTACCTTCAGCTATAGCATTTAATACTGAAAATTGTGCTTGCATATCAGTTGGAAAGCCTGGAAATGGAGCCGTTGTAATATCGACTGGTATAGGTCTATTATCCATTTCAAGGGATATTGAATCTTCAGATGTTTTAATTTTTGCACCTGTATCACGCAACCTATTTATTACACTTGTCAATCTATCTGCTGAAATCCCAGTTATCTCAACATCTCCCTGAGTAACAGCGGCTGCTACCAAATATGTGCCTGCTTCAATTCTATCAGCAGGTATGTCATATGATGTTCCATTCAAGCGCTCCACACCATTTATAATAATCTCATTTGTACCAGCACCAGTTATGTCTGCTCCCATAGCATTTAATAAATCTGCTAAATCTTCGATCTCAGGCTCCATTGCAACATTAGTAAGTCTTGTTTGGCCCTCCGCCAATGAAGCTGCCATCATTATGTTTTCAGTGCCGGTAACAGTAACTCCTTCAAATTTAATGTTTGCACCTTTTAATCGTCCGGCAGTCGCTTCTATATATCCGTTCTCTAGATTTATTGATGCGCCTAATTGTTCTAATGCGTCCAGATGAAAATTCACTGGCCTTGACCCAATAGCACATCCCCCTGGTAAGGCAATTTTAGCTTTTCCAAATTTTGCAACCAAAGGGCCTAATACTAAAATAGAAGCTCGCATAGTTTTTACTAATTCGTACCTAGCTTCAGTATCATGAATATCTGTTGATGAAATAATAAAGTTCATGCTCTCATCTAAAGTTATGTTTGCTCCCATTGAGCCTAATAACTCAAACATAGTTGTTATATCTTGAAGGTAAGGTAAATTCTTTAGAGTAATGTCTTCATCAGATAAAATTGTTGCTGCAATCATTGGTAATGCCGCATTCTTTGCACCACTACAATTTATTTTTCCTGAGAGCTTATTGCCTCCTCTGATTAGTAATTTTTCCATTATCCTTTTGAATGTGTTTCTAAACTGAGAGCATGAAGCTCGCCAGATTCAAAATTGTCTTTTAATAGATTTAAGATCATTCGATGTTGCTGAATGATTGGCACTCCTGAAAATTGATTTGAAGTAACTGATAGCTTTAGATTGCAATCATCCCCAACAAAAGCAACTTCAGCATCTTGAATTTCATCAATAATTATTTTTTTTAAAATATCTTTATCCATCTATTCCGGCATTCCCTGCATCAGAAACCCAATTCTTAATAGTCAATGTAACATTCTCATCATGCTCATCAGCAAGAGCTCTGAATTGATTTCTAAACGTAAGACCTAGATTAACTCCATTAATTATTATATTAATAATAGCCCAGCCATTTTCTGTTTTTCTAAGTTTGTAAAGTATAGGATAAATGCTATCACCTGTATTCAGTTCTTGTTTAACTTCTATGCTTTTAAGAGTTTTTTCACTATCATATTCAACAAAAATAGTTTCTATGACTTGATCTTCCCACTGAGCTAATGTTTCAGCATAGGTATCAAGAAGAGAGTCTTTAAAAATTTCAATAAACTCAGCTCTCTCATCTTTTGTTGCTTTAAAATAATATTTTTTACCCATCACAGATGCTGCTATAAGCCTAAAATCAATCATTGGCTCAAAGATTTCTTTAATTTTATCTTCAAATAAATCTCTATCATCAGTAAACAATTGCTTGTTGTTTTTGAGAGTTTCAACCATTAATTGAGCATTTTTATCAATATAGATATATGGATTTTCCTCAGCTTTTGCAACAAAAGAACAGAGCGCAATAAAAATTGAGAAGAAATAATTTTTATGATTGGACAACATTGATTTATTATAACAGTTGATAAAATTAAAATGCGGCCTTATGAAAAAATATAACTTTTTGCAATCAGCAAAAAATACATTTCAAATAGAAGCGAAAGCTGTCTCTGATTTGTCCAATCAACTTGATTCAAATTTTGAGAAACTTTGTCTTAGTGCGCTAGAAAGTAAAGGTAAGTTAGTCATTATGGGTATTGGAAAATCTGGCCATATTGGACAAAAAATAGCAGCAACCTTATCAAGCACAGGAACAAAATCAGTATTCATTCACCCAACAGAAGCAGCTCATGGAGATATGGGTCTTATTGACAAGGAAGATATAGTTATATTGATCTCAAATTCTGGAGAAACTGATGAAATAATCAATATTATGCCTTCGATTAAAAGACTATCTAAATTAATTGCTTCCATATCAAGCAATCAAATGTCCACAATGGCAAAAGGTTCTGATATAGCCATAGTTATAAAGTCAGAGGAAGCCTGTCCACTAGATCTTGCCCCAACATCATCCACAACAGCTGCCTTAGCATTTGGAGATGCTCTTGCAATTGCTTTGCTAGAAGCAAAGGGTTTTACCAAAGATGATTTTGCAAGCTCGCATCCAGCTGGCAAATTGGGAAGAAAGCTTATAACTCGAGTTTCTGATCTGATGCATAAAGGAGATGAATTACCAAAAGTTTCCAAAGGCACTCTTTTAACTAATGCTCTCTTAGAAATGTCTGAAAAAAAGCTTGGTGTAACTTTGGTTAATAGTGGCAATAATATAATTGGCATATTCTCAGATGGTGATTTAAGAAGATGTATAAACAATTCTATTAATATAGATACAACATATATTGAAGAAGTGATGACAAAAAACTTTATCAAAATAAGTAGTGATGAATTGGCAATAGATGCAGCAAAATTAATGGAAGAAAATAAAATTTTCGTACTTGCGGTTGAAAGCAATGATGATGAAATAGTTGGAATACTATCAATGCATGATTTAATACAGGCAAGGATAATATAACTATATGATAAAAAAAATTTTATCATTACTTGTCGTTAGTTCTCTTTATGCAGGTGAATCAGATGATTTGGTTATAAATTCAGACAAGGTAAATATCGCTAATAATGACAAAGTAATTTTCAGTGAAAATATATCTATTGATTCAGGGTTAGTCTTAATCAATGCAGACATGGCTATTTATGATAATGATACAAAAATTATTGAAATAACCGGAAATCCTTCTTCATTAAAATCACTTGATAACAAAAAGGATTTCTTTGGCAGTGCATCAAAGATCGTTTTTTATAATAACGAAAAGGTTCATCTTGTTGGAAATGCAAAAATGAAATACGAGAATATGACAATCTCATCTGAAAAAATAATATTTAGTCCCAGCACAGGTTTTATAGAATCAAATTGATTATGTTAAAAGTTAAGAATATTTCTAAAAGCATAAATAATAAAAAAATCATAAATGATATTAGTTTTTCAATTAGTGCTGGAAATATATACGGATTGCTTGGTCCAAATGGTGCTGGTAAAACTACGACATTTTATACTATAGCTGGTTTGATTAAATCTGATAAAGGTAAGATTTTTCTTGGCAATGAAGATCTAACGAAGCTTCCAATGCATGAGAGGTCAAAATTAGGCATAAAATATTTACCTCAAGAGCCATCTATTTTTCTTGATCTAACAGTGAAAGAAAATCTACTTGGTCTTGCAGAGCTTTCCTACAATTCAGAGCAAAAAATTAAAGACTTTTTGGATAAATCGATCGAAGATTTTGGCCTTCAAGATATTCTTAAATCTAAAGGAAGACAATTATCTGGAGGTCAGAGAAGAAAAGTCGAGATTGCAAGAACACTTGCAGCTGATCCAAAAATTATTCTCTTAGATGAACCATTTGCAGGCATTGATCCAATAGCAATTGAAGAAATTCAGAAGATATTAAAACTAGTTGCTCAAAGCGATGTGGGTATTCTTATAACTGACCATAATGTGAGGGAAGCTTTAGATATATGTTTTGAATCAATTGTAATAAATCAAGGCAAAGTAATAGCAAATGGTACAAAAGAAGATTTAATTACAAATGAGCTTGTAAAAAAAGTTTATATCGGAAAGATGTATAGTTAATTCTTATGGCGATTTCTCTTAGCAAAGAACAAAAACAGTCTCAAAAAATATCAATCACCCCGCAATTACGTAAATCAATTGAGTTGTTGCATCTATCTAGATTTGAATTAGTTCAAAAAATTGAGAGAGAGATTGAAACAAACCCTTTTTTAGAAAAGAATGACTATGAACCAGATCTTTCAAATCAAACATCTATTGATGATTTTGATTTTGATTTTGCAGCGTCTGAAAGTCTTAAGTCATCTTTGTTGAATCAAATTAATGATTTAAATCTATCTACAAGCGATTATGAGATTTCAGAATCAATTGTGAATTCTATTGATGAGACCGGAAGATTAGCTGATGGATTGTCAGAAATTGAGGAATTCCTAGATTATAAGTATGCATATAAAACTATTGAGAAAAATTTGATTAATATAATTCATGAGCTTTCCCCATCCGGGGTTGGATTTAGAGATTTTAAAGAGTGTATATTTCTTCAAATAAAAAAAAGTAACATAAGCGATATTGAATTAGAAATTGCTAATAAGATTCTCTATGAGATTTCTTCTGATGATTTGGATGAATGTTTCAACACTCTAGTTTATTCTGGTTATGATGAGAGCGATGTCAAAAAAACAATCCAAGTTATAAGAAACTGTGATTTAAGCCCTGGCTTAAATTATGAAGAAACTAATTACATATATCCAGACTTAAAAATTACACTTGAGTCAAATGATAAAATCTCAACTCAGTTTGTGACTGATAACTTTCCATCAATAGTTTTAGATGAGAATTTTGTAAAAGAAACTCAAAAAGCTCTTAAAAAAGATCCTAATGAAGACCTTTCAAAAAATATTGAAGAAGCAAAATGGTTAATTTCATCAATCAGAAGAAGAAATGAAACTGTGTTAAAGGTTGGTGAGATGATTTGTAAGAGGCAGATTGATTTTTTAGGGAATAACCCACTCAAAGTTTCTCCACTAACAAACAAAGATATATCAGATGAACTTGGCGTTCACCCATCCACCATATCTCGAATTATCAAATCAAAATATATTGATACTCCAAAGGGAATAATACCTCTTAAGTCATTTCTTGCATCTTCAGTTTCTAAAACCAGGATGGTCACTCCTCTCCAGCTTATGGACCAAATAAAAAAAATTATTGATGAAGAAAAAAATCCCCTAAGCGATCAAAAAATTGTTCAAATGTTAAATTTGCGAGGATTTGGATTGGCAAGAAGAACAATTACTAAATACAGAAAACAATTAAACATACCCTCTTCAAGAAATAGATAAACTTTAAACTTAATAGGTTAAACTTGATATATGAGTTCAATTGATCTTAATAATCTTCAAAAAATACTAGATATAAAAGATAAAGAGCTTTCATTAAATCAAATAAAAACAATCTTAAAGGACATGCCTCATTCTGAAATAGCGCATGTACTAGAATCTTCTCCACCAGATCAAAGAAAGTTATTATTTTCTCTGCTTGAAACTAGTGAAGAAGGCGATGTTTTAGCTGATGTCGGAGAAGAAATTCAGCAGGACTTGATCTCAGGCATTTCAAATGAAGAATTATCAGAGGCTGTTAAAGAGCTCGAGTTAGACGAAGTTGTAGATATTCTTCAGAACCTCCCAGAAGAGAGGATGCAATCCATACTTTCAAAAATGTCTTTGAGAGACAGAAATAGAATTGAAGAAGGGTTAGTTTACCCTGATGATACCGCTGGGGGATTATTAAATACTGATGTCTTAAGTGTTAGACCCGATCATACTGTTGAGGTAGTTACTAGGTATCTTAGAGAGCAAAAAGAATTACCTGAAAATACTGATAAAATTTTTGTTGTATCCAAGGATGATAAATATCTTGGGGAGATTTTAATAAATAAAATAATTACCTCAGAGGTATCTGAAAGGATTGAAAATTTAATTTCACCTAAAGCAGATCCAATACTTGTAACAGAATCAGACAGAGATGTTGCAACCATCTTTGAAAGAAATAATCTCATATCAGCCGCAGTTGTTAATAACAATGGAGAGCTTCTTGGAAGAATAACTATTGATGATGTTGTTGATGTAATTTTGGAGGATGCAGATCAAAACTTTTTAGGCATGGCTGGTGTTGCAGAAGATACTTTTGCACCTCCAGGAAGAGCTGCAAAAAGTAGGGTATTTTGGCTAAGCATGAACCTTTTAACAGCTTTTATTGCATCCATGTCTATAAATATATTTCAAGATACCTTGGATAAAGTTGTATATCTAGCCGTATTGATGCCCATAGTTGCAAGCATGGGTGGGGTTGCGGCCACTCAAACTCTAACAATAGTTTTAAGAGGACTAACTCTTGAGCAAATAAATGATACAAATATAAAATGGCTCTTTAAAAGAGAACTTGCTGTTTCGATTTTAAATGGAATAGTTCTTTCAATATTAGTTGGTTTTGTGACATATATATGGTTTCAAAACTCTCTCATTTCTATATTAATATCCTGTGCCTTGATAATAAATTTAATAAGCTCTGTTTTTGCAGGCGTAATTGTTCCACTAGTATTAAGAAAACTTAATCAAGACCCAGCAATTGCTGGATCTGTTGTTGTTACAACTGTAACTGATGTTATTGGGTTTCTATCTTTCTTAGGTTTGGCAACAATTTTCTTAATTTAATCTTTTTAAAACAGGGTCTTCGATAGTGCCATCTATCTTAAAAGCTATTGATGAAGCTGCATCGATGTTCTCCTCAAATAAATCTTGAAATACAAGAGTTCCAGCTACTGCAGGTATTCCTCCAAGTATTGCAGCATACCAAGGAAGATTTTCAGAAACTTTTATCCGCATAGACATATCTAGATTCAAATCACTAAGGTATCCATCATTATTTTTTACTATTTCCCCCACCCAAAGCATCTTAGCTTCATCAGTTTCTATAGAGATTGGATTTGATATTAAACCTCTTTTAGTGCTAAAAATAATGTCCCCAGAAGCTCTAGTTAAAAATAAGGAGTCTCTAGATGATGACCTATTTGAGTCTATATTTTTTATAATTGCATCTAAATTAAGAATTTTTAATGCATTTAAAAAAGCAGAGCTAGAAATATCATTTTCTACGGTGAAATCTTTTGTTAAGAATTTAACTTTGCCTTCGAGATTGATAAGATCTTCGATACTATTCCATTGAATACTAAGCTCTGTGTTTAAGAAGTCAAAATCATAATTAAGCGAATCTTTTATAAATTTTGAGCTTCCATCTATTTCAAAAGAACCTTTAATTTTATATAGGTCATCTGAAGTTGAATAACTAACAAATGCATTTTCTCCTGAATCAAGTGGATAAATGTTAATGTAATCGCTTGTGATATTTATATCTTCTATGGTTATCAAGTTTTTATTTCTTAATACATAGAAATCTATACTTTCAAAGTCTTCTCCAGCAATTAATATTTCGCTTCCTTGTATTCGCATATTGATAAGTGATGAGTCATTAATGTTAGATGTAACTTGACTAGTTCGTGAAATAAAATTTAAATTTTCTATGGTTGTTTTATTAAGGATTACCTTAGAGAAACCAGTATTATCAACAATTAGCTCACCATTTAAATCACTGCCTTTAAAATTGCCAAATAATCCACTTTTTTTAAAATTTAAGTTAATAAATTGATCAGCAAAAGAGTTATTAAGCATTTTAAATTCTTTTGCTTGCAATGAAATGGTCTTAACAAAAGATTCACCTTCTGCAGTTGCATCAAACCTGACAGACGAAAAATCAAAAAGATCAAGATCTAGATATATGTGAAACCCATCTTTTTCTTTAACATTTCTTCCATAATCACCAAAGATAAAATACCCCTCTTCTCCAGCATGGCCTATGTATGCTTCGAATAATTCATTAGAAATCTCATAAGTCGGGTCTACAAGACTCGGAATCTTGATTGATGTTAATAAAGGCTTTCCTATAGGCTTGGAGATTTCATCTATTGTTGAAAATATATAAGTTTCTTGAAGATCAGTATTTAAAGTTAATGTTAATTTCTGATCAGGTGTAATTTTAAAGCTTGTTTCAAACGACTCTTTTCCAGAGAGGCTAAAATATGGATTAGGATTGATTAACTTTTCCATATCAATGCTAAAAGAAGAAATTAACTCAAGACCTTTATTTCTTATATACAAGACAGAGCCATTAATATCTTGAATTGCATCCTGTAATGGTAAGCTGGATGAAAAAGAACCGTATAAACCACCATTCAGATCCGAGTATAGACTTGAATTTATAGCACTAACTAAATACCCAGAATTAAATGTTAAGTTAGAATTAAAAATATCTATTTTATAAAATGTCTTATTTTTAACTGGATCAGATGGATCAATTGAGCCTCTGCTTAAAATGCTCGTTTTTATATCAGCATACTTAAAATCTGAGCTCTTTATTATTCCAAGTTTATCTAAGTCTTCAGCAAATAAATTATGCGTACCTTTATAAAAAATTTTATTATTTTTGTTGATCAATACATCAAGTTTGGAGAAGTTAATATCATTAATATTTCCATTGTTTAGTTGAATTGAATTATTGCCATCAAGAGACTCTATTGAAAATTTAGAGGAGATTAAATTAAGTTGATTTGTTTTTATTTTAAGATCATGGCCATTTATTAATGAGTATTCATAGTCATTTGATTTTAGTCCATCACTATCTCTTAAATTAATAGCTTCATAGCCAACGAGATGAAATCTCTTAAAAAATAAATTTTTATTTAATATAAGATTGAATAAATCAAACTTAACTGCGATTTCTTCTATTTTTATCTGCTGAGCATCACTTGAAATAGAAATATTTTTTGCAAAAATGCTTGGGGTGGTAAATAAATTATCAATTTGAATAAATTCAGATGAAATCTCATAAGAATCAATAAAAAGCTTATCTACAATTAATAATCCTGTTTGTGGCTTTGATGTTAAAAGAACTGAAATAGTTATTAACAATATTGCTATAAATGATAAAAAAATAGAAATTGTTAAGAATATTTTTAAAGATATCCTTTTTATAATGCTCATCTTCTAAAGTCTCCTATTTCTAAAAAAAATAGGTCTATAAACCCTTATTACTGAAAGTATAAAACTTAAAATCGAGTTAGTTGCGAATGATACAAAAAGTATCAGATAAGAATAATTACTTATATTAATAAATAAATGAGTAAGCCCGATATAAACCGTTGCTATTATTCCAAAAAATATTGAAATCTGTAGATATGAAAACAATCTGAATACATATTTATAACTATTTATGATGTAAGTAGTAATTAAATAAACTAATGCATTTAGACCAATATAAGTTCCACTTATTAAGTCAACAAAAATACCAATAAAAAAGGAAGCTGTTGCTGAGAATGCAATATTACTTTTGTATACAAAGTATGAGTATATTAAGAATGATAAGGGAATAATAATTAAGAAATTAACAAGAAAGGTGTTTATGTATGCCTCTAGGTTTATCCCAATAACTATATAAAATAAAATTTTTGTTAGGCTCTCTTGGTTCACTGACTCACCATGATTGCAAAAAAGTTGTGCTCAAGTGGATTTGCATGAAGTTTAAATCTCACTTCTCTTTGAATCTCATTAAGCTCTCTAATTTCTATAACTTTGCCTAAATGAATTCCTACGGGGAAAATACCTCCTAAGCCGGATGAGTAAAAGTCTTGTCCCACCTCAAGAGGATCTTCCCAAATAAGTTTGCTATATAAGCAAGTCACGATTAAAGGTTTTCCAGATCCTTTGGCATTACAATAAAAGTCTTTTGAGACTATTGGAATGTAATGTCTCGAATTGGATAGAAGCATTACCTCTTGTATGTTATTTAAGTCGCTTATGACTTGGCCAAGTATGCCGCTTTCACTTATCACGGGGCGCTGAATAAGATTATCTTCTGGTTTTGAAATAGTCCTGATTGACATTTTATGATCATCGCAACAGAAATAATTTTGAGAATCAAAATTTACTAATTTCGAAAATATTGCTTTATTTAGGCTATCTTCTTTTTCGATAAAGTTCTCTAGTTGGTCTTCCTCTAGAAAAAACCCTTCGTTATTAGAAATAATAAATTTTGAAATGTATTCCTTATTAAGTTGATCTCTTAGTTCATTATTTTCTTTTTTTAAAATTGATTTTGATTTTAGATTACTTGGTATGGATATTAAGGGATCTAAAAAGTAATCAGTAACAATAAATTTTGAAGTTAATATGGTTGAATTATAAAAATTTTTTGGCTTTGAAAATGTATTAAATTCAAAATCAAGATAAATGAAAAATGAAGCTATAAAAATATAAATAGCGTATGAAAAAATTGAAGTATTAGGCGTATTCATCGCCATCTAATTATTCTGATGAAAGAAGATCTATATTATATTTATCCATTATTTCTAGAGCCTGACCTCCCCCCCTAGCAACACAGGTTAGCGGATCTTCAGCAACTATTACAGGTATCCCAGTTGAATTTGCGATAAGCTTATCTAAATCTCTCATTAGAGCGCCGCCACCTGTCAGAACAATTCCTCTTTCAGCAATATCAGCTGCAAGTTCTGGAGGTGATAGTTCAAGCGCATTTCTTATAGCTCTAACAATTCCATATAAAGGATCTTTCATTGCATCAAAGGCTTGCTCGCTATTAACTGTAAATGTTTCAGGAATACCCTCTGCTAAATTTCTTCCTGTAATAGACATTTCTTTTTTTTCGGATTCAGGAGTTGCGCAACCGATAGTATATTTAATTTTTTCAGATGTAGATTCACCAATAACACACCCGTAATTTCTTCTAATCCATGAGGTGATAGACTCGTCCATTTTATCTCCGCCTATTTTTACAGATTCAGCATAAACAACACCATTCAAAGATAAGATTGCAATTTCAGATGTTCCCCCACCAATATCTACAACCATATTTCCACTTGCCTCTTCTACAGGCAACCCAGCACCTATTGCAGCAGCCATTGGCTCTTCAATAAGCTTTACGTCCCTAGCACCTGCTCCCAAGACTGACTCCCTGATAGCACGTCTTTCAACTTGAGTTGATCTGCACGGAACACATACCAAAACTCTTGGGCTAGGCTTGATAAATCTTTGTTCATGAACCTTTGCAATGAAATGTTGTAACATTTTCTCAGTAACTTGGAAGTCAGCAATAACACCCTCAGATAAGGGTCGAATAGCTTTTATATTTCCTGGAGTTCTTCCAAGCATTTTTTTTGCTTCTGTCCCAACGGCAACAACAGTTTTTTGACCTCTTGATTCTCTAATTGCAACTACAGAAGGTTCATTTAAAACTATTCCAACATCTTTTGTGTATATTAATGTGTTAGCGGTTCCCAGATCTATAGAAAGATCGTTAGAGAAGTACCCTCTTATAGTTTTAAAAATATTGAAATCCACGTTTTTCCTTAAAAAAATAATGTTAATAATACTCTAGTTGAGTTAATATTCAGCATCTAAATAATATAATATCCTATATATGGACAAGAAAACAGTTTCAACTATATCTTACCTATCAAGATTAAAATTAGACGAAGATAATCAAGATAAAATCACCTCAGATCTTGAAAATATAATCAAATTTGTTGATCAACTTAATGATACTGATGTTAATGATATAGAACCATTAACCAGCCCCCTTGAAAAAGTAGCCAAAACTAGGGCTGATGCTGTTACTGCTGAAAACAGAAAAGAAGAATTTTTAGAAAGAGCGCCAAAATCAAATGAAGACTATTTCCTAGTGCCAAGAGTTGTAGAATGAGTATTCGTTATAAAACTATCAAAGAATTAAGCGAAATGCTTAAAAATAACGATATTTCTCATCCTGAGCTAATTCAAGAAACATTTTCTTTGATTGAAGAAAATAAAAATTTAAATTCCTTTGTTACTTTAAATAAAGAAAATGCAATTTTAAAAGCAGAAAACATAAATAAAGAGTCTCCTTCTATATTGAATGGAATCCCAATTGCTCAAAAAGATCTATTTTGCACTAAAGATTTAAGAACAACTTGCGGATCAAATATGTTATCAAGTTTTATCCCTCCTTATTCTGCAACAGTAATAGAAAACCTTGAAAAAGCAGGCTGTATTTCTGTTGGTAAAACGAATATGGACGAATTTGCTATGGGATCTTCAAATGAAACTAGTTACTTTGGTAATGTACTAAACCCATGGGGACATAACTTAGTTCCGGGAGGAAGTTCAGGAGGATCAGCTGCAGCAGTTGCTGCTGGTATTGTTCCTGCAGCGACAGGTACTGATACTGGTGGCTCTATCAGGCAACCGGCTTCTTTATGCGGTATTTCTGGTTTAAAGCCAACCTATGGAAGAATATCAAGATGGGGGATGATTGCTTTTGCCTCAAGCCTTGATCAGGCAGGACCAATGGCAAGAACTGCTGAAGATTGCGCAATAATGCTTAATCACATGTGTTCACATGACCCAAAGGATACAACTTCATTAGATGAAAATATACCTGACTTTACCTCCACTATTAACGATTCTATAAAAGGGACCAAAATCGGAATTGTAAAAGAATTTGATTTATCAAAATTAGATAATGATGTTGTTAAGGTTTTTGAAGAATCTATTAAGCAATACGAATCCATGGGGGCTGAATTTGTTGAGGTATCTTTACCTAATATATCTTTATCTGTTCCAACATATTATGTTGTTGCTCCAGCAGAATGCTCATCAAATTTATCAAGATTTGATGGGGTTAAGTTTGGGAAAAGATCAGAGTTAGCATCAAATTTAGAAGAGTTGTATATTCATACAAGATCTGAAGGCTTCGGAGATGAAGTTAAACGGAGAATCCTGATTGGTTCATATGTTTTATCAGCAGGTTTTTATGACGCCTATTATAAAAAAGCCCAACAAGTACGAAGACTTATCAAAAATGACTTTGATAGTGCTTTTAAGAAAGTTGATGTGATTATGTCACCAACAACTAGAGGCGCTGCATTTGAGGCTGGGTCAAAAGGTAGTGATCCAATTCAAATGTACCTTGAGGATTTATTTACAATTCCTGCAAACTTAGCAGGCTTGCCAGCCCTATCTATACCTAATGGAATGATTGAATCAAAACCTATTGGCTTGCAACTAATAGGTAATTATTTAGATGAGCAAAAAATTCTTCAAGTTGCGCATAACTTCCAAAAGTTATCTGACTGGCATTTAAAAACACCAAGTGAGGACATATCATGACTTGGGAAACTGTGATTGGTCTTGAAATACACGTGCAACTATCTACAAAGTCTAAGCTTTTTTCTGGAGGCTCAACTGGCTTTGGTGCAGAACCAAATACGCACGTAGATTTAATTGATATGGGTTTGCCAGGTGTATTGCCTGTTGCTAACAGAGATGCATTCCATAAAGCTATTAGATTTGGTCTCGCTACAAATGCAGAAATCAATCAAACTTCATCATTTGATAGAAAAAATTATTTTTATCCCGATTTACCTAAAGGGTATCAGATTACCCAGATGGCAATGCCTATTGTTGGTAAAGGCACAATAAAAATTGAAACTGAAGATGGTGAAAAAATTATTAACATTACAAGGGCTCACCTTGAAGAAGATGCAGGCAAGTCGATCCATGATCTTTTTGAAGGAGAAACTGGTGTTGATCTTAATAGAGCGGGGACACCCCTTCTTGAAATAGTTTCAGAACCTGAGATATCTAATGCTAAAGAAGCAGTAGCATATTTCAAAGCAATAAGACAAATCGTTACTTTCCTTGATATATGCGATGGAAATATGGCACAGGGCTCCATGAGATGTGATGTAAATGTCTCTGTAAGAAAAGAAGGTGACACAGAACTTGGTACCAGAGCTGAAATAAAAAATATCAATTCATTTAAGTTTATTGAAAAGGCTATAAACCACGAGATTGCAAGACAGATTAAAGTAATAGAAGCTGGAAATTCTGTTGTTCAAGAAACAAGACTATATGACAGTGTAAAAAATGAAACTAGATCTATGAGATCTAAAGAAGAAGCAAATGACTATAGATATTTCCCGTGCCCGGACCTATTGCCAGTCGTTATATCAGATGATGAGCTTAATGAAATAAAAAGCAACTTACCAGAGCTACCTGAACAAAAAATTAAAAGATATGTAACTCAAATCAATCTAGATGAATCAGAGGCAAGAATTATTGCTGCATCAAAAACAATGGCTAATATATTTGAAGAAGCTTGTGAAAAAACTAATGATTCTAAATTAGTTGCTAAATGGCTGGTTGGAGATGTGAGTGCATTGCTTAATAAAGATAACATTGATATTGAAGAATCAAAACTATCCTCCTCAAACTTTGCAAAATTAATAGAAAGGATTACAGATAATACGATATCAGGAAAAATTGCTAAATCTGTATTAGAAGAAATTTGGAGCTCGGGTGATGATGTTGACGCTATTATTGAGAGTAAAGGTCTCGTTCAAATTCAAGATGAAACAATTCTTGTAAAAATTGCTCAAAGCATTATTGATAATAATCCAAATCAAGTTGCGGCCTATAAAGGCGGTAAGGACAAGCTATTTGGTTTCTTTGTAGGACAGGTTATGAAAGAAACCCAAGGAAAAGCTAACCCTAAGAGTGTCAATGAAATTCTAAAGAAGCTATTAAGCTAAGCTTGTTTAGAGGACGTACATAGAAAGGGTTTCTGCAATATATGCAGGCTTTTCAACTCCTTTAATTTCCATGGTAACTTTTGTTTTTGCTAAAAACTGTCCTGGGTTTTTTTCAGTAATATCTAAACATTCCATTCTTATCCTTACCTCAGAATCAACAGGAACTGGACTTAAAAATCTAACTTTATCTAAACCATAGTTAAGACCCATCTTCATTCCTTCAATTACCAAGCCTATTCCTTGAGAAAATGGAATTCCTGCACATAATGAAAGCGATAAAAATCCATGTGCAATAGTAGATCCAAATATTGGGTTTGCCTGTTCAGGATCAACATGGATGAATTGATTATCGAGAGTAGCTTCGGCAAACTTATTAATTTGCTCTTGATCAATTTTGATCCAATCAGATAAACCCGTTTCCGTTCCAATTACAGATTCAATTTCTGAAGGTTTGATTATTTTTAACATATTAATTCTCCATATATAGGTTTTCGTACTTATCTCTCAATTCATATTTTAATAGCTTTCCTGTAGCTCCATGCGGAAGTTCGTCTACAAATACAACCTCATCAGGTAACCACCATTTGGCAACTTTGTCTGTTAAAAAATCAATAACATCGTCTTTAGTTAAAGAATTTCCATTTGTAACTATTACCATAAGAGGTCTTTCATCCCACTTAGGATGAGGCAACCCTACCACGCAAGCCTCTGCAACATCTGGATGGCTAACAGCAGCATTTTCTAAGTCAATGGAGCTTATCCACTCACCGCCAGTTTTAATAACGTCTTTTGCCCTATCAACTATTGTCATATAACCGTCTTCATCAATAGTTGAAATATCCCCAGTATCAAACCATCCGTTTGCATCTGTTGCATCTTTTTCAGCTTTAAAATACCTTTTAATGACCCATGGCCCTCGGATTAATAGATGCCCTTGAGACTCCCCATCATGAGGAAGGTCATTTCCTGAATCATCAACAATTTTTAACTCTACGCCATAACATGCTCTTCCCTGCTTTAATTGCAGGTTATACATTTCTTCTTTTGGCATTGATTTCATTTCAGGTGTTACTAGGTTTGTGGTGCCTAATGGGCTAGTTTCTGTCATACCCCAGCCCTGAATTACATCAATATCATGAGTTTCATGTAAGTCTTTAAGCAAAGACAATGATAATGCTGAGCCACCTATAACAGTCTTTTTGATTGATTTGAGTAATAAATTTTCGGACTTACAGTAACCCAGTAAACCCATCCAAACTGTAGGAACTCCAAAAGCAAATGTTACATTCTCTGAATCAATTAAATCATATAATGGCTTCCCTTCCATTTGCATTCCAGGCATTACAATCTTTAATCCTACCAGTGGTGCATAGAAAGGTATGCTCCATGCATTTACGTGAAACATTGGCACAACCATCAAGATGACATCGCTAGAATTTACATCTAAAGATGATATTGCAGTAAGCGCATGCAGTGTATTAGATTTATGAGAATATAAGACACCTTTTGGATTTCCAGTTGTGCCAGAGGTATAACATAATCCACAAGCAGCATCTTCATCAATCTGCGGCCATATAAAATTCTCATCGCCCTCTTCGATAAATTCTTCATAAGAAATTACATTTTCAAGTGAGCTACTTGGAACTTCATCTTTATCGCATAAAACTACAAATTCTTTAACATTAGATATTTGATCCTTTATAGCTTCTAATAATGGAATAAAAGGTGACTCCACAAATATAACCTTGTCCTCAGCATGGTTAATTACGTATACAAGCTGCTCAGGATGAAGTCTAAAATTTAATGTGTGCATTATTGCGCCAATACCTGATACACCAAAGTATGCTTCAAGGTGTCTATATGAATTTAGGGCCAGAGTTGCAAGAACATCTCCTTCTTTGTAACCCTTTTTTAGCAAAGATGAGCCAAGCTTTCTTGATCTAATGCATACCTCAGCATAGTTTGTTTTGTGAACTTCTCCAGATATAAGTCTTGAAACAACCTCAACTTTTGGTGAATTTACTCTAGCATGCTCAATGATCTGGGCTACATTTGGTCCCCATGATTGCATATTACCTTTCATGTTTCCCCCTCTATGAAATTATGAAATATTTATATTTATATAGTATAGATAGATAAGGAAAAAGATAAAGAGCAATTATTTTGAAGCAATACTTATTCTTACATGACCATGGTAGTCAGTTATAGTATTTTCAGGTTTAAGTAAGTTATTGCAGAATATGTTGTTTACTTTATCAGCTTGATCATATCCATGCTCCATAACTATCTTGCCCCCGTCTTTTAAAATGTGGTAAGCATCTTTGCAGATTAAGTCTATGTCATTGAGTCCATTTTTTTCTGCAATGAGTGCAGTAATTGGCTCGTGTTTTAAATCATTTAGGTGAGGATCATGCTTTTTAATATATGGCGGATTGCAAACAATGTAATCAACGGAGTTTTCTTTTATTGCTGATCCCCAACTCATCTGAATTGGAGTGATATTGTGACACTTATGCTTTTTGATATTGCTAACTGCTACAGATAAAGGGTCTATGAATTTATCTGATATGAAAATATCAAAATTTTTATCTATGTAAGCCAAAGAAATACCAATACAACCTGAGCCAGTTCCCGCATCAAGAATTACTTTGTTGCCAGAAACATTTTCTTCAATAAAATAATTTACTATTAGCTCAGTCTCAGGCCTTGGTATTAGCACTCTATTGTCTACAAAGAATTCTCTCCCATAGAATGAAGAAGAACCAATAATGTAGTCATTTGGAATATTATCTTTTTTTAATTTAAAAAAACTTTCTATTTGATTGACTACATAATTATCTACTGGAACATTCTCATTCATGTATAACTTTCTTATATCAAGATTAAGCTTATATTTAAGGAAATGTATTAATCCATTGAAAGCATCATCAGACTCAGGAAGTCTGTTGGATACATCTTCTTTTAAGCTCTTAAGGTTTATATACAATTATTCTTCTTCAAGTTTAGAAAGCATAGCAAGCTGATTTTCTGCTAACAAAGCATCGCAAATGGACTTTATATCACCATCCATGATTTGATCTAGATTATGCTGTGTTAATTTTATTCTATGATCAGTCATGCGACCTTGAGGGAAATTATATGTCCTGATTTTTTCACTACGATCTCCGGTACCAACTAGTATTTTTCTCTCACTGGCTATGCTTTCTTGCTGTGAGTCAATTTCTTGTTGCTTTAATTTTGCAGCAAGCAATGATAATGCCTTTTCCTTGTTTTTATGTTGAGATCTTCCATCCTGGCATTCAACAACCAGCCCAGTTGGAATATGTGTCAATCTCACAGCAGAGTCTGTTTTATTTACATGTTGGCCTCCAGCTCCAGATGCTCTGAAGGTATCAACCCGTAAGTCATTTTTATCAATGTGAATATCTTGCACCTCTTCTACCTCAGGCAATATAGCAACTGTGCATGTTGAAGTATGAACTCTTCCTTGTGATTCTGTCTCAGGCACTCTTTGGACTCTATGCACTCCTGATTCAAATTTTAATACCTTAAATACTCCTTTCCCCTCGAGCTTTGCAATAACTTCTTTAAGTCCTCCTTGTTCTGCTACCCTAATATTAATTTCTTCAAGAGCCCAACCTTCTCTTTCTGATAAACGAGAATACATTCTATAAAGATCACCGGCAAAAATAGCAGCTTCGTCACCACCAGCTCCAGCTCTAATTTCTAAAAATGCAGATCCGTCGTCTGCGGTATCTTTTGGCAGCAACATCAATTTTAAATCTTGCTCAATAAGCTCTGGTTTATTTGCAGCAGCTGCGATTTCTTCTTCTGCGAGCTCGACCATATCTTTATCATCTGAGCTTAGTAGATCTCTAGCCTCTTTTAGCGTTTCATCTAATTGGATGTATTCTTCATACTTAGTGACAATGGGGCTGATTTCAGAAAATTCTTTATTTAATGAAGTATAGTTTTCAATATCATTGACCACCTCAGGTGTAGCAAGCATTTCTTGAATCTCAATTAATCTATCTTGAAGTTTGTCTAATTTAACAATCATAGATTCATGCATCGAAATACCTCTTCACCATGGAATTAACAATGTGCCTATCAACAAGATTAATTTTCTTAATTGATTCAAATGAATCATTGTAGAAAGCATTATTTTTTAGAATGTTTATTATTAGATCTTTGTGATTATTTTCTATTTGGAAAGATGCCAATTCCTCATCAGACAAACTATCTAGTAAGTTAATAATTTCTCTATTTAGAGAGGATTTAAAGTCTACATCTTTTAATTCGAGCATAACAGCTTGAGTCTCTCGAACAATCATATTTAGAGCTTTTTCAGCTTCTATTTTTCTTTGACCAAGATTATCTTGGGTAATTTTTTCAATATCATCAATGCTATATAAGTAAACTCTTTCAATGTCTTTAACCTCCTCTTCAATATTTCTAGGTACTGCTAGGTCTATTAAGAGTAGTGGTTTAGCGCCTCTCTTTGAAAGAGAGTTCTCAATTGCGCCCTTTCCTATTATTGGAAGTTCAGTGGTAGAAGAAGCAATCACTATATCAACATCTTCAAGTGATGAATGAAGGTTTGATAAGGGAGAAGAAAGAATTTTATATGAATCAGAAATATATATCTCTTTTACACTTCTGTTAACTGATGTAATATTTTTTATTCCTTTATTGTAAAGATTTTTTATTACGTCTTGGGCAAGAGATCCAGCACCAAGAACAAGAATTTTTTGTTCTGATGGGTTTTCAAATATATTCTTAATGAGCTTAAGTGAAAGACCGCTAATAGATAGAGGATTGACTCCTATTTTGGTATACGTTCTGACTTTCCTTACAATTTCTATGGCTTTATCTGTATATTTAATTAATTCAGATCCCATTACACCAATTTTCCTTGAAACTTGTATGGCATTTTTATATTGACCAAATATTTCTTGCTCCCCAAGAACTTGAGAATCAAGACCTGAAGCTACTTTACACATGTGCACAAAAGCATCCTCTCCTTGAAGAAAATAAAACTGGCTCTTACTTATATTATCTATGTCCAGCAATTTACTAGACTCCTCGAAAAAGCTATTTACTATATCCATATCTCCAAAAAGATATAGCTCACTCCTGTTGCATGTTGATAAGCCAAAAATTGAGGTAATTTGGCCTTCAAATCTCTCTTTTATTAAGCTATTTAATAAATGTTGGTTAGACTCATTTATAATAAATCTTTCTCTTTCAGAAACATTAGAGGTTCTGTGATTTATGCCAAATAATTGTAATTCCATATATAAAATTAAAGTTTTTAATATATTGCTTGTTTTATTTATGATGAGTTCATGTATTACTAACCCGCCTATTGTAAAAGAAGATCATACTTATAAAGGTAAATTCTCTTTTAGAACAACAGAAACTAGTTCTGCATTTAATGCCCAAATAACTGAACAACATAAAAAGTTAATTATACAGGTTAGTAGGCCATTTTTTGGCAATGTAGCCAATTTAAGTATTTATCAAAGCGGAAGAATAGAGTCTTCAAGGCAGCTAACGATTGATCTTGAGTTATCCGCTTTGGAAAGTAGAAAACTTTATTCTTGGTTTAAGAGATGTTTACAACAAGAAAATATAGATAAAAATGGGAAATATTTATTCTTAAAAGAAAATAGCTATAGATTGGTATGTAGCAGCACACAGTCAAAAATTTACTTTGAACTCAAAAGTAGTAATTTTGAATTATCAGGTTTTGTTAATTAAAGATGATTGAAGTTAAGTCACCAGCCAAGATCAATCTATATTTAAATATTATTTCTAAACTTAATAATGGATATCATAAAATTGAATCAGCATTTCAAATTATTGATCTTTGCGATGTCATTAAATTCCATCCAAACTCAAATGGAATATGCATAAATTCAAATGAAGATATAAAGCTTGAAGAAAATATTATTTTTAAAGCAGCGCACTCATTAAACTCCTTTACTAATCAAAATAATTCAATACAAATTGAACTTGATAAAAAAATACCTCTCGGTGCAGGCCTTGGTGGAGGAAGTTCTAATGCAGCCTCAACATTGATTGCTCTTAATAAAATTTGGGATTTGAATTTAAAGCAAAGTGAGTTAATGAGATTGGGCAAAAGCTTAGGTTCAGATGTACCATTTTTTATTAATGGTAAAAATGCGTTTGTTGGAGGTATTGGCGAAAAGATAGAAGAAAAAGAGTCAATTGATGAAAAAGTAGTTCTTATTTACCCAGAAATTCATTGTTCATCTGCTTTTATGTACAAAAAATTTGATGATTCTTCTAACGAACATGAGGATAATTCTCAGAACTCATTTTGGGGTGTTTACAGAGACATGTTTCCTGAGATTAATAATTTTTACGTCAATAATATTAATGATGTTGAAATCTGCCTTTCGGGAAGTGGCTCTTGTATGTTTATTAAGTATAAGAATGATGAGGAATTAGAAAAAATTTTAAAAATAATTCCTCCAAGATGGAGATTCTTTTTGACTAAACCATTACAATATACGCCCCTTTCAAAGGAATTTAAAAGTTTTGGGGTGTAGCCAAGCGGTAAGGCAACGGGTTTTGATCCCGTCATGCGTAGGTTCGAATCCTACCACCCCAGCCATTTAGGGTTAGCTTATGAATGTAAAAAAACTTGACCTATTTACTGGAACAGCAAATCCAGAATTAGCTAATGAAGTTGCATCAATACTAGGTACTGTGATTGCTCCTGCAGATGTTGGCTACTTTTCTGATGGTGAAATTAAAGTTCAAATTGAAGATAATGTTCGTGGCCATGATACTTTCATTATTCAGTCAACATGTGCGCCTAGTAACAAAAACTTGATGGAGCTTATGTTGCTTGCAGATGCATTAAAGAGATCATCCGCATCAAAAATTACAGCTATAGTTCCATACTATGGATATGCTAGACAAGATCGAAGAGTTAGGTCTGCAAGGGTTCCAATTAGCGCTAAGGTTGTTGCTGACATGTTTTATAGTGTTGGAATAGATAGGGTTTTAACAATCGATCTTCACTCTGAAACCATACAGGGTTTCTTTGATATGCCTGCAGATAATATTTATGCAACAAAATTAATGGTTGATGATATTAAAGATAATAATGAAAGAAATGAAATTGTAGTTGTCTCCCCAGATGTAGGCGGTGTTGTCCGTTCAAGAGCTTTGGCTAAATTATTAGATGATACTGACTTGGCTATAATTGATAAAAGAAGAGCTGCTGCAAATCAATCTGAAGTAATGAATATTATTGGTGATATTGAGGGTAAAGTCTGTATTGTGCCAGATGATATTATTGATACAGCTGGAACGCTTTGCAATGCAGCAAATGCGCTGAAAGAAAAAGGAGCTAAAGCTGTTAAAGCATATATTACGCACCCTGTTTTGTCTGGACCTGCAATTGAAAGACTAGAAAACTCATCAATTGACGAGTTAGTTGTAACAAATTCGATCCCATTGTCCCACGAAGCACAAAAATGCAGTAAAATACGCGTCATTTCGCTAGCATCTACTATTGCAGAAAGCATTAAGAGATTGAGTCGTGATGAATCATTAAGTGAAATTTTTATATAAGAGGATATTATGAGTGAGCAAATAATTTTAAATGCTGATCCTAGAGAAAGAACTGGATCTAACAAAGCACGTGTTATTAGAAATATTGATGGCATGGTGCCTGCGATTATCTATGGTGCTGAAAAAGATTCATTGAATATCAAGCTTAGACTTAACGAATTAACTAAAGCCTCTCAAAACGAACTTTTTTATACTCAGGTTCTTCTTATCAAAACAGGCGAAGAAGAAGAAAAAGTTGTTTTAAAAGAATTACAGAGAGACCCTGCCAAAGGCAAATTTCTTCATGCTGATTTCCAAAGAGTTTCAAGAAAAACAAAACTTAAAGTAGTTATACCTGTTAATTTTGTAAACGAAGATGATTGTGAGGGCATCAAAAATGAAGGTGGCGTAATTTCTAAATCAATTAGAGAGATTGAGATTTTATGCTCTGCTGGAAATATCCCAGAATCAATTGACGTAGATGTAATTGATCTACCTTTGGGTGGGTCCATCAGACTAACAGAGTTAAATCTTCCAGAAGGAAGTGAGATTCCTGGCCTTGATGAGACTACGGATCAGATGATTGTTTCTATTAATGCTCCTAAGGCAGTAGTTGAAGAAGAGCCAATCGTTGATGATGAAGCCGAAGGTGAAGCTGTGGAAGCTGCTTCGGAAGATGGTGAAGATTCATCAAGCGATGACGCAGACGAAGGCTCTGAAGATTCATAAAGTAAAATAACATGTTCGATCTATGCTTCATAGGGCTTGGAAATCCAGGCACAAGGTATGATCAAACTAAACATAACATTGGAAAAGACTGGTTAGTTGCCCTGTCTCAAGAGCTCGATCTTACCTTTGAGCCTAAGAAAAAATTTGAATCATCAATAGCTTCATCTCATGATGGAAAAATTCTATGGGTTGTACCTGATAATTACGTTAATAATTCAGGATCAACTGTTAAGAAGATAATTAAAAATAATAATCTTGATATGAAAAATATTATAGTTCTTCATGATGATTTGGATCTTAATCCTGGTGATGTTCGCCTTAAAATTGATGGAGGTCATGGGGGTCATAATGGCCTTAGAGATATTTTCCAAAAAACAGGATCAAAAGAATTTATAAGAATAAGAATCGGTATTGGCCATCCTGGTATGAAGTCTGAAGTTAATAAATGGGTATTAAGTAAATTTAGCCCAGCTGATAAAGAATGCTTAAAAAAAAGTTATAACAAGCTAATAGGCGCTTTCAATAAAATCTGCAATAGTGAATTTGCAGAAGCGCAGAAATACCTTCATACAAACTAACATGGGGTTTAAGTGTGGAATTATTGGACTACCAAATGTTGGAAAGTCTACCCTATTTAATGCTCTGACTAATTCGTCAATTCCTGCTGAAAACTTCCCATTTTGCACTATAGAGCCAAATGTCGGTAAGGTTCAACTTCCTGATAATCGACTGGCAGAAATACAAAAAATTGTTTCGTCTGAGAAAATTGTTCCTGCAACATTAGATCTAGTTGATATTGCTGGATTGGTTAAAGGGGCATCTAAAGGAGAGGGTCTTGGCAACGCATTTCTTTCCAATATTAGAGAAATGAATGCTCTAGCCCACGTTGTGAGGTGCTTCGAAGACAAAAATATTACTCATGTAGATGGTGAAATTAATCCGGTTAAAGATGCAGAGATTATTAACCTTGAATTAATAATGGCTGATTTAGAATCTGTGTCAAAAAGAGTATTAAAGTGCGAAAAGCTTCTTAAAACTAATGATAAGAAAAATAAAGAGCAATATGAATTGCTTGTTGAAATTAAAAAAGATCTTGAGTCTGGTAGTTTGATAGATATAAATAAATTTTCTAATGAAGATAAAAAAATTGTTAATCAATTTCAACTATTAAGCACTAAACCTATTTTTTACATCGCAAATATATCTGAGGATGGATCATCAGATGAGCAATTATCAAAACTACAAAAGTTTGCATCTGAATCTAATGCAGCTGTAATACCGGCATCAATTAAAATTGAACAAGAGATAGCATCTCTTGAAAATGAGGAAAGAGTTGAGTACTTAGAGCTCATGGAAATGGATGAACCTGTGTTAAATAAAATTATTTTTAAAGGTTATCAAATACTAGGATTGGAAACATATTTTACAGCGGGTCCAAGTGAATTGAGAGCATGGACTGTACAAAAAGATTCTTTAGCGCCAAAAGCAGCTGGTGTAATACATACCGACTTTGAGAAGGGTTTTATTAAGGCTGAGGTTATATCTTATTCTGATTATATAGAGTGTAATGGTGAACAAGGTTCAAAAGAAAAGGGTAAATTAAGATTAGAAGGTAAAGATTATATTGTTAAGGATGGAGATATTATCCACTTTAAATTTAATGTTTAGATGAAAATTATATTGACTATAGATTAGATATAATTATCATTCATCCTACACTTGGCTATGTAGCTCAGATGGTTAGAGCACAGCACTCATAACGCTGGGGTCGGTGGTTCAATTCCACCCATAGCCACCATCAAATAAAGATTAATTTGTTTTTTTGATAACTACTTTTTTAGGAAAGCTAGAATTATCACTATTGATATTAAAGCTAATAAAGCATCTTCACCAAGTATACTTAAGATATTTGCTAGGTTGACATAAACATCACCAACAAATGCTGTTTCTGGACCAAAAATGATACCCAGAAGAACTGATACAGATACAACTGGAAGAAGTACTTGTACCAATTTATTAAAAAATTCTGTAATTTTTGTTAAATATTCCATAAATTTTTTTTAAAAGGCGTCAGGAAAGGCTATGCAGCCTTTCCTAACTAATTTTTAAAATACTTACTTAAGTAGATTGATGAGTATAGCTGCAACTAGAAGTCCAACTAAACCATTGTCACCTAAAGTTCTAACAACATCTAGAAGTGAATCTAAAACGCCGCCAACGAACCAAGTGTCTCCACCTAAGACTATACCAGCAACAACTCCAAGACCAACTGTAGCAACAAGAAGACTTGTTAATTGTCCGATAATATCTTTAATAGTATTTAATGCATTCATAATATTTCCCCCCTATAGGTTTTAATATGGTTTGCAGTACATATAAAACCATAAATGAGGATTACTGGCAAATATTATTAAATAAAAAATTCTCAAAATTTGACTTTTGAGAATTTATATTTTAACTATGATTATTTATTCTGATTTTTCTTCTGAATCAGAAGATTCTTCAGATTTTTTTTCTTCAAGGGCTTTAACTGAAAGTTTCATCTTGCCTCTGTCAAAACCAATAAGTTTAACAGTTACTTCATCGCCTTCAGAGTATACTGCTGAGACACTTTCTGTTCTATCGTGAGAAATTTCAGATATATGTAATAAACCATCTTTACCAGGAAGAATATTTACAAAAGCACCAAAATCAACAATTTTTACAACCTTTCCGTTATAAACTTTATTTAGCTCCGGCTCTTCAAGAATACCTTCAATAATAGCTAAGCATTCTTTCATAGAGGTTTGATCCTGACCAAAAACAGAAACAGTTCCATCATCACTTACGTCAACCGTAGCACCAGTTTGTTCTTGCATGCCTTTGATAACTGCTCCACCTTTACCAATAATCTCTTTGATTTTATCTTTATCAACCATGAAAGTTTTCATTGCAGGAGCATTCTCTGAGAGCTCTTTAGGGCTTGAAATAGTTTCATTCATAATTCCTAAGATGTGATTAATGGCAACTTTAGCTTTTGTTAGGGCAGTTTCCATTATTGCTTCATTTATACCCTGAATTTTTATGTCCATCTGAAGTGCTGTAATACCATTCTCTGTTCCAGCAACTTTAAAATCCATGTCACCTAAATGATCTTCGTCACCAAGTATGTCAGTAAGAACAGCAAAATCATCACCCTCTTTAATTAAACCCATCGCAATACCCGCAACAGGATTAGAAATAGGTACTCCAGCATCCATAAGAGAAAGAGAAGTACCGCAAACAGAAGCCATTGAGCTTGATCCATTTGACTCAGTAATTTCTGATACAACCCTCATTGTATATCCAAACTCCTCAACATCAGGCAATACAGCCTTTATTGCTCTTTTTGCCAAATTACCATGCCCTATTTCTCTTCTCTTTGGACCCATGGGCATGCCAATTTCTCCAACACTATAAGCTGGGAAATTGTAATGAAGCATGAAATTATCTGTGCTCTGGCCTTCAATAGATTCAATTCTTTGCGCGTCTCTTGATGAACCAAGTGTTGCAACAACCATCGCCTGTGTTTCACCTCTAGTAAATAGAGATGATCCATGAGTACTAGGAAGAATGTCTGTTTCTACATATATAGGTCTAACTGTGTCTCTATCTCGACCATCTATTCTTGGCTGGTTGCTAAGAATATTTTTTCTTACAATATCTTTCTCAAGATTTTTAAAAGCACCAAGAACTTTACCGAGCTGGATATCATCAGCATCAGGATAAGATTCAACAATGCTATTCTTGATTTCACCAATAGCTGACGTTCTCTCCTTTTTGTCTTTAATAGTAAAAGCATTAGAGATTTGATCGGTATATTTTTCTGCTAGTTCAGCAGCATATACTGGGCTTTCTTCATCTTCTTGCACAACCCAATCTTCTTTGCCTGCTTTTTCTTTTAATTCTTTGCATGCATTTACAACAGCCTGCATTTCTTGATGGCCAAACAATACAGCTCCAAGCATAAGGTCTTCATTCAGTTCTTTAGCTTCAGATTCAACCATTAGAACTGCTTCTTCAGTTCCAGCTACGACCATATCTAAGAATGATTCTTCTAATTCAGCAAAAGATGGATTGAGTACATAATTGCCATCGATAAAACCAACCCTGGCTGCGCCCATTGGACCGTCGAATGGAACACCAGCTACACATAGTGCTGCGGAGGCACCAATCATTGCAGCGATATCTGGATTTTGATCCTTACCTGATGATAAAACTGTACAGAAAACCTGCACTTCATTTTTAAAACCCTCAGGGAATAAAGGCCTAATAGGTCTATCTATAAGTCTTGATGTAAGTGTCTCTCTTTCGGTAGGCCTAGCCTCTCTTTTAAAAAAGCCTCCAGGTATAGCACCTGTTGCATAAAACTTTTCTTGATAAAAGACTGCTAAAGGGAAGAAATCCTTGGCTGGATCTGCATCTTTTTTAGCTACAACCGTTGTAAGAACAACTAAATCATCTATTGTTACTACTACCGCTGCTGTTGCTTGCCTTGCTACTTTATTTGTTTCTAATTTTACTAATTTATTTCCGTACTTGAATTCTACCGTTGTAGACTCTAATTTATTATTTTCCACGTTTTTCCTTTTTATTATTAACCTCTAAGTTTAAGCTCTTTAATGATACTTGCATAACTTTCAGGGTTTTTTCTTTTTAAATAAGCCAGCAATTTTCTTCTAAGATTAACCATCCTAATTAATCCCGTTCTGGAATGGTGATCTTTCTTGTGTTCTTTAAAGTGACTTTGTAATTTATTTATGTTTTCTGTTAATAGAGCAATTTGAACTTCTGGAGATCCAGTATCATTATCGCTTTTTTTGAATTTTTCAACTATTTGTTCTTTTTCTTTAGCTATTAATGCCATTATTAAATTCCTCGATGCACATGTTAATAAGAATGCTGCCTTGTGCAACTAAAGCAAGCGGGAGTACTTTAAACCTTATTCGATCATTAAACAAGCTGTTTGAGCTTGAGATTAGAGTCTTGCACTTCACCAAGTCCTAAGAAAATGCCCTTATCACTATAAGTTTTGTAAATAGCATCTGAATAATTCTGACTCTTTATTTTTACTCCATTCAAAAAAAATTTTGTTTCATTAGAAGTCAGATTAATATTTAAAAAATTTGGGAATGCGCTTTCAATTGATAAGATCGAATCTTCATTAAGTTGTTCAATAGTATAAGCATTTTTGATGTTAAAAACTCCTTGCCCAAGTCTTTCTAGGTCAGAAAGATGGCCTCCCACACCGAGCATATTGCCAAGATCTCTGGCGATAGATCTGATATATGTTCCTTTTGAGCAATGGATTTCACAAATACAAATGTTATTTTTGAATTCGAAATTTTTAATTGAATAAATAATAACTTCTCTTGGTGGTTTTGATATTGGCTTTCCTTCTCTAGCATACTTGTATAGTGGCTTTCCTTTATGCTTCAACGCGGAGTAACTGGGTGGGACCTGCATAGACTTTCCGATAAATGTCTTGAGTGCTATTTCAACCTCTTTGGCACAAACTTTTTTTGAAGACTCTTCAATTATTTTACCCATTGCGTCATCTGTATCAGTAGATGCACCAAGTGTAATTTCTGCCTTATAGGTTTTATCACTCTCGAGAAAGTAAGATGAAAACTTAGTCCCTCTATTAATACCTAAGACAAGAACACCATGCGCCATTGGATCCAATGTACCAAGATGACCAGCCTTCTTTACCTTAAGTTTTCTTTTTGCTTCTTGAAGAGCGGTATTAGAACTAATACCTCTTTTTTTAATTAGATTTATAAAACCATTCATTTATAAATTATAAATCTTGAAGAAGTCTTTCAATATTTTCAGAATACTCAATACTTTCATCAAATCTAAAATTTATGATGGGAACCCTTCTAATTTTCATTGTTTTAGCAAGTTTAGATCTAACCATTCCAGAAAATTTCTTTAAAATTCTTTTATCTAAACTGCTCTCAGCTTTTGAAATAGATTGGCCTATTATTGAATAATATACAGTTGCTATACCAATATCATCAGATACCTTCACAGCATTTATATTTAAATTTTGTAGTCTTGGGTCTTTAGTTTCTCGATTGATAATTAGAGAAATCTCTTTTTTTAGTTCGTCTGCAATTTTCTCTGCTCTTAAAGAACCCATATAAAATTAGATAGTTTGAGCTTCCTCTTTTCTGTCAAAGACTTCTATTTTATCTTTTGGTCTGATGTCTTTGTAATTTTTTATGCCCATGCCACATTCACTACCGTTCTTAACCTCAGATACATCATCTTTGAATCTTCTAAGTGAATTAAGCTCACCTTCAAAAATAACTATGTCGTCTCTTAAAACTCTCACTGGCTTATTGCGGTTTACAGAACCTTCAACAACCATACATCCAGCAACTTGACCAAATTTTGGGGAATTAAAGACTTCTAATACTTCGGCAGTTCCAATAATCTCTTCTTTTATTATTGGATCAAGCAATCCACTCATCCTTGCTTTAACATCATCAAGAAGCTCATAAATAATACTATGATAATTTAAAGGTATTGACTCCTCTTCTGCAATTTTCTTCGCAGTATTGTCTGCTCTTACATTAAAACCTAATATAATTGCATCTGTCGCAAGCGCAAGGTTTACATCTGATTCTGAGATTCCTCCAACGCCGCTAGAAACAATCTTAACTTTCGCTAAGTCATTGGCTAGATCATTAAGTGCAGCAATAATTGCCTCGCATGTGCCACCAACATCGGTCTTAATAATTATATTAAGGACCTTTTTAGCATCCTGTCCAAAAGATTCAAATAAGTCTCCTACTGATTCATCTTTTTGTTTGAGTAATTTTCTTTCCTTTTCTTTATCTATCCTATGCTCAACAATTTCTCTTGCTTGCTTGTCATTTTTAACTACCTGAAAAACATCGCCAGCATTTGGAACGCTATTTAATCCTAAAACCTCTACAGCTGCAGATGGGCCTACACTTTTCTCTTTAGATCCTTCGCTTGATGTGATGCTTTTAATCTTACCAATTGCATTTCCTGCAGCAATTAGATCCCCAACTTTCATAGTTCCATTTTGTACAAGAAGAGTTGCCACCGAGCCCTTAAATTTATCAAGCTCTGATTCAATAACAACACCCTGAGCTGGGCCATCATATGAGGCTTTTAATTCTAAAAGCTCAGCTTCTAAAATCACGGATTCTAATAACTTATCAACACCGTCACCTTTAAGCGCAGAAACAGGTACCATCTGAATGTTTCCACCCCAATCTTCAGGCACTAATTCTTTAGCAGCTAAATCACCCTTAACTTTTTCAGCATCCGCTCCTGTTAAATCCATTTTATTAATTGCCACGACAATTGAGACTCCTGCAGCTTTTGCATGATTTATTGCCTCTTCGGTTTGCGGCTTAATACCATCATTGGCTGCAACAACTAATATAACTATATCAGTCGTATTTGCGCCTCTTGCCCTCATTGATGAAAAAGCAGCATGTCCTGGTGTATCTATAAATGTGATATTTCCTTTTGAAGTCTCAACCTGATATGCACCTATATGCTGAGTGATACCACCAGCCTCACCGTCTACTACTTTTGTTTTTCTTATATAGTCCAATAATGTTGTCTTACCATGATCAACATGACCCATTACAGTAACAACTGGTGATCTAGATGATGGCTCGTCTTTATACTCTATTAAATTGGCAAAATTTTCTTCAATATCTTCCTCTTCAATAGCGACTCCAATATGGCCTATTTCTTCAACCACAAGAATTGCTGTTTCTTGATCAATAATGTCATTAATAGTTGCTGGTACTCCCAAAGACATAAGATTTTTAACTACGACACCACCTTTTACTGCCATTAACTTCCCTAGCTCGCCTACTTGTATTGTGGATGGCACTTGAATCTCTTTTTGGATAAATTCTGAAGGTGTTTCAAATTGATGATCGCCTTCAGATTGAAATTTGCCCTCTCTTCTCTTATAGGCATTTACAGCTGATGAAAGTTGATCTTTAACATTAACTTTTTTTGCAGGCTTTTCAGCGGTCTTGGTTGCTGCTCTAAATTTTTCTTTTCTCTTTTGTTCTTCTTGTTTTAATCTTGCTGCTTCTTTAAGTTGGTCTTCTCTTTTCTTTTGTTGCTCTTTTAATTGCTCAGAGGCTGCAGCTCTTTTGGCTTCGATATTGTCAGAGTAACTCTTAATTGGTTGAGTATCAGAGGTTGTCTTGTTTTTTGAAGTAACAGTTATATTTCCAGAAGGAGTAACTGATTGTGCTGCTGGAGCTTTTCCACCTTTTAGAGATTTGAGCAGCGCCTGCTTATCAGCAGGAGTGATTTCATCAGAGCCACTTGAATGCTTTAATCCGGCATTCTGCATTCTTTCAAGAAGAGCAGAATCAGAAATTTTTAATACTTTTGCAAATTGTTTTACTGTTAAAGCCAAAATAAATCCTTTTTTATTTAAACCAATCTTCTCTTGCTTTCATAATAGCTGCTGAACCAAGATCATCACTAATTTCAATAATGTCTTGAAGTTCGTCAACTGATAATTCGGCAAAATCATCTTTGTTTTTTATACCTTTGTTTGTAAGCAACTGGATATCCTCTTCGCTAAGACCGAGATCGCCAAATGAATCCAAGTTTTCTTCTTCTTCTGTTATAGCACCCATTGCTTCCATAAGCGCAGCATCTTCAGCAGAGCCTTTGATTCTTTCAATTTCATCGGAGTTATCAACAAAAGCTTCTAAAACACTATTATCAACGTAAGCAATATCATCAAATGAAGCTAAGCCAGCTGCTATAATTTTTTCAGCAATGCTTTCATCAATTTCAAGGCTATCAATTAATTTAACCATAAATTCAGTTTCATCAACTTTGACTTTCGCTTCTGCCTCTTCGCTGCTAATAATATTTAGTTCCCAACCTACCAGCTGAGATGCTAAGCGGATATTCTGTCCTCTAGAACCAATAGCTAATGCTAGATTATCTTGATTTACAGCTATCTCCATAGACCTTGAATCTTCATCAACAACAATCGAATCAACTTTTGCAGGAACTAATGCATTTATTACAAGTTGAGCAGGATTATCATCATAAATAACAATATCAATCCTCTCATTTCCAAGCTCTGATGATACAGCTTGAACTCTAGAGCCTCTCATTCCAACACAAGCACCAACAGGATCAATCCTTCCATCATTTGTTTTAACCGCTATTTTTGATCTTGACCCAGGCTCTCTTGATACACCTCTTATCTCTATAATATCTTCGTTAATTTCAGGAACTTCAATACTAAAAAGCTCAGTAACCATCTCTGGGCAAACTCTATCAAGCATAAGCTGAGGTCCTCTGCCTTCAACTTCTTGAATTTTTAGAATTGCTCTAATGCGATCATTAATTTTATAAATTTCACCAGGCATCAGCCTATCTCTTGGCAAAATAGCCTCAGCCTCATTAGATATATCTACAATGATATTGTCTCTTGTTACTCTTTTTACAGAGCCGCTTACTAGAGTATTGTCCTTTGATTTAAACTGAGCAACTACCTTCTCTCTTTCAGCCTCTCTAACTTTTTGAAGCATCACTTGACGTGCAGCTTGTGTTTCTATTCTTCCAAATTTTATATTCTCAACAGATTTAGAGAATATTTCTCCAATTTCTAAACCCGCTTCCTCTGAAGTTACATGGGTCTCTTTATGAAAATAAATATCCTCTGGATCAGCTACAATCCAGCTTCTTTGAGTCATATATTCACCAGTATCTCTATCAATACTCACACTAAGCTCAGCATCTTCATGAAAATGCCTCTGAGAAGCTGATGCTAATGCAATCTCAACTGCATTAAAAATAACTTCTTTAGCAAGGCCCTTCTCATTAGAAACTGAGTCAACTACCAATAAAATTTCATTACTTTGCATGTTCACTTTCCTTCATAATTTTTTCAAAATTTGGTTCTAATTTACAAAACTCTATTTCATTAAACTCTAATTTGTATTCAAGATTAGATGTTTCAATTCTTAAGAAGTCATCTTTGCACTCCGCAAGATGACCATTTATATTTTTAATTCCACCAAGTGGTTCTCTAAGCTTTATTTTAAATTCTTCACCAACATATTCTTTAAGTTGCTCATAATAGAAAAATCTTCTATCAATTCCTGGAGTTGAGACTTCTAAAATAAAATCATCTCCTAATATTGATTCAAGCTCTGCTTCATAATTTAAATCTTTAGAAACTAACTCACAATCATCAATTCCGGCACCAGCATTTGATTCAATATAAACTCTCAAAGTTGGTCTTTTTCTACCTCTCAAGATTTCAATGCCCCATAGATAGCATTCATGTCTATTAATTACAGGCTTAACAATGTTTTCTATGTCGTCTTTATTCATCTTATAAATAAAAAAAGGGCATATGCCCCACAAAAAAAATAATATATATGTGGTAGCGGGGGCTGGATTTGAACCAACGACCTTCGGGTTATGAGCCCGACGAGCTACCAGGCTGCTCCACCCCGCATCGCACCGAAGGTGAAGTTTAAATAAAGGTACCACCATTGGTCAAGTTATATATCTATTAATATTAAAAGATATATTGTTATAATTCGCACTCAGCCGAAGTGGTGGAATTGGTAGACACGCTAGCTTGAGGGGTTAGTGAGTGAAAACTCGTGCGGGTTCAAGTCCCGCTTTCGGCACCAATTTTATTTAAATTAAAAAGTTTAAATGCTTTATATCTACTCTTCAGGAATGGATTCAGGGACTACCTCTTCTATTGCTTCCTCAATTAATGTTGGGTCAAAAACCTCTGTGGTGTTATCAGTTTTGTATAAGTAAGCTAAAAATAAAGTAAGAATCAGCCAAATAGCAGCTAAAAAAGATGTAAGTTTTCCAAGAAAATTTGATGGGCCTAAAGCACCGAACATTGAATTAGAAGAACCTCCACCAAAAGCAGAACCCAAATCAGAGCCCTTGCCCTGCTGAAGAAGAACTAGTGCAACTATAGCTATAGCTAATATCACACATAAAATTTGTACAATGGTTATCATTTTTATCTTATCCTGTTAAATTCATTTACAATTTTTGCAAAGTGTTTTCCATCCAAAGATGCCCCGCCAACAAGTGCCCCATCAATATTTTTACAATTAAAAAAGGCTTCTGCATTTTCAGAGTTAACACTCCCTCCATATAATACTTTTGGAAGGTAACTGTTCGCAGTTGTGGATTGTACAACATCTTTTATATATTGGTTAGTTTGATTAACTTGAATTGGGGTTGGGGTTTTACCAGTACCAATTGCCCAGATCGGCTCGTACGCAATAATAGTGCTGCTTACTGTCTTATTTTTTAAAACGCTTGCAATCTGCTCATTCAGAACATCTAATGTTTTTCCAGACTCCATCTCTTCAAGTGACTCACCAATACAAAGCACTTGCATAATATTATTTGACTCTAGGCATCTGAATTTTTTTTCTATAGTTTTATTATCCTCATTAAATAGTGATCTTCTTTCAGAATGGCCAATAATTGCATATTTACACTTAAGATCTAAAAGCATGGAAGCTGATATTGTCCCAGTTCTGGCTCCATCACTATAATCAACATCCTGTGAGCCTATTAAAATAGAATCTATATCATTTGAAAATAAAATATTTTTGAGCTGATCTAAATATGAGTATGGGGGAGATATACCAATGTTTGAGTCTATAGTTTGAACATTTATTTTAAAATCCTCAATCCAGGTTTTGAGCATTTTTCTAGACCCATTGGATTTAAAATTTGCAATTATCACTTTGAAATTATGTTTTTGATTTAATTAATTTTGAGATATCTTTAGCATATTTTGTAGCTGTTTTTTCATCAGGAGCCTCAACCATAACTCTTATCTTATTTTCAGTTCCAGAAGGTCTAACAAGGACTCTATCTACAGTAATATCTGATTGAGCATCGTTTATTGCTGATTGGATAGAAGCATCGTTTATAATATCTTTGTTATTAACAGACACCGCAATGTTTACTTGGGGTCTTTTACTGTAATTTAATAACACTTCTTTAGGAGATTTTTCTAATATTAATAATGAAGATATAACCTTAAGTGCTGCAACAGTACCATCACCGGTGCTGACTAAATCTTTACTGATAATATGCCCAGAAGTTTCACCTCCAAGCAACCAGCCTTTTTCACTTAATTTTTGACTAACATACTTATCACCAACATCAGCTCTTAAGAATTTATATCCAAGCTTTTTAAGCCCATCCTCCAAACCAAAATTGCTCATTTTTGTTCCTACCACTCCTGCCCATGGTCCAGTTCTGTTGGGATTTGCAAAAGCCATTATGTAGAGCAGATCATCACCATCAAGCAAATCTCCATCACTATCAACGAGGATGACCCTATCTCCATCTCCGTCTAATGCAACTCCGAAATCTGCTCTATGTTTTATAACTTCATTTTGAAGTAGTTCTGGATGTGTTGAACCACAGCCTTTATTAATATTAAACCCATTTGGTTGTACACCAATAGTTATAACTTCAGCTCCTAGTTCTCTAAAAATAGAGGGGCTTACTTTGTAACAGGCACCATGAGCACAATCTAATACAATCCGTAATTTTGAAAAGTTTATATTTGTTGGGACAGTTGATTTACAAAATTCAATATATCTAGCTCCAGATTCATCAAATCTTGCTGCTTTACCGATAGATGAGGTCTCTACCATTTGCATCTCAATAGATAGTATTTTCTCAATTTTTTTCTCAATATCTTTAGAAAGCTTTTCACCGTTTGGCATAAAAATCTTTATGCCATTATCGAGAAAATCATTATGTGAAGCACTAATAACCAAACCGAATGCATCTCTTAGTGACCTAGTAAGATATGCAACCCCTGGAGTAGGAATTGGGCCCAAAAGTTTTACATTAATTCCAGCTGAAATGAAGCCAGCTTGAAGTGCAGATTCAAGCATATACCCAGACACTCTTGTGTCTTTTCCAATCATTACAGTCTTCCACCCCAGCTCTCTTGCAACCGTACCAGTGGCATAGCCTATTTTAAGGCATGCTTCTGGTGTTATAAGGGTTTCGACTGGCCCTCTGATGCCATCCGTACCAAATTTTAGGTTCATAGCTTGATTATAACTCTTTGGCTGGACCTTTTATTGTAGATTCTTTTTTTTCTTTATTTTTAGGCTCATCATCTGACCAGCCCTTTGGTTCCCTTGGTTCAGCTCCAGCCATAATATCATCAATTTGATCGGCATCTATGGTTTCATATTTTAAGAGAGCGTCTGCCATTATATTAAGTTTATCTAAATTGCTTTTTAATATTTCATCAGCTTTTTCATAACATGAATCAATTATGGATTTGATTTCCATATCGATAAGTTTGGATGTATCGTCACTGATAACCTGAGACGGTGAAGAAGCAGATCTACCTAGAAACGGACTTCCTTCATCCTCACCATACTTTAAAGGACCAAGCTTTTCAGATAAGCCCCATTTTGTAACCATATTGGTAGCTATATTAGTAGCAACTTCAATATCATTTGAAGCTCCAGTTGTTATACCTTTATCTCCATTGATAATATTTTCAGCAATTCTTCCACCAAATAGTGCAGCTATCCTACTTAATAAATATTCTTTACTTTGCATATATGTATCTTCTTCTGGAAGGAACATAGTTACCCCTAAAGCTCTTCCTCTTGGGATAATTGTTACTTTATATACTGGATCATGCTTAGGAGAAAGTCTGCCAACAATTGCGTGACCTGCTTCATGATATGCGGTAATTCTTTTTTGTTCTTCACTCAAGATCATAGACTTTCTTTCGGCACCCATCATAATTTTGTCTTTTGCAAGATCTAGATGACTTTGATCAATCTTTTTATCTGAGTATCTAGCAGCAAAGAGCGCAGCTTCATTAATCAAATTTGCTAAATCAGCACCAGAAAAACCTGGAGTTCCTCTGGCAATTACCAATGGATCAACATCACCGCTAATTGGAACCTTGCGCATATGAACTTTTAAGATTGCTTCTCTTCCTCTTATATCAGGGAGATCAACTACAACTTGTCTATCAAATCTTCCAGGCCTCAATAGCGCTGGGTCGAGAACGTCTGGTCTATTAGTGGCAGCTATAACAATTACGCCATCATTACCTTCAAACCCATCCATCTCAACTAACAACTGATTAAGAGTTTGCTCTCTTTCATCATGTCCACCACCTAAACCTGCTCCACGATGTCTTCCAACTGCGTCAATTTCATCAATAAAAACTATGCATGGGGATTGTTTTTTTGCTTGGTCAAACATATCTCTTACTCTTGAAGCACCAACACCAACAAACATCTCAACAAAATCGGATCCTGAGATAGTAAAGAAAGGGACTTTAGCTTCTCCTGCTACAGCTCTAGCTAGTAAGGTCTTACCAGTACCTGGAGGCCCTACCATTAATACACCTCTTGGGATTTTTCCACCTAGTTTTTGAAATTTAGTTGGGTCTCTTAAAAAATCTACAAGCTCTTGTACATCTTGTTTTGCCTCTTCGCATCCAGCAACATCCTTAAAATTAGTTTTGACTTTTCCGCCTTCCATGAGCTTTGCTTTACTTTTTCCAAATGACATTGGCCCGCCTTTACCAGACATGCCGCCTTGCATCTGTCTCATAAAAAAGAAAAATATAGCCAACAACAAGATTATTGGAAAAGCTCCTACAAGAAGCTGAGACCATATAGATGGTTGTTCTATTTTTTCATATACAGCAATTACTCCATTATCTTCAATAGCCCTATCAACTGCCTCGTCTTTCTTAAATATAGGGTGAGTTGTCTCAAATTTTGATCCGTCTAGCCTATCACCGACAATGGTCATTTGATCACCTTTATAGACAACTTTAGCAATTCTATCTGAAAGAATTTCTTCTTTAAATTGACTATAGCTAATTTGCTCTCTTACATTAGAATTTTCAATATTATTGAAAACAAATATTAAAAAAGATCCTAATATCACCCAAACAAATAAATTTCTAAATACGCTATTCATCATTTTTTCTTTGCTCCATACAAATATATTTCTGCCGATTGTTTCTTAGATGCGGCAGGCTTGAAGGTTTGGACAATACTAAAGAGCTTTTCCATTTCCTTCCTAAAACCCTTTAAATTGTTGTTTTGAAAGGTTTTTATAATAAATTTACCAGTGTTGTTATCTGTATATTTATGAGCTGCTTTAAGAGTAAGAAGATTTAACTCATAGATATTTTCAATATCAACTGCGTTTATACCTGTAATGTTTGGGGCTATGTCTGAAATTACAAGATTAAATTTTTCTTTTAATGAATTTATTTCAGGTATTTCATCAATTGATTCGATACTATTTTGAAAGAATGAAACTCCTTCTATATCGTCCATTTGCAATATATCTATAGCAAAAATTTTAGAATTTGGAAGTTTAGATTTTAAGTAATGAGACCAGCCGCCTGGAGCAGAACCAATATCGAGAATTTTATGAGCAGAATTAAAAGAATTTGTTTTTAAGAGAATCTCTTCTAATTTATATACTGCTCTTGTTTTGTAACCTTCCTGCTTAGCTTTTAAAGCCCATTTATCAGCATGCATTACAAATGCTGAACAGATATAACTTCATAATTTAAAGTCTTAGATGGCGTGGTAATTGTGATCTCATCATCTACATTTTTACCAATTAAGCCTTTAGCTATGGGAGTATCTATAGAAATTTTTCCTTTGTCTGGGTCAGACTCAAGATTACCAACTATTTTATATGTTATCTCCTCATCCTTGTCTGTGTCATAAAGCGTTACAGTTGAACCAAAAACAACTCTTCCTGTTTCAGGAATGCTTAAGACATCAATTACCTGAGCGCTGGCTAGTGCGCTTTCAATCTCATTAATTTTTGATTCAATAAGACCTTGCAGTTCTTTTGCAGCATGATATTCAGCATTTTCTTTTAGATCTCCATGAGCCCTTGCTTCAGCGATAGCTTCTGAAATCTTTGGTCTTTGAACAAACTTCAAGTCAGCAAGTCTCTCTTTAATAGCTACTTCGCCTTCTTTTGTTATAGGAGTAGTACTCATAAAAATATTATAGCAAGATAATTAGAAACTAATTAATTTCTTGAAGAGGCCTATACATCCAGTCCTCTTGATTGGTTTTTAAAGCTTCCATTACAGCAAAAGCACCAAACATGGTTGTGGTACAAAAGGTTTTACTACGAAGAGCAGATTGTCTTATTGATGATGAGTCTTCTATTGATTGTTTACCCTCTGTGGTATTGATGACTAAATCAATTTCATTATTTAAAAGATAATCAACGGTGTGAGGTCTTCCTTCGTTAACTTTATTAATCCTCTTTACCTCATGGCCTAATTTTTTAATATAGTCAGCAGTTCCTCCGGTGGCCACTATTTTAAAATTGTTATTAATAACAAGCGGAACAAGATCATTGAGATATTTTTTATCTGAGTCTTTAACACTAATAAAAACTTGACCTCCAATTGGAATAGTCTTGTTGGCTCCCTTTTGGGCTTTTGCATAGGCTTCACCAAAGTTTCTACCTATTCCCATGACTTCCCCAGTTGATTTCATTTCAGGACCAAGAATAGGATCAACTAATGGGAATTTATCAAAAGGCAAGACTGCTTCCTTAACAAAAAATAAGCCTTCAGGAAGGTCGGCAGAAAATTTTTGATCTTTTAAAGATTTTCCAATCATTGCTTTTGATGCAACCTTTACAAGCGAATTACCAATTGCTTTTGAGATAAAGGGAACCGTTCTAGATGCTCTTGGATTTACTTCAATTATAAATATCTCATTATCCTTAATAGCAAACTGAATGTTCATTAATCCTATAACATTTAGTTCTTTTGCTATATTTTTTGCTTGGTTACTAATTCTATCTTGGATCTCTTTACTAAGACTATATGGGGGCAGGGAGCAACCTGAATCGCCTGAATGTATTCCAGCTTGTTCTATATGTTGGAGAATTCCGCCTATTTCTATTGAATCTCCATCCGAAACAACATCAACATCAACCTCTATTGCATCTGTAAGATATCGATCCAAAAGCACGGGCTTGCTATTTGAAACTTCAACAGCATCACTTAAATACGAATCTAGTTCTTTGACGTTATGGACAAGCTGCATTGCTCTTCCTCCAAGTACATATGACGGTCTTACAACTAATGGGAAACCAATTACCTCAGATGCCTCTAATGCTTCTGGTTTGTTTTTGACAGTAGCATTTTTTGGTTGAGTTAGTTCAAGTGTCTCAATTAATGCCTGGAATCTTTCTCTATCCTCAGATCTATCAATTGCATCAACGTCAGTACCTAATATTTTAATGCCTCTTTCAGAAAGAGTGTCTGCAAGCTTTAAGGGAGTTTGTCCTCCAAATTGGATAATGACACCATCTGGTGATTCTATGTCAATTATATCTAATATTTTTTCAGATGTTATAGGCTCAAAATAAAGTCTATTTGATACATCAAAATCAGTAGAAACTGTCTCAGGATTGCAATTAACCATTATCGACTCATAGCCTTCTTCTTGCATTGCTAATGAAGCATGAACACAACAATAATCAAATTCAATTCCTTGGCCAATTCTATTTGGACCGCTTCCAAGAACCATAATTTTTTTCTTTTTAGTCGGCCTGCTTTCACATACGTCTCCATATGTAGAATACATATAGCATGTTGAGGTGGCAAACTCAGCGGCACAGGTATCTACCCTTTTAAAAACAGGATGAATATTCAAAGATTTTCTTATTTCTCTTACTTTATTTTCTGAAATATTAGTAAGATAACCCAATCTTGAATCAGAAAAGCCTTTAGACTTTAAATTTAAAAATTCTTCCTTTGAGATTGATGAAATATCAGTATCAATTAAAGATTTTTCTATCTTTACTATTTCATCAATCTGATCAAGGAACCAGTAATCAATATTAGTAAGCTCATAAATCTTTTCTTTACTCCAACCTTTTCTAAGTGCATCAGTAACATAAAATATTCTTCCAGGTCCGGGGAATGATAATTGATATTTTAATTCGTCTTCAGCATTTGGGCTCTCAATATCTATAATAGAATTAAATCCGTCTAGATCTTCTTCCATACTGCAAATAGCTTTTTGCATTGACTCTTGAAAATTCCCACCCATTGCCATTACTTCTCCAACAGATTTCATTTGAGTTGTTAGCCTTGAATCAGCTTGAGGAAATTTTTCAAATGCAAATTTAGGAATTTTTGTAACAATATAATCAATGCTTGGTTCAAAGGATGCAGGTGTTAAGCCACCAGTAATATCATTTTTAAGTTCATCTAAGGTGTATCCAACAGACAAGAGTGCTGCAACTTTTGCAATCGGAAAACCAGTTGCCTTCGATGCTAAAGCTGAGGATCTACTAACTCTGGGGTTCATTTCAATCACAACCATTTTTCCATTTTTTGGATTTACGGCAAATTGCACATTAGAGCCACCTGTCTCAACACCAATTTCTCTCAAGATTTTAAAAGAGGCATTTCTCATGATTTGATATTCTTTGTCAGTAAGAGTTTGAGCAGGTGCAATAGTTATTGAATCGCCTGTATGAACCCCCATAGGATCAAAGTTTTCTATTGAACAAATAATTATACAGTTGTCATTACAATCTCTAACAACCTCCATCTCATACTCTTTCCAACCAATCAATGATTCATCTATTAACAGCTCAGTTGTTGGGGAGAGCTCAAGACCTTTCTCACAAATTTTTTCAAACTCTTCAATATTGTATGCAATTCCACCCCCAGTTCCCCCCATAGTAAAAGAAGGCCTAATAATGCACGGAAAACCAATTTTAGCCTGAACATTTAAGGCATCTTCCATTGAATGAGCAATACCAGAATTTGGAGTTTCTATACCAATGCCTTTCATAGTTTTATCAAATAATTCTCTATCCTCAGCTTTATCTATAGCTTCTTTATTAGCACCTATTAAAATCACGCCATGCTTCTCAAGAACACCCTCTCTTGCAAGAGATAAAGCAGTATTTAAAGCAGTTTGGCCTCCCATTGTCGGAAGAATTGCATCGGGCTTTTCTTTTTCTATTATTTTTTCTACTGATTTCCAATGAATTGGTTCAATGTAAGTTGCATCAGCCATTAAAGGATCGGTCATAATGGTTGCTGGATTTGAATTAACCAATATCACTCTAAAGCCCTCCTCTTTCAGAGCTTTACAAGCCTGGGCTCCAGAGTAATCAAATTCACAAGCTTGACCAATAATTATTGGCCCAGCGCCAATAATTAATATTGATGAAATATCCTTACGTCTTGGCATATGTTTCTACCATCGTTTTGAATTTATTAAAAAGTATTTGAATTTCTTGTGGTCCCGGGCTTGCTTCAGGATGACCCTGAAAACCAAAAGCTGGAGTATCTGTAAGCTCTATGCCTTGAAGAGAATTGTCGAATAGTGATATATGCGTTGTTTTTATATTTTTTGGTAATGTATCCACATCTACCGCAAAACCATGATTCTGGCTCGTTATATAAACTTCACCTGAGTTAATATCTTGGACAGGATGATTTGCTCCATGATGGCCAAATTTCATTTTATATGTTTTTGCGCCTGCGGCTATCGATAAGAGTTGGTGCCCAAGACATATACCAAAAATAGGAATGCCTGCTTTTAGAAATAACTTTATATTCTCAATAGCGTATTCACAAGGCTCAGGATCTCCAGGGCCATTTGATAAAAAAATGCCATTTGGTGATTTCTTCATGACATCCTCAAAAGAGGTCTTAGCATTAACAACATCAACCTTTCCAACTGACTCTGTTAAAAGTCTAAGGATATTTTTCTTAATACCAAAATCATAAGCAACAATATTTAAATTTTTATCAGTCTCATAATATTCAGGCCATGTCCCCTCTATCCATCCATAATCATCTTGTGTGGTTACTTCTTTAGCCAAATCCATACCTTTCAAACCACCAAAGTCTTTGGCTCTTTGAATGGCCTTTTCGGGAGTAATCTCTTCAAGCGAGGCTATGCAGCACCCCATGGATCCGTTTTCTCTTATATGCGATGTTAGGTTTCTTGTATCAATACCAGAGATAGCAATTGAATTATTTTTAATCAGAAAGTCTTCAAGTGATTCTGAGCTTCTCCAATTAGATGGCCTTGAACAAAAATTCTTAACAACTATTCCACTAGCATGAATTTTTTCAGATTCAAAGTCTTCAATATTTATTCCAGTATTACCAATATGAGGATGAGTAAAAGTAATTATTTGTTTTTTGTAAGAGGGATCAGTGATTATTTCTTGATATCCGGTCATTGATGTGTTGAATACAACTTCTCCAATATGAACGGTTTTACTTCCATAGCCATTACCATAAAAAATAGTTCCATCTTCAAGTGCCAATATTGATTTAAAAGGCACTATAATAGCCCTCTGATATGATTATAGGAAAAAGTGAAAGAGAATCTGTGAAGATATTTTTCGGATTTTAATGGGCTAAAATTACAAGCTAGCATTAAAATTGTACTTTATAGATTAACTAAGTTTATGTCTATATTTTTGTGAAAAAAAAATGAAAATTTCAATAAAAAATAAAGAAGATATTATAAAAATGCGCATAGCTGGAAAACTTGCTGCTGAAGTGCTTGAAATGATAACACCTCATGTTGTTCCAGGAATATCCACCGGCGAGCTTGACGATATTTGCTACGATTACATAACACAAGTTCAAAAATCAATTCCAGCAAATGTTGGTTACAGAGGCTATGAAAAAACAATTTGCTCAAGTGTTAACCAGGTTATATGTCATGGCATACCAAGCAAAGATAAAATCTTAAAAAATGGTGATATTTTAAATATAGATGTCACCGTTTTAAAAGATGGTTGGCATGGGGATACATCAAAGATGTTTTTAGTAGGTAAATGCCAGCCTCATAATGAAAGATTAGTAAGGGTTACACAAGAATGTCTATACAAAGCCATAGAAATTGTTAAGCCTGGAACTTATTTAGGTGATATTGGTCATGTAATACAAAAGCATGCTGAAGATAATTATTATTCAGTTGTAGAAGACTATTGCGGCCATGGTATTGGCACGGTTTACCATGAAGAACCTCAAGTGCTTCACTATGGTGTTCCCAATACTGGCATTCAATTAAAAGAAGGTATGTGTTTTACGATTGAGCCTATGATAAATCAAGGTTCAAAATATACTAAGTCTTTGAGTGATGGTTGGACAGTTGAGACAAAAGATGGAAGGAATTCTGCTCAGTGGGAGCACACCCTTGCAGTAACAAGTAATGGTGTTGAAGTGCTAACTAAAAGATCTGAAGAAGATCTATGAATGAAAAAATATCTGATTTAAATATTAAATTCTGGGAAGATTTTCCATCGTTATACTGCAAAAACAAAGGCACTAATTCGTACTTATACAAAACGTCAAATGAAATTGAAAAAATCATTATTAAGATGTTTAAGGCTTATGGCTTGGAAAAAGAATATTCAATTTTTGCAATTGGCGGCTTTGGTAAAAAAGAGATGTTCCCTTCATCAGATATAGATATATCCATTATTAAAAATAATAAAAATATATTAAAAGAAGCTGAGCTAGAAAAATTTATTGCAAATTTATGGGATCTTGGTTGGAAAATTGGTTGTTCAGTTAGGTCATTATCTGAATTAAAAAATATATTAAAAAAAGATGCAAAAGAGCTGACGTCATACTTTAGCTTAAGGCCATTGATATCAAATAAAAATATTGAAGCTAGAGTAAACAAGATTACCCAAAGCGCTTGGAATAAAAATGCATACTTTAAGGCAAAAATTATTGAGCAACAAGAAAGGTATTATTCGTTTGATTCTTCTGCTTTCAATCTTGAACCAGATCTTAAAGAATCTCCTGGAACAATGAGAGATTTCCAGAATGCTGAGTGGATCTTAAATTATTGCTTGGGCCTAGATTGTGAACAAAAAATTAAAGCCTCTGATATATTCAATTCTAGTTACTTTGAGGCAAGAGAATCCTACGAATTTATAAAAACAATAAGATACGCAACAAACTTAGCAACTAAAAATAAAAATAGGTTAAATTTTGAGTCTCAGATTGATATAGCCAAGAAAGCAACAAAGAAGAATTTGAGTGAAAAAGATAGCGTCGAGGCATTGATGCAGAAATTTTTCTTCCAAGTGCAAACAATTACAAATTTCAATCAATTAGTTGAACAGGTTTTCGCAGAAAGCAGAATCATTGGAATCAAGAAAAAGAAAGGTAATTTTTTTTATAAAGGCAATCAAATTGGCATATTGGAAACCAATATTAAAAATAATAAAGAAATACTACTAGATATATTTATTGAATTAGGAAAACATAATAAGGTAAATCAAATTCACTCTGAATCAATCAATACTCTTAAAGAATCTAGTTCTTTAATTGATAATGAATTTAGGTCTTGCACTTCTAATTCTAGTAAGTTTCTTGAAATTTTAAGAT
>Ga0255783_10000332_pt1 | contig 56343 bp, 59 predicted proteins | sample 011ome_22_FD_179981 | JGI IMG/M metagenome (GOLD analysis project Ga0255783, IMG submission 179981) | Coastal salt marsh microbial communities from the Groves Creek Marsh, Skidaway Island, Georgia - 011507BT metaG (version 2) | ecosystem: Environmental > Aquatic > Marine > Intertidal zone >... | reverse complement strand
CACTGCAATAAAAGGCCTGTTACGCCACCGACTGCATGCTGTCGCTTGCAAGGTTTGCCGTCCTTAGTTTTACCGTGCCTAAGTCTTCTAATCTGAACATCAGGTAACTCAGGAGTTTTTCTTGGCATATACCCGCCTTAATACCCGCCATAAAGGAAGTTATCCTGATAGTAAGCGAGGTAATGGCAGGTATCAAGTGAGCGCTATTATTATAGGGTTAAGGCTATAATTTTGTGTTTGAAAGGGATGGGACGTTACTCTGAGATGGTACCAGTGGGCGGACTTGAACCGCCACTCCCGCAAAGGAACCGGATTTTGAATCCGGCGTGTCTACCAATTTCACCACACTGGCACAGAGTCATAAAGACGGGCGTGATTATAGCAGTCTGCCTACGCTTCGCAATGTGATAATGCGCGCTTATGTCGGTTAACTTGCTTCACTGTTCGGGTGGTGATGCGCCAGTTGAGCGCGTAAACTGCGCGCGGACGTTCACTAAGAGCTCAGTATTAAAGGATCCAGCACCCATGCAGCTGTCTGATTTCGATTTCGATTTGCCCGAGCATCTCATCGCGCACTACCCTGCCGAACAGCGCCGCCAGAGCCGCCTTTTGTGTCTTGACACCGAGACAGCAGCAATCACCCATCGAGGTTTTGCCGATCTCCTGTCGCTCGTTAATGGAAAAGATTTGCTGGTGTTTAACGACACGCGGGTAATTCCGGCTCGGCTCTATGCTCACAAGACCTCCGGCGGTCGGGTCGAGGTGATGGTTGAGCGCATGATGGAGGACAATAAAGTGCTTGCTCAGCTGAAAGCGAGCAAATCGCCCAAGCCCGGCACGCTGCTGACTATTGATAATGCTGAACTCCCGCCTATCGAGGTGATAGGGCGTCAGGGCGATTTCTACCTATTGCAGTTCGAAAACGGCATAGCGCCTGAGGAGATCTTTGTCGAGCATGGCCACATGCCGCTGCCTCCCTACATTAAGCGAGAGGATGAGGCATTCGACGAAGAGCGTTACCAAACCGTGTATGCGCGCGAGAACGGCGCAGTCGCCGCACCGACGGCTGGGCTGCATTTCGATGAACAGATGCTTGTCGAGCTAGCAGAGAAGGGCGTAGATACCGCCTATCTTACTCTGCACGTTGGGGCGGGCACTTTTCAGCCTGTACGCGTAGACAATATCGAAGAGCATAAAATGCATACAGAGCTTATCGACGTTGGTGAAGAGGTTTGTGAGAAGGTTGCTGCCTGTCGGGAGCGCGGCGGTAGAGTGATTGCGGTGGGGACGACTACGGTTCGCAGTCTTGAGTCAGCAGCAGCCGGTGGCGAACTTGCACCAACGCGTGGTGAGACTGATATTTTCATTTATCCGGGTTATGAATTTAAAGTAGTTGACGCTCTGATTACCAATTTTCATTTACCGCAGTCGACGTTATTGATGCTCGTCAGTGCGTTTTGCAATCGCGATATGCTGATGGAGACCTACAGACAGGCGGTCGCAAATGACTATCGCTTTTACAGCTATGGCGATGCGATGCTGCTTGGCAGGGGTGTGTGATTCGCGTTGTCTTGGAAAGAAATTGCGTCTCACTGTGGTAGCAGCGCTAAAAGAGTTTTTTTGCTATGATTCGCTGCTGGATGGTGCAGGTAGCGGTCTAGACATCTAGAACCTTCTAGTAGTAATAAGTAGTTGTACTGGGAGTCCCTCCGAGCACTTGGCACCTAACACTTAATCCCTAATTCCAACCCCCAACAGGAACACAACATGAAAGCACCAGTACGCGTCGCTGTAACCGGAGCAGCAGGCCAAATTAGTTATTCCCTTCTGTTCAGAATCGCCGCGGGTGAGATGCTTGGTGCCGATCAGCCGGTCATCTTGCAACTCTTGGAGATTACGCCTGCACTGGACGCGCTTGCGGGCACGGTAATGGAGATCGAGGACTGCGCTTTTCCATTGGTAGCAGGAATCGTGCAAACCGATGACGCGAGCGTTGCGTTCAAAGACGCAGATTACTGTCTGCTCGTAGGTGCTCGTCCGCGTGGCCCGGGTATGGAGCGTAAGGATCTGCTGGAAGCAAACGCGGCCATCTTTTCGGCGCAGGGCAAGGCGATAAACGACAATGCAAGCAGAGACGTCAAGGTGCTCGTTGTAGGTAATCCTGCTAACACGAACGCGCTTATCGCCTACCGCAACGCGCCGGATCTAAATCCAGGTCAGTTCACTGCCATGACGCGTTTGGATCACAACCGTGCGATGGCACAGCTAGCGAACAAGACTGGTAAGCACAGCACAGATGTTGAGAGCATGATCATCTGGGGTAACCACTCAGCGACTCAGTACCCAGACATTCACCACTGCACAGTGGCGGGTGCGGCGGCGACTAGCCTCGTCGACCAAGACTGGATTACGGGTGATTTTATCCCGACTGTACAGCAGCGCGGCGCTGCGATTATCAAAGCGCGCGGTCTATCGAGTGCGGCGTCTGCCGCGAATGCGGCAATCGAACATATGCGCGATTGGGCGCTAGGTACTAACGGTAAGATCGTCAGCATGGGAATCTACAGCGATGGGAGCTACGGTGTCACCGAAGGTCTGATTTATTCGTTCCCTGTAACCTGTGCAAACGGCCAATACAGCATTGTTCAGGATTTAGAGATTAACGCGTTCAGCCAAGATCTTATGGATAAGTCAGAGATCGAATTAAGCGAAGAGCGCGATGCCGTGGCAAGTCTGCTTCCGTAGTGAGGCGATCGTCCCTCACAGTCTACGTACTGCTAATGGTTAGATTTATTGCTCAATAATTAGTATTTAATAAAAAAGGCGGCGAAAGTCGCCTTTTTTATTGCTCCCACGGCAAGCGCTTAAGCGAGTGAACTCAGTGTTAGCTTAAAACCATGTGATTAAGCGGCATCTCAGTTTTGCTTACCACTTCTCGCATAATGAAACTCGAATGGACGTCAGTGACGCCCTCGATTCGTGTGATTTTATTGAGTAGGAAGGCTTGATACTCCTCCATGTCGGGCACCCTTACTCGAAGTTGATAGTCTGCCGACTGTCCTGTAACGAGCAGGCACTCTACGACCTCGGGGAATTCTGCCACCGTTCTTTCAAACTCCTCAAAACGCTCAGGTGTGTGACGATCCATATTGATATGAATAATCGCAGTTAGTTTGAGGTTGAGCTTTAACGGATTAAGTAGGGTGACAGTGCGGCCTATTACTCCTGCCTCTTCTAGCTGTTTAACGCGCCGCGCGCAGGGCGAGGGAGAGAGCCCGACTTTGTCAGCGAGCTCAAGATTGGTGATGTTGCCGTCGCTCTGGAGTGCTGCGAGGATGCGTCTATCGATCTTATCCATTGCTTTCTTCCTCACTGTGTTATTTCTGTAATTACCACTATTAAACTCGTAATGAGCATTATTTACCAAAAAAATAATTAATTTTAGTGATTTTAGCTAATATTAGCGAATTTTAAGCTGATTAAGAAGTAGAGTCACCCCTGCGAAGTCACTACAATGCAGTCCTCGAGTCTATGAGCGGAACGTTAAACAGACACGAAGCTTGCAAATAGCAATCCCAAAAGGAATGAAGAGATGTTCGACCACACGAAATACAAGCCATTCGCCACTATCGACATTAAAGATCGCACTTGGCCCGATCAGGTGATTTCCGAGGCGCCGAAGTGGTGTAGTGTTGACCTTCGTGATGGCAATCAGGCTCTGATCGAGCCTATGTCAGTCGAGCAAAAGAAGAAGATGTTCGCACTGCTAGTCGAAGTGGGCTTTAAGGAAATTGAGGTCGGCTTCCCAGCAGCCTCGCAGCCGGACTTCGACTTTGTGCGTTACCTCATCGAAGAGAACAAGATCCCCGATGATGTGACCATTCAGGTGCTCACCCAAGCGCGTCCCGAGTTGATTCAGCGCACGTTCGAGTCTCTCAAGGGGGCGCGACGAGCCATTCTTCACGTGTATAACTCGACGTCGGTCGTGCAGCGTGAAAAAGTATTCAAGACTGACAAGGCAGGGATCATCGCGATCGCGAAAGCGGGCGCTGTCGAGGTGCAGCGCTGCGCGTCGCTGGCGCCGGAGACCGATTGGACATTCCAGTATTCGCCTGAAAGCTTCACAGGAACCGAAATCGATTTTGCTGTTGATGTGTGCGATGCCGTTGCCGAAGTTTGGCAGCCAACGCCTGAAAAGAAGATTATTTTCAATTTGCCTTCGACAGTCGAAGTGTCGACGCCCAACGTTTATGCCGACCAGATTGAATGGTTCTGTCGTCATATAAAAAAGCGTGATTCGATTATTGTGAGCCTGCACACACACAATGACCGCGCCTGCGCTGTGGGTTCCGCGGAACTTGCCGTGATGGCCGGCGCGCAGCGAGTCGAGGGGACGCTGCTCGGAAATGGTGAGCGAACGGGCAACATGGATATCGTTATAATGGCGATGAACCTCTATAGCCAAGGCGTCGATCCCAAACTCGATCTGAGTGATATGGATAAAATCGTCTCGGTAGTAAGGGAATGCACGCAGATCGATGTGCATCCTCGTCAGCCTTACTCTGGTGATCTTGTCTTCACTGCGTTCTCAGGTAGTCATCAAGATGCGATCAAAAAATGCTTGGATGTGTATGAAGAAGGGAGTACTTGGGAAATCGCTTATCTCCCGATTGACCCGCGCGATTTAGGCCGCACCTATCAAGATGTTATCAGAGTGAATAGCCAATCGGGCAAGGGCGGTGTCGCCTATGTGCTTGCGAGTAAATTTGGTTTTGAGCTGCCGCGCTGGTTGCAGATCGAATTCAGCCGTGTGGTGCAGAGCGTCACCGAGCAGAGCGGTGGAGAGATTCAGCCCGATTCAATCTGGACGCTGTTTAACGAACACTATATTCAATCTGAGAAAATTATCAGCTTAGAAGATTTCAATATTCAGAAAAACCAGGGGCGTGAGACCTTTTCTGCGATGCTTGATCTCTCTGGACAGTCTGTCGAGATCAAAGGTGAAGGCGACGGCGTACTCGATGCGTTTATCGAAGGTTTGAAGCGAACGCTCAATATAGATTTCGAAGTCATGGAGTATGGAGAGCACGCGCTCGGCAAGGGTGCCGATGCGGAAGCGGTAACCTATATGCAGCTAAAATACGGGCTGCGCAGGTTTAGCGGTGTTGCCGTTAGCAAAGACATTATCTCTTCCTCTCTCAATGCGTTGATGGGTGCGGTAAGCGAATTGCTCAAAGAAAACGCAGCAGGAACTTCTGTCTCTACTGAGCGCGCTGCGAGTTAGTTACCTCCTGACATAGCGTGCCTCTTCTGAGGCACGCGTCCATACGTTTTACTCTTCCTTTCTAAGTTCGCTGGTGGGCCTCTGATTTACTCGGAGCGCATCCGAGCCTTCTGTGCTATCGACTTTTTTTGGGGGATGCGCAAACTATCTAGGTCGCTGTTGCGACTAAGACTCTATTGCCAGTATGCTGAATCGATTGGGGTGCGCACCTGCTGAATGACTGCGCGCAAGACTTGTTTAATCCGGACCGATTCATGGGCACGATAATTGATGAAGACCAGGCGTTAGTCGCTGCTGCTGTCAAAGGCTCCAAGCAGGCGTGGATCGACTTGGTCGCGCGCTACGAGTCGCGCATCTACAACCAGGCGCTCAGGCTCACGGGCAACAGTGCTGATGCATTAGATCTCATGCAAGAGGTCTTCATAGGAATTTATAAAAACCTGCATCGATTCCGAGGCGAGTCCAAGTTCAGTAGTTGGGTGTTTCGTATCGTTCACAACAAGTCAATTGATCTCGCGCGGCGTTGGCGACCACCTGTTGAACTTAAGTCGCCCGAGGAGCCAGATCAGCTTGCGAAGATCCCTTCCACGGCGTCTGACGAGCCTGATGAGCAGCTTGCTCAGGAGCAATTAAACGCGAGGGTACAGGTCCTTCTCGGCCAACTGCCGATCGAGCAGCGGCTCATTGTCGAACTCAAACTTTTTCAGTCGCAGACTTTCGAGGAAATTGGTATTTCGCAAGATATTTCAGAGAACACTGCCAAAACGCGCTTCTATAGCGCGTTGAAAAAACTTAAAGATTTATTGGAGAAAAGTTATGCAATGCCCTGAATCGGCGCGCTGCCTCTCAGCCTATATTCTCGATGAGCTCGCCCCTAGCGATCGGAAAGCCTTTAAAAATCATCTCCTCGGCTGTGCGCAATGCAGTGCTGAGCTCGCAAGTTTCGAGAGGGTCAATACAGTCTTGAATTCTTGGGATGACGAGGCGCTACCCGTTTCTGCTGCAGCGCATCGCGAGCGGATTCGTAACTTAGCAGAACCGTTGTCCAAGCAAGAAAAAGCGAGTCGTTTGTCGCTGTTTAATTGGTGGCAGTGGGCACCCTCTGCACTATCCTTCGCGGTCTTAATGCTGGTGTTCATGAATGCCAGCTTTCTTGTCGACGAGGATGGTTTTAGTGTGAGTTTTGGTGGTCTGAAAAACGGCGCGTCTGTCGAACAGATGGTCGATCGAGAAGAGTTACACCAAGTGATCGCGAGACTGGAACAGCGACAAGATCAGAACAATATCGCACTCATGCAAGCTGTATTGAATCAGACTCGAGAGAGTAGCGAGGCAAATTTTCAACAGCTCTTTGCCTTCTTCGAGCAACAGAGGCTCAACGATCTAGAGCAGGTGCGCGCAAGTTACGATCAACTCGCTGAAAGTGATTTTGAAACGCTTCGCTCGCTGCAGCAACTTGCTAGTTACGTAAGTTTTAACGAAATAGTCAGGTAGGGGGCGTCATGGTTGGCTCTACTAGCATGGTTATACAAGGCTCGCGCTTAGGCTTGCTAGCCTCACCTATCGTGTCCCTCGTCTTTGGTCTAATTGCCGGCACAGCGATAGCGCAGCCTTCAGATGATGCTCTGGAGCGCTCGCGTCAGGAGCTCGGTGTGTTTTCTGACTTGCTGTCAGCGGGACTTGGCCTCGATGAACCGGGAGGGCTGTTTGGCATGAACGTTGGTACGATTCAGTCGCGGTATCTTTTTGGTCAGGGCGCTTATCTCGAGATTCGTAGTCCACTTGCTAATCGGAGGCAGCGTTTAAGTCTCGCCGCTCTGGGCTCGACCCTTCGCGATCTGCAGTCCAGCCAGAATCCATTCGCACGCTTTTCCGCCGCGCCTAATCCACAAGCACTCACTGCCGATGCAGCAGATTCAGAGCTGGTCGCAAGTCTTACTAGCCGCATTCAAGACGTCGATTATGAGTTGATTGTAAGTACGGCGCTACGACAGGCGTCGGAGGCGGCTGACGCACTGCGCGCACTTGAGGGGATTGACGAGGCAACCTACGCTGATATTCGGGGTGAGTTGGCGAAGCTTCGCCAAGAGCTTCAGGCAAATCTAGCAACGATGCATGCGATGCTTGATGGCGCTGATTTATCAGGAGACGAGTCGCTTTCAGCGCGGATAGCGCCGCTGAGAGAGCTTGCTCAGCAAAGGGCAGAGGAATTGGGTGAGCAGTTAGAGAAGGCGCAGGCCGAGTATGCGCAGCGATGGTATGCCGAGAGAGAGTTATTCGAGCAGGCTCTCTATGCGTCAGCCTGTAAGGCAAGTGATCAGCTTTTGAGTTTTGCCGACTCCGAATCCTTGGCCATCGTGCTCGCTGGTCTGGGGGATGAGGGTGTGCGCATGAGGTCAGATAGAGTGCATATACTCCCTATTGTTGAGCTAAGGCAGTGTGCAATTGGCGCTATCGATTCCACCGAGATTAAAGCCGTTGTTTACAGTTATTGATACAAAATGATTCAATAGCTTGGTCTTAGTGCTTTAAACCACTACCATCCGGAGAGATGCTAGGTTAGCGGTTTGCATCAAGACAATAAAAAAAACAGGGACAATAAGAAAAAGTTAGGAGAACAGGATGGAATGCCCTAAGTGTAATTCAGCAATGCATGAAATCGAGATCGAGACGTTACACGGTAAAGTAGTAATTGATAGATGCGAGCGTTGCGAGGGCCTCTGGTTTGACAATGGTGAGGCGGAGCAACTAAAGAACGACTGGATGGCAGATTTTGCCGACAGTGGCGATCCTGCAATCGGCAGAACCTACAATGCTGTGAGAGATATCCAATGCCCGCGCTGCGGCGAGCCAATGCAAAAAATCAACGATGCGAAACAATCGCATATTGAATATGAAGCCTGCGCCGAACATGGCCTGTTTATGGATGCGGGTGAATTTACGGATTACAAACACGAGACGCTTCTAGACTATTTCCGAACGCTTATTGCGTCGATCAAACGTCGAGTCTAGGGTTCGCTCTCCTCATTAGGTTGCGCGAAAACAGCGCGTCCTGAAGTGACAATTGAATGCCATCTTGGGTGCTCCCAGATGGCATTTTTTGTGGCTGAGGGTTCGAGGCGAGGATATTTACCTAGCGCCGTCCATCCAGATTCGAGTGTGTGGAAATCCGAGCCGCAGGAGTGGTAAAGAGCATGCTCGTTGGCGAGTTCGAGCAGCCGTTTCTTAGAGGTTGGGTCGAGATTGGCGTAGCTGACCTCCATAGCTTCTCCACCTGCGGCATGAAAATCTTTGATAAGGCGAGATAATTTGCTGCGGGTAAGCGGGTAGCGGCTTGGGTGCGCAAGTACTGCGATACCCCCTGTTGATTGAATGGCATTCACCGCTCGATCGAGGCTTGCCCAAGTAGCGGCAACATAAGCTTTGCCGCGCCTGCCGAGATAGGATTTGAACGCCTTTTGCTTGTTTTTACAGGTGCCGTTCGCAACTAAAAAGTCGGCAATGTGGCTGCGAGTCAATGCGGTAGCGGGCAGAGCGGCGAGATAGTCGCGAACGCCTGCAGTCCCGGCAGCGTCGAGTTTTTCTGCGATCGACTCTGCTCTCAGTCGTCTGTGATTCTGTTGCTCTTTTAAGAGAGCGTCGAGCGTCGGTGTTCGCAGTTCTTTAAGAAGACCAACCACATGAATTTCGAGTCCGTTCCAGTCACAGGATATTTCAACCCCAGCGATAAGGTTTAGCTGACGCCAGCCTTCTTGCTTCGACGGGAGTGCCGCTCTCGGCATCGTTTTCCATAGGTGCTCAACGCCGCAGAGGCAATCGTGATCGGTAAGTGCAAGGTGGGTTAATCCGCGTTCGAGGGCTGCGCTGACCAAATACTCTGGTGTCTGCGCTCCGTCAGAGTAGTAGCTGTGGCAATGTAAATCGACATACATGGAGGACTGCTCATCGGTTCGTCGGCTGGGGGCGTATAGCGAGTGTAGACTTCCAATAAGTATTTGTCTCTACAAACTATTTCGAGCGTTGGTCGGTGCCTTCATTATTCACTGGCTAATCGTATCAACTGCCTTGCCTAATCTTGACTAATTCACTAGGTTATTCGATAATTCAGCCAGTTTCGGAGAAGAGCGAGGCGCCGCTATGCGGTTAACAACAAAGGGTCGGTATGCCGTAACGGCGATGCTCGATCTCGCATTACATAAAAGCCAAGGCCCAATAAGCCTAAGCGACATTTCGTCAAGACAGGCTATATCGCTTTCGTATCTCGAGCAGCTCTTCTCGAAGTTACGAAAGAGCGAGTTAGTAAGCAGCGTGCGCGGCCCCGGTGGCGGGTATGAGCTCAAGCGCGGCTCAGACGAGATCTATATTGCCCAAATTATCGATGCGGTTGATGAATCCGTCGATACGACGAAATGCCAAGGGGCGGGAGACTGCCAAGGCGGAGAGACTTGTCTGACTCATTATTTATGGGAAGACCTGAGTGAACAAATACACGCGTTTCTCGAGAGCATTAGTCTCGCTGACTTGGTTGCAAAAAATGAAGTGAAGAAAATAGCCGACAATCAAGATCGACGACAAATCATCGTAACAGAGATGTCCGCAGCCTTGGCACTCTAAGAGCCAGTGGCGCCGATGGCGCCTGAGACACCAGAGGTTCTGGGGGTTTAGAGTGAATAGGATATAAGCCGTAGGCCAACATAAGATTTTGATTCTGTGCATTTGTTGACGCGCAGGCTAAACAGACTTTTACACCGGAGTACAAAATGCAATTTCCGATTTATCTAGACTATTCATCAACTTCTCCTTGCGACCCGCGGGTGGCAGCGAAGATGGCTGAATGCCTCACGCTTGAAGCCAACTTTGGCAACCCGGCATCGCGCTCGCATAAATTTGGCTGGAAAGCCGAGGAAGCTGTCGAAAATGCCCGCAAGCAGGTTGCAGACCTTTTAAACTGTGATCCGCGTGAGATCGTCTGGACGTCGGGCGCGACTGAGTCGGACAATTTAGCCATTAAGGGCGCTGCTCACTTCTACAGCAAGAAGGGCAAGCACATCATCACCTCCAAAATTGAGCACAAGGCGGTTCTTGATAGCTGTCGACAGCTTGAGCGCGAAGGCTTTGACGTTACTTACCTTGACCCCGATTCAAAAGGGTTAATAAGCCCAGAGAGGGTGGCTGCGGCAATTCGACCGGATACAACACTGGTTTCACTGATGCATGTGAACAACGAAATCGGCGTGATCAACGATATCGAAGCGATCGGCAAGGTGACTCGCGAACACGGCGTGATTTTTCATGTGGATGCAGCGCAGAGCACAGGAAAACTGCCTATTGATATGGAGACTATGCAGGTTGATCTGATGTCTCTGACCGCGCACAAGACTTATGGTCCGAAAGGCATAGGTGCATTGTTTGTTCGCCGTAAACCTCGTGTGCGTTTAGAGCCGCAAATGCACGGTGGTGGCCACGAGCGCGGCATGCGATCGGGCACGCTCGCTACGCACCAAATAGTGGGCATGGGCGAGGCGTTTCATCTTGCAATGCTCGAAATGGATTCCGATAACGCACGCATTCTCAAACTACGTAACCGTTTGCTCGAAGGCCTCAAGGGTATGGAAGAAGTCTATGTGAACGGAGACCTCGATCACCGCGTTGCCGCTAATCTCAATATTAGCTTTAACTTTGTCGAGGGCGAATCGCTGATGATGGCGCTACGCAACCTGGCTGTGTCATCTGGTTCGGCGTGTACGTCTGCGAGTCTCGAGCCCTCCTATGTGCTCCGTGCTATTGGGCTTAATGATGAGTTGGCGCATAGCTCTCTGCGGATGACTATAGGTCGCTTCACAACCGAAGAAGAAATCGACTACGCAATCGAAAAAGTCAAAGAAGCTGTTGGCAAGCTTCGGGATCTGTCGCCACTTTGGGATATGTATAAGGATGGCGTCGATATAAGCAAGATTCAGTGGGCGGCACACTAATTAATTTTTAACGAGGAGTCTGTAATGGCTTATTCAGATAAAGTAATCGATCACTATGAAAATCCACGCAACGTTGGAAAGATGGATGATACCGATCTCAACGTGGGCACCGGTATGGTTGGTGCCCCAGCGTGCGGTGACGTGATGCGTCTTCAGATCAAAGTGAATGCCGATGGTGTGATCGAAGATGCGAAATTTAAAACGTACGGCTGTGGTTCTGCTATCGCGTCTAGTTCTCTATTAACAGAGTGGGTGAAAGGGCGCTCGCTAGACGAAGCAACGGCGATTAAAAATTCAGATATCGCCGAGGAGTTGGGGCTTCCGCCAGTGAAGATTCACTGCTCAGTGCTCGCCGAAGATGCGATTAAAGCAGCGATCGCAGACGTCAAAGCGAAGCGCGGCGCATAGTTGCCATGGCGATTACTATTACTCCTGCGGCAGCTGCGCATGTAGCCGAACAGATGAACGCGCGCGGCCATGGCATCGGAATTCGAGTGGGTGTGAAGACCACGGGATGTTCAGGCATGGCGTATGTGCTCGAATTCGTCGACAAGCTTGAAGTGGGTGATCAAGTATTCGAGCAGTCCGGCGTTAAAGTGGTCGTGGATCCCAAAAGCTTGTTGTATATCGACGGAACTGAAATGGATTTCGTTAAACAGGGCGTCAACGAAGGATTCGAATTCACTAATCCTAATGCCAAGGGCGAATGTGGCTGCGGCGAGAGTTTTAGCGTCTGAGTTCCTTCGCCGCCGATTAGGATTTTCGTCGGCAGACTCAGATGCCCTAGTAGCACTGCGCTACGACAACAAACGAACCGACATCGTTTGGCTTCATTGCTAGCTTGGCTGGTGAGACGTCAGTGCCAAATCTCAGCAGCCACTTTACAAGGCAAAGGATCATGCAAGTCCCCGAAGACTACTTCTCCCTCTTTTCTCTCGAGCGTCGCTTCGCAATTGATAAGAATGCGCTCGCAGCCAATTTTCGCGCGCTCCAAAAAGAAAACCATCCCGACAAGGTTGCCGCTGACGACGAGCAGGCAAAATTATTGGCCGTGCAAAAGAGCAGTCTCCTGAACGATGCTTATGCAACACTTAAGTCACCTCTTGCCAGAGCGGGCTATCTTCTTACGCTGCAAGGTGTCGACGTAGAGGGTGTTTCGCAGGACGATCTTGATATGGCTGTTCTGATGGAACAGATGGAGTTGAGAGAAAAAGTAGCCGAGGCGCCAGCGGGCGAGGCGGGACTTGCTGTCCTTTTGCCAATTAAGCGTGATATCCAAAGTAGAATCGAGACGCGAGAACAGCGCTTTGTCGCCAATCTGGAGGCGGACGATCTGTCCAGCGCAAAACGCGTGTTCCACGAACTGCAGTTTTTGCACAAATTATTTCAAGAGATAGAGGTGAGCGAAGAAAAGCGTCTCGGATATTGAGTTTCTTAGCTATCAAGTTGTTAAGTATTCTTTAGACGCTGCCTCTTCGTGACGAGTTATGGCATTACTACAGATACAAGAGCCAGGCGGTAAGCCCGCAAGACCGAAGCATAGGCTAGCGGTGGGTATAGACCTCGGCACGACGAATTCGCTTGTCGCGGCTCGCTGTGGGCTTAAAGTCGAGACGCTACCCGATGAGGGTGGCGAGCATCTTCTACCCTCTATTGTTCACTATGGCAGCGACGGCCTCATTTCTGTGGGTAGAAAAGCAAAAGCGTTTGCACTCACTGATCCGAAGAATACTCTCGTCTCGGTAAAGCGCATGCTGGGGAAGGGACTCACCGAACTACGACAACTCGGCCACTATTTACCCTATGAATTTGATGCGACCAGAGAGGATACCGCGCCAGCCGTTTTAACCCACGCCGGCAGTAAAGATCCTGTTGCGGTTTCTTCAGATATTTTGTCTGCGTTAAAAGCGCGTGCCGAAAGTGCTTTGAAAGGGGAACTCGAAGGGGCAGTTATTACTGTCCCTGCCTATTTTAATGATGCCCAGCGTCAGCAAACGAAAGAGGCCGCTGAACTCGCCGGCATCAATGTTCTGCGACTGCTAAACGAGCCCACTGCTGCCGCAGTAGCCTATGGTCTGGACAGCGCGGACCAAGGCAATATTGTTGTCTTCGATCTTGGCGGTGGCACGTTTGATGTGTCTCTGCTGAGTCTCACACGGGGGGTATTCGAGGTGTTGTCGACGGGGGGCGATACCAACTTAGGGGGTGATGACTTCGATCGATTGTTGGCGGCATGGCTGATTTCACAAAGTGGCGAGTCGGCAGTTGCCGAAGGAGAGGCGCTGCAGCTAGCCAATGAGTTAAAGCATCAGCTGAGTGACGTCGAAGAAGTCGAATTCACTATGGGAGATTACCAAGGCTCTGTGTCTCGGGAGCAGTTTGCCGAGATTGCTAAGGAGCCCCTTAGCCGCGCAATGATGATTTGCCGTCGCTCTCTTCGTGACGCGGGATTGGAGCTCGATGAAATCGATAATGTGGTTCTAGTTGGTGGATCTACACGAATGCCGCTTGTGCGTGCCGCAGTAGCGGAATTCTTTGGACGTGAGCCGTTAACAAGTATTGATCCCGACAAAGTAGTTGCCGTCGGTGCGGGTATTCAAGCGGATGTTCTCATCGGCAATAAATCCGATTCCGATTTTCTCTTACTCGACGTGACTCCGCTTTCGTTAGGCATTGAGACCATGGGTGAGTTGGTAGAAAAAATCATCCCGCGTAACACGACAATCCCGGTCTCTCGCGCACAGGAGTTCACAACGTTTAAAGACGGTCAAACTGCTATGGCGCTTCACGTATTGCAGGGCGAACGCGAGGCCGTCGCCGACTGCCGTTCGCTTGCCCGTTTTACCCTGCGGGGGATTCCGAGCATGGTTGCTGGGGCAGCAAAGATCAGGGTGACTTTTCAAGTAGACGCCGACGGGCTATTGAGTGTTAGCGCAGAAGAGACATTGACGGGCGTTAAATCCGAAATACAGGTCAAACCAAGCTTTGGTCTCGAAGCAGAGACGATCGAGAGCATATTGCAGGCTTCGCAGGAGAATGCGCGAGCAGATATGGAGTTGAGATCGCTGCAGGAAGCAAAAGTCGATGCAATGCAGTTGATCGATGCGGTCGCCGCGGCAGTCATTGCCGACCCTCAGCTGTTAGAAGAAGGCGAAGAGCAAAGGATAAACGAAGGTGTCGCTGCGCTAATCGCAGCACTCGAGAATGGATCCAGTGCAGAGGTTAGCGATCTCACTGCCGCGCTGAATCGGGTAAGTGGGGATTTCGCTGCGAGACGCATGGACGCGCATATTTCCCAGGCACTAAAGGGCGAATCTATATAGGCCGTAGCGCGAAAGCCGAGCGGCCGACGCGTTAATTAATCAGCAGTACGCTACTTCATCGGCAGTTGCTACTAAGACGAACAAACAGAGGAGAGGCGTTATGCCTAAAATTACCTTTTTGCCGCACGAAACAATTTGCCCTGAGGGAGCGGTTATTGACGCTGAGTCGAATGAGACGATTCTCAATGTTGCGCTCGCGAATAAGCTGTCTATTGAACACGCCTGTGAGAAATCCTGTGCGTGCACGACGTGCCATGTAATTGTACGCGAAGGCTTCGATTCCCTCGAAGATGCCGAGGAGAACGAAGAGGATTATCTCGACAAGGCTTGGGGTCTGGAGCCAGAATCACGGCTCAGCTGTCAGGCGAAAGTCGGGAGCGAAGACTTGGTTATCGAAATCCCCAAGTACACCATCAACATGGTGTCTGAGGTTCACTAGCGAGCGACTTTCAGCCTATTTTCGGAGATAACCTTATGAGTTTACGCTGGACAGATGTCAGTGAAATAGCAATGGGTCTATTCGATCAACACCCTGATGTCGATCCGCAATACGTGCGCTTTACTGATCTTCATCGTTGGGTTTGCGAATTAGAGGACTTTAGTGATGACCCTGAGCGAAGCGGGGAGAAGATCCTCGAAGCCATTCAGGCAGCATGGATCGAAGAAGCAGCCGACTAATCGGTTGTGAATTGCGCAATAATCGTATAAGAATTGAGCAAATATGCGTATAATACGTGCTCTTTAAATTACATGAGCCAAAAAGTCTGGCTCTTCTAGCTAAGTTTGGAGTCACAATGGCGATTGAACGCACACTTTCTATCATTAAGCCCGATGCCGTAGCAAAGAACGTCATTGGTGAAATCTACAGCCGTTTTGAAAAGGCAGGCCTCAAGATTGTTGCCTCTAAAATGCTCCGTCTCGATGACGAGCTGGCTGGCGGCTTTTACGCAGAACACCGCGAGCGCGGCTTTTTTGGCGATCTCATCGCATTCATGACGTCTGGCCCCGTGATGGTTCAAGTCCTCGAAGGCGAGGGTGCTGTTCTGAAGAACCGTGAGCTTATGGGAGCAACTAATCCCGCCGAAGCAGCGGCAGGAACGATTCGCGCAGATTTTGCGGTCTCAATTGATGCGAACGCGGTACATGGTTCGGACTCAGTTGAGTCAGCACAACGCGAAGTGAGCTATTTCTTCAAAGACGAAGAGATCTGTTCATAAACAGCTAACACCTGCGCCAGCTTCTTTGCTGGCGCGGTTATTGCGCGGTGGGCCCGCTCTGCGGGTACTGCTAGGAGACTGATTCGTCATGACGCTGGCAGCCAAACCTAATCTGGCAGGAATGAGCCTCGCTCAGCTGCGCGACTACTTCCATTCTCTTGGCGAGAAGCCCTTTCGCGCCGCACAAGTCCTGAAATGGATCCATCAGCGCGGTGTCATCGATATCCAAGCAATGACGGATATCAGTAAACCTCTTCGTGATCGACTTTCCGCGGAGGCTGAGATCCTCCTCCCCAAAATCGTCGAAGACTATGCATCTGAAGACGGCTCGTATAAGTGGATTATGGAAGTGGCCAGCGGCAGTCGTGTCGAAATGGTTTACATCCCAGAGTCAGGTCGCGGCACGCTATGTATTTCATCGCAGGCAGGCTGTACGCTCGACTGTTCGTTCTGTGCCACGGGTAAGCAAGGCTTTAATAGCAATTTAACGGTCGCAGAGATAATAGGCCAGCTGTGGTGGGCGAACAAGCGACTCGGTGGTTTCGACGGCCTAGCAGAACGACCAGTTAGTAACGTCGTTATGATGGGTATGGGCGAACCGCTGCTGAACTTCGAGCCAGTTATGGATGCGCTCTCACTGATGATGGAAGACTGCGCTTACGGCCTTTCCAAGCGTAAGGTAACGATCAGTACCTCTGGTGTCGTACCGGCAATCGACAGGCTTAAAGACTTCACTGACGCGTCTATTGCTGTTTCCCTCCACGCGCCAAACGATCAGCTCCGCAGCCAGTTGGTACCCATAAATAAAAAATACCCTATCGCGATGCTGCTGAATTCTGTTAAAGGCTATATGGCGAGCTTGAACGACAAGCGTGTTCCGGTCATAGAATATACGCTCATTGCTGGTGTCAATGATCATCGGCAGCATGCCCGCGAACTCGCCGAGCTTCTTCGTGATTTTCCCTGCAAGATTAACATTATTCCGTTTAACCCGTTTTCCATGAGCGACTACCGTCGGCCTAGCAGCACATCGATTACTAATTTTAGGCAAATTTTGCAGCAGGCAGGTTATACCGTCACCGTACGCACCACTCGAGCCGATGATATTGGTGCGGCGTGTGGCCAGCTTGTTGGCGACGTGGCGGATCAGACTAAGCGCAGTAGCCGTCATATTGCGAAGCGCGCGGAAAACATCATTGCTGCTTCATCAGATCCGGCGCGCGCAACAGAGTTGGCTTAATGACGAGAAAGAAGGTAACGCTATGCAGACTCCGCAGTCGAATGCCTTCATTACTGCCTTGGGATTAAGTGTGTGTGACCCTCATAGGCGTGCCGCTTTGCGGTTAATGCTTGCGGGGGTGTTTTTAGGTTCGTTTGTCTCCTGTGTGACGACAACCACAGGCGGATTCGAGCCCGAAGCCTCAGAAAAACAAGCCGTGATTGACTATTCACGTCTCGCGCTCGCGCATCTAGAAAGCGGGGATCTAGCGTCAGCGCGTCGCAATGCAAATAACGCATTGGCGATCGATAGCCACGCTGCGGAGAGCCTTGAGGTGCTCGCGCTTATTTCGCAGCGCGAAGGAGATCATAGTCTCGCCGAAGAGTTTTTCACCCGTGCGCTGCGGGATCGCTCGCAGGCATCACGTATTCGAAATAACTATGCGGCATTCTTATTTGAGCGCGCGCGATATGTTGAGGCACAGCGACATTTACGCCAAGTAGTCTCCGATGCTAGCTACGCGGGACGAGCGAAGGCGTATGAAAACCTAGGTCTCACGTTACTCGTATTGCAGGACTCTGAGGGCGCTCGAGCGGCGTTTCTGCGTGCGACTCAGCTTAACGCATCGTTAGTGCAGTCGCCGCTCGAGCTAGGTATCCTTGGTATTCGGCAAGAAAAATGGGTTGAGGCTCGCGTCTGGTTCGAACGTTATTTAAATGCAAGAACTAGCGCTGGTGTCGCTGAGTCTGGCGCACATAGCAAAAGGGCGCTGCGAGCAGGTCGAGATCTCGCGGCTGCGTCTGGTGATCACAAAGCAGCGGCGGTATGGCAGCGCCAACTCGACTCGAGAAGTTCAGCGACAAATCACTAAATAAACAGCCTCGTCTATCGAGGCAGGCGAACTCCGCCACTTTGCGAGTCTCGGACCCAATTCTAGTTTAAGGGTGCTTTGGGGCTCGTTTAAAAAAAGGTCGATAAAGACTATGAATGACGATTTGACTGATGTTGGAGAGGACGCGGAACCGAACGCGGCCGAGGTGGACCTGAGTTCGCCCGGCGCTCGACTTCGAGCTGAGCGCTTAAGGCAAGGGTTCGATGAGGAGGATATCGCTGATAAACTCCATATCACGCGGCACTACCTACGTGCAATCGAAGAGGATGCCTACGACAAGCTCCCGGGTGTCGTTTTCGCGCGAGGCTATGTTAGAAATTATTGCCTGCTGCTCGAGATGCAGACAGAGCCGCTTATGACTTTATTCGAAGGCTTGGTGGAAATCGCGAAAAAGGAGAAAGAGGCCGAGTCTGTGCCTAGGAGCAGACTCACGCGCGCCGATCGTAATCAGCGCTGGCTTAGCCTTTCACTGTTCGTGTCAGTCGTCCTCTTTGTGATCCTATGGTTTATAAATGGATAACCAGTCAGTGAAATAAACTCAGTAAAGTAATATCGATACGACATGTTAATTGAGTACGTTAATTGAATACGTTACACAAGCACCTTCACTAAATAAATAGCTTAGCAATCGAGTCCCGAACCATGAATTCTCAGAATCCAATTACACGTCGTAAGACACGCCAGATTATGGTTGGTAATGTCGCGGTAGGCGGTGGCGCTCCGATTAGCGTTCAGAGTATGACCAACACTGAGACCTGCGATGTTGATGCGACGCTCTCGCAAATACAGAGGCTAGTAAACGCGGGCGTGGATATCGTGCGTGTTTCGGTGCCGAGCATGGATGCAGCTGCTGCATTTAAAGAGATCCGATCCAAAGTAGCCGTGCCACTTGTCGCTGACATCCATTTCGATCATTTGATAGCACTTGAGGTATTAGAGTCAGGGGTTGACTGTCTGCGTATAAATCCAGGCAATATCGGCAGTGAAAAGCGTATTCGCGCGGTAGTCGACAGCGCTAAAGACAAAGGCATACCGCTACGCATTGGCGTCAATGCTGGTTCCTTGGGCAAGACTCTTTTGCGAAAATACAAGGAGCCCAATGCCGAGGCGATGGTTGAATCTGCGTTGACGCAGATCGATATTCTCGACAAATTGGATTTTCAAAATTTCAAGATCAGTTTAAAGGCGTCTGAAATTTTCATGACGCTTACTGCCTATCGACAACTTGCGTCGCAGATTGATCAGCCTCTTCACCTTGGCATTACTGAAGCGGGGGGACTGCGTTCGGGCACGGTTAAGTCGGCTATCGGGCTTGGGGCATTGCTTATGGAAGGCATTGGAGACACGATCAGGATTTCACTAGCCGCCGATCCTGTCGAAGAAGTCAAAGTCGGTTTTGATATCCTTAAAAGCCTCGGCCTGCGTCACAAGGGGGTAAACTTAGTAGCCTGTCCGAGTTGTTCGCGCCAGAACTTCGATGTTATCTCTGTAGTGAATGAACTTGAATCGCGACTCGAAGACATCACTACACCCATCGACGTTGCTGTGATCGGTTGCATCGTTAACGGGCCGGGAGAGGCGAAGGTCGCCGAAATCGGCTTAACCGGCGCAAGCCCCAACAACCTCGCCTATGTCGAAGGGATTCCCTCCAAGAAAATCCAGAATGCTACGCTTGTCGACGACTTGGAGGCGATGGTGAGAGCGCGCGTTGCGCTAAAAAAAGACCTTATCGCGTCGAATTAGGCGCGTCCAAATCATTCGAAGACCTAATCAACTAGGTTCTGCAAACGACTCAGGTTACTACATATCACCATGGCAAAACTCCAAGCAATTCGCGGCATGAACGATATCTTGCCTGCACAAACTCCAACCTGGCAAGCGCTCGAAGCCGCGTTTCATCGTGTCGTAAATCGGTTTGGTTATCAGGAGATTAGGTTTCCAGTCCTAGAGCAGACTCAGCTTTTCAAGCGTTCCATTGGTGAGGTCACCGATATTGTCGAAAAAGAGATGTATAGCTTTGACGATCGCAACGGCGACAACCTTAGCCTTCGACCAGAGGGTACCGCGGGCTGTGTGCGCGCGGCAGACCAACACGGGCTTCTCTATAATCAACAGCAGAGACTTTGGTATCAGGGCCCCATGTTTAGGCATGAGCGCCCACAGAAGGGGCGTTATCGGCAATTCCAACAGTTTGGCGTCGAAGCGTTTGGAATGTCCGGGCCAGATATCGACGCAGAGCTTATTCAGCTGTCAGCAGACCTGTGGCGTGAACTCGATATTGCTGAGGCGCTCGTTCTGCAGATCAATAATATTGGCGCCTCGGCAGAGCGCAAGGCTTTTGGCGCCGCGCTCACCGCCTACTTAGAGGGGCATAGCGAACGCCTCGATGACGACGCGCGCAATCGGCTCTACAGTAATCCGCTGCGCATTCTCGACAGCAAAAATCCCGACATGCAAGCGCTCTTGGCGGAAGCACCGGTGCTCGCCGACTACGTTAGCGAGGAAAGCCGGTTGCATTTCGAGGAACTCAAGGCGCTGCTGAATAATGCTGGCGTGGCTTTTGTGGTGAACCCGCGCTTGGTTCGCGGCCTTGATTACTATAACAACTGTGTCTTCGAGTGGGTGACAGACTCACTTGGTGCGCAAGGAACTGTGTGTGGCGGGGGACGCTATGACGGACTTGTCGAGCAGCTCGGTGGAAAGCCGACGGTCGCTGCGGGATTTGCCATGGGGGCTGAAAGGCTAGTATTAATGCTCGAAACACTCGATAAAGTCCCGCAGCAGGTCCCCACAAGCCTCTACATTGTCGTGCCAAATGGCCTTGCCAAGGAGGCTCAGTCGCTCGCAGCAGCGCTTCGCAGCGAGATGCCTGAGAATAAGATTATCAGTCACTGTGGAGGCGGTAAGCCTGCAAGTCAGCTCAAACGCGCCTTCAGCCTTGGTGCTCGCTACGCAGTACTCCTCGACCCTGAGGGGCTCAGTCAAGGCGTAGTGAGACTGCGTGAACTAAAAGACGAGGGAGAGGAGGTCACGCTTAAGCTTGAAGAAGCGCCCGCCCAGATTGCCCATAGACTTTTAGAAGCCTAACCTTAAAAAGTGCAGTGTTCCTAAAGGGAATTCAAGTTAGAATAACGGGTTAAGCAACTCGAACAGATTGAGCGGTAAGACTTTGCGATAGAGCCTATCGGTAGGATTTATCGATAGGATCTATCGGTAGCATCTATCGGTAGCATATATCGATAGCACCTATCAAAAAGGCGCCGCATAACAACGAAATAAATAGAAAGGAGACCGTCGTGGCGATTAACGCGGCTGAGGAAGAAACCCTCGAGACCCTCAAAAAGTGGTGGGAAGAGAACGGAAAGCAACTCGTTGCAGCCGTCGTTATAGTTGCGGCGGGCTTCGGAGGTTGGAATTTTTGGGAAGGTCAGCAGCTGGCTAAACAAGGCGCCGCATCGGATCTGTACGAGGAAATACTCGAGCTAACCCTCGTTGATCCGGGCCAACAGGTCGCAGCGGAGGATGCAGATCGCATCATCTCTTTGAGCGAACAGCTCCGCGATAATTACGCGCAATCAACCTACGCCTCGTTTGGTGCGCTTTTCGCTGCGTCTCAACAAGTCGCGAGCAACGATCTTGAAGCGGCAGAGGCCTCTCTTCAGTGGATTATCGATAACCACGGCAAGGGTTTTTTGGCCAAGACCGATACGGGCCTGTTACTCACTGCTAATCTAAGGCTGGGCAGGGTAATCCTCGCGAGAGGCGATGCTGAGCGTGCTTTAGCGCTCGTTAATAGTGTAGCGCCTCAGTCATTCGAGGCTGGCTACTCTGAACTCAGAGGCGATATCTATCTCGCGCTTGGCCGGCGGGCGGATGCGCGTGATGCTTATCTTGCGGCACAAGAAGCGGGTTCGTTAAGCGATTCGCTGCGAATGAAACTCGACGACCTCGCGCGGGTCGAAAGTTAATTATAAGTAGTGCAGCCAAGTAGACAACTATGATCTTAATGAAGCCTAATCTGACATCTGGCCAACGAAACTCGTACCACCGATTGGCCGTCCGCGGGTTAGTGTTGTTGCTACTCTCGGCGTCGCTCACGAATTGTGCTGGCTTTGATGTCGGCAGACTGAATCCATCGACTTGGTTTGGCGATGACGAGGTTAACCCGCCCACAGAGCTCACTAAAATCGATGTCGAAGTGACGATTAAGCGGGAATGGGATGCCAAGATTGGGAACGGTCAGGGGAAAATATTTAACCTCATCACGCCCGTCATTGACGGTGAGCGACTGTTCGTAGCAAGCGCAGATGGGACGGTCGCAGCGTTTTCGTCAAACGACGGAACCTTGCTCTGGCGTGAGCGTTTAGAAGATCCAATCACAGGCGGTGTGGGCGCAGGATATGGCCTTGTCTTAGTAGGCACCGAAGCGGCGGAAGTTGTTGCTTTAGACCAAGACTCAGGCACGGTCCTTTGGGCGATGGCTGTATCGAGCGAGGTGCTGTCTGCACCTAAGACTAACGGTGATGTCGTCGTTGTCCAGACCGTCGACGAAAAACTCGTTGCACTAGAAGCGACTACCGGCGAACAGCGCTGGACGTATGAGACAACTCTGCCAGCGCTTACTCTTCGCGGTACGAGCAGTCCTGTATTCGCGACCGGTGGCAAAGTGCTTGCTGGATTTAGTAATGGAACCCTCGTTGCAGTTGAGGCGAGTGACGGTGTGTGGAGTTGGGAAGAGCGCGTCGCTGTGCCCGAGGGTCAATATGATATCGATCGCGTGATAGATATTGATGGTCAGCTTCTTGTCGATGGCTCCAGGGTTCTCGCGTCGAGCTATCAAGGTAATCTCATGGCACTCGACGTGAACACTGGTCGCATCGTTTGGGGTCGTGAAGCGTCGAGCTTTCACGGAATCGAGCGCGGTTTCGGCAATCTTTATTACGTCGACGACGAAGGGGTGATCACTGCTGTTCGAGACAACAGCGAGGATGTAGTCTGGGAGAATAGCGATCTCAAATTTCGAAGCGTCTCGGCGCCGCGCGCAGTAGGCAACTATGTGGCAGTGACCGACTTCGAGGGCTATGTGCATCTACTCTCGCAAATCGATGGGCGAATTGTCGGTCGAACCCGTGCCGATAGTGATGGGGTTCGTGCGGCGATGGTGAGCGGCGCCGGCCTGCTTTACGTGTACGGCAATAGCGGTAAGCTTACCGCCTACAGGCCAGAGTAGCCGCAAGCCTCGCGGGTTTTAACCCCGTGCTGACTTTCCCTAAACAACCCTTTTCACTAGACCGATTACTGCTCCATTGGGACATTCATGAAACCTGTTATCGCACTCGTTGGCCGCCCGAACGTTGGTAAATCGACGCTGTTCAATCGGCTTACTAAGTCGCGCGAGGCGATTGTAGCCAATTTTCCGGGGCTCACGCGCGATCGTAAATACGGTGAAGGTGAAATTGAGGGGCAGTCGTTCATCGCTATCGATACCGGCGGTATTAGTGGCGATGAAGAGGGAATCGATTTAGAGATGGCTGCGCAGTCGCTGCAGGCTATCGCCGAGGCCAACATCGTTTTATTTTTAGTCGATGCGAAAGATGGCCTGATGCCAGACGATCACGGTATTTTGGATTACCTGCGTAAACGAGAGAAACACACGTATCTCGTTGCCAATAAAATAGACGGATTGGATCCGGATATCGCGCTTGCCGATTTCTATAGCCTTGGTTTTACCGATGTGTACCCTATCACCGCGACGCAGGGTCGCGGAGTGAAGTCGCTGCTACTTAGCGTGCTCGAAGATTTTGCAGAGATCGCTAAAAAGGAAGAATCCGAGAGCGAATTCGACATCGACGATGTTGCGGTTACTGGTATTAAAATCGCTATAGCCGGACGCCCTAACGTTGGGAAATCGACACTTGTGAATCGAATGCTCGGCGAGGACCGTGTAGTCGTGTACGACCAACCCGGTACTACGCGAGACAGTATCTACATTCCCTTTGAACGCAGGGGACAGCGTTACACGCTGATCGATACTGCTGGTATTCGTAAACGCGGGCGCACGCGCGAGACAGTTGAAAAGTTTTCGGTAGTAAAATCGCTGCAGTCGATACAGGATGCTAACGTGGTCGTGCTCGTAGTGGATGCACGAACAGGCATTGTCGAACAAGATCTACATTTATTAGGCTACGTTATTGATACCGGCCGAGCATTGGTTATCGCATTAAACAAATGGGATGGCATGGAACATGAGGCAAAGGAGAAGGTTAAATCGGATATTCAGCGGCGTTTTACCTTTGTTAATTTTGCCAAAATTCACTTTATCTCGGCGTTATTTGGCACCGGCGTCGGCGATTTGTACGAATCGATCCACCGTGCCTACGACTCTGCGCGCAAACAGCTTACGACCAACGTTCTGACTCAGATACTGCAAGATGCGGTGGTAGATCATGCGCCGCCCATTATCAACGGTCGCCGCATTAAACTGAGATACGCGCACGCCGGCGGTCAGAATCCGCCTATTATCGTTATTCATGGCAAGCAGACCGATAAGGTTCCTGGCAACTATACGCGCTACCTTGAAAAGACGTTTCGCAAGGTGCTTAAGCTTGAAGGTACGCCGGTTAGAATCGAGCTGCGCAGCGGCGATAATCCGTTTGTGAAATCCGAAGAAAATCTCACTGCCCAACAAGTTGCACGTAAGCGGCGCATCGCCAAGAATAGAGACCTGAATAAAAAGCCTTCCTCTACCAAGAGGCATCTGACCTGAGGCGCCTTCAGACGCCTCGAGAGGAGACGATCGAGTGCCCATCACCCTACAAGATATCATCGACGCTGCATCACGCCTCGAAGGCGTTGCAGTGCGAACGCCCTTGCTTACGAGCCCCGAGTTAGATCGAAGACTCGGTGCGCGAGTTTTTCTGAAGGCTGAAAATCTACAGCATGTGGGCGCTTTTAAATTTCGTGGCGCCTATAACCGTCTGGTTCAATTAACTGCAGAGGAGCGCGCACGCGGTGTCGTTGCGTTCTCTTCGGGCAATCATGCGCAGGGAATAGCTTATGCCGCGCGTCTTTTGGGAATGAAGGCAACCATAGTCATGCCAACCGACGCGCCGTTGATCAAGCGTGAAGGTACCGAGGCGCTCGGCGCTGCAGTGCGTGCTTACGACCGCAAAACCGAATCTCGAGAAGAAATCGCCGCCGAGATTGCCGATTATTCGGGCGCGGTGCTTGTTCCTGCCTTCGATGATGTTGCGGTTATGGCAGGGCAGGGAACTTGCGCCTTAGAGATGGTTCAACAGCTGCGCGAGCGCGGCTGGGAACCCGACTTAGTCCTAAGCCCAGTTGGTGGGGGCGGCCTTATGTCTGGCGTTGCAACCGCGGTACGCGGCCTAGCGCCGGAATGCCGAGTTATTGGCGTTGAGCCTTTTGCGTATGATGACCACGTAAAATCAGCGGCAGCAGGAGAGCGTGTTCGCATCGATCCTCAAACTGCTACGCGTTGCGACAGCCTCATGGCTACTCAGCCTGGCGTTCTGACCTGGGCGGTTAACAGCAAGCTAGTCGATCGATTTATCAGCGTATCTGAAGACGAGGTAGCGCATGCTATAAGCTTCGCGTTTCGTTATCTTAAGTTGGTAGTCGAGCCGGGTGGCGCGGTAGGACTCGCGGCGCTATTAGCCGGTCACATACGCCCAATGCCGGGGGCAACGTCGTGTGCTGTGCTGTCAGGGGGGAATATTGACGCCGCCACATTTAATGACTGCCTTGCTCAGTACCCTGCGCCGTAATAGCCTTCAGTCTTTGTAATTAACTATCGGCGCCGCGAAACGGCGCGTTGGAGTCACATCTATGCCTATCAATATCGCCAGCAATTCTTTGCTACAAGCCATCCGCTCAGCAAAAAGGGGAGCGGTGTTCGCTGCGCTTGGCACAGGTCTTGCGATGAGTGCGCTTTCCACACCGGTAGCGGTTGCACAGGAGACTTGTAGTGATCGTTTGGACTGTGAGTCTAGCTGGGTAGGGATTACTGTAAACGAGCGGGCCGAGGTCTTCGCCTTTGCCGAGGATTACAAGGACTTCATTGCTAAGGCGCGTACCGAGCTTAGCTTCGTGACCGAGGCGGTGGCCTTTGCCGAGGAAAATGGTTTCTCCGAACTTATGCCCACTACGCGTCTGGTTCCCGGCGGGAAACATTATGAGGTCAATCGAGACCGGACAATTACGCTGTTGGTGATCGGTGAGAATGGGCTACAGGAAGGCTTTCATGTTGTCGGTGCACATATCGATTCTCCGCGTCTCGAACTCAAAGGTCGCCCACTCTACGAAAATAGCGAATTTGCCCTTTTCCAAACCAATTATCACGGGGGAATAAAGTTTCACCAGTGGACAAACCTGCCGCTCGCGTTGATGGGGCGCGTTGATAAAAAAGATGGCACATCCGTAACAATCGAAATCGGTTTAGATCCAAGCGATCCAATTTTCATGATTCCCGAACTCTCACCGCACGTTGATCGATCGCGGAGTTCTAAGACTTTGAGCGAATTCTTAGGGCCAGAGGATATGGATCCGGTAATAGCGCATATACCCGACACACAAGAAGGCGGGGGTGTGGGTGATCAAGTGCTCGCGTTCCTTGCCGCCGAATACGGGATTAGTAAAGCGGATCTGGTGTCTGCTGAGCTTTCGCTCGTGCCTGCCGGAGCACCGCGAGATATGGGCTTTGACCGCGGTCTCGTCGCAGCCTACGGACAAGATGACCGCCTCGCTGGCTACGCAACACTGAGGGCGATCGCTGCGGTAGACCGCCCGCAAACAACAACGGTTGCCTACCTAGTAGACAACGAAGAGGTTGGGAACAGAAATAATACGGGCGCGGGCTCTGATTATTTTGCCGACCTGCTGTCGCGGCTGCTTTATATCGAACTCGGCAGTGCTTATCGCGAGCCTTTATTTAGGCAAGCCTTACGCGCAACCAAATTCATATCGATCGATGTGAACCCGGGTGTAAACCCGATGAATCCGGGAGCATGGGAGTTAGGTAACGCGCCAAAGCTTGGCTATGGCGTGAATCTCAAACTCTACGGGCAGGGCAACACGGCTAACAGTGAATTCATGGCATGGACGCGTGCGCTGCTCGATAACAACCAGATCCCTTGGCAAACCGCGACTTACAAGGTGGGCAGCGCTGGTGGCGGGACCATCGGCGGCGAATTTTCGAGTCAGAATATCGAAGTGATTGATTTCGGCGTGCCACTGTTATCCATACACACCCCGTATGCAGTGAGTTCGAAGATCGACGTTCACAGCCTCTATAAGGCGGCGCGAGCCTTCTATGCCTACAGAGACTAGCAACAGCATCATCAGTATCCGCAAAGCTACTTCTCACGACTTCGAGTCGATCTGGTTGTTTTTTGAGGCTATCGCACGAGCGGGAGAAACCTATGCGTATGCTCGTGATATCAACAAAGAGTCAGCGTTCTCGCTGTGGCTAGAACAGCCGCGCACAACTTTCGTTGCTGAAATTGAGGGTCGAATTGTAGGCAGCTACTACATTAAGACAAATAATTCTGGCCCTGGCAGCCACGTGTGCAACTGCGGTTATATGGTTGCCGATGAAGCGCGAGGAAGGGGAGTGGCGAGAGAAATGTGCCTGCATTCGCAAACGCTTGCGAAACGGCTTGGCTATCGTGCCATGCAGTTCAATTTTGTTGCTAGCAGTAACGTGGCTGCCGTGGCGCTTTGGAGCAAACTCGGTTTTGCGACTGTCGGCGTCCTGCCGCTTGCCTTTGAGCATCCGGTGTTAGGTTTTGTGGACGCATTCGTTATGCACAAACCTCTGGTCTAAACCGCTTGCCTATGTGATTGCAGGTTCATTCACCGACGCATCATCAGTGAGAGGGTCCATTTCTGCCTGAAACTCTTCGATTTGACTCGCAGCCGCGCTGGTGCTCTCAAAACGTGCAACGTGGAACAGCGCCTCGCCCTCGTTGACTAAGGGTAGATTTGTCTTGCCGATTATTATGCCGCTAAACGGCGCTATCGCCTTGTGTTCCAGATCGCCAAAAGGATCAGAAATGATGCCCAAAACCTCATTCTTCGAGACGCGCGCACCCAGTGGCTTGATCATACGTAAGATGCCGCTGTGCGGCGCACGAATCCACGACGAGTCGGTCGCGACAACGGGGATCGGATCATTCTTGCGCGCTTTTTTCTTCGGCAGCATGCCAATTTCGCGCATCACCGAATCCACTCCTCGCACGCCTGCGCGGATCGCAACCTCATTAAAGCGAAGTGCCTCGCCGGCTTCATAAACTATAACGCTCACGCCGAGTCTCTCAGCCTCCTGGCGGAGTGAACCTTCGACTATCTGCGTATTCAGAATCACTGGTGGTATGAAGGCGCTCGCCATACGCTTCGTTTCATCGTCGTCGAGCACGGCTCGGATGTGGGGGAAATTCTCTCGGTGTACAGCACCCGTGTGCAGGTCGATACCATGCGTGCAGCGTGACACGATCTCATTGAGGAACAGGTTGGCGATCCGACCTGCCAACGAACCTGATTCAGAGCCTGGGAATGAGCGATTGAGGTCGCGTCGATCGGGTAGGTAGCGGCTCTGGTTAATGAAGCCGAAAATGTTAACAACCGGGATAGCAATGAGCGTGCCGCGCAGTCTGCCGATATTGCGTTGATGCATGACGCGTCGAATGATTTCTACGCCATTGATCTCGTCGCCGTGGATGGCTGCTGAGATAAAAAGTGTGGGTCCCGGTTTCTTGCCATGGATGACCTGAACGGGCATTTCGAGCGCAGTATGTGTGTAGAGGCTCGGTACCGGGAGATCGATTGATGCGCGCTCTCCCGGCTTGATAGTTGTGCCTAAAATGCTGATTGCTGTTTGTCTAGTCTGTCCGTTGCGTGCCACTCTTATCTTCTCAGAGAGCTTCAAAATAGAAGCGTAATAAATTGATTGTTAACCTTTTCCTCGGGTTTTTGTTTTGCCGCGTTTGGCGTTCTTTTCCATAAACTGAATGATGAGCCCAGCGATGTCTTTGCCTGTCGCATTTTCAATGCCTTCCAGACCAGGCGAGGAATTAACCTCCATTACCAGCGGGCCATGCGCTGAGCGAAGAATGTCTACACCGCACACATTAAGCCCCATAGTCATTGCTGCACGGACTGCTGTGGTGCGCTCTTCTGGCGTTATCCGTATCAACGACGCGCTACCACCGCGATGAATATTCGAGCGGAATTCGCCCTCTTTGGCCTGTCGCTTCATTGAAGCGACGACCTTGCCGTCGACAACGAGGCAGCGAATGTCCGCGCCGCCTGCTTCTTTGATGTATTCTTGCACTAGCACCGAAACTTTCAGTCCCAGAAACGATTCGATTACGCTCTCTGCGGCCTTCCGGGTCTCGGCCAGTACTACGCCGATTCCCTGTGTCCCTTCCAGCAGTTTAATCACGAGCGGCGCACCGCCCACCATCTTGATTAAATCCTGGATGTCATCCGGCTTGTTTGCAAAACCGGTGATCGGCAGACCAATACCTTTACGCGAGAGAAGTTGCAGCGATCTCAGTTTGTCACGCGAACGTGAAATTGCGACTGACTCGTTTAGGGGATAAACACCCATCATTTCAAACTGACGCAGCACCGCGGTTCCGTAGAATGTCACTGATGCGCCGATGCGCGGAATGATCGCATCGAAGTCCTCGAGGATTTCGCCTCGATAATGGATCGTCGGCCTATGAGAAGTAATGTTCATGTAACAGCGCAGCGCGTCGAGCACGCGTACCTCATGACCGCGTTCAGTTGCGGCCTCGATCAGGCGTCGAGTGGAATAGAGGTTGCGATTGCGTGAGAGCACTGCGATTTTCATAACTGACTTTCCTTGCTGGCGGCGGGTTTCTTTGCAGCGAGTTCTTCGCCTTGAGTAAAGGATCGAGCTGGGTCGACAATCAAACTACCCCCGACCAACGAGGTTCGTCCAAGTAGCATTCTAAATGCCATATTTTCTCTATTAGTGAGGCTGAACTCAGCCTCCCAGCACTTGCCCATAAACTCTACCGTAGTAGAGATGAACAGCCTTTCTTCTTCGTGGCCTCCCGAATCTCGGACTATTCGGCGATCGACAACAGGGGCGCGGCAGGTAATCGTATTGCTCAGGTCATCTTGCAGCGGATGCACTTGGAAGATGGCGAATTCTTGTCCGTCGATGATCTCGGTTTCTATGCTGTATGCGTGAATCGCTGAGGAGCGAGCGCCAGTATCAATCTTTGCTTTGATTGCTTCGATGCCTAGTCCTGGAAGCGATAGCCATTCTCGCCATCCAACAATAACTTTTTCTTTAATATTAGTCATTTAATTATATTATTTAATCCAAATAATAATTAATTATAGGTCTCTATTCTTTCAGAGAGACTCCGACCCGCCGTGTTTCTTGCTTCGAAGGATAAGCGTCTAACGTCTTGATTTCGAGGCGCTTTACCCAAGGCGCGCGACTATAGCACAAGTCGTTGGCTGTGACGTTCACAAGTTACATGATTTTTCGTTGAACTGCGCGGCTCGCTTGTTTCAATTAATCATAGTTCTGAGACTGAATTCTTGGTAGCTTTGGTCGGGTTTAGCCCTGTGAAATACCATGCACCTCGCGGGGTCTAGTTTCGTTAAAGAGAGAGGGAGTTATGCGATTGTTAAGTAGTAATTCGAAGACCCGCAGTATCCTGCGCGGTATGACACTCGGAGCCATTGCGCTTGGTGTCTCCGCCACGGCGGCTGCTCAAAATCCCGAAGAGTGGTTCACGCTTGGTGGAGATTTCGCGCATACGCGCTACTCGCCGGCCGATGAGATTACGGCAGAAAACTTTGCCGACCTCGAGGTCGCTTGGGAATGGGATGGCGCGAGCTTCAAAGCGATAAGCGGCCGCTCTACGCCCTCGTTGATCGACGGCAAGCTTTTCACCGTTGCGGGCAATAAGCGCTACGTCATCGCGATCGACCCCAAGACAGGGGAGACGATCTGGTCATACCGCGAGCCCGACACGCCTCGAGCTGAATACTCAATGCGCGCTGACTACGGCAAAGGCGTCGGCTACGCTCGCATTGACGGCCGTGGCGTTGTCTATATAGTCTCGCCCGGTTTCTTCCTGACAGCACTCGACGCTGATACGGGTGTGCCAATCGAAGGCTTCGGCCAACCGGTGCCAATCGACGGCTTTCCAAAGACAGGTGTTGTCGACTTGCTTGCCGATCTCGGGCATCCCTACGATCCCTATGAAGGTCTCCCACTCGAGACTGGCTACATCACCTCTTCATCGCCGCCGATTGTTGTTAACGATACAGTTGTTGTCGGTAACTCCGCAGAGCAGGGCTACCACCAGTCGCGTGTAGAGAATGTCCCAGGTGATATTCTCGGTTACGATGCGCGCACCGGCGCGTTTAAGTGGAAGTTTAATGTCATCCCTAAGCCAGGCGAATACGGCCATGAGACATGGGAGAATGATGCATGGGAATGGACTGGTGATGTTTCGTCTTGGGCGCCGCTGTCGGCAGACCCCGAGAACAACCTCGTTTACATCCCAACTAACAGCGCGACGATCGACTACTATGGTGGTTTCCGTCCAGGAGATAATCTTTACGGCGCGGCGCTTATCGCGCTAGATACCCGCACCGGCGAGCGTAAATGGCATTTCCAGATGGTGAAGCATGAAATCTGGAATTTTGACAATCCCACTGCGCCTGTACTGCTCGATCTCGATATGCCCGGCCGCGGCAAAGTCCCTGCGGTTGCTCAGATTACAAAGCAAGCGTGGGTTTATGCCTTTAACCGCATTACCGGTGAACCACTGTGGCCTATTATCGACAAGCCCGTGCCACCATCCATTGTGCCTGGCGAAGTCCTTTCGCCGACTCAGCCGCATGTGACAAAGCCTGCGCCTTACGACATGCAAGGTATCACTGTGGATGATCTTGCGGACTTTACGCCTGAGATTCGTCAACAAGCGATAGATGCATTGGCAGACTATCAAATGGGTCCTCTGTTTAATCCGCCGATTCACGCGGGTAACGATACTGGAAAGTTTGCTGCGATGAACTGCCCAGGCGGCGCCGGCGGCGCGAACATCACAGCGCCCGCTGTTGCCGACCCTGAGACAGGTAAGCTTTATGTGTCTTCGCACAAAGCGTGTTTTGCGCTTCGTCTGATACCCGGAGAGGAGGCTGATCTGCTCTACCCGAACACAACTGGTGTAACTCTGTCCGACTGGGCAAACGCTGGACCGGGTGCGACTTCGCGTCCGCCTCGTCATCCAGCGGGCATTCCACTTTGGAAGCCGCCCTACAGCCGTATTACTGCGATCGATATGAACACGGGCGATCATTCTTGGATGATTCCGACGGGCGAGACGCCTAATCGTATCAAGAACAATCCGGCGCTTGCGGGTATCGATATTGGTAACACAGGCACAGGTGCACTCGTGCCGATGGTCGTCACCAAAAATATGCTGGTCTACTCTGATGCGGCGAGCGACGGAACGCCGATGCTTTACGCGATCAACAAAGAGACAGGTGAGATCATGGAACAGATCGAAGCGCCTGGTCGTAGCAGCTACGGCATGAGTTCATGGGTGCACGATGGGCACCAATACATAATTCTGCAGACAGGCTCTACGCTTACTGCGATGGCTTTGCCTGGAGCTAAGGCGCAGAGCAGTGGCGGTCACTAGTACACTCGTGAGTGAATAACTCATCCGCCGCTTAACACGGCATCGTAAAAAGCCGAATGACAGCAACGTCATTCGGCTTTTTTATATCTGATGAGAAAGCAGGGTTCAGCGGGCGCTAAAACCGAGAGCTTAAACGAGTTTGTCGACTCCAGTTGCGAGCAGGACCAATGCGCCTGCCCATGTCGCGCATGAGAGCGTATCGATTAAGATAAAGCGATTAGGAGCGAATCCGCTTGTCCCAAGTAGCGCTGGGACGATGCTGCGAATCGCGGGCACGAATCGACCGATTGGCACCGCGATTCCTCCCCACCGAGCGATCATATTTTCTGTTTTCAGAATACGATCCGCATGGCGAATAAAGAGACGTGTATGGTGGAGTCGTGGTCCTAGAAAGCGGCCAAAGAAAAAGCCCACATGGTCACCGAGCATTGCACCTGCAGCCGCGGATATCGCAAGTTGGGTGCCCGAAATAAGTTCCTGTGAGAGCAGGTACGAGGCAACTCCCAGCAGGAAAACACCAGAAACAAAAAGGCCTATTCCTATAAGCGACTCGAAACACGCGAGCATAAAAACGAGTAGCAGCGCACTGTGCGCGTTGGACAGAGTCGATTCTCCGCCGATCGATGTGAAGAATGAAAGGTCTATGGGATTTCTCCTGCGTTTTTTATAGCACCAATTCAAATGAGGCCTTCGACTACTATAACGCAGCCCCAGTGATTTTGGCCTGCTTAACATTCTTGCCCTTTAGATGTGCAATTTAACAGTGCCGCGCGAAGGCTTGCCTGAAAACGGTGCAACTCCAGTGCTCTAGCAAGCCTGTTTGTGCGTATTAAGTGCTGGCATAATGCTTGCAAATTCAGGCCATTGAGAAAGCTTATGAATCGTATCGGCTGTGTCTGACGAGCATGCGGTGCGTAGTGAATTAAATGATTTAAATCAATACTCTGGTGATTGGCTGGCAGTGACAAAATATGACCCTCATCAACTTCCGTTTATGAGCTCATCGCGCTAGAGTATGCGGCTATCAGGCCACTTTGTTCGGCTATTAGAAACAGCAGTAGGAACACGCTATGAAGAAGTTTGTGTCGAGACGAGAGATCCTTGGACTAATTGCTAAAGCAGGTGCAAGCGGCGCTGTTTTGCAGGCGAGTAACGCTCTCGGTATTGTTCCTGACTCCTATGTCGATATCCCCAAAATCCCGCCAGCAGACCCGTCGAATCGCCCCAGTGTGGTTGTTTTGGGTGCGGGCGTGGCTGGCTTGACTGCGGCACTCGAGCTCAAAAAGGCGGGTTATAGCGTGGTGGTGTTAGAGGCTGCTGGACGCGCTGGTGGTCGCAATATGACCGTGCGCCACGGTGATTTGATCGATGAGGTCGGCAATCCTCAGATCTGCGATTTCGACGACGAGCCGCATATGTATTTCAACGCTGGTCCTGCGCGGATTCCAAGTTCACACCGTAACGTTTTGCATTACTGTAAAGAACTAGGCGTCGAGCTCGAATTTTTCATTAATGAAAACAAAGAAACCTACATTCAAGACGATGCCATGCTCGATGGTAAACCCATAAAGAATCGCGAATTCACCACCAACGCGCGTGGCTTCATGGCAGAGATAATGGCGAAAAACTTCACCAATGCCGAACTAGATCAACCCTTCGATCAATGGGAGGTCGAAGCATTGATGCGGGCGCTGCGTCGAATTGGCGATCTCGATGAAGATATGCTCTACAAAGGCAGTATCCGCGGGGGGTATTCGCATGGAGGTTTTCTGGAGCATGGCCATGCGCTCGAGGCAGTCGCATTAAGAGATCTTCTTAAGACCGATCTCTTCAGCATGGCGCTAGGCCAAAATGAGGGTGAAACAGGCCCCATGTTGTTCCAGCCAGTAGGCGGCATGGATCAGATTATCAAGGGCTTTCTGCGCAAGCTCCCTGACGAAGTGTTTTACAACGTCATGGTGACCTCGGTGATGCTGCAGAATGATGGGATAGAGGTGGTCTACGAGCATAAAGGCATAAAGTATAAAATCGAGGCTGACTACTGTTTCAACAGTATTCCGACGCATTTGATGACAGGCATCGACAATAATTTTTCGGCAGACTACAAAGAAGCGATGGCATATCCGCGCAGGGGTGAAGCCTACAAATCAGCCTTCCAAGCGAAAGAGCGCTTCTGGGAGAAAGACGACATCTTTGGCGGGATTTCGTGGACTAATCAACCTATCGAGCAGATATGGTATCCGCCGCATGGAATGTATAAAGAGAAAGGAATCATCCTCTCTGCTTACAACTATGGCGGTGGAATGCATTTTACTCAGCTTACACAGGAAGAGCGCATTGAGACCGCGATCCGACAAGGTGAAAAGGTCCACCCGAACTACCGTAATCTGGTCGAGAAAGGTATTACCATCGCTTGGCATCGAATGAATCATATGCTTGGCTGTTCAGCGCGTTGGCAAAAGAGTCGCAGCGGCTTTACGCAAGAAGAGGAACGATTATTCCAAACATTGCGTCAGCCTGCGGGGAATAGACACTACACAATCGGCGATCAGATAACTAAACATACTGCGTGGCAGGAGAGCGCGATTCTCTCGGCCCACTGGGCGATTAATGACATGCTAACTCGAAAATCGGGCGGCGCAATGCCTGGTCAGCGCGTTTAGTACGCGAAAAGTCTCTACTTAGAACCAACATCAGCATCCTTTTCAAGGTCATTTTCACATGCGAAACACAAGACTTCTGTTTGCCGTTGCCTTAACGGCTTCTATCGCGGGGCTCTCTAGCTTTAACGCCTATGCACAGCAGTATGCGGCGGTCGATACAACCAATCAGCCACTGAGCAACGAAGTCTGTGCGACTTGTCACGGCGGCGAGGGTCAGGGTAATCCCGTTGTAGGAGGTCCTAGTCTTGCCGGACTCGAGCCGTGGTATCTCCGCAAACAGCTCGAAAATTTCCGCGCTGGCATTCGCGGTTCGCAGAAAGATTATATTCCTGGTAATGAAATGCAGGCGTCCGTTGCCCGACTCAGCGACGCGGAAATAGATGATCTTGTAAACACCATTGCTGGATGGAAGGTGATCGAGAATGACCATACCATCAAGGGTGATCTCAGCAATGGTGAAGCCTTGTATGCCAATTGTGCCGCATGCCACGGCGCCGATGGTGAAGGTAATGAGGCGCTGGGTGCCCCGGGCCTCGTCGAAAGAAACGATTGGTATATGTTTAGGCAAATAAAATTATTCAAGTCGGGCTACCGTGGCGTTCATCCTGATGACACCGCAGGGAAACTCATGAGACCGTCTGCTCAGGCCCTTAAGAGCGACCAAGACGTTAACGACGTTCTTGCATACATTAACTCGTTAGATCGCTAATCGCGCAAATTACTAAGGCAGTGAATAAAGAGGGCAGCAGGGCCGAGCCCTCGAGTCAGCCGGAGAAGAATTGATGTCCGAACAAGAAGTAAACTCTCAAGATCAATTAAACGAATCGCCAGCACCAGAGGTGAAAACTGATGAAGGGGGCATGAGCGCGCTCAACAAGGCCGTAATTACAGCTGTGGTCCTGCTTGGAATTGTTCTGCTCATTCAGTTTATGGGCGGCGATGAAGCTGCTCCCCCGGTTGCTACGACAGACTTATCTGCTGCCTCGGGCGCTGACGAGAGCGTTGCAGTAGAGTCGACTTCCGACAATGTCGCGATTCTCGATAGAGATGCTGACAGCGACGTGGTTACCGTCGGGGGCATTGAAAGGCGTGGTGAAGGGCGACACTTTTTCACTACGATTAAAGTGCCTGCCGGTGCAGAAACACTCTACCTGAGCGGTTCAGGTGCCTCTCCGCTGGAAGATGGCAGCTGGGGCGACATGGAACAGCAGGTTGTCGACACGTTCGAAAGCTTCAAACAGACACTCGAACAGCAAGGATGGTCAATGGGCGATATTGTTCAGGTTCGCGCCTTTGCTGTGTCTGATGAATTTGGGTATCTCGACTTCGAAGGCTTTAATCGCGGCTACCGCAAGTTCTTCGGCACTGAAGAAAATCCATTAAAGCCTGTTCGCACCTTCGTCGAGATTCAAGGGCTCGTCGTTCCAGGCTGGTTGGTCGAGATCGAGATACGCGCGGCACGCATGCCAAAATAGCCGCTGCTGTTTTCAGCAAGCGCCGCCTCGCGGCCGCTATTCAATAACCCAACGCTAGCTAGCCGCAGCGGCAACCGCCTCAAGAATACGGGCTCGATTGGGTCGCGCAAGCTGGCGGCCTTCTATGAAAACGGCCGGTGTACCCCTTACTCCAGCAGCATTCCCCCCACGCTGATCTGCGCGAATCTTCTCTACAATGGACTCATCAAGCATGTCTGCATGGAGTTTCTCCAAGTCGATATTCAGCTCTAGCGCATAGCTATCAAATTCGGCCTCTACTGATCGCATTCCGGACCAGAGGGATTGGGTCTGGAATAGGACGTCGTGCATTTCCCAGAATCGACCCTGGCGCCCAGCCGCTTCGGCGTAGAGAGAAGCGGTCCATGTATTAGGGTGAGCTGCAGTGATGGGAAAATGCCTAAAAATTAGGTGGGCATCTTCGTTGATCTCAGGCCAGAGTCGCATCATCGTTTCGTGTTCGGTCGCGCACGCAGGGCACTGGAAGTCTGCATAAACCACAATGGTTACCGGCGCATCGCGGTTGCCTCTCAGATGATCATTCTCAGCAACTTGAACGGGAGAGTAAGTGGGAGCCTGATTGAGTAGGGTATAGACCGTAATCAGCGCAATAACGGGGAGAACAAAAAAAAGTCCAAATCGACTGAGAAGCTTTCGAGTTCCTTGACTTTTTTCAGCTGCTCGCTGCTTCTCCTCACGGCGTCTTCGTTGTTCATCTCTCTTATTCATAGTGATACCTTTCGCTGCGATGAAGTCAGCTAGGTAGTTACGACGCTGACTGTTCGACTTTCTAAAGCGCACACTATAGACCAGCGGTGGAGCGAGTCAACGCCAGAAAGCGGGTGCTGAAAACTTCCCATGACGAAATTAACTAGCCCGCCGTGGACAAGCGATAGTCCGCATAGCAGCAAAAAACGTTTCTGTCTGATGTATCAAGTCTGAACGTCCCTGCGGAATCAGTCTCTAGTCATGGAGAGAAAATCTGCATGCGAATAAAGGTGCGCGCAAGTCTGCCAAAGGGGGCACAGTTTGCAGTGGAATAATGGGTGCAGGTTAGGTTGGTCCCCTACTGCGAGAGGAAAAACGCGGGATCGATACGTGTATTATTCAAATTGACGCTCCAATGGAGGTGCGGGCCAGTGACCCTGCCTGTCTGGCCTACTTTTCCTATCTGCTCACCCGCAACAACATGCCGCCCAACTTCAACATCGATTGTATTCATGTGGCAATAGAGGCTGATAAGCCCATGGCCGTGGTCGAGGATGATTGTGTTGCCGTTGAAAAAGTAGTTGCCTGTAGCGACGATACGACCGGACGCGGGCGCGACAATCGGTGTACCCTCGTCGGCAGCGATATCCATGCCCGAGTGAGGCGCTCTTGGCTCGCCGTTAAAGAACCGCTTGTGGCCGAATGAGCTGCTGCGAATGCCATCGACCGGCGGTATCATCGAGAAAGTTGGGACGAGTTCTTCGTCCCAGCTCTGAAAAGCCTGTTTCATCTCAGCGCTCTCGGCTTGAATGCGCACCATGTCCTCTTGGTTTGGGTTTACCTGACGCTGATTTTTAATTGTGAGGCGCTGCTCCGTGTAGGCTTTGTCAGCTATGCTAAAGCCGAGGGTCTCAGTTTTTCCGGACTCATTGCTCAATGTGAAGGTTTGCAGGCCCGGCTTAGCAGAGAGAGGAATGCCAATGACCGCATATTGCTGACCTTCGACTCGCGCGAGCAATACCCTTTCGCCTCTGTATTCAGCTCGAACTGCGTTACCCGCCGTTGGCACAATGGCGACGCCACCGGGTACGAGAAGTGAGGAAGGAAGGCGTGGGAGTGTGACATCAGCACCCGCAGTAGATGCGCTAACGGCCATAAAAAGAATGAACGTTATCTTCGCGAAGTAGGGAATCCGGCGCACTAGAGAAGCTTGTTTTCTCACGATAAATCCTTTGTTTTTATCGACTCTCTTTTTCTATCGTATCAATCGTGGAAATAATGAGGCCGTCTGCCACTTTGGTGCTCAGTTTGGCGCCGGTTTGCGCTTGGTCGGCGCTACGAAGCAATGCGCCGTTTGCGTCATAGCTGATGCTATATCCGCGCGCGAGCGTGGCAAGGGGGCTCACGGTATCAAGGCTTCTGGTAAGTTGGCCTAGGTTTGCAGATTTGGTAGCTATCAGAGTTTTAATCGCGCGCATAAGGCGATGCTTGCGATCATTAAGCTGCTGTTCAACTCGCGTAAGCCTCTGGTTAGGCGACTGAGCCTGCAGTCTCTGATCGAGAAGCGCGACTCGGCTGTGACTGCGCTGTGTCCGCATTCGCCATGCGCGAGCAAGTTGCAATTCGAGTCTATCAAGGTGCTGAGATTGTTCGGCCAGTAGACGATCAGGTCGTTTCAGGCTGCGCACTAGCCATGCAAGGGTTTTGCTCGAGGCTTGAAGCCTAGCCTGTATGAGTGCGAGCAGACGCGCTCTCGCAGCATTGAGTGACTGCAGTAGATCTTCTTGATTCTGACTCAGAAGCTCTGCTGCCGCAGAGGGAGTCGGCGCTCGGAGGTCTGCGACAAAATCGGCGATAGTAAAATCGGTTTCATGACCCACGGCGCTGCAAACAGGCAGTTCGCTGCTTGCGATTGCACGAGCTACGGATTCTTCGTTGAAGGCTTGCAGGTCTTCGATGGAGCCTCCACCACGACCGACGATTAGCGCCTGAAGACCCAGCTTTTTGGCAAGCCTATTGGCGTTTGCGATAGCCCGAACGATTTCCTGCGGCGCCTGTGCTCCCTGAACTGCGATGGGGAATAAGGTAAGCCGGGTGGTGGGCGAGCGACGGCCGAACACACTAATAAGATCCTGAACAGCTGCACCCGTCGCCGAGGTGATGAGTCCGATGTGATGATAGTCGTCACGAAGGGGGCGTTTTATATCGGCGCGAAATAGACCTTCCTCATCGAGCTTCGCTTTAAGTAATTCGAACGCACGCTGTAGAGCTCCGGCACCAGCTTCTTCCATAGAGTCGACGATAAGCTGATAGTCACCGCGACCCTCGTATATGCTCAGTCGACCGCGGACTGTGACCTGTAAACCACTGTCGGCCTTGAATCTGACGCGGCGATTATTTCCAGCGAACATCGCGCAGCGTAGCTGAGCGCTTTGATCTTTGAGGGTGAAATACCAATGGCCGGAGCTAGGTCGCGAAAGATTCGAAATTTCGCCTTCGACGCGCACAGCGGGGAAGTGTCCCTCGAGCAAGGATTTGGCAAGCCGATTGAGGCCACTTACGGAAAGCACATTCGATTCTGGGACAGATTGCATAATATCTCTTCGTTTTCCCCGAGTTTAAGGGCTGCGCACGAAGCGAAGCAAGAAGCGGTCGGTATTGCGGGCAAGCATTGGATCGAACACCGGACGCCTGCGTCGATCTCGAGGATTCGCTAAGAGGGTTGACTCGTCGTCGAGAGAATAACCCGCGGCGAGAGCGAGTCGCTTTGCCTGTGCAGCCGGCATGCGATGCAGGCGTTCATTGTCTTGATCATCGTCGCCCGCATGGTCTATCACGATTAGGGTGCCGTTATCTTTGAGAAGCGCACCAAGACTCTGGAGAAGCGCGATAGCACTGGCGTCGGTGTTATTAGCAAAGTCATGTAGTATTTGCGCAAGCAGAATAATATCGAGCGACGCAGGTTCAATTGGCAAGCCAATGAAATCGCTGCGAACATGAGACACATTGCTGAGGTCTGCTATCGAAATGCGTTCATCAAGGGCATCGGCTAGGGAATACATTTGGCGAACGTCTTCGAGATTATCGGTCGCAACAGGGTTCTGAGCGAAGACGCGTCCCTCTGGCCCGACAGCAGCCGCGAGCAAATAGCTGTAATAGCCATCAGCGGCATAGAGATCCAGAACGCGGGCGCCTTCGGGCAAGCGCATAAACTGGATGACTTCACTTGGGCGTCTTATCTCGTCCCGAAGGACGTGCGCGATTGCGCGTGTGGGCGAGTCTAGCGCTCTAGCCACTCGTAACTGCTGTTCCTGCGTAGATTGTGCCTGTCCGCCTGTAATAAACATCAAGCTCATCAAAAGGCTAGAGCTCAATTGCAACGCAAGCGTAGAGCTGCTCCTCATGGCGCTTTCAACCATCGTGGATCTGTCGCAAGTGGTGCGGTTAACGTATGCATGAATGCCTCGAGTGCGCGCAGTTCGGGGGGGCGTAAACCTAGCGGTTTCGCCTCGTTGTGACTGAGCATCGAAGTCGGAGCTTCGTTATAGTGACGCATAACCGCAGCGAGATCTGCAATTTGCCCACCGTGCATGTAGGGTGCAGTAAGATCGACATTGCGCAGCGTAGGGGTCTTATGTGCGCCCACGAGGTCATTTGTATCGCGCGCGAAACGTAGCTCTGTGCAGTCAGCGTTGTCGGCGTCGCTGAACTCGCCGAGGCAATTAAACGGGTCGAGCCGCGCAGTGCGGATGCCATCGTAGCGCGCCATCGAAGGGAGTTCGCCCGGGTTTGCAAGAACGCCGGTGTTATGGAATTCATGGTTAGTAAATAGCGGGCCGTTGTGGCACGTTACACACATGGCTTTGCCTATAAATAGACGAAGCCCTTGAAGTTCTGCGGGGCTTAGCAAGTCTCCCTGAGAGACTTTCGCCGATTCATCACGCAACATTCGTTCTGCGTAGTCATCAAAGCGGGCCCTGCCTGGCAGCAGTTTACGCTGATAAGCGGCGAGAGCTTTGCCGATATTTGCGAAAATTATAGATATCGATTGCTGCTCCTCGTCGGATAGGCTCTGCCATGCAGCACGCTCGCTGTCATCGCCCAGGGGTGAGGCTTTAGCCGGGATCTCAAATTTCGGCAAGCTGCCGAACGCCGCTTCATAAAGTGAGGCGTAGTTAGCATCACTTTTAATTAACAATGCAAGATCGCTGCGTGTTGTTGCGTGCTCATGTTTAGCCTCAAGCGGGGCTAGCGCCTGCGCCCATTGGCTGTCTTTTCTCCCGTCCCAATAAAACCAGGGGCTATAGGAGAGACCCACGAGGCTCGGCGTGTGCCTGTCACCAATACTGGTTCCTACAGCAAGCTTAAGTCCGTCGGTAAACATGAGCTCGGGCTTGTGACAAGTCGCGCAAGCGACTGTGCCGGTTGTAGAGAGTCGCGTATCGAAATACAACGCGTGTCCTAGCTCGGCAGCACTAGGATCGTCAGCCTTCGCATTACTCGGGTCTGCAGGGACTGGCGGGAGCTGGTCTAATGATAGTGAGGCGATAAGGCGCCTCTCTTCGTCGCTCCACTGCGCAGAGCTAGGTACTGAGAAATAGTTCCATCCAAGCGCTCCGACCAAAGCAATAACACCCAGTGCAAAACCGATCTTACTGAATCTAGAAAGTCTTGGTGACTGTGAGAGGCTAGAAATTGGAGTGGGTGCCATAGTGTCGCTCTCGGATCACAGAGTGAAGTCGATTACGACAACCGACGGTGGACGACCTTGTGTCTTTGTCGTACTAATGCTCGCAGTCATGCGCCAGAGTCCAGGCATGTGAAAACGCACGCCTTCGAGGAGATAACGGCCCGGAGCCAATTCCTCGGTGATCTGCGGCTGAGTTGGCATCCCGTGGTTATGCTCTGGCATGCCGCCAACTATTTCGAGCGTCGCACCGCTAATCGGGCCGTTGGCATCGCTGAGCACGATTTCCCAGCTGTGAATCGTGTTGATCTCGATAGGGCTTAGTCTGCTAAAAACTTCCAGGGATATGCCGCCAGTAGCGCCTGAAAGATCCGCCTCTTTCGCAGCGCTTATGCCAGCAAAAAGTGACAGCAGTGCTGTGACGAAAAGAGTGCAGGTGACGTAAATTTTGCGTGATAGGAGAGAGGGGCTTTTCATAAGACTAGTAACGGCTTTGGATTGAGACTGGATCTTTTTAATGATACGCGAGTCGCTTGAGTGACGTAACCTTTGTGTGAAATCGTCATTTGTAGCAATAGTGTTTGGTTAAGTCGTGACAAAAAAAAGGCGAGCTCTGCGCTCGCCTTTTATCTAACTGTCGCTCTAACTGTACAGCTAGTAACAGCTATGCAATCGGTCGGCCTTACAGCGCGACGATTTGCTCAGCCTGTGGGCCTTTCTGGCCGTCAGTTACGATGAACTCAACGCGTTGACCTTCAGCAAGCGTCTTGTAACCAGTGCTCTGGATAGCACTGAAATGAGCGAAAACGTCTGGGCCGCCTTCGCGCTCGATGAATCCAAAACCTTTATTTTCGTTGAACCACTTTACTGTTCCAGTAATTTTGTCTGACATAACTTGTTCCTGCTTTTCGTATTAAATATTCCCGTGAGGGGGTCGTGCTAGAAATTCGGCGGTACACTTATTAACTTACAGGACGAGGTGCTACTGAAGACATCGAAATGGGAAAATAAAGAGTGCTTACTTTCAAGCGGGCTGCATGATACCTCTAAACCACTGAATGTCAACCAGAATTAGTGGTAGCGCTAGACCCAGAGCGAGGGGAGGCGTTCGACAAGCCAATACGTCGCGATGCCACCAAGCAGGTACGCTAGCGCGTTCATTGCTACCAGCGCTGCATGCTCAGGGCTGCCAAGTAACCGCGTTACCCCGACCCGATTGACAGCCGCGAGTAGAGGTGGAGCGAGCAATAGGCAGGCGAGAATAATGACAAGTTGGCCTACCTCGACACCTATATTGAAAAACAGCAGTGCGACAGGAATATCACCGGGGTTTAGCCCTAAGTTGCCCAGCGCGCTCGCGAATCCCAGGCCATGAATTAATCCAAAGACAAAAGCTACGCCCCAAGGATAATGATAACTGAATGAAAATTGAGCGCGCCGAGCGAAAAGTGCCTCTCGCGCAAGTAAGATGATAGATAGCGCTATGAGTATCTCGACTGGGCCACTCGGAATGCTCACAAACCCAAGACTTGCCGCGGCAAGCGTCACGCTATGTGCGAGTGTGAAAGCGGTGATCGTTTTCAGATACCTTGCTGTGCTTCCTGTCGTGCCTAAAAGTAGCATTAAACCGACGACAAAAAGTAAATGATCGAATCCCAGTAAGATATGCTCGATGCCTAACTCGAAGTACTGCTGTGCGAGTCTGCCCAGCGCTGCGCTTGGAGCGCGCACGTCGGCGAGCGGGATTTCAACGAAGACACCATCGCCGCGAAAATAGCTTGAGTGGCTGCTACCGTCTTGCCAATTCGCCACCAAAACTACGCCCGCAAGCGACCAAGGGAATAAAAGGGAATCTTCGCTTGAAAGTCTTGGATTACAGATGAAACGGTAACTGCTTGACGTTGGTGTTTGGGGCACGCAGCGCGCTGGCAGCACTTTTTCGAACTGAATTAGCGGAGGGACTTTGGCGTCGACTATCGACAAGCTATAGCTGTACTCCTCTTTGCTGATGTCGATTGGCGTATTTTCCTGACCGGTCCTTACATGCTCATCCAAGAACAGTCGTGCGACACCGGTCACATCGATGTCGTGTGCTCGGATTGTTGGAGCGGCAAGCAGCCAAATAAAAACGACGCCCGCGCTCATTACACAGGTCTTGGCGAGCGGTTGAAGCAAGGGTGGAAAGGTCATTGCTTGCCGCTCGGTTGACTCATCACGATCTCGTATTGATCGACTAGCTTTTTAACCTGCAGGCGCTGTTGATTCTCTTCTTCGGCGGCGATCCAATCTAGTCGCACTCGCTCGACAACCTCGACGAATTCCGGGGCGGTCTCGGGGTGTGATGCGGTGACTCTAAGCCAATGCTTACCGCGATTGCTTAAAAACGGGCCTGACCAGTCGTCCGCCTCGCCAGTGCCGCCAGCGATTACCACCTGAGCCGCAAATTCTTCAGAGAATATTGAGGCGAGATCGCGTTCGCTTAGGGTGGGGAGGGGGCGGGCAAGGAACGGCTCCGCAGCGAGCACTTCTTCCACCGCTCGGCTGTCATCGTGTGCGAGCACTAGCTCTTCGATTTCGTATAGCGCGCTCTGCCGGTAGCGTGCGATGTTGTTGCGGTAAAACTCGGTGAGCTGTGATGAGCTGGGCTGAATGATATCGGCGCTCATCACGTGTCGCATTTTTTGGGCGAGCAGTGACCGGATGCGAGAATCCTTGTCGAGGCCACGTGCCAAGGCTTCGAGCACGAGCGCTTCCTCTTCGATGTAGCCGGCGGTTATCGCCTGGCGCTCACTCGCCGACAGAGGTTCGCCGCTATTGAGCTCCTCGAGAAACAGGCGTGCTTCAACCTCGTCACTGTCAATTAAAAGGACGTTTTTGTCCCCCGGCGAGAACAATGCACTGATCCCAAAGAGCAGGGCCGCTATTAGTGCGAAGAGCACTAGGGGTTCTTGGAGAAACTTTGCTGGTATGGCTGGCATTCGTCTTTTCGCCCTCTGAAATCAGCTCGTTACTAGGTCTGGTGCTATACAAGGCAATATAGGCTCTATATAATGCTTTTTTTGTAGAGTATGGTAAATCCTATGTTGCGAATAGCTGAAGAAGCCCTAACATTTGATGACGTCCTCCTGCTGCCTGCTCACTCCACCGTCCTCCCCAAGACAGTAAGCCTCGAGTCACGACTCACCGCATCGATAGCCCTCAATATCCCGCTCGTCTCTTCTGCGATGGATACGGTTACCGAAGCGCGTCTGGCTATTGCTATGGCGCAAGAAGGTGGTATTGGCGTGATCCACAAGAGCATGACTGTGGAGAGGCAAGCTCGCGAAGTGCGTCTGGTCAAAAAATTCGAAAGTGGTGTTGTTAAAGACCCAATTACTATCGCCGCGAGCGCCACGATAGGCGAGCTTATCGCTTTGATTAAAGAAAATAACATTTCTGGTATGCCGGTCCTTGACGGTAACGACCTTGTTGGAATCGTTACGAGTCGTGACGTCCGCTTCGAGGCTAACTACGCGTTGCCAGTGAGTTCGATCATGACGACTAAAGACCGTCTAGTCACCGTTCGCGAAGATTTTGATCTCGCCGAAGTCAAAGAGCTTCTGCATCGCCACCGCATCGAAAAACTTTTGGTCGTAAACGAGGCCTTCGAACTACGCGGGCTAATCACGCTAAAGGATATTCGCAAATCCGAAGATTTCCCGAATGCGTGTAAGGACGAATACGGTCGGTTGCGCGTAGCGGCGGCTGTTGGCACAGGTCCTGATACTGCCGATCGCGTCGATGCGATTGTGGAGGCCGGTGTCGACGTTGTGGTGGTCGATACTGCGCATGGCCACTCGCAAGGGGTGATCGATCAGGTGCGCGCCATTAAGACGAAATACCCTTCACTGTCAGTTATCGGCGGCAATATCGCTACCGCGCAGGCCGCTCTGGATCTGGCAGCTGCTGGTGCGGATGCGGTAAAAGTCGGCATTGGCCCCGGGTCGATCTGTACAACTCGAATTGTGACAGGCGTTGGCGTACCGCAGATGACTGCGGTGGCAAACGTAGTCGAAGCGCTTAAAGGCACCGACGTCTGCGTGATTTCCGACGGCGGTATTCGTTTCTCCGGCGATCTTGCAAAAGTTATCGCTGCCGGTGCGAATGTTGTCATGGTAGGCAGTTTACTCGCCGGCTCCGAAGAGGCACCTGGTGAGGTCGAGCTCTATCAAGGTCGCAGTTATAAAGCGTATCGCGGCATGGGGTCGTTAGGTGCGATGTCTCACTCGCAGGGCTCAAGCGATCGCTATTTTCAGGACACCGATTCGGGCGCAGAGAAGCTTGTGCCAGAAGGTATCGAAGGGCGTGTTCCGTACAAGGGGCCTATGTCTGCAATAGTGCATCAGCTCATGGGCGGCCTTCGCTCTAGTATGGGCTATACGGGCTGCGCTGATATCGACACCATGCGAACCAAGACGCAGTTCGTCAAGATCACGGCATCTGGCATGAGTGAATCACATGTGCACGATGTGTCGATTACCAAAGAGGCGCCTAATTACAGGATGTCCTAATGCGCGTGCGAGCGGCGAGGCGGATGTCTTGCCGCGGCTGCGCCCGACCAGTCCGCTGGCTTACCCTTCTATCCTATGCTTTGAACACCACACCTACACTATGAGATGGCCTCTGCTATGACCTCCGCGAATATCCACAGCCAGAAAATCCTCATCCTCGACTTCGGTTCTCAGTACACGCAGCTTATAGCGCGTCGTGTGCGTGAACTTGGCGTTTACTGCGAGATCTGGGACTACGCTGTTGATCAGGCACTGTTCGATGAGTTCGCCCCTCAGGGTATTATTTTTTCTGGCAGTCCGGAGTCGGCAAACACATCAGATTCGCCGCGTCCGCCCGAATTCCTGTATGAGTCGGGTCTGCCTATTTTGGGTATCTGCTACGGTATGCAGATCATGGCAGAGATGTTTGGCGGTAAGGTCGAGGGATCAGAGAAGTCGGAATTTGGCTACGCCAAAGTCGATGTCTGCGCGCCGTCGCGGCTATTCGATGGTATCGAAGATAGCATCGATGCCGACGGCTTGCCTCAACTCGACGTGTGGATGAGTCACGGTGACAAGGTCACCCAAGTGCCTCCGGGTTTCGAAATTATTGCGAAAACCGAGAGCGCACCGATTGCCGCCATGGCTAACGCCGAGCGTAATTACTTTGGCATTCAGTTTCATCCCGAAGTGACTCATACGCTGCAGGGTTTGAGGCTACTTGAGCGCTATGTCCGAGAGATATGCGGCTGCGAGGCGCTGTGGACCTCGGCGAATATTATCGAAGATGCCATCCAGACCGTTCGTGCTCAGGTCGGCACCGACACCGTGTTACTCGGCCTTTCCGGTGGTGTCGATTCTTCTGTCGTTGCTGCGCTGCTGCACAAGGCTATTGGCGATCAGCTCGTGTGTGTATTTGTTGACAACGGCCTGCTACGACTCAACGAGGGCGATCAAGTGATGGCGACCTTCGCCAAGAATATGGGGGTTAAGGTCATTCGCGCCGACGCCGAAGCCCTCTTTCTAGGCAAGCTCGCCGGAGTCGATGATCCAGAGGCGAAGCGCAAAGTAATTGGTAATACCTTTATAGAAGTGTTTGACGCCGAAGCGAGCAAGCTTACTAATGTGAAGTGGCTCGCGCAGGGCACAATTTACCCTGACGTAATCGAGTCCGCAGGCTCGAAGACAGGCAAGGCGCATGTCATCAAATCGCACCACAACGTCGGCGGTCTTCCCGAAGATATGAAGATGGGATTAGTCGAGCCCTTACGTGAACTCTTCAAAGACGAGGTTCGTAAAATTGGCGTAGAACTCGGGCTGCCTTATGACATGGTCTATAGGCACCCGTTCCCCGGGCCTGGTCTCGGCGTTCGCGTGCTGGGCGAGGTTAAGAAAGAGTACTGCGATATTCTGCGTCGCGCCGACGCCATCTTCATGGAAGAACTGCACCGCTCAGGCTGGTATAACAAGGTAAGCCAAGCATTTGCTGTATTCTTGCCCGTTCGTTCCGTTGGCGTCGTAGGCGATGCACGCCGCTACTCGTGGGTCATCACGTTACGAGCAGTAGAAACCATCGACTTTATGACTGCACGCTGGGCGCATCTGCCTCCTGAACTGCTTGAGACTATTTCTGGTAGGATTATTAACGAGGTCGCAGATGTGTCTCGGGTGGCTTACGATATCTCCTCTAAGCCGCCTGCGACTATTGAGTGGGAGTAGTGATATGGGCTGTAAGCCTCATACTTACTGACTTTTGCCACTTGTAAACTACTTGAAAACACCCATTTTTGAGCGGTTTTTGTAAACAAACTTGTAAACACGTGCCGCTACTGAAAATCGTAGGTGTATCAAGTATCTGATAGTACAATGCTTGAAGCGGATACGCTCCAAGTCCAAGTCCATAATGTTCACAGTGACTTAGAAAAGGAGCGTTACTATGAACAGAGGACAAGTATTGGCTGTCGACTTTGAGAAGCGAGAACTTAAAGACACACAGCAAAATTCTGACAACGACAAACAGTCGTTCTACCGCAATAAAACAAAAATCTGCAATGACGCCGTCACCATCTTTCAAACAGCAAAGAGTGGTGGCATTTGGCATATGCGTGCGTACGTCGGCGACGCTGACAAGTACTTCCAAAAGAGTCTGCGGACTAAAGACAAAGCGAGTGCGATTGATAAGGCGACGTTAGAGCACGCCAAGTTGCTCGTACTCAAGTCTGAAGGCAAAGCAATCTTCTCGCCCACTGTTTACAAAGCAGTAGAGCAATACCTACAGCATAGGTATGACTACGAAGTTCAGATGGACAGCATCACAGTTGGTAGGTGGGGCACTATTAGAACGCACATGAATTGGTTCAAACGCTTTGTGAACGCCGAGTACAGATTGGACAACTACACAGCGAAGGCACTGATGGACTATCAGCGTTTTCGTAGGGAAAAGGGTGCAAAGGACGTAACGATTGCTAACGAGCAATCCTCTATCAATCACTTTTGTAAGTGGGCGTATGACGAAGGCTTACACAACATAGCGAAATACGTCTTTCCTAAAATAAAGCAGAGGGGTGAGGACAGAGCGGCGATACGTCGAGCAACCTTCACTGATAGTGAGTACAAGGCTTGTTACGAAGACTTGCGAACGTGGTGTAGCAAAGCATCTAAAGAAAAGGCAGTAGCAAGACTGAATGAAGCGGCGTTAGGCAGTGACGAGCGATTGTTCAATAGAGACTTGTTCAGACATTGGTTCCTAATACAAGCGAACACAATGATGCGAAATGGCGAGTTGTTTGGGCTGAAATGGAAGAACGTTAGGACATACGAAAAGCATGGTAAGCGTTTGGCGGAAATCACCGTTGAAGCACACACGAGTAAGGTGCGAAAAAGCAGAGTGTTTGTGAGCAGAGGCGGTGAGCACTTTGATAGGTTGAAGCAAATCAGTAAGCACACAAAGAAAGAAGACTTTGTGTTTACGATGGACAATGGCACGCATTGGAACAAGCACAACAGACGAGCACTTGACTATCAGTTTCATAAGTTGATGGAGCGTGTGGGTATTGATGACTACAAAGCAAGAAACGTGTCGTTGTACAGCCTACGCCACTATGGCATCACACAGAGGCTGACTAACGGAGTAACTAATCTCACTCAGTTCGCATTGGACTGTGGGACGAGTGTTAATCACATCACTAACACCTACTACCACACCAAAATTGGGAACAGCGAGGCGAATGCGTTGATGATGAGAGAAGTGCGAGCAGATAAGAGTTAGTCTCATCTGCTCAATGCCCTCACAACGCATTAAAACCCCACTTAACAACACTCAAAAAATGAGCATGTGTTTGTACTGCTGAAGCACAAACGTTGCTGTAAGACGCTGTGTGACGCTTATTTCCGCCGAAATTCATTCGTGCGTCACACAATTTCATCCGAAATTCAAAAAATTAGAGCGAAAATTACTACTGCTCCAATGCTGTACACGATGAATTTCGACGTAATTGCCGCTATACCCCACAGAAATTCCAATAAATTGTCAGCACCAAACACTGAAATTAGGAAAATTCCAAAAACAATTAGGGAAAATTCAGCCATTTTTCGAATTAATTATTAATTAATTCAGTAACTTACTGTGTTAACTGCGTTGTACAACTTGTCATCACTCACTTCTATGTATCGCTGTGTTGTGCTCAGCGAAGAGTGTCTTGCTAACTTCTGAATGATGGGCACAGCAACGCCGTTTTCACTTAACTTAGTGATGAACGTGCGTCTGCCACTGTGTGAACTTGCTTGTGGGATGTTTGCTAACTCGTACAACTGCCTAAACAAGTTTTGAATTGTTTGACTGCTGAACGAGCCTTTCTGTGTTCTCAGCAGAAATCCACCCTTATCTCGCTTGAGCAACTGTGGTTTAGCAGTTACGTAACGCAGAATCTCTTTCTTAAGTGCTGTACTGACGACAACAGTCTGCCGTTTATTGCCCTTTGTTTGCTCCTTATCCAACACAATCAAGTCCAAAACCTCGTTTGTGCCGCTAAGCACGTTGTTGATACGCAAGTTGGCAATCTCACACGCTCGCATACCACTAAGTACACTGAGACTAACTATCAGTCTGTTGCGTTCTGCGTATCTCGTCAGTTCGCACACTTTCATCAGTTTCTTTATTTCCGTCTCGTTCAGTACCTTCGCTTGCTTCATAGTCGTTGCTCCATTTCACACCTACTCTGACTTCGCTCACTAGCAGTAACTTTTTCAAAAACTCTTTGTGTTGCTCTCTCGTCATCACAGCAAATGTGTTGTTTTGTGTTGCTAATAGTGTGTTTTCAAACTTTTCAGATTCCTACCGAAAAGACGCCTAGTCTCAAATGTCAGTGTTTATGGGAGGTACACGCAGAAACGTGTGCTTTTACAAAGAAGCAAACATTTATTCAGATAAATAACTTTGTGCTTACTTCTGTAAGAAATAGGGCTTCTCACAAACGTACGTGAGCACAGCACAAGGCGTAATTTCGGCTGAAAATACGCTGTGCGGAGATTTGTGTAGCAAAACACGCAACACCAAAACTATGTGTCTGAAACTGAAAGAATGAGATTGCACGAGGTATATGAGGGAGTTCAGTTCGTCAGCGTTATGTCTATTGCTGAACGCATTGTTGGATTGAAGTCCAAAGCAACGTCCAAACAACGGCTAACCACCGCAGAGTGGAATTGGCTCAAACTCACGTGCGAGAACCAAACAGTGCTTCGTAGATTGAGTAGAGCGTGTGACAAGTACATAAGTTTCAATGGTGATTGGAACGCTATTGATAGCGAGATGCTGAGAAGCGGCGGCACGTGTGCTGAAGCCTTCAACTTCCTCAAAGAAATCAAAAGGCAAATGGATGAAGACGCACACACGCGATTGCTACAAGCAACGGATGAAGTGATGAATAGTGCTGAGATGGCAGAGATAGCCAAACAGCAAGCCCTCATTGACTTACAAAACAGTCACAACGAACAGCAAAGTGATAGTGCTGAGCATGTGAGCAGTTTGGCTGACAAAGCAGTAGACATCTAACCCACCGAAAATTCTGCTTTTTGCTTACTGATGTAAGCACAAAAGATAAATAAGTTTTATGAGTGAACTTATTGATTTAGCAGAATGGTGCGAACAACTGAGAGAGGCAAATGCTTTTGACGAGTGCATTTCGTTCTTTAGCAAAGGCGACGACTGTAGGCATGTTGATTACTTCGTCACTGCTCACTTGTCGAAGTCGAAGCAACAAGTTGCCGAGCATCATATCAAACATTTCCGTAATGTTTTAGATAGAAAGACGTGTGGGCGAGGACGCAGACTGTACAAGGCAGTTTTTGTCGAAGAGGGCAACAATGCTCTCAGTGTGAGTTACAACCAACGTCATTGCCATCTGCTTATTCAAAAGCCAAAGCACTTAACAAAGGCACAATTTCAAAAACAATTTAATCAACTATGGGCAGATATTTGCGGTAGTGACGACATCAAGTGGAAACGCATAACAGCAAAGGACGGCGGTGTTGGAGGGTTGATTAGTTACTGCAACAAAGAAATCAAAAGTGGCATTAAGGCATTCAGAAAGGAACTAAGCGATAACAGTTATCAGCAACACAAAAGGCAAAACTAAGGCACAAGCATTACGTCACAAGCATTACGGCATTACTTAAGGCACTAACTACGGCACACATAACTACACTGACATTATGGCGACTTGATTGGAGCAAAAACGCAAAGCGATTGCTCCCTTCACACTATCAAGCAACACCGAGTGTCAGCACGCACTTACTGTCTTCACTGACAGTAGAGTCTCTATTGTCTAACACATTGTGTATTTATCAGTATTCGAGCATTGGAGAGAAACATAATGATTGTAGATAAAGTATTGGAGCACTTGAGACACAGAGACAACACGCTCAGCAAAAGTAGGTTTGCTGTTGAATATTTGGGAAAGGATAGAAGTTACTTGTTTGTGAGAAAGCACAGACAACAAGACATAAGCAATGACGCCTTACTGAGGCTTTATGGCGAACTTGTTGGCAGTAACGCGGCATACGAGCAGTTCTACGAAGAGCGTGATTTAGCACACAGCGACAACGCGGCTTATAGACGCGACTTTGAGGCAAGTCAGCAGTTGTGCGAGGAGGTGTTGAATGAGATTAAGAACAGAGCGATGAATGCGTAGTAGCACATAGACGCGAGTTAAGGGGGGGGGTGAACAGTAGGTAAATTCCTACTGCTCTCCACGTATCAAAAATTACGCTGCCTCCTTCATGTGTAAGTTGAGATTTGTTGTAGGAATTGGCTGTTTGCTTACATACCAATCGTCAGTGTTGTCTCCACACATCTCAGCAATTTGCTCAAAACCTTGTATGATTTTGCGTGCCTTTGCTTTTCTGTTTAGTTGTTGCTTCAACAACTTCCAACTAATGATGTCTAAGCCTTCATCATCTACTTCTAAATAAGTAGTGACTTCCTTCATTTGCTTCAGTGCTTCTGCGTTCTTTGTGAAGTGTGCTGTGCTATTGATAACCTCTGCTTGCTCATCTTTTGTAAGCCACACATATCTGCCTAATGCTCCACAGATAAAATTGCAAACATCAAACTGCGCACGTGCTTTTTTACTTGCATTGCCATTCAACACCGCTTGCTCGGCATTCCACCCTTCAAGTTGTAGTCCGTGTTTTGAGATAGAGGACAAGTGATACTTGCGTGTGAAGTGCTTTAGTTTGCGAGTGTCTTTCGCTTGTTGCTGTGTTTGCCTAATCATAATTTGTTTCCTTAAATTTGTTGAACATGTCAGCGTTATTGCTGACATGTGTATAGAGTAGAAGTGCTTCGTGTGTGTATCGTATTCATGCATCAATAATAAGAATACTTGATACACCTACGCCCACATATGCTGTTGTTCAACAATCACGCAGCCGTCAGCAACGATTTCGTCTACTGTTTTGTCTGCCTTGTCCACATCCACAATTAACGTGAAACAGTTGTCACGCTTCTTGTAGCCCTTCATGTAGGCATCAAGCGTGAGACTCTGCATGGGTTCGCAGCCCTTATTTCCGTGCTCGTCCTCGCATGTGCTGTAAATGATTTTTACGAATTGATTTTCCATAATTTGTATCTCCAAATTGTTTGATTACGTCAGCGTTATTGCTGACATGTGTATAGAGTAGGTGTGCTTCGTGTGTGTATCGTATTCATGCAACATAAGAGTGAATACTTGATACATTTGCTTGGTGTGATACATGTGTTTCACACCGCCCACTCGTGTAGGCAATCACTTCATCACCCACACATATAATTGTGCTTTTCGTTGGTTGGTGTATCATATTCAAGTAAGAAACTTAGGGATACTTGACACTATGACAGTGCGTTACTTTCCGAAGCCACAGCCGCTAAGCCCAAACACAAAAACTTGGGTGGATAGTGGTGGTGTGCGATGGCAGAAGGACAAACGTGCGAGAGGTGGAAGGCGAGAAGTAAAAGGCACTTGGTGCGCTGACAGCATCTACTATCTGTGGTTCGAGTACCTAAAGCGAAGCAAGAACTACAAGAAGGCTTGTGGTTACGAAGTCGAAATGACTGAGGAAGAGCAAAAGGCGTACAAGAAGTGGCGAGCATTTAAGGGCACAAAGACTAGGAAGAGCACTGAGAAAATACTCAGCGACTTCGGCGATATACATGCTTACGAAGGTGTCGACGGCTTTTGGAAGTGGTGGATAAAACGTGGGCAGTATTTGTTTGGTATAGAGCCCATTAATCAGTTGGAGTCATTTGCGAGTGTTGCTGACGTGAACAGCATTGCTGACAAGGTTGAAGATGGCACTTTCAAGTTAGTCGCCATACCCACAAACATCAAAATGGGCACCATAAAAAGAAGGCTCAACAAGTTGCTCAAAGAGATGACAGTAACTCCTACCGAAGAGCAAACAGCCGCCTACTTTATCGAGCAACCAAAAGTTGATGTAAAGAGTCTGCGTTCTTGCTTGCTAGCCTATGACTTAAGCCAACAAGGCATGGATGCGTTAGAGATTGGCATTCAAGTGAGAAACATTGATGCGGCTGAAGCAGATGACTTGATTGAGGATGGCAGAAGCAGAAGCAGACAGTATGACATTGCAAAACTGCAGTCTGCGGCAACGAGGGATGTAAAAAGGTATTGGGCGGTTTACGACAAAATTATTGGTGGACTCAAAAAGAAGCAAAAGAAAGAGGATGCTTTTTGGGACAAGGTGCACGAAGAGCAGATGGAAAAGGACAAGCCCAAAAAGCGTACAAGAGAAGAGTTGCTGAATAATGTAGGCGAGTTTGACAGTAGGTTTGGTTACGACGGAGTAGGGAGGACGAAAGTCGATTACTTGAGTGATGAGCACATCAGAGAGGCTATGCTGAAAGAAGGTTACCGCAAGTCTCATTACGAACGTACGCAGAGAAAGCAAAGCATTCGTACCAACACTTACAAGTTGCTCACAAAGGCACGTGAGAATATTGAGGCAACTGAGAGTGGTATGTTTGGTGTAGGGCATTGACGATACTGAAAACGCGTTTGCATTAATGCATTTAAGGAAAAATTGGCAAAGAGGTATAAAAATGAACCTTCAAAAATTTAAGGTGTATGCAGACGCTTTATTTGGAGCAGTAGTCTTCTTCGTATTGATGTATTTAGGCTCGATGTACTTGATATACCAAGTTATCGAATCTTATGGACGGCTTTTGCCAACTTCTGTGGTTGAAGCGATTTACCGAAACTTAGATTTTCTGCCAATACTGTCAGCGACTTCGGATAGCACAGACTTCAAAATGAAAAGCCAGTTAAGTTGGTTAGTCATCATTAGTTTGCCGAATCTGTATGCAACTTACTTAACAACTAAGAAAGTTTATCGGTTTTTGTTGAAGAGTGAGATTGAGTCGGAGACTTGTAAAAATTGTGGGGTTCCGTACCAAATATCATCTTCCAAGCAAGATTTTGTTACCACCGCTGTTCCACGTTCAACAGTGAAGAAAAGAGGACTGGATTCCAACGGTAATCCAGTGTCCACGCATTTAGTAAGTTGGACAGAGGAAATCGGACACTCGATTATAACGACTCAATGTAATGCATGCGGTGCCGCATCAACGAGGAGAAAAAATTTCAATCGGAAGGTTAATAAGCGGAGTGATTTGCAATTCTAAATCGAGTTAGCAAGTCATACTTGCGTTTGAAATGTTGTAACAACAGTTGCAAACCTTGCAACTCGTATAGTCGTTAAGGTGCTGAATTTCATAAAAAAGTACGCAATTTGGAGATGGGTAGTTGGCAAGCAAAAGTTGTAAATTACTTGTAAACTACTTGAAAACACCCATTTTTGAGTGGTTTTGTAAACAAACACAAGTGGTATCAAAAAATTAATAATAATGTATCTGTTTAAATGGGTGAAGGTTAGCCCGATTGCAATACAGCGTAGAAGTAGTAGAGCCATCTAATAATTTATATTCAAAAAGGAGCATATGTGAGTCCGAATTTTTGTATAGATTGTTATGAATCGATATCACTAATCCAGCTTCTCTCTAAAATGAAAGCTTGATATTGCCAGTCCCTCTCTGAAATAGAAACGATGGGTGTCGCCGCGATGAACAGCGGAATCCAA
>Ga0255783_10000327_pt1 | contig 56817 bp, 46 predicted proteins | sample 011ome_22_FD_179981 | JGI IMG/M metagenome (GOLD analysis project Ga0255783, IMG submission 179981) | Coastal salt marsh microbial communities from the Groves Creek Marsh, Skidaway Island, Georgia - 011507BT metaG (version 2) | ecosystem: Environmental > Aquatic > Marine > Intertidal zone >... | reverse complement strand
TTTGTAGAGTTTGAATATGCCGATGGGTTTCGTATGTACAGCCAATGCCGACATATTAGCAATTGCTGGCAAAATGTCTCCGAGCATATTTATGGTTCTGAAGGTAACAGTGCGATTAGTCGCCATCAAATTTTCCCAAAGGAGGGTTCTTTTGATGTGATGCCTTCCGAAAAGCCGAAATTTGTTTCTGGATTTGATCGGGTGCGAGGTGCGGTTGTGACAACTCCTGCCCCGTTAAAGATTCCAAAAAAACCCTGGCGTTATCTAGGTAAAAGAGTGGGTGGCCATCAGCAAGAGCAACTCAATATGATCGACGCTCTTGCAAAGGGTGAAGTCTACAATGAAGGGGAGTATGGAGCAAAGAGTACCATGACTAATATCTTAGGCCGTTGTGCCACTTATTCAGGAAAAGAAGTTTCCTGGAATCAGGCACTTTCTTCCAAAATTGAGCTTTGCCCAGGTATTGATTCGTTAACTTGGGAGAGTGAAGCACCTGTGAAGCCGAATGCCCAGGGTGGATATGATGCCCCTGTGCCGGGTAAAACAAGAGTGATTTAACTCTCTCCCGGGTATATCTCATTTTGCGACCCTGGGCTTTAATGCCTAGGGTCGCTTTGTTTTGACCCAGAATGATTAACCTGTAAGCAAAGTAATTATGATACTTTCAGATGGAGCCATCCTAGACGCGATTGCATGTAATGACATAGTTATTGAGCCCTATGATCGTGCCTGCCTCGGTACGAACAGTTACGATGTTCACTTATCTCCACACTTGGCCTGCTATGTGGATGAAGTGATTGATGCAAAAAAGCACAATCAGGTAAGGCATTTTGATATTTCAGATGAAGGGTTTGTACTTCGCCCGGGCCAGACTTATCTTGGCTCCACATTGGAGTATACGGAGACGCGTCGTTTTGTGCCATTTCTGGAGGGTAAATCGAGTGTGGGAAGACTGGGCATTGATATACATGCCACTGCCGGAAAAGGTGATGTGGGCTTTTGCAACCATTGGACTTTGGAAATATCTGTTTCACAACCCGTACGCGTTTATGCAGGTATGCCAATTGGCCAATTAATCTATTTCCTTGTAGAAGGCGAAGTGGAGGTTGATTATTCAAGTAAAGTATCTGCCAAGTATACTGAACGGTCCTCTATGCCAGTTGAATCTATGATGTGGAAAAATGTATTCTAAGTGAGGGAAGAGGAAGTTCATCTCAGAGATGCCTTGGAGATGCATGCCCAAAATCCCTATGGGCAGGGAAGTCTCGGAACCCCTACTTATTCTGGTTATTGGGTAAGCCCTAAAACTGGTAATCATTGCCGAGTAGAGTTAGCCTTGGATAAGAAGGTTATCAGGCGTTTGGTTGCCAAGGTGGAGGGGTCAGCCTTGGCCAAGGCCTGTGCTTCAATTATGTGCAGTGAGTTGGAAGGTGAAAATTTGGAACACGCTCATTTTATGTTGAAAACAGTAGAAACTTGGATTGAACAAGGCATTGCTCCTAAGGAATGGGTAGGGGATATTGCTGTATACCAATCACTGCGACAATATCCAGAGCGTATAGACTGCTCGATGCTTTGCTGGCGCTCCTTAGCTACTGCTCTTAGCGACTAGTAAGTGAACTTTTTAAAACCTCTGTAACCCCCACCAGAATTGCCCCAATTGGAGTTTCCATAGGAACGATCACGACCGTATCCATGGCGAGAATGAGCATTGAGGAGGTCGTATCGGGAATCAGATAATTCCTTTATGAAGCGACTTTGCATTAATCGGACTGGTGTTCCCTTTTGACTCGCTAGCGTGGGAAATAAAATGTGTAACGAACGCTCGGCCCTCGTGGTGGCCACATAAAACAATCTTCTCTCTTCTTCCAAATCTCCCTCGCCATCAATCGCCCGCTTATTTGGAAAGAGTCCATCGGCTAATCCAATAATAAATACATGCGGATATTCGAGCCCTTTTGACTGATGAATGGTGGATAACCGAATGCATCGTTCTCCCTGCTTGACCACACGATCTCCAGATTCTGAGCTTAAAAGTACTAATTGAGAAAGCATTTCCGCTAAATTTTCATGTTTCGATGCAAAATCAATTAAGCTTTCCAAATCTTCTTCACGCCTGGGCCAATTCTCATAAGTCGCCCGAAGATAGGATTGATACCAGCCAGACACGGCTTCTTCGACCACTACCGAAGGTGTGGAGTTGGCAGCTACCTGATGGATGGTGGCAAGTGTTTCTGACATCGATTCCCAATCTTCTTTTGCATCTGCCGGTACCTTTGCAAATACCTTTTCATCTGTAAAAACCTCACACAATGGTTGTTCCTTTTCTTTACTAACTGTTTTTGCAAGTTTGAGTAGTTTGATTGCGGTTTTCTCACCAATTTTAGGGAGAAGGCAGGCAAAACGAATAAAGGCTGTGTTGTCCTTAGGGTTGACCACAAATCTAATTTGAGCAACCAGGTCCTTGACATGTGCTTGTTCAAAAAAACGCAGTCCACTCGTAATTAGAAATGGAAGGCCACGACGTGAAAGTTCTACCTGCAGTTCCATTGCGTGGAAATGTGCTCGATAAAGAATTGCAATTTGATCGTAATGAGCACCGGAATCATAAAGTTCCTCAATTTTCGAGATCACAAAATCTGCCTGTTGGTAGGCATCGAGTGTCGGTACAACTTTGGGTAATTCTTGATGGGGTCGAGAAGCTTTTAATTCCTTGCTGAAACTTTTTTCAGCTTTTCGGTTTTCGAGTATACCATTGGCAAGTTCAAGAATCTCTGGAGAACTGCGGTAATTGGTTTCTATTTTATAAATTTTAGCACCTGGATGGCGTTCGGGAAAAGAGAGTATTTGATCGAGATCAGCCCCTCGCCAGGTGTAAATACATTGGGCATCATCTCCGACTGCCATGACTTGATGGTTGGCGGCGACTTGATCAACAATTCTGGCCTGTAATGAATTAACATCTTGGTACTCATCGACCAACACATGTGAAAAACGGTTTTGGAAATAGGCCCGGGCATCTTTATGCTGTTCCATGAGTCTGAGCCAAAAGACAAGAAGATCATCATAATCCGTTAATCCGCGCGATAATTTTGTCTCTGAATACGCGTTGTAAAACTGATTGATTTTAGAGACCAGTTCCCGGTTTGCAGGATATCGTGCAAGAGCGACTTCTTCCACATCCTTACTTACATTTCTGGCAAAGCTAATAAGTCCTTTAATGGGCTTTGCCTTGGGGTTTTCTTTGGACTTAAAAAAATCGGGATCTAATTCTCGTATAACTTCATTTAAGAGTGCATCTGAGTCACCATCATCTAAAATAGTAAAGCTTCGGGGTAATCCGATTAAATCCCCAAAAAGGCGCAGAGCTTGTCCACCCACATGATGAAAGGTTCCTCCTAGAAATCGATGCCCCCCAACACCCGTTAATTCCTCGACCCTCTCAAGCATTTGTTTGGATGCCTTATTTGTAAAAGTTAAAAGAAGAATCGATTCGGGTGATGCACCCTGCTCCAGTAGGTAGGCAACGCGATAAGTGAGTGTTCGTGTCTTCCCGGAGCCTGCACCTGCTAATACAAGAGCCGGTCCATTGGGTGCTGTAACCGCTTGGAATTGATCTTGGTTCAGATCTTTTTCGAAATCGATACCTTTACCTGCTGGGGCTCTTTTATCCTGAGGAGATGGGCCAAACAAATCGTCCTCTTCGTCTTCATAATCGTACATATTAAGTCTAAGTAAAATCCACTTTGTGAACCAAGGGAGCCAGCACATCACGATGAATTACTTCTGGTCGTTCGCTCCATGTATGGAGTTGGAGTACGCTCTCATTATCTTTACCAATAATTTGACCAAGTTCATCACTTGCAAAACGGCAAATCCCCCTCCCAATTATCTTTCCGCATGGATCGATAATTGATACAACATCAGATCGACTAAATGAGCCACTTATACGCAAAACCCCACTGGCTAGAAGGCTGGCACCTTGTTCTAAGATAGCTTGACAAGCACCTTCATCAATTTCGATAGAGCCTTTTGGATTTGGGAAAAAAGCCAACCATTTTTTCCTCTGGTTGAGCTCCAATCCGGAGGGGGTAAAAAAAGTTCCCTCTGCCAAGCCGTCAATAATTTGAGGCAATCTGCCGGGTGTCTCACCACTTCCAATAAATACGGCACAACCAGATTTTGTAGCTACTTTTGCAGCCTCAATTTTCGTTGCCATCCCACCCACTGCAGTTGGGCTGGAAGTTCCCGTTGCCATTTTTTCAATGTCGGCATTAATTTCGCTTACAAAAGGAACGAGCACTCCAGAACCCTCCGAAGTCATAAGACCTTTGGCGGTGGTGAGAATAATTAAGAGCTCGGCTTTTGTCAGAGAAGCAAGAAGGGCAGATAGTACATCATTATCTCCGAATTTTAATTCTTCGTCACTTATTGAGTCATTCTCATTAACAACAGGAACCACACCTTGTTGGAGCAGAGATTCAATCGTTTCCCTCACTTTAATTGATCTTCTCTGCTCGTTGAAATCTTCTCGGGTTAATAAAATCTGGGCAGCTAGAAAACCGTGGTTGCCCAATGCAGATTTCCACGCATGCATGAGTTCACTTTGCCCAACTGAGGCACAAGACCTGAGAACCGATAAGTCTTTGGGGCGAGACTGATGACCGAGCTTACCCATGCCGAGCCCAACAGCTCCAGAACTCACGAGCACTACCTCAATGTTTTGTTTGCGAAGTAGGTTTATTCCGGAACAAATTTGAGAAATTCTTTCATCCCGAATGTTGCCATTACCAGCGGATAAGAGGCCAGTACCCAATTTGATTACCACACGATTCATCAATTAAACAATAAAAACAAGACTGGCAGTTGAGTAAGCAAAGCTAAGTGATTCCGCTTTACCTTACAAAAGTTGCTTAGGCTTAAGTGTGTGTCTTTACACTTTTCGCAAATCAGCTTCTTTTGCGGTAACTGCCTGATTGATTTGATTGACCATATCATCGGTCAACTTTTGCACATCTTTTTCAGCCCGCTTGAAGTCGTCCTCTGGCAATCCATCCTTTTGGAGGGCTTTGAGTGCGTCCAACCCATCTTTACGAGATGCACGAACACCAATTCTGCCATTTTCCGCATATCCTTGAGCCATTTTGCATAATTCTTCTCGCCTTTCGCCACTAAGTTCCGGAATTGGCAGGCGAATAAGTTCCCCAGTTACAACGGGATTGATGCCTAGCTTTGCATCGATAAGAGCTTTTTCAATGGGTGCTACAGTTCCCTTATCCCATGCTTGAATTTGAAGGGTGCGTTGATCGGGCGTCGTGATCGCGGCAACATCACGTAATTTCATGGAGGATCCGTAAACATCGACAGTCACTCCTTCCACCATCGAAGGGTTCGCTTTGCCTGTATGAAGGGTGGCAAATTCGTTCAAGACATGATCTACAGATTTCTGCATATCATCTTTTAATTTAGAAAAAATAGAATCAGTTTCCATGTTAGAAAGGTGTTAATGTATGAGTAGGTATGAGTAGAGATTTATTGGACTATAGTTCCGATCGATTCACCGCAAACAGCTTTGCGAATAGATTGATCTTGCTGTAGGTCGAAAACAAGGATTGGCATTCGGTTATCCATACAAAGAGAGAAAGCAGTGGAATCCATGACTGAAAGACGCTTCTCTAGACAATCCATGTAGGTTAGTTCATCAAATTTCACGGCATCATCGTATTGATGAGGGTCTTTGTCATAAATGCCATCGACCTTCGTTGCTTTAAGGATGATATCAGCTGAAATTTCGCTCGCACGGAGGGCCGCGGTGGTATCGGTAGAAAAGTATGGGTTGCCTGTTCCTGAAACAAAAATGACAATTCTTTCACGCTCAAGGTGTCGAATAGCCCGCCTTTGAATATACGGTTCAGCTAACTTGTCCATGGGGATAGCACTTTGGACTCGAACGGTGGATCCCATTTTTTCCAATCGATCCATTAAAGCGAGGCCATTAATGACAGTGGCAAGCATACCCATGGAGTCTCCGGTAGTTCGGTCAATTCCTTTGTCCGCACCTTGTAATCCACGAAAGATGTTTCCCCCACCAACTACAAGGCCAACTTCTACTCCCATGTCAGATACTGCCTTTATTTCACCACAAATCTTTTCTAGTGACTGGGCGAAAATAGGTTCGCCATTTTCTCGGCTTCCAAGAATTTCACCACTGATTTTCAGTATAATTCGATTATATTTTGGGGAGGGCATGATGCTTGTAATGGGAGGTAGTTCCTTGACTTTAGCGGGTTTAAAAGCAATATAGATCTGTTGTAGCCTGGTGGTGTAATGGTAGCACAGAGGTTTTTGGTACCTTTAGTTGGGGTTCGAATCCCTACCGGGCTGCCACTCATTGTTTTTAAATGCGTAACATGAGGTGAAGGGTTCAAATTTCCCTCCATTTTTTATTCAGCAAATGGATCAAATGTAGGTGGTTGTGGTGGTGGTTGCGGTAAATTTTGTGTAGGGATCTCTGCGGAGGAAGCAGATGGAGGTGCTCCAAATATATCACCTAAAGGGACATTGGATTGTGGGTCAGCACCTGGATTAGTGGGAGCATTTGTATCAAATGGATTTGGAGATGCATCATTACTTTCCAAAGGAGGCGGGGGAGCTCCAAATGGGTCAAAGGCTTCAGCTGGAGGAGACGGTGTACCAAAAGGGTCAAAAGGATCGTTTATTGGAGGTGCTGGGGAAGGGGCAAACGAGTCGTCTTGAACCGATTGTTTTGCTGGTGTTATTTCGTTTTCGGAATTGTCCCAATTCTTGTCAGTTGGCGGTAAATCGCCAAAAGGATCTAGTGGGGGTGCACTTTCTGGACTCTCAATACTAAACGGGTCCGTTGGTGAAGTGAGTGGTGGAAGGGGAGGAGGTGCAGGGGGGGGCGGTTCCTGCTTTATTTCAGCTGAACTAGGAGCAAGATCTTGGGTTTCGTCATTGGTATTTGAGTTCGATAAAACGGGAAGTGGAGGTTCTTTACCATTTGGAGATGTTGGGGGAATAGGTTTTTTCTTGGGGGTGCTCTTCTTGGGAATTACTTTTTTAGATATTGGTGCAGGTTTGCTTGCTTTAGCTTTTGCTTCTACGGTTTTTACCGTTTTCTTCGGGTCATTCTTTGGCTCCTTTTCGTTCTTTTTGGGCACTTTCTTTTTTACTTCCTGTACTTTAGTTGGGGCAGAACCAAATAGAATCTTCTTCGCAATCCCATGTTCAAATTGGATTTGAGATATTTTTTCTCCAGCTTCGTTCCATTCAGTGCAATTACCATGCTCCTGGTTGTCCTTAAAGTTGTAATCAAATTGTTTTTGCCCATTCGGAAACCACCCCTGCGAGTTACCTTGCATCATTCCGTCCACAAACTGGGCAGTTAATCTTTTTTGTCCATTTTCATACCAAATCGTACGGAGACCATGCTGTTTGTCCCTCTCGTAAAAGAGACCCAGTTTTTGTTTTCCGTTCGGGTACCATTCTGAAGAGGGACCTTCTTTTAATCCATGGCGAAAGAGCGTAGATGATTTTTGAGTCCCATCGGGGTACCATTCCTTAGCTTCCCCATGTGGAAAACCTTTAACCATTTGGACTTCAAAAATCTTTGATCCATTCGGGTGGAATTCCCGTTTGGGACCGTTGAGTATATCTAGCTCATAAAATTCCTCTCGCCATAACTCACCAGTTATTCTGAATTCCTGAGACAATCCATTTCTGCGCCCCTCTTGATATTGGATAATCAGCCTTTTCCTCCCGTTATAAAAGAACTCGGTCACTTCCCCGTGCTTCTTTCCTTCCTTCCATGTTGAAATTGATTTTGTGGGACTTTTTTCGAAGGTTTCAATCGCTTTTCCTGAATACGGATCTCCTGCAACTGGATAGTTGCCTTCCATTTTAGTTTCGCGGACCAATCCTTCATCATCCATTTCCAACCAATGCAGCATGACCATGCTATCATTGATGGATCGATCATCTTTTCCTTTGAATATACCTCTCTTTGTACAGGATGAAAAAAGAAGGAAAAAAAGAAGGAGAAATGAGTAGGCACTAATCTTTTTCATGATAAATGTAATGCAGCTGAGAGCTATTCCTTGCAAGAGGTTTTTCAAGTGGCAAAGTCTGTGTTTAGAAAGCTGAGCTCGAGTTATACTCGTTTGCTTGAACTTAAGGACATTTTAGATGTACATTCAGCGATACAAAATCGGGAAAGCTTTTCTCAGTCTCCACTTTACGATTTATTCAGGGTATAGAAAATCCTCTAAGTCTCTGCGTTGTTTTTTGGTGGGTCTTCCAGTTCCTTTTATGGATATCGATCTGGGAGAAATATGAAGTTTTAGTTCCTTTGCTTTTTGGTAAGCCTCTGGGCTGGTGAGATCATTTAAGAGATTTTGGGTAAGGGAGGCAGATACTCGCCTTTGACTTATTCCTACGATTTGAACCACTTTTTCTAATGGGCCCATTCTAAGAGTTAGAATATCTCCAATTCTAACAGTTTTCGAGGGCTTGATAGGTACTCCAGCAAGCTTTACCCAATTTTTGGAGCAAGCTGCAGAGGCCATATTGCGTGTCTTGTACAGCCGGGAAGTCCACAACCATCGATCGACCCGAGTCTTTTCCAATTGTTCATCTTTTACCATCTATGTGTCGAGGAATTTTCAAGTTTCAGGATCAAGGCCTGATTCGAGCACGATAAATACCTTCTGCTGGCAGATTTGTTGTATTATTTTCAGCAGTTGAAAACGAGGAAAGTTCCAAAATAAAACTTTCCTGTGCTGGCATGATCAGGCTGTGCTTTGCCTCATCCGGAACTATTGGGGTTTTCAGCTGTTTTTTGTCCTTTGGCGATAGTTCTAGGATAAAAGATTCTGCCTTATCCCAATTTTGATACAGCCAAGCACCAGAACCTCCAAGAAAAACTAAGGTGGTAAGAAGAAAAAGGGAGCCGGCTATCCCTCGATTATTGGTAACATTTTCTAGGGGGTCTTCTTTCTTTCGCTCAATTAGAGTGCCTACTAAGATTGAAACTTCGAATAGGAAATATAAGGGAATTGTTAAAATACATAAACTTACTGGATCTCCCCCTGGAGTGATCAGGGCGGCTGAAATCATTAAAATAACGAGTACAAACCTTCTGCTTGATCGGAGTTTTTCAACAGTTACCAAACCAATCCGAATTAATAAAATTAAGACAAGAGGGAATTGAAAGGCTAAACCCACCGCGAAAGTCATCCAAATTACAGTGCTGTAATAATTTCCAGCTTCGGGGCGGTAAATTTCGAGACCAAGTACATTAAAGGAGAACTCTATCGTAAAGGCTAACGACAATGGGAGGATGAAAAAGTATGTCATTCCAGAACCGGCAATAAAAAGAAGAGTTGCGGCAAGACAGCCCGGAAAAAAGATTCGCTTTTCTTTCGAAGTTAGACCTGGGGTAACAAAGCCTCCGATAAAATAAAGAATAATGGGAAGTGATAGACCCAATCCACCCAAAAAGCATATTTTCATAGCAATGAAAATCGGAGAATAAGAACGGATAACTTGAAGTAGGTTACGGTCTTTGCCACCTGCAAAATGAATGAGGAGTCGTAAACGATGTTGAGGATCAGTTATTCCCCATGCGATGAGTTCCTGTTCATCGGCATCTATCAAATCTTTCAACTTAACGCCCTGCTTTTCCAGGCTCGCCTGGTATTCGGTTAAACCAGTAGCTTGTAGGTCAATGGACATATTTCCAAAGTCCTGAACCGCAGAAACCAATGGGCGTTGTAGCAAGCGCACGGAGTCGTCTAAAAAAGTGGCAACCGCCAAACAGCCGAAAATAAAGGCAACCACGGCTTTGAATATTACCCACCTCATTTCCTCAAGATGATCGAGGAAATGCATTTTATTCGGGTCTTTTTTCTCGGTCTGCCTTTTGCCTAATGCCCCAACCAGTCCTTTCTCGCGAAAACGCTGCCCAAAGGTTTGAGGTTTATCAGAATAAGGATTAGAAGACATAAAGTGTTGATGTAATGGTTACTAAGTGAGCTGTTGAGTAAATGGATAATTTTGTGGTAAAAGCTCCTATTCGTCTAGCTTGGAATAGAGAAACGATATGGATTTTTTAATAACTCGAACAGCTTAAGCGAATGCATTCACATATTGGCCTAAACGCTTCCCTCTTTAGAGGATCTACTAGAATAAGTGCTCCATTGACAATTGAGCTAAATATTTAGATATTCGAGAATTTATTATTTTCTTACAGTCGTGGAAGACTTACAAAAGACTTCCCGTCATTAAACACAAAAACCCTACACCTACACATGGCACAGAAAAAGAAGACCAAATCAGCCAAATCAAAGTCAGCCAAAAAATCACCTGCAAAATCGGCAATCAAATCTAAAGAGGCAAAATATGTCTATGATTTCGGAAAGAAAACAGATGGTGATGCTAAACAAAGAGAATTGCTTGGCGGCAAAGGAGCCAACTTGGCAGAAATGGCAAAGATTGGTCTACCTGTTCCTCCAGGATTTACTATCACTACCGATGTCTGCACCTACTTCTATGCAAACAAGAAATCTTATCCTAAGGTTCTAGATTCTCAGATCAGGGAGTCTGTTGCATTAATGGAAAAACAGTTGGGTAAAAAATTGGGAGATTTGAAAAAACCCCTTTTACTTTCCGTACGCTCTGGAGCCCGTGATTCTATGCCCGGAATGATGGATACTATTTTGAATCTCGGTTTGAATGATGAAACCGTTGAGGCTTTAGCATCTTCCTCTGGTAACGAGCGGTTCGCTTGGGATTGCTACCGTCGATTCATTCAGATGTATGGTGATGTGGTCATGGGTGTTCAAAAACTCCCATCGGAAGATCATGATCCATTTGAAGAGGTAATCGAGAAGTTTAAGTCTGAAATATTTCCCAAGCAAAAAGGAGAGGTGGACGATTCAAAAATCTCTGCAACTCAAATGAGAGAACTCGTGAAAAGGTTCAAAGTCTTGGTCAAAAAACGTTCCGGAAAAGACTTTCCTACCTGTCCATGGGAACAATTGGAAGGTTCAGTTGGGGCGGTATTTAGTTCTTGGATGAATGACCGTGCGATCGTGTACCGTCGTAAATATGGTATCCCTGCCGAGTGGGGGACAGCTGTCAATGTTCAGGCCATGGTATTTGGAAATACCGGTAAAAAGTCTGGTTCAGGTGTTGCGTTTACTCGGGATCCTGCTTCAGGAGAGAAAGTACTTTACGGAGAGTTTCTTACGGATGCCCAGGGTGAGGATGTGGTTGCAGGTGTTCGTACGCCACGTCCAGTTGCCCAGCTCAAAAAAGTGTTGCCTAAACCATTCAAGGAATTAATTGCTGTTCAAAAAAAGCTAGAAAAGCACTTCAAGGATATGCAGGACTTCGAGTTCACTATTGAGGATGAAAAGCTTTACATGTTGCAAACACGTAACGGAAAAAGAACTGGGCTAGCTGCTGTCCGTATTGCAGTGGAAATGGAAAAGGAGCGTTTAATTGACTGGAAGACTGCCATCAATCGTGTTCCAGCTGATCAATTGGATCAAGTTCTTTCACCTGTTTTTGATGCGGCTGCACAAAAAGCAGCGGCAACCCTCTGTAAAGGTTTGCCAGCTGGTCCGGGAGCAGCATCTGGAATGGTCTGCCTCAATGCTGAGCGTGCTGTTGAAGCTGCTAAGAAAGGAAAAGTACTGCTTGTTCGTCAGGAAACATCTCCAGAGGATCTTCGTGGAATGATTGCTGCCGAAGGAATCTTAACCGCTCGCGGGGGGGTTTCTTCTCATGCGGCTTTAGTTGCCCGCCAGATGGGTAAAGTGTGCGTATGTGGTGCAGCTGCTCTTGATATAGATTACAACACCCGTTCGGTAAAAGTGGGTAACAAGACTTTCAAGGAGGGCGACTTCATGTCTATCAATGGCACCACCGGTGAAGTATTTGGTGGAGAGCTTAAAACTGCACCATCCGAGATCATCCAAGTATTAATTGATAAAAAGTTAAGCCCGCAAAAGAGTCGGGATTATCAAAATTTTTCAAAATTAATGAAGTGGTGTGAGCAAGCTACCAAGATGAATGTTCGTACCAATGCAGATTCCCCATCACAAGTTGCCAACGCTGTAGCATTTGGTGCCAGTGGAATTGGTCTTTGCCGTACCGAGCATATGTTTTTCGAAGGGAATCGTATCGATGCAATGCGTCAAATGATTTTGGCCGATGATGAAAAAAATAGACGTTCAGCACTTAAGAAGTTGCTTCCTTACCAGCGCAAAGACTTCACTGGTATTTTTAAGGCTTTAGAAGGTCGACCAGCCACTATTCGGTTGTTGGACCCTCCCTTGCATGAATTCCTACCTCATGACCAATCATCTCAGCGTGATTTAGCCAAAAAACTTGGAGTGTCTTTGGCTTCGGTGAAAAGAAGAGTGGAAGATCTGCACGAGTTTAACCCTATGCTTGGTCACCGTGGATGTCGTCTCGGTGTCTCTTACTCTGAGATCACGGAGATGCAAACACAAGCAATCATAGAGGCTGCCATTGCTGTGCAGGAATCAGGTATTGAGGTAAATCCAGAGATCATGGTTCCATTAGTTGGGTTTTCCAAAGAACTTGAACTACAAGTTGAAGTGATACATGCAACTGCCAAAAAAGTTTTTGCAGCCAAAGGTAAGAAAGTTAAGTACCTTGTTGGTACTATGATCGAAATTCCAAGAGCTGCTTTAGTCGCAGATGAAATTGCAAAGACTGCTCAGTTCTTTAGCTTTGGAACAAACGATCTTACTCAGACCACTCTGGGAATGAGTCGGGATGATTCAGGTAGTTTTCTTCCAAATTACACTGAGCTAGATGTGGTGTCCGCAAACCCATTTGCCAGTGTTGATCAAACAGGTGTTGGTCAACTTATGGAAATTGCCGTAAAAAAAGGAAAGTCATCCCGCAGGGGTATTAAGCTTGGAATTTGTGGTGAGCATGGAGGAGATCCTTCCAGCGTAGAATTCTGCCATAAAATTGGATTAAACTATGTGAGCTGTTCTCCATTTCGTGTTCCTACTGCACGACTTGCTGCTGCACAAGCTGCCGTCTCTTAATTCCCTATCTGCACTTGTTAGTTTATTTAATACAGCAAAGCCCGGTTGCACCTGCAACCGGGCTTTGTTTTTATAACTGATTTCCTTTTGATGTTCGAGGTAAAGGAAAAACCAAGAATTGTGGAAAAAGCCTTCCTTCTTTCCTGTATTCAGGCAGAAAAGGAAAGAAGTGAAGCGGAGTCCCTGCTGGATGAATTAGATGAATTAGTTCGTAATCTTGGAATTCAAATTGTCGGACGCAAGGTGGTTCGGGTCCGTAAAACCTCTCCTCGTTATATTCTTGGCAAAGGAAAGGTGGAGGAAGTTCTTGATGAAATCAAAGAAGTTAAAGCGGATGTTGTGGTCTTTGATAATGAAATTTCTCCGGCCCAGCAGAGAAACTGGGAAAAAGAGAGCAATATACTAGTTATTGATAGACATGAAATTATTCTTGATGTTTTTGCTGAGCGTGCTCAGACAAAAGAAGCCAAATTACAGGTCAAGTTGGCTCGTCTTCAATATTCGTTACCGAGGTTGCGAAGGGCGTGGACTCACTTAGGTAGGCAGCGAGGTGGCGGTGTGACTCAGCGAGGCGAGGGTGAAGCTCAGATAGAACTGGATCAAAGATTACTCCGGGACCAGATTGCTTCTACTCGCAAGGAAATCATTCAGGTTGCAAAGCAACGGCAGACAGGAAGGTCGAGCAGGCAAAAGCTTCCTCTGCCGAGTGTGGCTATAGTGGGATATACCAATGCAGGAAAGTCGACCTTACTCAATTTACTGACTGGGTCGGATGCTCTTTCAGCAGATAAACTTTTTGCTACCCTAGACCCTACCAGCCGCCGACTTAAACTTCCATCTGGCCGTGTGATTGTTCTTACCGATACAGTTGGTTTTATACGCAAATTACCTCACCGGCTAGTGGATTCTTTTAAGGCAACTCTAGAAGAAGCATTGGTTGCAGACTTGATTATCCATCTTGTTGACCTATCCAATTCAGAATACGAAGCTCAAATGATTACCACTGAGAGTGTGTTGGGCGAGCTGGGTGGATCAGGGAAAGATCTACTTACCGTCTACAATAAAGTGGATTCAGTTACCGACGAACTTGATAAAATTAAGGCTAAAAGAATAACTAAAAATGCGGTATTCATAAGTGCTCAAACGGGTGAGGGGACAAGCGCTCTACTAAAATTCTTAGACTCGATGTTCACCGGGAAGCTGGAACCTAAAAAGTATTTGATTCCTCATCATCGATATGACTTAGTCTCCAAAGTCAGATCACAGGGGGAACTGATTTCGGAAGAAAGCGACGAAAAAGGTTATTTTGTCACTGGAAGTCCCCGCGACAGTTTACTTCAAAATCTGCAGGAGTTTGAAGTAAAAGAATAAAGGTTAGTCCTTTTTAGGTTTATTTCTGTTGTAGTCCACCCAGGTTACTCTGAGCATGCCAAGAGCAAGCCAGAAAACGCCTGACATACAAAATGATGTCATGCTTGATACAATATTTACTGCCAGAGGGTCCTGAGACGGAACATGAGGAACAAGTACCTCTCTCATAAATACAAAAAACAACAGAGAAAGAAAAAGATCAATGACTACTCCCTTACGGGACACGAGGTTATTGGGGGATGAACTTTCAGACATAAACTAACACAATGTAAGCAAATTAATGTAGGTCAATTCAATCTAGGAATGAATACCCTGTAAATCTAGAAGACGTTGTTTAATTTGGCTTATTTCCAAGTTAAGCAAAACATGCGGTTGAATGCGGTTGATGGGGAGGGCTGGCAAGTGGTCAAGCCGTTCATTTAGGCATAGATTGCGGTTGGCGGATACTTCGTCGACTCGATCAATTGGAGTGAAATGAGGTGCACTTGCCACAATCTCGGGATGTTCATCGATCAAATCTTTGATTACCAGAACTGCTTCTGCGAAGCGATCGAGTTCAGCTTTTGTATAACTCTCAGTGGGTTCAATCATTAAACCAAAAACTTCCGGAAATGCTACCGTTGGTGCATGAAAGCCAAAGTCCAAAAATAGTTTGCCCACTTGAGGGATAGCCTGACTTTTGCTCACTCCAACTGCTTCCAGTTGGGCAAAGTCTTGCTCGCTTAAGGTAAGAATAAATTCATGCATGCGAGCAATTTTAGAAGCCCCAGTTGGAAGGGTGGGGTATCGAGTTCGTAAGACTTCAAATAGATAACGGGCGGAAAGTACTGCGATAGATGACATCCTTGGAACACCTTCTTTTCCTAAGCGGAGAAGATAGGCATAAGCACGAACTTTGTGTCCGAAGTTACCCCAGTTGCGGTGAAAATTCCCAATACTCTTAGAAGGAGTTCGAGACCTTAAAACACCATCTTCTCCTTTCTCTATTTGCTTTCCGGGTAAAAAATCAACAAGACATTCTGAAACAGCAACAATTGCATCTCCCGGGCCACCTCCTCCATGTGGAATTGTCCAAGTTTTGTGCAGGTTATTATGGACGGCATCCACCCCAAGTTTTCCCAAGTTAACTATCCCAGCAATTGCATTCATATTTGCACCATCCATGTATACCAACCCACCGGAGTCATGGACTTCAGTAGCAATTTGAGAAAAATTTTCTTCAAAAATACCAGAGGTGTTGGGGTTGGTAATCATAATTCCGCAGAGATTTTCTCCATGCACTCTAAGCTTATCCCGAAAATCAATCATATCGATCATGCCTTGATCGTTCGCTTCAAGATATACGATTCCTTTTCCGTATCCAGCAGTGGCAGCAGTGGCAAAATTTGTTCCATGAGCAGATTTTGGAATAAGGACTACATTCCTATTCTCTTCGTTTCTTGAACGATGATAAGCCTGAAAGAGCTTGAGCCCTACTAATTCTCCTTGTGCCCCAGCGACTGGTTGTGTAGTAACCCCTGCCAACCCAGTTATGGCTTTAAACATTTCCTGAATTTCAAAAAGTATAGATAGGGGGCCTTGGGCATCCTCTTCAGGTGCTTGTGGATGAACTTGAGAAAATCCAGGAAGGCTCGCGGCCCAGTCATTGAGCAGTGGATTATATTTCATGGTGCAAGAGCCTAGGGGGTAGCATCCATCATCTGGGCTGACATTTAAGTTGGCCAGTTGTTCGTAATAATTAATTAGCTCATCGTGACTAAAACTAGGAAGGTTAGCAGCATCAGGACGTAAAAGATTGGGGGGGGCTGAACATTCTTCCTGAGTGCTAGAACTTGCGGGAAAAGAGGAGAAAAGAAAATCCTTCAGTTGGTTTAATACATTGTCATCGTGAACATCGGAAAAACTTAATTTTATGAATTTTTTTGAATTAACCGGTAGCCGTTTAGAAACATCAACACCTATGTGCAGGTTTTGATCCCTTGCTTGCTGGATAATATCAATGTTTTCATCAACCGAAATGAGCAAATCGTTAAATGCAGGCGATTGCGGAAATGCAATTTCGATACCTTCCCGTTGTCTTATCCATTCAGAGACTTGATTCCTGGCTGAACGGGCCTGTTGTAATGATTTTTTCAGCCCTTGCTCACCTTTAGCGAGTAAGTTTGCACCAGCTATGGTAGCGAGGAAAGCTTGGTTGGAGCATACATTAGAAGTGGCTTTCTCTTTTCGAATATGCTGCTCCCTAGTTGATAAAACCATAACGAAGCAATCCCGACCTTGGGCATCCTTGGCACGCCCGATATACCGGCCTGGTGTATTACGAAGATCTTTCTTCGATTTATCGTTATGACGACACCCAAAAAGTCCTAGTCCTGGTCCGCCAAAGCTTGGAGGTATTGCAAGGTGTTGAGCCTCGCCAGCTATAAAGTCGACTCCATGTCTACCAAACTCTGAGGGAGGTTTGAGCCCACCGGTAGCAAGATGTATCGGGTCGATAACGGCTATGGTTGGTATGCTAAATTCCCTTGCAAGATTACTTAGGGTATCAACATCCTCTAGGAGTCCAAGCGAGTTCACTTGAGGGAATACGAATGCAGAAATCTCGTCCCTTTTCTTTGAAAATAAATCTTCGAGCCCACTATAATTAAGTCGCCCCGAATTTGAGTCAATTGGGCCAAAAGAGAATTCTAGATCAGTTCCGCTAGCATGGGTATTAAGAAAAGAAATGTCCTCCGGAAAAAGAGACTCGGCAAGTAAAACTTTGCCAGGCCGTTTTCTTGAACGGCGAGCACAGGAAACCGCTTCAAAAATTGCAGCAGAACGATCGTAAAGAGATGTATTGATTGCCTCAAATCCAGTAAGAGTGGAGAGGACGCACTGATAGATCCAATGTGTAACGAGGGTGCCTTGACTCCGTTCAGGTTGGTAGGGAGTGTAGGAAGTCGTGAGTGGCCGGAGTTTCGATACTTCATCAACGATTTGGTGAACGCTCCAAACAGGTAGTAAGTCTCCGATGAAAGAAGGACAAAGTTGAGTTGAGTTTGCAATTGAGTCTAGATGTTTACACGCCTCTTCGTATGACATTTCGGCAGGCAGGGAAGGGCCTGTGGTGAAGCAGCTTTCTTGCGGGAAGTGAGAAAAGAGATCTTTCAGGTCAGTAATTCCAATCTTCGATTGCATATCTGCGATATCCGAATCTGTTGCAGAAATATAATGCCGAGAGATCTCTCTTGGATATTCTTCCGGATCGTAGGGAAGTAGATTAAATAAATTTAAACCTTCAGAGGATTTTACTCTCGATGAAATAGTCATAGAAAAAGTTTATACCTGTGCATGAATTTCATGAACGCAAAATCATTCACGTCCATAAATAGTTTCTCGGATGACAACTTAAAATCTAAGTGCAGACGCGACTAACGACCTACTTGACGACCATTTTCCCAAAAGTTGCTTTCAATCACATCACCAGCCCCATTGAAAAAGATTTCTTCTCCATGAAGTCGGCCGTTCAAAAGGTTAACTTCGCCTTGTGCTTTACCTTGCTCATTTACGATTCGCATTCTGCCAGTAAAGGCTTCTCCAGATTTTCGATAACTGACTGTATCAAGACCATCAATGAGTTCAGTGAGAAAGATATCTTCGGCTTCTCTTACAGTGCCAATCCAATCAGGTTTATTTTGTGTGTAAGGAATTTTCAACTCCTCTGTTTCGCCAGTCTCCTGTAATTCAAGTTCCATTGGTTGCCGGTCTTGTTGATCCTCGGTTGCAGTCGATAAAGAGCTATCTGGCTGTGAATCTACTGTGGTGAGGGGGGCGGGTGTATCAATTGTTGGACCAGAACTTGAGGACGGTGCGTATGGAAAATTATCTTGTGTAGCTTTATCTTCTTTTTGCTTCGGGAATGAAGAAACCTTTTCTTCTTTGGTTAGCGAAGCCGTTGCAGGTACGGGAATACTAAGTGGTTTTGGCTTTGGAGAAGTCGGGGGCAGGGCAGAGGGTTGAGTGACTAGTTCGCCGCGTCTCCATATACCATTAATAATTCTTCCGTCTGGGTAGGTCAATGTGCCAGCACCGTGTTGTAAGTCATCAAACCATTCCCCCTCGTAAATTACTCCTGTAGTTGAAGTGAAAATTCCTCTCCCGTGGCGCATCCCAGATAAAAAATCACCTTCATAGCGGGAACCGTCTGGCCAGAGATAAATTCCCTTTCCAGTTCGTTCATCATTACGATAATCTCCAATGTAACTTTCTCCATTAGCCCACATGAAGCGACCTTTACCATGTCTTAGGTCATTACGATATTCACCATCGTAGATAGATCCATTATTCCAACGATAAATCCCCTTTCCGTTTTTTTTGCCACTCTTGTCAAGTGTGCCCGTGTAACTGCCGTCCGCGAAGTCAACCTTGGCATGATGAGAAGACTTGCACCCAAACAACCCCCAAAAGATTATGCAGCAGGAAAATAAGATTAAACGGATACGGGTCATGGGTGTAATCCAAAATGATCTAAGGGAAACGGGCAAGCGCGTAAATGTTTGTAAATTTTAATTTCGCAGGGATAAAGGTTTGCCAGAAAGAGTGATATTCTAAGAATATATTTTGTGGAGAGGTGGCAGAGTGGTCGAATGTGCCCGACTCGAAATCGGGTGTGCCGCAAGGTACCGCGGGTTCGAATCCCGCCCTCTCCGCCATGCTTCTCACCTTTAGGATGACTTTGAGTAGAACGCATTAATTTTATCAGCAACATCACGAAATGAAATGTCTGAAGAATATATAAGCTTAAATTCTTCAATCGCTTTTTCAGACTGTTCCATCGCTTCAAAGCAACATCCAAGCTCGTAGACTGCTTCTTTTTTGCGCTCATCCATAATTTGAATCTCAGCTTTTAGAACATTGAACTGTTCCACGGCTAGGTCATAAAAATTTTTTCGACTGTAAGCGCGTCCTAAAAACAGAATGGCATCTAAGCGTACATTTGCATTTCGTTGTGCTAATTGAAAATGGGGCAGGCAGTCGTCATATCGTTGTTCTTCGAAGAGGAGGCATCCCAATTCATAACGATACCCGTAATCATTCGGATATCTTTTCACCAAGGACTCAAGCTGATTCTTTTGGTATTGCTCCCGGGCAGACTTAGCCTTTGCCAGCCCATTAAGAGTTTCATCATCATCAGGTTGTCGAGCCAATGCCTGTTCCCATTGATCAATCAAGTCATCGTAATAAGCTAAGGTTAATTGACGCTCTTTTTCCTCTAATGAAATATCGCCTTTGCCTGCATCTTGTTTGCGGGCTTGCTGGATCCAGGCAATTGCATTTTGCAGATCTCCATATCGCTGGTAATAATCACTCAATTGTCTGTAGTTTGAAAGGTTATTGGGCTCAGCCTGTATTAAATCGTAGGTCTTCCTAATGAGTTCCTCGAGACTCTTGGTGTCGGTGACGGCTTTCGCGGATTGTTCGAGCGAAGCAGCTTCCTCTTTGTCTTTAAGTTGTTCCCGAAAGTCGGTAGAGCCTTCCCATTTCCCCTGATGCATAGCAAGAGCCACAGATGCCTTTTTCATTAAATCTTCAGCATCGCCATCACCTGGGTTGATTTCTAAAATGGTGTTTCCTGTTTTAATCACAGAATCAGGTTCATCTGCTTCAAGGTATGCATGAGCGAGTTTTTTTAGTATCGCTAAGTCCTTGGGCTGAAATTTCAGGATCGTTTCGTAAGCAAATACAACGGTTCCTTTCATTTTTAAAAACCTAGCAGCTGTAGCCAGCATCTCATGAGCCGCAGCATTAGCAGGGTTTTTTGCGATCAAATCTTCCGCGGCTAAAAGTGTTTTTTCAGGATTTTTATCATTTTTTGAACGAAAGAGAAAAGGAGCAGCGGTGACCTTGCCCATGAAGCTGCTCAACCCATTGGTGTTTTTGGATACATTTTTCAGTTGTTGGAATCGTAGGCGTTTCCTTAATTCAAGACAGCCGGGAGACTGTTTCAAGATAGCACTGTATATCTCACATGAATAATTAAGGTCGGAGTTTTGAGCTTTGGCCGCACTATCAAGTTGCTTGATTTGGCGTGGGTCCAGCTTGGAAATGTCAATCTCTTCAATCATGAGTTGGCTTGGGCAAAGGGGGAGTAGTTGATAGGGAAAGAAAGTATAATTGTAGGTCGAGCAGATCTTCAATTACAATGTTTCTAGGATCACTTTACAAATTCGGTCAAATGCAGAATTAACCCACTGCTCGTCTTTTCCCTCAACCAATAGACGAGCTTTTTTTTCTGTGCCAGAATACCTGAAAAGAATTCTACCATTTATGCCAGCCTTTCTTTTCTCCTCGTCTATAGCATTGGAGAGCGATGGGATTTCATTAAGAGGGATTTTTTCTTCCACAAAAAAGCTGTCAGACTTGGCTGGCCAAAGCGTAATCCTATCTCCAATCGTTCGAATGTTACTTTTACTTTGTTTTACCGCTTGGAGAACCATCAAGGCAGCGATTAACCCATCACCAGTAGGTAAGTAATCAAGCCCAATGATGTGCCCAGAAGATTCACCGCCCCAATTTGCTCCAAGTTCCTGCATCTTTAGGAAAACGTTTCGGTCACCTACAGTTGCTTGCGTACATGAAATTTCATGTTTTTGTAAGGACGAGGAAAGCCCAGAGTTGCTGTGTATTGTGGAGATAAAGGTGTTACTCTTTAAATTTTTGAGAGATTTTGCATGAAGTGCAATGATACCGAGAATCTTATCGCCGTTGACTGTTATTCCATTTGAATCCACAAATCGTACACGGTCCCCATCCCCATCATGGGCAATTCCGAGATCGGCCTGATTGTTCAGAACGGTTGATTGAAGAGAATTTAGATATTCAGAACCGCATTGATCGTTGATCGTGCCGCAACCTCTGTGAATGCAAATGATGGTTGCTCCCATCTCTTCAAGAACTTGTGGGGTTGTATGACAGGTTGCTCCATTGGCCAAATCAAGAACAATTTTTAAACCCTCTAAATTATTTTTGGGAAAAAGAGAGTGTATAAACTCGCGGTAACTTTCTAATAAATTGAGCTTTTCAACTTTTTGATTCTGAGAGTTTGACAGGTAGTCATGGTCGATAAAAGTCTCAATGAGTTCCTCATCCTCTGGACTCAATTTTGTGCCTTTGGAGGAAAAGCACTTAATCCCATTGTCACTAAAAAGATTATGGGAGGCGGTTATCATGACTCCGAAGTCTGCTTGGTGATGAAGCGTGCCAAATGCCAAAGCGGGGGTGGGAATAACCCCACAATCCAAAACGGTAATTCCGTTAGACTGAAGGCCTTCGGTCAGTGAGTATTGTAAACTTGGGCCTGAAGGACGAGTGTCTCGACCCACTAGAATAGTGGGGGTGTATTTGCATTTGCCGTTTACATACTTTCCAATCGCCGCACCAACCTTTTTGGTGAAACTTTCATTCATAATAGCAGAACCATAGGCTCCACGAATTCCGTCTGTTCCAAAATACATTGTGATCAAGAAAAGAATCTTTTGGCTTTTTTTAGCCAATTCATGAGACCGCCATGGTCGAGTAACTCTTGTGCTTTAGATACACCTTCATCTATTGATCGAACAGCTCCCGCTATCAAAAATGCTGAAGCGGCGTTCATTATGATACTAGATTTCAGGCCTTTTGCCCCATTTCCTAGGATTAAACACTCTAAAATATTAAGATTTTCATGCAATGTCCCGCCTAATAAATCTTTGGGTGAATGAGTAGTTTGCCCCCAAAAATCAGGATAAAGGGTCGAGCTGTCATGCTCTGGAGTGAGCCCGTAAGACTTTACTATGTTTGGGCCACAGGCAGTTAATTCATCCATTTTCTGCTTTTCACCTTCAAGAATTTTACCGTGAACGATCCACCCCGATTTTCCACCATTTTCCTCAAGGGTGTAGGCCATTTGATCGAGGTATTTTGGGTCATAAACTCCAAGGATTTGGAAACTTGGATTTGCAGGATTCAAGCATGGGCCCAATCGATTGAAGACAGTAATGATGCCTTCTTTTGCCAGAGCTTTTCGAGTGGGTCCAATATTTTTGAAGGCTGGATGATAATGAGGAGCAAAAAGAAAGCAGAAATTTAAATGTTCTAAGCTGTCCTGAAGTTGATTGCTTTCATTTTCTAGAGGTATGCCTAATGCCTCTAGTAAATCTGCGCTACCGCATTTTGAACTAATGGAACGATTTCCGTGCTTGATCACGGGAACTCCGCCTGCGGCTACCACTAAGGATACAAAAGTAGATATATTAAAACTGCCAAACCCATCTCCACCCGTGCCACATAAATCAATGGCCCGTTCAGGGAAGTCACCTAATTGTGGTTTTTGAGCCATCGCACGAAACGCGGAAACAAAAGCGGAAAATTCTTCATTTGTCTCACCTTTCAAAGCAAGAAATTTAAGAAATTTAAATTTACTTTCCACTGGAATGACTTCGTCGACCAATAATGAAGCCGCATTGTTTATTTGTGGTGCAGGTAAGCTCTTTCCGGAAGCAAGTTCGGAAATATAATCGTTTAGTAGATTGTTCATAGATGAAATTCTTTGCATGTCCAGGCAACCGTTCTGTTATGACCTTGCCGACAATCAAACTCATCAAGTAAGAAATGCATGGGCATGCTACAATCAAAAATCTTAATTTTATTCTTACTCACATTTTTAGCTCCTCACTTTCTCGAAGCTAATTCAGAGAATCATGAAGTTGATGGATACTCAGATTCAATTATTGGATATGAAGAAGCACTGGTCTTTGGACTTGTTGAAGGGATAACCGAGTTCTTACCTGTTTCCTCAACTGGGCACTTAATTTTAACCAACGAGTGGATCAAGAAGCCCGGCCATATCGAATTGTCTGAACAAGAAGCTGTTAACGCATATTTAATTGTTATTCAAGCCGGAGCTATTTTTGCGGTGGCTATTATTTATTGGCGTAGAATCATTTCTGTTTTTCTAGGTTTTCTTGGTTTAGACAGTACGGGGAGAAAGTTGGGAATCAACTTAATCACTGCTTTTATCCCTGCGGCATTACTTGGCCCATTACTTGATTCTTGGATTGAGTCTCTTCTTTTCGGTCCTATTCCAGTAGCAGTTGCTTTGATAGCAGGTTCCTTACTAATGCATTGGGCAGAGAAGAGAAAAATGAAGATTGAGCGGATAGGCGGAGAGGCAGAAAAGGGTCTAGATGATTTAAACTTAATGAATTCTTTAAAGATTGGGCTTTTACAATGTGTTGCGATGTGCCCTGGAACTAGTCGCTCAATGATGACAATTGTGGGTGGCTACCTAGTGGGCCTGAGTCGTAAGCAATCTGCAGAATTCAGTTTTTTACTTGGTTTGGTAACCCTTACCGCTGCTGCTGTTTACAAGGGCGTGACAAGCGGAAAGGTCATCATTTCAAACCTAGCATTCGGGCCCATGCTTTTTGGTTGTTTAATCGCAGGCATATCCGCCGCAGTCTCTGTTCGATGGCTCGTCGGCTATTTGAGTAAAAATGGACTCGGTTTTTTTGTTTGGTACCGCTTAGCACTCGGGCTAATAGTTTTGGTTTATTTTGGTATTCTTTATCCCTAAAAGAATAGCCTTCGATGATGTACTGTGCTCTTGACCATTCTTTTCGAGAATGATTTATTGAGACCATGGGACAGCCAAAAAGAAAACAATCCAAACAACGTAGTCGCAAGCGTCGTGGAGCTAATCGCTTCAAAGCTCCATTACTTGTTAAGGAACCTGATGGATCATTTTCTCGCCCGCACCGCGTTAATCCTGAGACTGGAGAGTATCGCGGTCGCCAAGTTCTTGACTTGGAAGTTTAACAACTAGCCCACCCAAAGCGGTATGGGTAGGCCAGAATCTCGCATTACCCTCGCAGTCGACGCAATGGGCGGAGACAAGGGGCCAAGTGAAATTCTAGCCGGTATCGCAAAATCTGCCTCTTTTGCACCCAGAGATTTAGAATTTCAGTTATTTGGCAGAGAAGAGGAATTATCCCCTTTGCTCTCAAGTGATGTTGCGTTAAGTCATCTGAATCTTTCCATTCATCATGCTCCCGAGGTTGTGGAGATGGATGAGAAACCAATCGCTGGGATCAAAAACAAGAAGAATTCTTCCATGGCTCTTGCCCTGCAATCTTTAAAAGAAGGAAATGCGGACGCTCTTCTAAGTTGCGGGAACACGGGTTGCCTTATGGCAGGAGGCACTATCAGGCTACGAACATTAGAGGGTGTTGAAAGACCTGCACTCTGCACGATTTGGCCGGGGAGAGAAAGATATTTTACCTTGCTTGACGCAGGTGCCAATCCTCACCCTAAGCCTTTTCATATTGTTCAAAATGCCATTCTTGGTTCAAATTATGCCAGGGTAGCCCTTGGTCTTGTACGCCCTAAAGTTGGTTTGCTAACAATTGGTACCGAAGAGGGGAAGGGTAATGAGTTGATTCATGATGCCCATGAAATGCTTAAGGAGATTGATGGCAGTATTGTAAACTATGCTGGACTAATCGAGGGCTTTCAGATTTTTGAAAATGTTGTTGATGTCGTAGTTTGCGACGGATTCGTTGGAAATATTGTACTCAAGGCTTGTGAGTCCTTGAGTAAGTTGATCGGTAGTTTCTTGGATGAAGAATTAAAGAGAAATACCTTACGAAAAACAGGAGCTCTGCTTTCTATGGGAGCATTTCGTGGCCTTAAGCAGAGGATCAACCCGGAGCAATTCGGCGGTGCCCCTTTATTGGGGCTCAACCGAAATGTGATCAAGGCTCATGGGTCTTCCAATCGTAATCATGTGAGTGGAGCGATAAAAATTGCTTTAGACCTAGTACAACACGATATGATTGGCCAAATGCTTGAGGATGTTAAGGGGGCAAACGAAATTCTGCGTCCGTTTCCTTCTACTCCCCAAAATTCGAGTTAGAGTAATGGACCTTAAATTAAACTCACGCATGGTGGGCTTTGGTTCATTTGCACCAAAGCAATCTGTTGATAACGAAAAGCTTTGTGAACGAGTTGACACTTCCGATGAATGGATCCGTACAAGAACAGGTATCAAGTCGAGAAGAATTGCAGATGAGGATCAACCAACCAGTGAACTGGCATTGCAGGCAGCAAAATGTGCAATCGAATCATCAGGGCTTACCTTAAATCAAATTGACCTGGTTATAGTTGCTACCATTACACCTGATATGGCCTTCCCATCCACTGCTTGTTTATTGCAGCATAAACTTGGGCTAGGAAAAGTTGCCTGTTTTGATCTTGAAGCTGCATGTTCAGGCTTTTTGTATGCACTTGATGTTGCCGACTCTATGTTAGCCTCAGGAAGATACCAAAATGCTTTAGTGGTTGGTGCCGAAAAAATGTCGAGTATTATGGATTGGGAAGACCGAACCACATGTGTACTTTTTGGAGATGGTGCGGGAGCCGCAGTACTCTCCAAAAACGGGAAGGGGCCAGAACTTTTGGATTTCTTTTGTGGTGCAGATGGTTCTAACCCATCTCTGTTATGCCAGCCAGGAGGTGGGTCCGCAAAACCAGCCTCCCTTACCTCAGTCAATGCACGGGAGCACTTTCTGAAAATGAATGGTCGCGAAATTTTCAAATCTGCAGTCCGGGTAATGGAACGCTCCGCAAGGGTATTACTCGATCGTCACGGAATTGGAATAGAAGAGGTAAACCATGTCATTCCCCACCAAGCAAATGTGAGAATTGTTGAAAGTCTTTCACAAAGGCTGGAGATCCCTCTCGATAAGTTCTTTTGTAATTTAGACAAATTTGGTAACACTTCTGCTGCTTCGATCCCACTTGCTTTTGATGAAGGTTTAAAGAACGGAATTTTTAAATCTGGTGACCTTGGCCTTTTGGTTGCATTTGGTGCTGGCTTGACTTGGTCTTCAACACTTGTTCGATTTTAGTATTTCTAACACGATGCTATTTCTTAGATATTTTTTTGTAATTTTCCTTACTGCCACATCTTTACATGGTGTTCCTCGACCAAGTTCAGATACAAGAACGAAACAGGATGAAGTACAACCACTCTTTCCCGGAACGGGCTTCTTTGTAAAAAACCGTGACCCGTATGATAGTTCAGAAGCAAAAGATTGGTTCCTTCAAGCGGTTAACCTTGAAAAAAAGAATGAGGATTCGAAAGCTCTCAAAATATATGAAAGGTTTATCAAAAGAAGGTCGGATCTAATTCTTAGGCGTGAAGATAAAAAGATCATCGTTGGAGCGGAGGCAATCTACCGTGCTTCTGCATTGAGGGAAAAAGCAGGTGATTGGAAAACTGCGTTTGATTATCTTCAGCTTATCGCAAAAGCTTACCCGAGCTATGACTTTACTAAAATTGCAGATTCTCTCATGCGATTGGCGGAAAGACTGGCTAAGGACAAACTTCCCAAAAAGTGGGGTTTTCTGCCACGTTTTCGTTCGGGCTCTGAAGATAGAAGGCGCCTGAGCCAAATTGCAGATTTAGCTAGAGGACCACGTTATGCTCCTAGAGCACTTGTTGTTTTGGCTGAAATTGCCCTCAAAGATGAAAAGCAAGAAGATGCGATTGATGCTCTTGAGCGATTAATTAACAATTACCCTGATAATTATCTATGCGAACAGGCATATTTTCAGCTTGGTGAAATTTACAGGAAGCGGGTTACAGGACCCTCTTATGATCAAGGCTCTACCTTAAAGGCACTTAATTTTTTTGAAGATTATTTAATCCTCTTTGATTATCCACCAAGCAAAGACAAAAGAGAGAGCACTCAGGCTTTCAATCTGAGAATAAGTAGTTACAAAAAGCGTAAAGAATCGGCATTGCGAAGCCGTAGAGAATTGCGACAGACCCTTGCCTCTAGTAAACTTGAAATTGCCCGTTACCTCGAAGACTATGGCAAGTACTTTTTAGTTCGCTGGAAGGAATTGGGGAACGGTCCGGCTCTTCAGTTTTACAACGAAGCCATAACAATAGCACCAGAGTCTAATGCTGCTCGAGAAGCCGAGAAAAAAGTTTCTCAACTCAGAAGTGAATAGAAAACAGTTTTTCCTCTTAGGGCTTATTTCCCTGAGCTTTTTGAGTTATGGATGTTCATACAAATTGGGTGGTTTAAGATCTCAGGAAGGAAGGTTGCACCTAGTTGTTCAGAATGACTCTTTGGCTCCTCAACTAGGCCCAATTGTAGATCAAGAAATTCGTAAAGCCTTCATTTCTTTTCATCAATACGAGTTGGTTAATGATGCAAGCCGTGCAGACTACCATTTGCTTGTAACCCTAAAATCCTACCAATCCCGCCCAGAGATTTACCAGCGTGAGGACGCTCTGTATGCATCTGGGTTTGGGATGAAGATCACGGCTTTAATGAGTTTTACATCTAAAAAAGATGTTACCACAAAAGAATTAACCACGGATGCAACGGCCTCAGTGCTAAGAAATGATAAACTGGTGATGCCCAACAAGGATCAAGCGATTCATGCGTTAGCTGTAGATCTGGCCAGCCAAGTCTCATTTTCACTCTTGAACGCTGCTCTGTAAATCATACTTTCTCGCTATGGAAAAGATATTGGCCCCTTCGTTGCTTGCAGGAAATCATGCTGACTTAAAAAGCTCTCTCCAAGAGGTGGAGAATGATGGCAGGAAATGGATTCATCTAGATTTAATGGATGGCCATTTTGTTCCCAACTTAAGTTTTGGACCACAGACAGTTGCTGATTTGAGGCCCAATTCAAAGCTATTCTTTGATGTTCATTTAATGCTCGAACGACCTGACCTTTATATCGATCCTTTCATCAAGGCTGGCTCCGAGCTTATTACCATTCACTTGGAGCCTGAGTATGACCATCTTTCCACTTTGGAGAAGATCCGTGCGGCTGGTATTAAAACTGGTTTGGCTATTAACCCTGACACCCCGGTTGAACTCTTTTTCCCTTATCTTGATAAAGTAGATTTATGTCTGTGCATGACTGTTAATCCAGGATTTGGAGGTCAAAGTTTTAAACCATATGTATTAGAAAAAACTAAAGCACTATCCCAAAAACGAGAAAATGGTGACCACTCTTTTTTAATTGAGATTGATGGAGGAGTGGGCCCTCAACATGTTGAGGAATCTTTAGCGGCCGGGGTAGATATCTTTGTCGCAGGAACATCTTACTACAAATCTACATCCAGCCAACGGGCACATTTTGCCCGCTCAATTGGAGAGATTGAGTAAGTTGATGTAGGTACGGTCTAAAGAAAAGGAGCTAATACCAAGGCAACTACAGAAATTAGCTTCAATAATATATTCAGTGAAGGACCGGAGGTATCTTTGAGAGGGTCACCAACGGTATCCCCAACGACAGCAGCTTTATGGAGTTCCGAACCTTTACCGTGGACCTCACCATTTATTTCATAGCCTTCTTCTACCATTTTCTTTGCGTTGTCCCATGCGCCTCCTGCGTTTGATTGGAAAAGGGCAAGAAGCACACCTGAAACGGTTACACCTGCGAGTAAACCACCTAGCATGGTCGCCCCTCCGAGAAATCCTATTGCGACAGGAGTCGCGATGGCAACAATGCCAGGAGCAACCATCTCTTTGATGGCAGATTGTGTTGAAATTTCAACACACTTTCCATACTCGGCTGAATCAATAGCTTCATCAAAAGAATTTTTGTCTTCATCAGACCATTCTGAAGTCGGTTTGCCATCATTTTGATTCATTACTTCTAGGGCTTTCTTGAGAGCAGGAATGTTATGGAATTGTCTGCGAACTTCTTGAATCATAGACATGGCAGCACGACCAACAGCACCCATGGCTAAAGCACTAAATAAAAAGGGTAGCATGGCTCCGACAAAAAGACCTGCCATTACTTTAGGATGAGTAACATCAATCGATCCAAGAGGAACTTCATGAGTTTGGTCATAGGATGCTGTAAATGCTGCAAATAGAGCCAATGCAGTTAATGCAGCAGATCCAATAGCAAACCCCTTTCCAATGGCAGCGGTCGTATTACCAACTGCATCTAACTTATCTGTTCTTTCACGAACCTCTTTAGGTAATTCAGACATTTCTGCAATTCCTCCTGCATTGTCTGAGATGGGCCCGTACGCATCCACAGCTAATTGAATACCTGTGTTTGAGAGCATACCTACAGCAGCTATGGCAATACCATAAAGTCCTGCCATCTCATGTGCACCAATTACCGCTGCTGCAATCACAAGGATTGGGAAAGTTGTTGAAATCATGCCAACCCCCAAGCCAGATATGATATTAGTTGCATATCCAGTTACAGATTGATCAACAATGGCTTTCACAGGCTTTTTGTGTGTGCCCGTGTAATATTCAGTAATCATTCCGATGGCTAAACCAGATACCAAACCGATGATGGTTGCCCAAAAAACACCCATTGCCGTGTAAGTTACTTCCCCAAATGTCCAAGTCTCAGGAAGGAACTTAGTGATAATGTAATAGGAGGCAGCTATCATTAAACCTGATGAAACAAATTCGCCAGTGTTGAGAGCCCTCTGTGGGTCTCCACCGTCTCTAACCTTTACTAGAAAAGTACCAAGAATTGAGGTTATTATACCAACGGCACCTAAAATAAGGGGAAGAAAAACAGGTGATAAACCTCCGAGAAAATCAACAAAGTTTGCAGATCCAGCTACCATGGCTGCCCCTAACACCATCGTGCCAATAATTGAACCTACATAAGACTCAAACAAATCTGCACCCATTCCGGCAACATCTCCAACATTGTCGCCAACATTGTCTGCAATAGTGGCAGGATTAAGGGGGTGATCTTCAGGTATACCTGCTTCTACTTTACCAACTAAATCCGCACCAACATCTGCTGCTTTTGTGTATATACCACCGCCAACACGGGCGAACAAAGCGATGGAAGAAGCTCCAAACGAAAACCCAGTAAGAACCGAAAGGGTGGTGCTTAGTGAATCTTGATTCTCAAAAGCATTAAAAAAATCGCTGAAATAGGCAAAAAGGCCACCCAGGCCTAGTATACCAAGACCAACTACCCCCAAGCCCATGACTGCTCCGCCCGAAAAGGCAACCTCGAGGGCTTTACCTAAACTTTCCTTTGCTGCATTAGCTGTTCGAACATTGGCTTTCGTTGCCACTTTCATGCCCAGGTAGCCAGCAAGGCCTGAACAAAAAGCACCAACCACAAATGCGACGGCAACCAACCCATGACTATTTGGGTTGTTATTCCCACTCCAATAAAGAACAGCGGCAACAGCTAAAACGAAGAAAAATAAAACTCGATATTCTGCACGAAGGAATGCCATCGCACCTTCTTGAATACTTTTGGCAATTTTTGACATGCGTTCGGAGCCTTCAGGAATTGAATTAATAGACTGGGTCTTCCACCAAGTGAAAAGAAGGGCAAGTGCTCCTATTGCGGGCAGGGCTAGAGTAAGGTTATCAAGGTTCATTTTAGTTTTATTATAGGCTGGCTGTGATCGAAAATGATCGAAAAAGATAGCTTATGATCGAAATTCGCTGGCAAGGCAAGAATGTAGTTTGGGGTACTACTTTCAAAAAGGATGGTTCAACCTTGCAAATTCGAGGTGTAATAGATTGGATAAACCTCATGAAAGTTAGCCGTTGGATAAATATCATTTGGATCCTTCTTTTATGCTCGTGCCAGAGTTCAAAACAAAAAAAATTCTCTTCCGTCCATACTGCACCAGCAAAAACTGCTGGATGGGAGAATGATGTCAGTGGGGGAGCTTTTCAAGTCACTGCTCAAGAATATAAAGATAATTTTGAATCTCGCTTTGGTCTTTTGCATTTGAAGACGGATAAAGCTCCGTTCACAGGAAGAATTCTAACAGTAGATGTCGGAGAAAGTGGCGAATATGTATCCAGTGATGAATCATGGTTGGACGGACGCAAACACGGTAAGAGTAGCAAATGGTTTACAAATGGCGTCAAGATGTATGAAAGAAATTATAATCGTGGTAAATGGCACGGTACCGTGACTCGCTGGTGGCCAAATGGACAAAAAATGTATGTACGTGCCTATTCGTATGGTGCAAGGCATGGCAAAGAAGCAACTTGGAGATCGGATGGTACACCGATTACATTGCCTGCTAATGGACTCCCTCCGAGTATTGATAAATCTGCTGTGGGTGATCCCACGATCAATCAGCCAGAAGTTGAGAATTCGATTACTCCCTCCGTAAACCAAGATAATCCCCCCAGCGGAGATATTTCTGATATCAATGAGGGCCCAACACTTCCAGCTTCGGATTCCCCAGCTCAAACTTCTGAGCCCGAGCTTCCTGTTTTAGAGGGGGCAATCGATTCACTTAGCTCGGACCCTGATGGTAGTTCGCAAGATGGTGAAGGCGGTTTTGGGGCTGAGTTGCCCGACTTCCCTCCTACGGAAACATCATTAGAAGATGAAGGTTTTAGTCCAACGCCTGAAGAAGGTATTACAAGCGATAGTGGTCTCGAAGAACTTCCTTCTTTTCCCTCCAGTGATGATTTTGGAACGCAGGGGGGGTTACCTGCATTACCTGCTATGGATGAATCTGAATCTTCTTTGCCCCCGCTTCCTGGCGAGAGTGGTTCTGATAGTTTGCCTCCTTTGCCTGGTGACAATGGTTCGGGTTTTGATGATTTGCCCCCCTTGCCCCCCCTACCTTAGTCGTTCTGAAGATAATTTAATTTTTTTCATTAATTCTTGTTTCGCTTTTTCATGGAAAACGACGATCAAACCAGCGCCCGCAGGAAGTTCATCCGGGTAGCAACCATTGGAGCGTCAGCTGCCTGCGGTCTGTTTCCCTTGGCGAGTGGGATACCGGCTATTTTGGATCCAGTCAGGAAATCCTCGGGAAATACTTCTTCGGTTCCATGGTCCAAGGTTGCTCCACTTCTCTCTTTGCCCGAGGATGGATCTCCTGCGAAATTTGAAGTCGTACAGGAAAAAGTCGTCGATGCTTGGACGACTTACAAAGATGTTCCAGTTGGAGCTGTTTATCTAACCCGAAAAGAAGATGATGTCGTCGCCTTTAATCTAAAATGTCCCCATTTAGGGTGTGCGATAGATTATAGAAAAAAGAGCAATGACTACTTTTGCCCCTGTCACAATAGTTCATTCGGCTTGGATGGGGCAGTAACTACCGAGAATAGCCCAAGCCCGCGCCCTATGGATACGATGGAAGCCAAAGTTGAAGAAGGGTATGTTTGGATTCGTTTTCAACACTTCAGGCCCAATATTGCAGATAAAATTCCTTTGTCATGAAAGTAATCTTTGATTGGCTTGACGACCGGTCTGGGTATCGAAATTTATTACACGAAGTTCTTTACGAAAAAGTTCCTGGTGGTGCTAGATGGAGGTATGTCTGGGGCAGCTGTTTAACCTTTGCTTTTTTTACTCAGGTCGTAACGGGAACTCTCCTTTGGATGTTTTACAGTCCTAGTGCTCAAACAGCATGGGAAAGTGTATATTTTTTACAATATCAGGTATGGGGTGGCTGGTTTTTGCGTGGTGTTCATCATTACATGGCGCAAGCAATGATTGTGCTTCTCGTTCTTCATCTCATGCAAGTTGTGATAGATGGTGCTTACCGGGCTCCGCGTGAGCTAAACTTTTGGTTTGGTGCACTGATGATGGGGGTAACGCTGGCACTTTCGCTCACAGGCTACTTACTCCCTTGGGATCAAAAGGGGTATTGGGCAACAGCAGTCGCGACAAATTTAATGGCTGAGGTTCCGTTGATAGGGCCGGAAATACAAAAAATCGTGGTGGGTGGTGTTGAATATGGACACCATACTTTAACCCGATTTTTTGCCCTCCATGCCGGAGTATTACCGGCAATGCTTGTTGGGCTTGTGGTTGTCCACATCTATTTATTTAGAAAACATGGAATCCATGTAAAGGAGCCAAGGCCCAAGAAAGATTCCTATTTTTGGCCTGATCAAATCCTCAAAGATGCAATCGCTTGTTTGGCAATCCTTTTAGCAGTTGTTGCACTTACTTTATATTTTCGTGGTGCTCCATTAGGTCCGCCAGCTGATCCGGCTAATGAATTCCCTGCTCGACCGGAGTGGTATTTTCTTTTTCTATTCCAATTACTCAAATATGTGCCTGCATTTTGGGGAGCAGTGATTATTCCAGTATTTCTTGCTTTATGGATATTTTTACAACCGTTCATCGGGGTAACTCGTCCTGGTCACCAATTGAATATTGGCTTTTGGTGGACCCTCATAGCTGGTTCGGTTGCCCTAACTTTACTAGCTTTCGCTGAAGATCGCGAAAATACTCGTCACCTGGCAGCGATTAATGAGGCGAACTGGCAAGCTGAACGTGTTCTGTCCATCGTAGCTGATGAAGGAATTCCGCCAGCAGGAGCGGTTACGCTTTTAAGAAAAGATAAAGAAAATAGAGGGAGGCTCCTTTTTGCAGCTCATTGTGCGAGTTGCCATCGTTATAACAGCCATGACGGTAGAGGTTACCCTGTGGACGATGTTCAATCTGCCCCTGAGCTTGCTGGCTTTGCCAGTGTTGAATGGCTTACAAAGCTGCTTAATCATGAACATTATATTTCAGATGAATATTTTGGTGGTACTGAGTTTAAAAATGGCACAATGGCCCGTAAAGTTTTAGCCAAATATACTACTGAAGAAAAAGCCCTCATGCCCCGGATGGCAAAATTACTATCCGATAATGCTAATCTACCTTATCAAGAACCTCTCAGTGAAGATGAAAGAGATGAACTTTTATCTCTGTTCTACAACGATGATCTTGTATTTCAGGATGGCTTAGCTTGCATCGATTGTCACGATATTGATTCAGAAGAGGAGGGGTATGCACCAGATCTTACTGGTTATGGTTCAGATGAGTGGACTGTTGCATTCATTAGAAATCCAGAGGATGATCGATTTTATGGTGATGAAAACGATCGCATGCCATGTTATGGAAGGGATAACAAATTGACGGATGAAGAAATACAAATTCTATCAGATTGGATCAGGTCCGCACCTGCAGAATAAAGAAATAACCTGCCTTTATGCATGTTGTATTTCTTGCTTGAGCAAGACACGATTTCTACCTGACTCTTAATTTGATGGGCTTTTATCAATTCAACTTTAAATGACCCAAATCTACCTATCATCTAATGGGCAAAGGACTGGACCGCATAGCCTTCAAACTTTACAGTCCTGGTTGGACTCTAAACAACTTGATTCCAGTAGCCCCGCTTGGTTTGAGGGATGTACAAATTGGGTTACTGTTGCAGATGTTCCTGGGGTTAAAATAAATCAGCCTGTAAATATTATTGAGTCTTCTCCTCCACCACAGCCGCAAATTCATATATCTAGGAATGGGCAATCGTTTGGCCCGTACACTGTTAATCAGGCAACGGAATTTCTAAATTCAGGACAATTATTAGCTTCTGACTACGCTATGGTCGATGGGCAGTCGAATTGGGACACCCTATCAAAAGTGTTAAATGATATACATCCACATTCCAAAGCCAATAATTCAAGTCTCCAAGGAGCGAGCGTTAAAGCTAGAGCTCCAGCGTCTTCGAAAAGACCCAAAAAGACCGTAAAATTAAGCGGTCTGAACAAAAAGAATACCCAGATTAAAGTTAAGGAAAAGAGCTTATTTTCTAAAATACTAGCTACATTTGTAGTGTTTATAATTACTTCGCTCGTGGTTGGAGGATCAACCCTTGGAGCTTACTTAATTGCACCGATGGAGGTCGGTCCTGTTGCCAGAAAGTTCGGAATTCCTATTGAACATTGGTTTCCTGGCAGAGAACTTGAGAGTATTGAGATTACTGAGGCTCCCCCAGGAAGATTACAAGACATACGTATTGGTAAGGAACAGTGGCATCATATAAATTCTTCAGGAATTAAACTATTACCGATTGAGGGGGATGTTGGATTGCAGGTTATTTCTTCCATAGACCAGAAACTGGCAATGAATGATGAAGATATTAGGGTTCTTCTTTTGATTGCCCAGCATCTGGTTGTTCTCGACCTGACTCAGTCAGAAGTTACGGATCAAGGTCTGGAAACACTTAAAAAGTTTCCTAATTTGCAAAGTCTTACCTTGGAGGGTTCCTCCAAAATTACCAGTGCCGGTATCCGGCACCTTGTTGATGTTACGAGTTTGGAAAAACTTAATCTTGTAAGAGTTAAATTGGATGACTCCGCTGTGGATTTTTTGTCTAAGATGGGGGGGTTGCGTGAGGTTTATCTTTACGATTCCCAAATAAGTGATGAAGCAATTCAGAGACTCAAGGACGAAAGGCCTCAGGTATTTGTAAATTCGGGCTAGGCCTTACTCGTAATCATTTTCTTACTTCGTTGGGGGAAGCAAGTTTTACAAATTAGGCACTCCAATCCAAAGCAAGATCGCGCACTGCAATGTTCTCTCCCATAATAAATAATTTGTAGGTGTAAAGTATTCCATCGATTTTTTGGAAAGTGCTTCTTTAAGTCTCTTTCGGTTTGTGTAACACTTTTGCCCGAGGTTAATTTCCAGCGTTGTGCAAGTCGATGGATGTGGGTATCAACCGGAAAGGCTGGGTGACCAAAAGCCTGTGCCATTACTACGGATGCAGTCTTGTGTCCAACTCCAGGCAGTGCTTCTAAATCCTCAAAGCTATCAGGAACTTTACCGCTATGATGTTTGTTCAGGAGATTTGATAAGTCATGGATTGCCTGGGCTTTTTTAGGAGCTAAACCACAAGGCCTTACGATTTCATTAATTTGGGCCACTGTTTTGGTTGCCATGTCTTTTGAATTATCAGCCATAGAAAATAACCTTGGGGTGACTGTATTTACCCTTTCATCTGTGCATTGTGCAGACAGTAAAACTGCGAGTAAAAGAGTGTAATGATTTCGATGGTCTAGTGGCACTCCTGGTTTCGGGTAGAGTTGGTTCAGGGTTTGATCAATATACCGAATACGTTCCGAAAGCTTCATTTTTGATAAAGTGTAAGGGAGGAAACTTCTACACAAGCATCAATCGCGTGTTAGGTTCCTGAAATATAATTATACTCGATGTAATCTTCCTTCATCTACAATTTTCGATTTAATTTGTTGGTAAACCCAAACTGTGTCATCGTGACACAGTAGGAGCGACCATTTGGAGCAATTCTTTGTTTCTGCTAGCTGAAATGGAAGCTGAAATGGAAGCAAGCCCCCTTTAAAATTAAGAAATTTGGATGTTTTTACTTTCGGTACACATCTTGCAATAGGTAGAGAATTATGAATGTTGACCCAGAAAGATTTACTGAACTAGGAATATCCGCAATTCATGAAATGACTGAAGTTGCCAAAAGGAATGGCCAACAGGAGGTGGATGTTTGGCACCTGCTCACCGCTTTGATTAATCAGGAAAATGGGATTGTACCTTCTTTGTTGGATGAGATGGAGGTTGGTGTTGCCCCCATCCAATTGGCTTTACAAAGAGAGTTGAAAAATCTCCCTCGAATTGCTGGAAATGTTAATACTTCAAGATCTTATGCTTCCAAGGCTTTGACTGAGGCGGTTGAGAAAGGTCAGGTAATCTCACGGGAGATGCAGGATGATTATGTGAGCACTGAACACCTTTTGCTCGGTTTGTCTTCAGTTGGCAAACCATCCACTTTTAAGCAATTTTTTAAAAACTTTAATCTGTCAGAAAAGAGATTAAGAGAGGGGCTCTTAAAAGTACGTGGAGGCCAGAAAGTGACCTCCAAAACTCCTGAAAATTCTTTCCGTGCACTTCGTAAATATGGTATCGATTTAGTTGAGCAGGCAAAATCAGGTAAATTAGACCCCGTAATTGGAAGAGATTCCGAAATTCGTCGGGTAATCCGAATTTTATCTAGAAAAACCAAAAATAACCCTGTTCTCATTGGCGAACCTGGGGTTGGAAAAACTGCAATTGTAGAAGGACTGGCACAAAGGATTGTTCGCGGGGATGTTCCTGAAGGGCTTAAGGAAAAAACCATATTTACCCTGGAAATGGGCTCCCTTCTTGCTGGGGCAAAGTTTCGTGGGGAATTTGAAGAGCGCTTAAAAGCCGTACTTACAGAAGTGAGTAAATCAGATGGACGCATAATTTTATTTATCGATGAAATGCACACGATTGTAGGTGCAGGTAAAGCCGAGGGTGCAATAGACGCTGGAAATATGCTTAAGCCCATGCTGGCTCGCGGAGAACTAAGATGTATTGGGGCTACGACTCTTAATGAGTATCGTCAACATGTAGAGAAAGATGCTGCTTTGGAACGCAGGTTTCAAACAGTCTTGGTGGATCAGCCTAATGTGGAAGATACGATTTCGATCCTCCGTGGCCTACGTGAGCGTTTTGAGATTCATCATGGAGTTAACATCAGGGACGAAGCAATGGTCCAGGCAACGGTTTTGTCCAACCGTTATGTCTCCGATCGTTTCCTTCCCGACAAAGCGATTGATTTAGTGGATGAAGCCTGTGCGATGATTCGAACTGAACTAGATAGTATGCCTGCAGAATTAGACGAGGTAAGCAGGCGAGTACTTCAGTTGGAAATTGAAGAAACTGCTCTGAAGCAGGAAAAAGACAAATCGAGTCAAGATCGCTTGGAAAGCTTAAGAAAAGAACTTGGCAATGCCAGGGACAAAATGGAGACGATAAAAAGGCAGTGGGAAAATGAGCGTAAAGGAATTGATGATGTACGAGTATTACGGGAACAAATTGAATCGACCCGATCGGAAATGGAACGTGCAGAGCGAGCCTACGACCTAAACTTGGTTGCTGAACTTAAGCACGGAAAACTGCCCAAACTGGAAGCAGAGCTCGAAGTATTGGAGCAAAGCGACAAAAAGGAGGATGCGATTCTAAAGGAAGAGGTTACAGCCGAGGAAATTGCGGAAATTGTTGCTCGGTGGACAGGAGTGCCTGTTACCAAATTAATCGAGGGTGAACGCGAGAAGCTTTTACGCCTGCAGAGCATTTTACACCAGCGAGTGATCGGTCAAAATGAAGCCGTTGACGCAGTTTCTGACGCAATTTTGCGAGCCCGTGCTGGGATCAAAGACCCGCATCGGCCGATTGGATCGTTTCTTTTTCTTGGACCAACTGGAGTGGGTAAAACAGAATTGGCCAAGACCTTGGCAGAGAGTCTTTTTGATAGTGAGAATAATGTCATTCGGCTTGATATGTCTGAATACATGGAAAAACATTCAGTAGCCCGCTTGCTTGGTGCACCTCCTGGATATGTGGGTTATGAAGAAGGTGGGCAATTGACGGAGGCGGTTCGTAGAAAGCCATATTCTGTCATCCTTTTTGATGAAATTGAAAAGGCTCACCCTGATGTTTTTAATGTCTTATTGCAGCTAATGGATGATGGTCGATTGACTGACGCACAAGGACGTACTGTCGATTTTAAAAATGTAGTGGTTATTATGACATCTAATGTGGGAAGTCGTTACCTACAGGATCAATTGCTTACCCAAGAAATTTCAGAGACCGCACGTGAATCAGTTATGGCCGAATTGCGGGATCATTTTCGGCCAGAGTTTCTCAATCGAGTGGACGATATTGTTTTATTCAAACCGTTATCATTGGAGGAGATTACTTCGATAGTAGATCTGCTTTTGAAAAGTTTAAATCGCAGATTACAAGACCGTAAAGTAACCATAACTTTTACACCTGCTGCCAAGAAATGGATTGGCGAAAAGGGCTATGACCCGACCTATGGGGCTCGGCCTTTAAAACGATTTCTTCAAAAACAGGTCGAAACTCAATTGGCTCGTGCTTTGGTTGCAAGTGAGATTGATGAGGGAAGTGAAGTTACATTTACAGTTAAGGATGATCAGTTAAAGATGTCTGTAGTCTAATTCATTTTACTTTGGGTAAATGAAGATATGGACTGACGGATTACCCAATAGTTAATCGCCATAAAAAGAAGAGCGTAAACACCTGCAAAAGTGTAGGTTTCCCAGTGTAAGCTTTGGCTTATTTCTAGTCCAAACTGAGATATCTTTTCCCGCAAAAAGCTTTGGGCACCGAAGCATAGCAAGAGAGATAAAAACCAAATCAAAACGAATAATTTGCTAAATTTTTTAAAAAATACCCGACTTATTTGACCTTGGGGGAAACCAAGATGGGTGAGATCCCGCACCGCTCCAGCTGTTTGGGCAATCATTAATTTGAAACTACTGGTAAATGTTCCAATAGATAGAATAGACAAGAGTCCCCCCACGCTTCCAACGGACCATGAGATTGCTTGAAGGGTGTGGAGTGCCCAATTAGATTGTGGCATTTCGCGGTTAGTCTCGTATCCCAGCTGGACAATTTTTTTTGAAAAATTTTGGGCGTTGGAATCTTTTATTTTTACGATCAAGCGTGCGGCTTGTGGGGGATCAGGCTCATTTATTGTAAGATTTTTATAAAAGATTTTATTTGCCGGTTCATCGATTGGGGAAACCAAAAGTTTCTCAAGTTTTGAAGGGGATAGGTTACTCAGTTCTGAAAATGAAATGGGTAAGTTTTTAATTTCATTTCCTTCCCATACAAAAAAGTATTTTTCATTTTGATCTTCTGCAAAATGGGTATTGGCCCATTGCAAAAACTTTTGAGGCACCAATACGCTATTAATTCGTTTACTGAACGCAACGAATCGGCCAAGTATTTTTTGTGACCGATCTTCTCCTATAAAAATTTCTACAGGCATAGATGAGGCTGATTTTAGCGATAGAGCGGGATATTCCTGACGCGAAGGAGCAAGGCCAAAGTTCCATAGATCCAAGTAGAATTTTGGAACCATGATCGGTACAATGGAATCATTTTCTTCCCAGTCCCACCCACTTGGAATTTGATCTAAAAAACGGTCAGGTATTGATTCAAAGAATAAGTCCGCCCGTGCAGCAGCACCTAATCCAATTTTACCTGTTGGCCATACATGAACACTTACGGGGAAATGGTTTCTTGAGAAAGAACCAATATCCTCAACCCCTTCGAGTCTTTGGATTTTCTGGATTTCATCAGGAGTGAATGATTTGTTGTTAGTGGATAAATTCAGAAGCAGTCCACCCTCGACTTTTTTGTTTAATGTGAGAAAGCTGCCTACCTGTTTCCGTCCGCTAAGAATGTTTTGGGAATTCGCATAGAATTGTACGGCGAAAAGAATTAGGAATGAGCCCAGTAGGCAACCCAAAGTTGCTAGGACCAATTCTTTTGCAGTGGTATTGCTTTTTAAGCAAAGTTGTAGAATTTTTGAGACCTTAGTGTTCATAATGTAATTCTAAGATCAGAAGTGAGAGGGCTAGAACTGGACAAGGATGTGTGAAGAATTCCAGCCTTTCTTAATTTTGTACGTTTTTCAATTAACTGAGCGGCTCGTTTGGCATTGCATTCGTCTAAATGACTAAACGGTTCATCGAGTAGTAACCAGTTAAAGGGTTTCAGCAAACATCTTACCAAAGCAAACCTTTGCCTCTGCCCGAGAGATAGAGTATTAACTTGGCGATCCAGTAGGTGATCAATTTCCAACTCTTTACACATTTCCTCCAGGTTTGGTCCAGCAGAATAAACCTTGGGTAGAAGTTCAAGATTCTGTCTTGCTGTTAAATCTAAAAACAATCTTAAGTCCTGAAAGAGCAGGGAAAACTGATTTGTCCATAATTCACGCCACTGTGCAGTAGAAAAATCGGATACCTCCAATCCACCGATTTTACAGACTCCTTTGTAATCCAATCTTAATCCATATAGGATATGGAGAAGGGTCGACTTACCTTTTCCAGATTGTGCCTCAATTTGAATAAATTGATTGTTATCTAAAGTTAAACTTTTACCCCATACCTTAGAAGACTGGACACAGGAGTCCGGAAGAGGGATAGGAATTACTTGGTTTAAAGAAATCCTCATTTTAATAGAGATCGAAGGTTTTTTCCCAGCATGCAATCGAGTGTATCATGGTTAGCTGAAACTGAATCTTTGAATTGTTGTAGAAAGGAAATAAAGTTCGGTTTCTCAAGTTTAGATGGGTAAACCCTTAACGGGTAATCAGTTCCCCAAAGAACCTTTCGGAATCCCACCGCATTGATAAGCTTTTGATAGGTGCTTGCATCATAGAGTAGGGGACAGGCGGCCAAATCGTAATAAATATTTTCTGGCAAATCGTGTTCCAATGCCCAAAGAGCCCCAGCATGTGCTAAAATAATTTTCAAATCCGGTAGCTGATTCGCTAACCAAATAAAATCGTCCATGGGTGTTAAAACTTTTCCGGGGTAGTTTTTTCCATGTGGATCTGTTACATGAAAATTTACTACCCAACTCTGTTCACAGGCAAATTCCATTGCTTGCATCCATGATGGGTCATTCATCGAAAATCCTTGCACCCAGGGATGGGATTCCCCAATTCCCCTAAACCCATCATCCTTTGATTTTTTCAAATAGTCGGTAAGATTCGGAATGTCTGGCTTGAGGGAAAGAAAGGCGATAAAACGGTCAGGGTCCTGCTTAATCCAATGCTTGTGCCAGTTATTGGCTTCGATACAAGTCTGTGCTTGTTCCCAGTACCATCCCAGCAATACGCAACTTTCCACGCCTGCAGCATCCATATCATTGAGCATGGTCTCTCGGTTCGACCAACCTTGAAGACTAGGTCGCCCGGAGGGCATCACCATTTCGAGCCAGGCTGGTTCATGGGAGCGATTGGCAAAAGCAACTGGATCTGCAATTACTTCTTCTGGATAGCGGTGAGTGTGGGCATCGATAATCATACCGATCCTATATACCGATGATAGTTGAGCTTTGGGTAAAGCTCAAAAGGTGAATGAGCTCAGGATTTCTTTGCTATTTCATTGCCCGCAAGCTTACGGGTCAAAGTTGCTTCGATGAAGGCGGCGAAAAGTGGATGAGCTTTGGTTGGTTTCGATTGAAATTCGGGATGGAACTGCACGGCAACGAACCAGGGATGATTTTTGACTTCAACGATTTCTACCAAATCCCGCTCTGGGTTTATACCCGCAACGATTAATCCAGCTGCTTCCATTTCTTCCCGGTATTGGTTATTAAATTCGAAGCGGTGTCGGTGTCTTTCTGAAACTTCTTCTTTATCGTAGGCAATACGGGATGCAGTACCTGCTTTGAGGCGACAAGGACACGCACCTAGACGCATAGTTGCACCTTTGTCAGAGACTGACTTTTGTTCTTCCATTATATGGATAACAGGATCGAGAGTGTTGGGATCAAACTCAGTGCTGTTTGCAGTTTCTTTCCCCAAAACATTACGGGCAAAATCAATCACTGCAATCTGCATACCTAGGCACAAACCAAAATAAGGTATATTTTCTTCCCGGGCATATTTTGAAGCCAGTATTTTACCCTCTGTCCCACGGTCACCAAATCCACCGGGCACAAGGATGCCGTCCAAACCATCAAGGTGTTTTTCGGGGCCGTCCCTCTCAATTGCTTCGGCATCTAAATGAACCACTTTCACCCCAGTGTCGTTGCGAATTCCCCCATGAACCAAAGATTCATTAACGGAGAGATAAGAATCCTGAAGGTCAACATACTTGCCTATCATACCAATGTTGACCTGGTGCTTGGGGTGAATGAGTCGGTGTACAACTTCTTCCCATTGATCAAGTTTAGGAGCTGGAGCATCAAGGCCGAGGAAGCGTGTGACCAAGGTATCAAGACCTTCCTGCTTGAGCATGTGCGGAAGTTCATAAATTGAGTGAGTCACATCCATTTCTTCAATGACTGCCTCTTTGGGGACGCTACAAAATAAGCTTAACTTTTCCCGAATTTCTTCGGTGATTGCCTGTTCGGTTCGGCAAATCAAAATATCGGGCTGTATGCCAATCTCCCTGAGTTTAGCCACACTTTGTTGGGTGGGCTTTGTCTTGAGTTCACCTGCCGCTCGAAGGCTAGGCAGTAAGGTCATGTGAATGAACAAGACATTTGCTTTCCCGACTTCACTGGCAAATTGTCTCATCGCTTCGGTAAAGGGCAACCCCTCGATGTCACCAATTGTGCCTCCGATTTCGGTGATCAGGACATTTACTCCTTCACCTGCTGCATAAATACGATCTTTAATTTCATTAGTGACATGAGGAATCACTTGAACGGTTTTACCAAGGTAATCACCGCGCCTTTCTTTCCGAATTACTGATTCGTAAATTTGTCCACTGGTAAGGTTATTGAATTGACTGAGTTTCCCGGAAGTAAAGCGTTCATAATGACCAAGATCGAGATCGGTCTCAGCTCCGTCATCCAAGACATAAACTTCACCATGTTGAAAAGGACTCATGGTGCCCGGATCGACATTTAAATAGGGATCAAACTTTTGAATCCGGGTAGTTAACCCGCGTTGCTCAAGGAGAGCCCCAAGGGCACCCGAAGTAAGGCCTTTCCCAAGGGAAGAGACTACGCCACCTGTAATAAATATATACTTCATCTTCTTTCTTCTTTAATAATTACCCATGACGTAGGGGAGAAGGGGCTGGCAACCAAGATTTATTAACTTACTCGATTCAACTCCATGGTTTCGAGCTGTATTTGTGTTTGCGCAATTATTAATTTTCATAATTCTAACAACTTATACCTCCTTTTTTTCTACCTTTTTCTCTCGTCAAGCATTTGTGTGGAAAGAATAAGTTTCTATATAATAGATTAGTCATGCAATCATCCTTGATCAAAAAATATTTAATGGCCCTCACGGGGACCGTTCTCGTGGGATTTGTATTTGTCCACATGGCCGGCAACTTACAAGTGTTGCTCGGGCAGGAGGCAATCAATGCCTACGCTCACACTCTGCAAACGCTACCTGCTCCCATTCTTTGGGGGTCTCGCCTTTTTCTTCTCATTTGCGTGGTTGTGCATGCTGTAACCGCTTATCAGCTTATTAAGGAAAATCGGGCTGCTCGCCCACGTGCTAATGAAGTTGAGGTAACCAAACGAGCAGGTTGGTCATCTCTTCGTATGGGGTTCACAGGTTCGCTCATGTTGGCCTTTGTTGTCTTTCACTTGCTCCATTTTACCATTCGTACGATTTTTCCTGAGTACAATGATCTCAAGACAACGGTTGGATCTCCCGATGGTGCTGAGATTCACGATGTATACTCTATGATACTTGCGGGTTTCCAGGTGGATGCAATATCTGCATTTTATGTGTTTTGCATGTTTTTACTTTGCCGGCACCTTGCCCATGGTGTTTCCAGTATGTTTCAGACGCTTGGACTCCGATCTGAAAGTTGGCGTGGGAAGCTTGACCTCGCTGCCTCTGCTTATGGCTGGCTTATTTTTGTTGGATTTTCGATCATTCCTGTTCTCGTGATCGCCCAGAAGTACGGGTTGGTCAATTGCCTCGATAGTTGTGGCTCTTCCTGCTCTGTAAACCTGTAAATTTCCCGACCCATGAACCTCGACTCCAAAATCCCTGACGGTCCTCTTTCAGATAAGTGGGAAAATCACCGTTTTTCTTCCAAGCTTGTTAATCCAGCCAATAAAAGAAAATTTAAAATTATCGTAGTTGGTTCCGGTTTAGCCGGTGGTTCTGCTGCAGCTACTCTTGGTGAGCTTGGTTACAATGTGGATTGTTTTTGTTATCAGGACACTCCCCGCCGTGCTCACTCGATAGCAGCACAGGGGGGTATCAACGGAGCTAAAAACTATCAAAATGATGGGGATAGTGTGCATCGACTCTTTTATGATACGATCAAAGGGGGAGACTTCCGTTCCCGTGAAGCCAATGTACATCGACTTGCCCAAAATAGCGTAAATATTATCGATCAATGCGTGGCTCAGGGAGTTCCCTTTGCCCGCGAATATGGAGGGTTGCTTGCAAACCGGTCCTTTGGGGGTGCTCAAGTCAGCCGAACTTTTTATGCCCGTGGACAAACTGGGCAACAATTACTTCTGGGTGCATACTCTTCCCTGAGTCGGCAAATTGCGTCGGGTCAGGTTAAAATGCATGTCAGGCAGGAAATGCTAGATCTCATCGTAGTCGACGGGCACGCCAAAGGGATCATTACCCGAAATCTTTCCACGGGTGATCTCAAGGTATGGACAGCCGATGCCGTACTTCTTTGCACGGGTGGCTATGGCAATGTTTATTATAAATCAACCAACGCAATAGGTTGTAATGTAACCGCTAATTTCCGTGCCTATCGCAGGGGTGCTGGGTTTGCGAATCCATGTTTTACCCAAATTCATCCAACCTGCATCCCAGTCTCAGGTGACCATCAGTCCAAATTAACCCTAATGTCTGAGTCCCTGCGTAACGATGGACGCGTCTGGGTCCCTAAAAATGCGGAAGACTGTGGCAAAGCACCTTCAGAAATTCCGGAGGATGCAAGGGATTACTATTTAGAGAGAAAATATCCAAGCTTTGGTAACTTAGCCCCTCGAGATATCTCCAGCCGTTCTGCCAAGGAAGCCTGCGATGAAGGCCGTGGTGTTGGGCCGGGTGGGCGTGGGGTTTACCTCGACTTTGAAGAGTCCATCAACCGTCTCGGTGAAAATGTGATTCGTGAGCGCTATGGAAATCTCTTTGAGATGTATGAGCGGATCACTGGGGAAAATGCATACCAGCGGCCCATGCGTATTTATCCTGCCATTCATTACACGATGGGGGGTCTATGGGTGGATTATAATTTGATGAGCACGATCCCTGGATGTTTTGTTTTGGGTGAAGCTAACTTTTCCGACCATGGAGCCAACCGCCTCGGGGCGAGTGCATTGATGCAAGGATTGAGCGACGGATACTTTGTAATTCCCTATACCATTGGAAATTATCTCACCACCATCAGCCCAGGCGGAATTGACCCTGAAGGCGAAGCGGCACGCGAAACGATGGAATCTGTAAAAGAACGGGTGAGCCAATTAGTTTCTGCCAAAGGCAAGCGCTCCTCTCGCTCTTACCATAAAGAACTCGGTCAGATTATGTGGGAATATGCAGGTATGGCCCGAAATGAAACTGGCTTGAACAAAGCCATTGGCCAGATTCAAGACCTGCGGGATGATTTTAACAAAAACCTTCTCGTTACTGGTACAGGAGAAGAGTACAATATGGAATTGGAAAGATCTGGCCGGGTACGCGACTTTATTGATTTTGGTGAACTTCTCTGTCGGGATGCACTTGACCGGAATGAATCATGTGGTGGTCACTTTCGAGAGGAATTCCAGACTAAGGATGGTGAAGCTACTCGCAACGATGATGATTTTGCTCATGCTGCGGTCTGGGAATACAAGGGAGAAGGCGAGACTCCTTCACGCCATGAAGAAGATTTAAAATTCGAGGAAGTTAAACTCGCGGTACGTAGTTATAAATAAGGAAAGATTCCCATGAAATTATTTCTTAAAGTTTGGAAGCAGGATGGCCCACAAGATGAGGGTCGTTTCGAATCTCATGTGCTTGATGGAGTATCTGAAGACTCGTCATTCCTTGAAATGCTTGATCAATTAAATGAGCAGTTATTAGAGGAAGGAAAAGAGCCTGTAGCTTTTGATCATGATTGCCGGGAAGGTATTTGTGGCACCTGTTCGCTCAACATTAATGGTTTTGCTCATGGTCCCGAAAATTCAACCACAACCTGCCAGTTGCACATGCGTAAGTTTGAGGACGGAGATACTCTCACTATCGAACCTTTCCGAGCCAAGGCATTTCCCGTCATTCGTGATCTTGTGGTTGACCGCTCTGCATTTGATAAAATTATTCAGGCAGGTGGTTACATTACTGTACGTACTGGGAGTGCCCCAGATGGGAATGCCCTTCCGGTACCCAAGGGTGATGCAGACTTGGCTATGGACGCAGCTCAGTGCATTGGTTGTGGTGCCTGTGTGGCTTCCTGTAAAAATGCTTCTGCAATGCTCTTCACCTCTGCTAAAGCGGGTCATTTGAATATGCTTCCCCAGGGGCAGGCAGAGAAGGATTCTCGAGTTTTAAATATGGTTGCGGCAATGGATGAGGCTGGTTTTGGAAATTGCCGAAATTACGGCGAATGTTCTGCAGCATGCCCTAAAGATATTTCCTTAGATTACATTGCTAAGCTGAATCGCGACTATGCCAAGGCAAAGGTAAAGAAAGTATTTTCTTAGTCTGTATAATTGCTCACCACCGAAAGTGAGCAATTTGAGTTGCGGGTATTTATTTCGTTTGGGATTATAAAAAGCCATGGCTGATAATAGTAAACAGGCAACTTGGGGTGGGCGCTTTAAGACCGAGCCTGACGACTTAATGCTCACTTTTGGCGAATCTGTATCTTTTGACAAGCGACTCGCAACTTATGATTTACATGGAAGCTTGGGGCATGCTTCCATGCTTTTATCAATCGGTATTCTTACTCCTGAAGAATTTACTCAAATTGAAAAGGGCTTAAAGGAATTAGCAGAAGAGATTCAAGAAGGGAAATTCGAATGGAAGGTTGAACTTGAAGATGTTCACATGAACCTCGAACAAGCACTGCGAGCCAAGACTCCTGCCGCTGATAAATTACATACCGGCAGAAGTAGGAATGATCAGGTGGCAACAGATGTAAGGTTGTTCTTCAAAGATGCTTGTGGGCAACTCCGTGAAAACATTGAGCAATGCATGTCGGCACTCCTTTTATTGGCTAAAAAGTACGCAACGACTCCAATACCCGGTTACACACATTTACAAAGAGCACAGCCAGTCACGGTGGGTCATCATTTACTGGCTTATGTAGAAATGTTTGGCCGGGATCATGAACGATTTTCAAATGTTTCCAACCATGCCAATGTCTGCCCTCTTGGATCTGGTGCCATTGCTGGATCAACCCTCCCTTTAGATCGTGCCCATGTTGCCAAAGCTCTGGGCTTTGTGGATGAGCATGGTGAGCCACGCCTTACTCCAAACGGAATGGATGCTGTGGCAGATCGCGACCTTTTTGTTGAATTTGCTTCGGCGTGTTCTCTTTGCTCCGTTCATCTCTCCCGCTTGGCTGAAGATCTAATCCTTTGGAATTCATCAGAATTTGGTTATCTCACCTTATCCGACTCGTTTACCACCGGATCATCTTTGATGCCCCAAAAGAAAAACCCTGATTGTTTTGAATTGATCAGGGGTAAAACAGGAAGGGTGATTGGAAATTTATCTAACTTACTCGTAACCCTTAAGGGATTGCCCCTTACTTATAACCGTGATTTACAGGAAGATAAACCACCGGTCTTTGACAGTTTTGATCAACTTGGAATTTGCTTGGCGGTAACAGCAGGGGCATTGAATGGTGCAAAAGTAAATGAAGAAAGATGCTTATCGGCTGCCTCAGATCCTCTATTGCTTGCTACTGACTTGGCTGATTTTCTGGTCGAACAGGGAGTGGCTTTTCGTCAGGCTCACCATATTGTTGGTTCCATGGTGGCTAGGGCAGAAGAACTTGCAGTGTCATTGCCTGAATTGAGTGATGCAGATGCTCAGTTAATTTTTCCGGAGATTAAAAATAATTGGCGTGATGTCTTTGATTTGACTCGAGCCTTTGCCAAGCGTGAAAAGCCTGGTATGCCAGGGCCACAAGAAGTTTGTGGACGCATCAAGTTTTGGGAAGAAATTCTCAAGTCTTAGAAAGGAGAGTCACTCGAATTCCGGGTGCCTGCCTGGTAGTTTTTTTCTTAACGGCTACCATTGGGTTTGCAAAGGTTTGGACAACCGTTGACGGCAGAACTTCTGAAGGCGAGTTAGTTTCGATTGAGGGAGATCAAGTCACCCTCCTTATTGGCAAAAGGGAATATACCTTTCCAATGAGTCGTTTTTCATCTTCTGATCGTGTCTATCTCCAAAATTGGAAAGCAGAACATAGATGTGGTATTTGCAGGAAAAAAGTTGGAGCCGATAAGATGCAAGCCGGAGAGAGCTTTTATCATTCTTCTTGCTTTACCTGTTTGGTTTGTGATCGGCCGTTTTTGAACCGACAGTCGATTCGAAGGGATGAATGGGGGGGGCTTGTACACACAGAGCATTTTAAAAGAGCCAGATCATGTGGATCTTGTGGCCGTTTGTTTTCAGATAAAAATGCTAAGCCGAAGCAGTTTTATTCAGATGGCAGAGTATCCTGCCTTTCCTGTTTAAGGGATGCAGTCACTGATCTTTCTACGCTGCAAGCAGTAACCAAGCGGGTGCGTAAAGGAATGAGTGAACTTGGGCTGCCTTCTCCAGAAGGCCCACTGACGATGCACCTAGTGAACCAGAATCAGTTAAACAAGGAATTACAAAAAGCACATGGTCGTGGCAGTCTTCGTGGATTAACCATGACGACCTTTCGAACGGTCAGCGGTGGGCCGAATGCAGGAACCACTTATAGCCACCAGATTTGGGTATTGGCGGGACTGCCTGTTGTCGAATGTGTTTCAGTACTAGCCCATGAATTTGGACATGTATGGATGAATGAAAATTTAATCGATGCTTCTCCTCCAGCGGTGGAAGGCTTTTGCAATCTCTTATCCATGTACTTACTTAAAAAAGAAACCAGTAAACATGCAGAGATTTTAAGAAAGAATCTGGAGATGAGCGATGACCATGTTTACGGTCGTGGGTTTCGGGAAATGAGAAAGCAGCTCTCGAAACTAGGTTGGGCTGGACTTATTCGTGATTTATCGACCCGCCGGGTTCCATTGCAAAAGAGGAGATAACCCTGCTTAACTATTCCAGTCCGCTTACTAAGAGATCATGTACTTGAGTGGCATGAATGGGGTCATTCTTTTCGATGCCATGCCCAAACAGAATCGGCCAGTCTATCGAATCTTTAGGTCGTGCCCCGTGTGTGCCTTTTACGAGTGATGGATCCAATGGAATGAGGTCCATAAAGATGCGAAAACCCATTTTCTTTGCCAATAATTTTCGAGCGGCTGTAAGCGTTGGGAAACTTATTGAGGGATCGATGAATAATTCGGTGGGGTCATAGCCATATTTTCTGTGTACATCAACGCATCGGGCAAAATCCGGAGCGAGAGAATCATCGAGCCAATGGTAGTAGGCAAACCAGGCATTTTCTTTGGCAAACAAAACAAGATCTCCTGCCCGTTCATGATTTAATCCAGCAGCCATTTTTTCGGATCCACAGAGAACCTGAGCAATACCATCGATTTTTTCTAGCTCGCTTCGAACCTTTGCAAGAAAGCTATCGTCTGAACGGTTTAGATAAACATGAGCCACTTGATGATCAGTCAGGCAAAAAGCGGGAGATCCTCCACAGTCTAAATATTCCAGGCCCAATTCATTCTTAATATTTAACCATCCTTTTTCTCGTAGAATACGATTGGGGTAGATCACCTCATCGGCAGGGGTGAGACCGTACTCAGAAAGTATGATCACCCGAACATCCTGAGATTCGTAGAAGTCGAGTAGTTCTCCGACTATATTATCTAATTCGCTGACTGCTCGAATAGCTTGCGGAGAGGATGGGCCATACCGCTGGAGGTCGTAATCGAGATGGGGTAGGTAGACCAGAGAAAGATGGGGTGCTTCGCGCTCCTCCATCCACTTTGCAGATTCTGCAATCCATCGGGTTGAGGGCAGTCCTGCTCGCGGCCCCCAAAAAGAGGAAAAAGGGAAGGGGCCAAGAGATTCTTTTACTTGGTCACGAATTTCAAGTGGCTGGGCATGAATATCAAAAGTTTTGAGTCCATCTGAGCGATATAAGGGCCGAGGAGTGATGGAGAAATCTACACTGCTGTACATATTAAACCACCAGAATAAATTGGCACATCGAAGGTTTGGATTTTGGGACCTTAGGGATTCCCAAATTTTTTCCCCCTGCACAAGCTGGTTGGATTGTTTCCAAAAATGATGTTCGTTAAGAGTTCTGTCATACCAACCATTCCCCACAATCCCATGCTCGCTTGGGTTCTTGCCAGTTAGATAAGTGGCTTGGGCAGAACAGGTGACTGCCGGAGTCACAGGATCAATAAGTTGTGCCTCCCCGCCATGTCTGTTTAGGAACTTGATTAAATTAGGAGTATTTTCACCAAGCAGGCGGGTGCACAAACCTACAAGATTTAGAACCACCAATCGGGGCCCGTCTGTTGCACCCGCAGATTTCATTCCTAACGCTATACCTTTTGGGAAGAAAGTGCCCGAGTCCGAAGAAGGTCGATGGAGTGCATCACTTCATTATCGTCCATTTTATGAACTTCAACTCCCTGTCCAATGGCCTGAATCAGAGTGATGGTGAGCTTGCCTCCGAGATGCTCCCGAAACTCCTCCAGTCCTTCAAGGATAGTAGACTTACCATCACTGTTCTTTGCATGGAGCAGGGGATGGTAGATTTCAAAACCAAGATTTTGCAATAGAGCCATGACCCGTTCCGCTGCCTCTTTCTTCAGTAAGCCGATCCGTACACAATAAAGAACATCTGCAGCAAGCCCAATGGCAACAGCATCTCCGTGCCCAATCTCAAAGTTGGACAAGGGTTCAAGTTTATGGGCAATCCAATGTCCAAAATCAAGAGGGCGGGCAGATCCCCGTTCAAAAGGATCTCCTGAGCCAGCGATATGATCAAGATGCAGGGCAGCGCTTCTACGAATCAGTTGCTCCATTGGTTGGATGGAGAAATGTGAAAGTTGCTCACCCCGCTCTTCTATCCATTCAAAAAATGCACGGTCTCGAATTAGGGCAACTTTTACAGCCTCCACATAGCCCGCCCGTTTTTGTTTATCAGGAAGAGTTCGTAAAAAAGAAAAATCATTTACCACTGCATCCGGTACCATAAAGGAACCCACCCAATTTTTCTTACCGAAAAAATTGATGCCGTTTTTAACACCAACACCTCCGTCCCCTTGGCTGAGAGTGGTGGTGGGTAGGCGGACAAGCCTGATACCTCGGTGAGCGGTGGAGGCAGCAAAGCCAACCAAATCAAGAGCCGCTCCACCTCCAACGACCAGTATGTAGGAATGACGACACATTCCATGTTCATTTAAGTCGGTCCAAATCGATTCTACAAATGACCAATTGTTCTTCGCATCTTCCCCCCCGCGGACAAAAGTGGGCGGGCAAACCAAATCAAGCTGGTTTTTATGCTTGGAAAAATAAGAATTTACTAAGTCGGGTAAGTTGGGGTTTCCATCAAGAATGCCCTCATCCAAATAAACCATTACCTTTGTCTTTTTTCCAGGGTGATCACCCTTGAGTAAGTCAGATAGGGTTGAGTTTTCAGGGATGAAGGCATCGCGGGTGAAAAAAACTTCGTGAGCAAAGTCGAGCCGAACATTTCGACGAATGGAGGAGTATGTATTGGGCATGATTTACCCTTTTAATCTAAATGAGCTCTAAGTTGCCGCAAACTTCTTTTGCGAAATATAGGCGATTGTTCCTAATAGGACACAAGGTCCTACAAGAAGAGGTAGATGGAAAGCGAGTAGAGTGGCATCCATCACACAAATTCCAGCAAGGAGAAGGGAAACACCTCTCCCGATTGCACTCTTCTCTTTTTTTCGCATCGTCAAAATAGCATAAAAAACGATCCCGCCTCCAAGTAATCCGGCCACATTTACCAGGAAGACACGGATGGGATCTAGGTTGTTCCACAAAACCAAATAAGCCAGGGCCAGAAGGGGTACCGCAAAGAGAAATAAGAGAGGTAGACGATTGACCCAGGTGTCCCCTTCCTCACTTGAGGATTTCATAAAAGATTCTGTGCGGGCAAACCAACTAATTCCGACGACATACAGACCCACAGCTATTGCCCATAGATAGAGCAGGGGTGCAGGGGACATTCCAGTTGCAGCGGTGGCAGCGGTTATCCACAGCAAGGTTCGGCATCCACCCATGAGTACTATTCCATACGCAGTCTTTTTATGTAGCCAGTCATAAGTAAGGATGCATCCCATTAATGCCATGGCCCAATACCATGCACACCCAGCTCCAGTAATGAGGATCCAGGTACCCATTCCTAATTGAATAAGGCCAAGGGTCCATGCTTGTGGCAGGTTTAGGACTCCCCTTGGAATTGGCCTTTCAGGCCTGTTTTTCGCATCGAATTGATGATCACAGGCATCATTCAAGAAACACCCGCCCGCATAAACTAGGCTAGCCCCTACAATTAAACATGCAAAAGTTGACCCATCAAAAAAGTCCACATTCGTCCATTCTGGCATCCATCGTAGTGATGGCCCAGCACCTGCGTTGATTCCCCATGCAGCCAAAACATTTGTCCAAACGGTGGGGAGATTGGATCCACGGGACATATTCATCCAATCTGAAAAACAAAACCCCTTCATCTTAGCCCCCGCTTTTCCAGTTGATCAAGAGTCCACCTATACTCGTTGGCGACCTGGTCAATTACGCTCGTGGAGCGAAGAGCTTGTGGAAGCACCTCCCATGTGTAAGTTTCCATTTCCAAATGATTACAGGTGTCAGGATTTGCCTCCAACCAGTCCAAGGTATCAAGCACATGCTTTTGAGTATCTCCAAGCCCATTTCCTGGCGAGGCGTGCAAGGGAACATGGAAATGGACCCTCCATTCGTCTGCACTTGTTTGTGTAGTACTCGACTTAGTTTGACGCAGAGCGATATCTAAATCTTTGATTCGGTCCATCACTTCGCCTTGGTTCGATGTAATGACTTGGTGCAGATAAACGGGCTCAATAAATTCTTCCAGTTTACTCAGGTTTTCCATGCTTGGAGATAGCTTTAAAGCAGAACTGAGGTGAAGCTTGCTTAGCCGGACTCCAGCATTCTTGATGGCTGTTAATCCTTGCTTTGCATCTTCTTGTTCGATCGCCAAATGACAACAGTCATAATTTACCCCGATTCTTTTTCGAGCGACTTCTGGGTCTTTTGCTTGGTCGAATAATTCCTGTAAAAAGTGGATAGTCTCGGGTGTCGTTTCAAACCACCCCAAGGGCTCAGGTTCCATTCCTAAATGCAGATCCAGATCAGTTTCTAAAGATAAACGTTCAATCTCTTCCGCACAGGTAAGTAAGTTCTGATAAGCACTTACTGGCAAATTTTCTCTTGGGTGAAACTCTTTGAAAGAAGCAGGAAGAGTGCTAACACTTCCTGCGGCACCAGCCGGTAAAAGCGATGCAAGGATTTGAAAAAGAGTGAGTGTGTAGTCAAGGCGGTCCTTGCTGCTCCAATCCGGCAAATAAACTTTCTCTTTTACTCGTTGCCCATGAAAATTGCCATAAGGAAACCCGTTTATTGTGAAAATGTAGGCGTTTTTTTTCTCTAACCATTCATGAAAACGCTTCAATTCTTCAGGTTTGACGAGTTCGTACGCTGCATCTTTGCCCAGCCTTAACCCAATAGCAAAGGGTTTTTGGGGGCAGATTTTTTGGCGTACCTGCAAGACATATTTCTCCAGCGAGTAAAAGGTCTCCTCCCAGTTGTTGCCCCGATGAACATTGGTGCAATAGGCGAGGTGATGTCCCTTGGATAATTTCATAACCGGGTAGTTTCCTGCATGGTATCTGTCATTTGATGTAACTTACAGATGCATGGAAGACAAGGAATCTTGGACTCTCTTTACAGAAACAAAAAAGCGGGCGACCCAGCCCAGATCGCCCGCTACTTTGTGTTTTACCTAGTAATCTAGGATTTTGCCCTATGCGAAAGGAGATTGCAGATGGTGTGCCAATTTTCAAATACCAGAATAAAAGATCGAAAATGATCATTCAATTGTTCGAACTCAAAGAGTTGGTTGATTTTTGATCATGACTAAACAAAATATTTAATGTTCATCGCTACTTTTACATACAACCTACTAAAATGAACACGGAACCCATCTGGAAGTCTTGGTTTGCTCGACACGGAGCGAAGCTACTTTTATTTGCCAGGCAGCAGTCTCGTCGCCCTGACGAGGCAGAAGATCTACTGCAGGAAGCCTTTGTTCGTATTTGGAGACTGTATGGTCATAGCGGCGAAGTGGCTCCAGGATTAGTGTACCGCGCAATCCGTAGGCTGGCGATAGACTGGGCACGCAGTATAGACCGTAGGCAAGTACGGGAAAATCGTGTTGCTCTCGATTCCCCACTTTCCTTTTCCTTTGATCGCACCTTAGAGCAGGATGAACGCAAACAGGCCTTGCTTCGTGCGGTCGAACGACTGCCCAAGGAACAGAAAGAAGTCCTTACTCTTAAAATATGGGGTGAATTAACCTTTGATGAGATTGCCCGTACCCTTGACCAGTCTCTTAATACTGTGGCTTCCCGTTACAGATATGCCTTACAAAAGCTCAAAGATTGGGTGCCGGAAGAATTGGAGGGTAAACCTCACGGGTCTTCACTTTCAGATTCATGAAAGAGCTAGAAAAAATCGAGGCGGAGCTCAAGGAGCTCACCCCGCTTTCTCCGAGCAAAAACTTTACCGCAAAATTGGAAGAGGCTTTGGGAGATGCAGGAAATGTGGCTATGTGCCATATGCCTCACCAAGATGGCATGGGCGAAAACAATCAAAATGACCGTAAGGTCTTGCCCAAAAATGTTCTTTCTTTCCCCCACCTTTTTAAATTAATCGGTGTAGGTGCCTTGGCTATAGCAGCTGTTTGGGTGGTAATTTTTCATATCTCCTCCGCGCTCTTATCCAATGGGTCTGCCGATCATGTAGCAGGAGAAAGAACTCAAATTACGGAATCGCCCTCCCTTGCTGTTCAATCTCTTCAGGCAGATGATCCAGACAGTCCCTTGCATGGTCTTTCTTTAGAGGATTTGCAGGATGTTTCTGTTATGCCAGTGAGTGGATGGTCCGATCCTCAGATAAATGAGCGATTTTTACGAATGGTGGATGAGGGAGTATTTGATCGCCCAGGCTATCTTCCTGCCCGCCGGGTCCGCAATTATTACATGGATGAAACTTTATGGAGTCATCCAGCATCTGATCTTCGTATATTATCCACCTCTCCTCGGGAAGAAGTCATTTTTATTGAATTGGAGACCTATTGAGTTCATGAAACGCCTGTATTGGTATTTTGCTCTATTGGCCTTCTCAAAATGTATCCTTTTTGCGGATACAGATTATGCATACCTTGGGGTCCACACTTCCCGATTGGAGCGGGGTGCCGGAGTTCAACTTGGCTTACCAATGGGTGTGCATCTACAAGTGGATCATGTGGCTAAAGAAAGCCCGGCAGCGACTGCTGGAGTTCAATTATATGATGTGTTATTGAGCTTGGATGATCAGATACTCGTTAACCCTGAGCAATTGAAAGCCCTTGTCCATTTGCGTAATCCAGGTGAACGAATCGATCTTTCGATTTTAAGAAAAGGAGAGAAAATTTCTCTTACTGTAGAGTTGACCAATGCTCCCGTTGGACATCTTGACGAGAATAGACGAAGTGATAAGGGGCATAACTTTTTTGATTTTGATTCTATCTTGGGCCCACGGGAAAGGATTCGTGATTTTTTTCGGCAGCACTCTTTTGATTTTCCTGAACCTGGTGATTTTTCCCAG
>Ga0255783_10000326_pt1 | contig 56843 bp, 70 predicted proteins | sample 011ome_22_FD_179981 | JGI IMG/M metagenome (GOLD analysis project Ga0255783, IMG submission 179981) | Coastal salt marsh microbial communities from the Groves Creek Marsh, Skidaway Island, Georgia - 011507BT metaG (version 2) | ecosystem: Environmental > Aquatic > Marine > Intertidal zone >... | reverse complement strand
CTAAAGTGTCGATGGGACCTACACAAGCGTAAAAACATTCTTATTGTAGATGACATCAACGATACAGGTGCTACGTTTAACTGGATTAAAGAAGATTGGCAGTCAAGTTGTTTACCTGGTGAAGATAATGCTTGGAATAGTGTCTGGGCAAATAATGTACGCTTTGCAGTTCTAACTGAAAACTTATCTAGCACATTTGACGGTGTGCGTTACAGTGTACACGAAGTTAACAAAGCAGAAGAAGACGTTTGGCTTGTATATCCTTGGGAGAATGTCAGTGAATATTGATACACTTGAACTTGCTCGAACAGAAGGACGAGCACCTTGGACTAATGTAATCTATGATACACGAGACTTTGTAGTCTTTGAAGATGCATATCCTGTTACTGAAGGTCACACATTAGTTGTTCCCAAATCTAACACACAAGAAGAACTGCTCAAATGTTTTAAGTTTGCTACAGCAATGGGAAATGAAAACGTACAAGCAGAAAATAATATTACAGGTTATAACATTGGCCTAAATATTGGTGCAAGTGCAGGACAAACTTGCATGTATCCTCATGTTCATCTTATCTTTAGACGAGATGGTGATACAAAAGATCCAATCGGAGGCGTTCGAAACGTTATTCCAGGAATGGGAAATTATAAAGAACAATGAAAGAATTAGTTCATACTACTAAGGACGGATTAGAAATAACAGTTATTGACGATCTGTTTGACTTTAATGTTAGAAGTATATGGATGAATGCTCTATATAATTCACATTATCATTTTAGTGTATCGTACGATAGCCAAGTCACTGATTTTAAAAGTACAAGCAATCTTGGCAGTTTATGGAATGCAAAGGATTGGGACGATTTTGGGTTAGCAAGACATCCAAATTGGAAATATGTTGAACCTTATCTCGAAAATAGAAAAATACAACGTGCATGGTTAAACTTACATACTGGTAAAGAACTTTACAGATACCATGCAGATCACAGTAATCAAACAGCAAAAAGTATTTTATTTTATCCAAATCTAAAATGGGAAAGTGAATGGGACGGTCAAACGATCTTTAAATCATTAGATTTACAAGAAGTAGAATACTGTGTCGAATATGTTCCAGGACGTATTGTGATCTTTGATAGTCGTATTCCGCACAAGGCAATACATCCTAACCACGAAGCACCAAATTTTAGAACAATAATTAATGCAGTTTTTTATTAATTACACTTGACAAAACCTAAATAATCATGTATACTAACAGTTAGTATATAAGACATCCACGTCATTAACTCGGAGAAATAAATGAGCAAAGCAGAACAAATTAAAGCCCGTTTGCAGGACGCAGACATTCGCTATTGGGCAGGCGACAACATCAGCGAAGTCCTACAAAAGGGCGATAAAGAAGAACTTATTGAAGGTGCAACACTTGCGTTTGAGCAAGTACTAGATGCACTAGTAATTGATCGTCACAATGATCCTAACTCGCACGGTACAGCGCGGCGTCTTGCTAAAATGTACTTTAATGAGATTATGGCAGGACGCTATGATCCTATGCCTAGTGCAACAGCATTTCCTAATGATAGCGATGATCGTTACGATGGTATGCTTGTAGTTCGTTCAGAACTTAAAAGTATGTGTAGTCATCATCACCAGCCAGTAAGCGGTGTAGCGTACATCGGTATTATTGCAGCAGACAAACTAATCGGACTTAGCAAATACACCCGCATTGCACAGTGGTGCGCTCGACGCGGCACACTGCAAGAAGAACTTGCAAATGATATTGCACGTGAGATTCAGAAAGCAACTGATGCAGAACACCTAGGTGTTTATATTCAAGCAACACACGGTTGCTGTGAGAATCGTGGCATTATGGCACACAGCAGTTTGACACAAACAACTGTACTAAAAGGTGCGTTTAAAACAGATGCAGGTACTAAGAAAGAGTTCTTTGACAACATTAAACTACAGCAGGAGTTTGCACCACGATGAATAATTTAGGAAACTATGTTGCAATAATTATGGCAAAGGTGTTTATACTAGCATTGTTTGCTATGGGTATGATCAGTTTAGGTATTGATCTTTATACAGGAAGGTTGCCGCTATGAAAGCTATAATTTATATTATTACACTTCTAGTTATTATCGCAGTAGGTGTAGGCGGCTGGTATCTAAAGCGTGAAATCAATGCTTGGTTGTTCTATGACGGTGCAACACAAGAAGTTGTTTGTGAAATGGTTAAACCCGAATATTTAAAAGAAGGGGCGTGTAAATGAAACTACGCTATTCAGAAGCATTTTATAGTGTACAAGGCGAAGGTGCGTATGTAGGCGTACCTAGTGTATTTCTTCGTACATACGGTTGTAACTTCCGTTGTCAGAACTTTGGTCTGCCTCGTGGACGCGAAAAAACTAGATACAATCCAGAAGTAGAAAAACTTATCAACGATAAAGTACACGAGACTACTAAAACATTTGAAGATTTGCCGCTGGTGTTTACCGGCTGCGATACTTACGCAAGCATCTATCCTGAATTTAAAGATCTTGTTATGGACAAGACTATTGACGAAGTAGTAGATCATTTGCTATCACTTACTCCAGAAGGTAAGTGGACTATGGATAATGGACAGGATGTCCATTTGATTCTCACTGGCGGAGAGCCGCTACTTGCTTGGCAGCGTTTGTATATTGAGTTGTTTGAGCATCCTAGAATGAAGGACTTACGCAATGTTACATTTGAAACAAACACTACACAATTCTTACACACAGAGTTTGCAGACTATCTCAAAAATCGTGCAAGATTTAAAACAACGTTTAGCTGTTCACCCAAACTCTCCGTATCTGGAGAATCTTGGACAGACGCTATTAAGCCTGATGTTGCTGCCAATTACCGTTCTGTACTTAACGCTGATATGTACTTTAAATTTGTTGTTGCTGACAGCATTGACGTTGAAGAAGTTGATCGCGCTGTTGAAGCATATCGGGCAAATGGTATTAACTGCCCTGTATACCTTATGCCAATGGGAGGACGTACTGAAGGTTATAACCTCACCGTACAGGAAGTTGCAAAACTTGCTATGGCAAAAGGATACAGATTCACTCCGAGACTCCACATTAGCTTATTCGGAAATGCCTGGGGTACCTGATGAGGATTTAAAGATTCTCCGAGGTATACACACAGAAGAACAGTTTGATAAAATAAGGAAACAGATATGATGGGTTGGTGGAATAAACTAGTAAGAGACAAAAAGAAGCAAGAAGAAATACAGGCGCCTGTAGAATCTACTACCGAAGAACAACGTAGAGCAATTCTTGAAAAAGAAAAACAAGAAGCTACTGCTAAAAGCGAGCCGTGGGTCGCAGTGATTGATACTGGAGTTAATCCCGATAACATTCGTAACGGATTCTTTGAACTTGATTGGAATAACGAATTTATTGAACAATTGCTCGATGCTGGATATTCAGGTGAAACAAACGAACAAATTGTAGATGCTTGGTTTAGAACTATTGTTGTTCAAATGTTAGAAGAAGAAGGCCTTGATACAGATCGTGGAGCTGGATATATTAATGTTGTACCTATTGACAAAAATAAAAGTTCTGTATCTTGATTGACATACTACAACAACTGTGCTATACTAAGTTTAATAATACAATTAAAGGCATCCTTATAAAATGAGCACATATATTTTAGTAGACACCGCGAATACTTTCTTTAGAGCTCGTCATGTAGTTCGTGGCGATATCGACACGAAAGTAGGCATGGCACTACATATTACACTTAACAGTGTTAAAAAAGCATGGCAAGACTTTAAAGGTGATCATGTTGTATTCTGTTTAGAAGGTCGTAGCTGGCGTAAAGACTTTTACGAGCCTTACAAGCGCAATCGACAAGTTGCACGTGATGCATTAAGTCCGCGTGAAGCAGAAGAAGACACAGCGTTTTGGGAAATCTTTGACGAGTTTAAAAACTTTGTTACTGAGAAGACTAACTGTACTGTTATGCGTCATCCGCAACTAGAAGCAGATGATTTAATTGCAGGTTGGGTACAAGCACATCCTAATGACACTCATGTTATTATTAGTACAGATGGCGACTTTGCACAACTTATTGCCCCTAATGTAAAGCAGTACAATGGTGTTAGTAACACTATTATTACACACGAAGGTTACTTTGATGATAAGAAGCGTGAGCCTATTATTGATAAGAAGACTGGCGAGGCAAAGCCTGCACCTAATCCTGCATTTATGCTATTTGAAAAGTGTATGCGTGGAGATACTAGCGATAATGTATTCAGTGCATATCCAGGTGTTCGTACAAAAGGTACCAAGAATAAAGTTGGTCTTACTGAAGCGTTTGAAGACAAAGGTACAAAAGGGTTTAACTGGAACAACATGATGTTACAGCGTTGGACTGATCATAATGGCGACGAACATCGTGTACTAGATGATTACAATCGCAATGTTGTATTGTGTGATTTAACTGCGCAGCCTGCAGATATTAGAGAGATAATTAATAATACTATTGCAGAAGTAGAGCCTAAAGAAATTACGCAAGTAGGCATGCGTCTTATGAAGTTCTGCGCTAAATGGGATATGCAGCGAGTAGCAGATCATGCACAAAGTTTTGCAGAACCCTTACAAGCAAAATATCCAAAAAACTAAAGGATTTTAGATAATGACTATTAAAGCAAAGCCAGTAGTGCAAAACAAATTTTGGATTGTCGAAGATAACAATACAAAGATTGGAACACTATCGTGGAATGACGATCGATACATGTTTTCAAGCGGAAGCGAAACTTGTTTCTTTGATAATGCTCGACAAATCAAGAAAAAGTTTGGAGTAGATATTGAATGGGGCAATGTTTCGGAACCCACTCATGTAGAAGTAGAACATACTGTACACGGATACCCCACAAGTGTAAAGCCATATAATACAATTTATGATGTAAAACGCAGATTGCCATTGTTTACTAAGAGTGAAAAATCTAAGAGTCTGTATTGTGCAGGTTACTATATTATTCAATTTGAAAAAGGATGGGTTAAGAGCTTTTGTCCTAAGCAGATTACTGTTGAGCGGTACGAAACTCGAGGTCCATTTAAAACAGATTTAGAAATGCGCCAGGAGTTAAGCCGTGCCAGTCGTTGAACCATTAAACACTATTCCTTTACAGCAGTTTTTAAATGCTGTAAAGGCTGCTGAAAATAGTCGTGCAAGAGAAGTTAAACTTGATATTGCTACTGCAAAGAATCTTGCTTTTACTTTAGGAGCAGTGATGAGTCGATTGCACGGCGATTTAGAACTGCTGGTTGCACAATCCAAAGGCAACACTGACGAAGTTATAGAAGTTAAATTAGACGGAGGCAGTGGCTTTTAATGCAGGGTGATTATAATGGTATAGAAGTTTACCACAGTGCATTTGATAAAGAGTATTGTGACGAAATCATTCGTCACTTTGAAATCATGAACAGCACTAATATTACTTTTCCGCAAAACAGTGTAACTAAAAATAGCGACGAAAGAGTAATATTTGATTGGGCACATACCCAATATCAATATCATTACGATTACAAACTCTGCAAATTTTTCTACACTAGACTACATGAAGTTTATGCAACTCAATATGTAGAAAAGTATGATATCTTGAAAAATAGTGAACAACATAGTCCTAAAGGAATGGGTGTGCAACGTACTAGTCCGCATCAAGGATATCATGTTTGGCATCAAGAAAGCACTGATATCGGTTCATCAGCTCGTGTAGTAAATTACATGTTGTATCTTAACGATGTGGACGAAGGTGGTGAAACAGAATTCCTATATCAGGGTGTTAAGTTAAAGCCTACAGCAGGTACACTAGTGTTCTTTCCAACAGGATTTACATACCCGCACCGCGGTAATCCAATATACAAAGGACACAAATATATCATTACAGGTTGGTATACTTACGATAAGTAAAGTGCTTATATTACTCTAAAAAGAGATAAATATATACGTAGTTAATTAAAGGACAGCGTATATGAGTAGGCCAAAACCTAATGTTATACTTGAGAATATAAACAGTAAAACATACAAATCAGAACAAGTACTAGAAGCAGAAGCTATCTGGGCAGTGTTCTATCAGGGTACTCCTTTTAATCTGAAGAGCGCAAATGCGCTCACTAATTATCCTGGACCCAAATATAAGAAAGTTAGTTTTAGCAATCCTGGACATGCCCATAACCTTGCTAAGAAACTCAACGAAATGTTTAAGTCAACTGATTTTGCAGTTTACAAGTTAACAACTGGCGAAGTTGTTATTGAAGAATGAACTGGAAAGAAACTTATACAAAACTGTTCTTAAAAGAACTTGGTATGGGCACTAATGATGCTAATGTCCAACAATACTTTCCTATCTGGTGGCAAAATACTAGAGAAAAGGCCCAAGGTGGTTTACGACTTACCGAAGCAGGATTTGATGTATTAACTACTATTGACCTAGTAACTTACGAAATTCCGTATCCAAGAGATATACCACTTAGTACACAAGTTATAATATTTTTAGATCAGTTTATTGATTGTCCATATTATCTTACTAATAGAGCAATACACGTAACAAACGAAAAGAAAGCAGTCGAACTTAGTCTTTTCAATGGCGACTTACGCAAATACGGACTTACAAAAGCAATGACTCGCCAAAAAAAAGATTAATATTCTTTAAAAAAGAGTTGACAAACCATCTAGTGGTGCTATAATAGTAGCATAAGTTAACAAAACACAAAGGGTTTTAAGATGGAAACTATCACTCGTACTGTTACGCCAAATAGTGCAAAAGCTAGCATTAAGCATGCTATCAGCAAAAAACGTCCAATCTTTCTTTGGGGTCCTCCAGGTATTGGTAAAAGTGACATTGTAAAGCAGATTGCAGATAGCATTGATGCTCATGTTGTTGATGTACGTTTGAGCCTTTGGGAACCTACAGACATTAAAGGTATTCCTTACTTTGATAGCAATTCTGGTACAATGGTATGGGGTGCGCCTAGCGAACTGCCTAATGCAGAAATGGCAGCAAAATATAAAAACATCGTATTGTTCCTAGACGAAATGAACTCGGCAGCGCCCAGCGTACAAGCGGCAGCATACCAATTGATTCTTAACCGTAAAGTTGGTACGTATGTGTTGCCAGACAATGTTATGATTGTTGCGGCAGGTAACCGCGAAGCTGACAAAGGTGTTACTTATCGTATGCCTGCTCCGTTGGCTAACCGCTTTATCCACTTGGAACTTGCCGTTAACTTTGATGACTGGTTTAGCTGGGCAGTTATTAATAAGGTGCATAAAGACGTTGTAGGTTACTTGACGTTTGCAAAGAAAGACCTGTACGACTTTGATCCTAAGAGTCCTAGTCGTTCGTTCGCAACGCCTCGTTCGTGGTCGTTTGTAAGCGAACTGATTGAAGACGGCATTGACGAAAACACTACTACTGACCTAGTTGCAGGTGCTGTAGGTGAGGGTCTTGCTGTTAAGTTTATGGCACACCGCAAAGTTGCAAGTAGCATGCCTAATCCAAGTGACATTTTGGATGGCAAAGTAAAAGAAATGAAGTCAAAAGAGATCAGTGCTATGTACTCGTTGACTGTGTCATTGTGCTACGAGCTTAAAGAAGCAAGTGACAAGAACGATAAGAAATTTGACGACAAAGTCAACAACTTCCTGCGCTTTGCAATGGATAACTTTGAAACTGAGTTAGTTGTTATGGGCATTAAACTTGCTCTTACACAATACTCGCTACCAATTGATCCAGATGAAGTAGCATGCTTTGATGAATTTCACGAGCGTTTTGGTAAGTACATTAAAGCTGCTCAAAGCGTTTAATAATAAAGTGGGCAAATTGCCCACTTTTTCTATTGACAATACGTACAGTTGTGCTATAATAAATGTAAGATTAAACAAAAGAGGTTTGCAAATGACTGCCAAAGACACTCAATCTAAACTTAAAAACTGGCAACCTGATCCTGACATTACGCCCGAAGCATTAGAAGCAATGCGTGTAGAAGTACTAGATCGTATTATCGTTGCTCGTGTAGGCTTGCTACTTCGACACCCGTTTTTTGGTAACATGGCTACTCGTTTGCGTATTTTGGCAGCCGACGATTGGTTAGGAACTGCCGCAGTAGATGGCCGAAATCTTTACTTTAATACTCAATTCTTTAATGCAATGGATAGTAAAGAAATTGAGTTTGTCGTTGCTCACGAAATTCTTCACTGCGTATTTGATCACTTAGGACGGCGTGAAGAACGTAATCCTATGCTCTATAACATTGCCGCAGACTATATTGTAAACAATTTACTTGTACGCGACCGCATCGGCAAGAAACCTAGTATTGTAGATTGCTTTCAAGACTTTAAGTACGAGGGGTGGTCTTCAGAAGATGTATATGACGATTTGTTTGACGAGGCTAAAAAGAACGGCGAAGAGTATTTAAAACAACTTGGCGAAATGCTTGACGAACACCTTGATATGGACGGCGACGAAGAAGGCGACGGTGGCAGCGACAATGATAATGAAACTGAAGACTCAAACGGTAATAATGTTAGTAAAAAGCGTCCAAAGTATTCTAAAGACGAAATGAAGAAGATCAAGGACGAAATTAAAGAAAATGTTTTGTCCGCGGCGCAGAGTGCAGGTGCAGGAAATACTCCTGCCGCAATTCAACGTATGATCAAAGAGCTTACTGAGCCTAAGATGAATTGGCGTGAAATCTTGCGTCAACAGATTCAGAGCACTATCCGTAACGATTACACGTTTAGCCGCCCTAGCCGCAAAGGACAGATGAGCGGTGCTATTTTGCCAGGCATGAACTACGACGAAACAATTGACTTGTGTATTAGCTTGGATATGAGCGGATCTATCGGAGATGCTCAGGCTAAAGATTTCTTAGGTGAGATTAAAGGCATCATGGACGAGTACAAAGATTACAATATTAAATTGTGGTGTTTTGATACTACAGTCTATAATGAGCAAGACTTTAGTGCAGACGGCGGTGATGACTTGCTAGATTACGAGATCATGGGCGGCGGCGGCACTGACTTTATGGCCAATTGGACATATATGAAAGAGAACGACATTGTTCCTAAAAAATTCATTATGTTTACTGACGGTTATGCTTGGGATAGCTGGGGCGATGCAGATTACTGCGATACAGTATTCATTATTCATAGTAATCACAATAAAAATTTAGAAGGGCCATTTGGTATCACAGCCCATTATGATAAAGTAAATGATTAAGAATAAAGATCCTAATCCATTAAATGTATTCGAACTGAGGCGAATAACTTTGCCTCCAGTTCATTTTGAATATGTTAACGTACCTATGAAGTACAACTTAGAAGATAGTCTTGCTAAATGGATTGTTTCAAATTTAAAACACCGATTTTATATTGGTAAAAATGTTAGTCTAGATGACAACAATAAACTTATACAAGTAGTTACTGTAGGCTTTGAAGAGACACGAGACATGAGTTATTTCATGCTAGCGTGTCCACATTTGAAGTATAACTAAATAAACTGCGCATATATAATACACAAGGAGATACTTTATGAGCGAAGAAAATACAGTCGAAGCAACCGAACAGCAGGCGCCAGCCGGTCCTGATCTTACAGTGCAAGACCTACAATCATTAAAAAGCATCATTGACGTTGCTAGCCAACGTGGTGCATTTAAGCCCAACGAAATGATGGCAGTTGGACAAACATACGCAAAGCTAGAAGCATTTTTAGGCGCAGTCGCTAGTCAAAATGCACAGGCGCCAAAAGGAGCATAATATGTCATTAAAACATGTAGGACGTTTAGTCTCAAATAAAAGACGAGTAGTTGTAGCATACAGAGTTGTGCCTAACGAACCGGAAAACTGTATTATTGTTACTACAGAAAGTTTAGAAGCAGCAGATCATGATTCATTGATCAAACTTGTTGAGTCTCCAGCAGGTCAAGAAGCAACTGAGCTTGCTGATGCTATGATGCGTACTCCGCTATCTGATGGAGCAAATATGCTTGCAAGATTTCATACTACTGGTAAGATGATTAAAGTTCCTACTAGTTCTGTAGAAATGGTTCCAAATAGCAATACTACTATTTTACTTAGTGACCTTAACGAAGCAATTGCTGCTCGGGCAGGTATTACAGTAGCCGACTTAGCAGTAAAAGGTAAAAATTTACCTAAGTCTGATGCTGTTGTAGAAGCAACTGCGCCGGTTTTAGAACAAGTTACAGCACCAGTTGATGGCGTACTAACTGACGAAATGATTGCTGCAAAGTATCGTAGTGATGCTGATCGACTAAGCAAAGAAGCTGCTGCATTACGTAGACAAGCAGAAGAATTAGTGCCTACAAAAAAATCATCAACTAAGAAAACTACAAGTGCCTAAAGATAATAAATTACCCGCTGATGTAATTCGTTTGTGGCCTGAAGTATTTAAAGACGTTGAAATTAAAGCTGTACCTGTAGAGTATATAGAGTCTTTGCAGATACACTTTAAGGATGGAAAAACTTGGGAAATAGACTTAGATAAAAAGAAATTAGCAGAAGAAGGCTTAACAGAATCCCTAGAAGATACATTAGATGCGTTCTTTGAAGAATATGATGATGACATCATAAATGTCGATTTTAGATTAAACACTCGAAAAGTTATTGCAGATGTTAAGGCTAGAACACGCTCTTTTATGAAAAAGCGCAAGTAACTCCTGTAGATATCTTTGATTAGGCATAAATACTTATAACAAGATATCTCAGGAGTTAAACTATGGCTTTACGTCTAAGACGCGGAACAGATGCAGAACGTCTACTTATAACGCCAGTACAAGGCGAATTAATATATACCACCGATACAAAGAAATTGTATATAGGTGACGGTGTCACAGCCGGTGGTCGACTAGTGGAAGGTGCAGGCAGTCCAGATTTAGCTGGACTTGCTGATGTAGATATTGCCGGAGCAACAGACGGACAAGTACTTACTTACAATACAGCAACGTTAAAATGGACACCAGTTACTCCTGCTGCTAGTAGTGGCACCGGAGACGGAGTTGTAGATGGTTCTAACTATCGAATTAACATTGTCGGTGATGATTCTTCTGTAATACTTAATACTACTACATACGAAGTTACTGCTAATTTGATCGGTGATTCTTATGGAACACATGTAGGCGATGTAATAGGAAGTGTATTTGGTGACGATAGTGTACCATTGATAGACGGTGTATCAAGTAAAATTGTCGGTGATATAGATAACTTTGAAACATCAAGTGTTTCTCTAATTGGAAGTAGTATTCGAGTAGGTAGTGTTTTAAATCCTAATACGATTTTAACTACTACTGATGAAGATTTAATTTTAACTACTACAAACGCAACTGGAACAGTTGTTTCTGTTAAACCTGTAAGAATCGGTGGTGTTACTGTTACTGGTGATGCATCATTAACACTGATTACAGAAGCTACTAATAGTAGTCCTGTGATAGTTTATGTTTCTGCAGATGATGCATTTAGCGGTGCATATACTATAGCTAAGTCACGTGGAACAAAAGATTCGCCGGACGCTGTACAATCTGGTGATATTTTAGGTGGATTTTTAACCACAGGACACAATAGTGTCGGGTATCGACCTGCTGGCGGCATCAGAGTACTAGCATCTGATACTCCAACTGCTAATTCTATTCCTAGTAGCGTAGAAGTATTTACATTTAATTCGTCAGGTATTCCACAAACAAAACTATCTGTTGGCAATAACGGCCGCACTACATTTACAGGAATGGCACAACTTGCAGTTTATGCCGATACTGATGCTCGTGATGTTGCAGATACTCCTGTAGCAGGAATGATATGTTTAGTTAGTGATGGCGACGGCGCTGGAAATCCAAAATTTCAAGGTTATACAGGACTAGGCTGGGTCGATTTAAATTAAGGATGCCCAAGCTATCGTATAAAGGCCGTGATATTTTCTTTATACATATTCCTAAAACAGGCGGTACATCGATATATGCTAATTTATTAGCGCAACACGGAACTATAGACCAATATGCACCACATGGTGCTACTCAGCATGGTATTACTAGACATCACTATCATTTAGAATTACTAAAGACCGATCCGTCATTTAATGTACTTGATAAATTTTGTTTTATAAGGTCGCCGTTAGAACGCACATTAAGTGCATATTTTTATAGAAATCAATCGCAAATATCGTTTGATATAGAACATTTTAATGCATGGTTATATATTACTATAAAAAAATATAATAATAATAATTCAACATACGACAATCACTTTCGTCCACAAACTGAATTTTTTGACAGCACAGTAACAGTGTTTGACTTTGCAAACAGACAACCTGCATATTGCTGGATCAAAGACAAATTAAATTTTAATTCTACATATAGATCTAAAAAACTACCTAAACACGCTTCTATTATATGTCCCACTACTATAGAAGAGTGTATTCATCCTACTAACAGAATTAATTGGTTAGAAATATATAAACATGATATTACAGCATATAACGACTTGACAACTGTATAAAAATATTGTATAATATACAAATTACAGAGTGAGATAAGTATGAAAGAATATGTACACGGCAAATTGCACAATATAAGAGTCACTGATAAATCAATAAACTATCACGGAAGCGTAACTATATGCACAGACTTACTATGTGCAAGCAGAATTGAACCTTATCAAAAAGTTGATATTGTTAATCTTAATACAGGCAGTAGGTGGACTACTTACGCAGTCCCTGGTGAAAAAGGAAGTTTTAAATTAAACGGAGGTGGCGCAAGACTAGGTGAAATCGGTGATTGCTGTGTAGTAATTACATATCAAACTAGTGAAACTTTTCAAGGCGCTGACGTTGTCTTCTGTAATGAAAACAACGAGATTGAAGAAAGAATGAAATATGAATAGATATTTCGAAATTCCCGAAATAAAAATAACAGACGATTTGAAAAATCTCCCGTATAGTAACTATAATGGATCAGATGGTAGTTACGGAAAAGGAGGACACACGTTAAAAATGTTCTCTTATAGTGCAGGTCATATTCCTGCAATTTCTAATATCTATAATAACTTTAAGAAACAGGATATATTAGGACAAGCAACTTTATTAACAGTTGATCCTGGTGCTACTGTACTTCCTCACATTGATGCGTTTCGACAAGCAGCTATTAATATACCAATTAGTAGTAATTGGAGAGAATGCTATACAGGGTTTTACAGTGCTAGAGGCTGGCGCAAGATGATTTTTCTGCCTAATATTTTACACACTGCTGGCAAAGTTACACGTAATCCAGGCGGTGCATATCCTCTTGCAAAACTAGAAGAAAAGTTAGTATACAGTAATGCAGTATGTTTAAATATACAAGAAATGCATGGAGTTGTAAATAATTCTAACGAACCTAGATACGTATTGAGTATTTCTATAAAACCGCAATATGATTTTAAATACGTACAAGATCTGTATAATGCAGGCGAATTAATATGATCTATAAAACAAAATCTGTAGTAATAACTAATGATGATTTAAGACAATGGTGTAAAATCTTTGAAAATAAAGATGTAGATATAACTGGAGCAACACTTGTGCCAGGTCTGTGTGTTTGGTCATATGCTCATCAAGACTGGGATAATTGGGTTGCTGCAAATATTAATATACGGTTTAGTAAGCCAATTTACACAGGTGAGATTATAACCATTGCCGGCGAAGTATTAAAGAACACTTCGTGTTATTGTCATCGATTACTAACTATTACAGTAGACGGTGAACTTAGACAACAAGCAGAATTAAAATGCATGCCATTAAACTAACTAACAAACATAAAGACTTATTCTATTTGTTTTTAGAATCTCAAAAAGATTATGCTATATTGCATAATCGACAATGGAATCTTCCTTTAGACACTAAATCAATAATATATAATTTAGATAATCGACAATTGTTCGGTGTATTTGATAACAACGAACTAATTGCAGCCGCCGGCTATAAAGCATATACATTTGCTCCTTATAGACTATTAGACACATTTACTATAAAATTTTCTTTATCAATATCTAATATATCTAAAATTGGAGGTATTCTTGCAAATTGTATACTCGAAGACTGCGTAAATAATAATATCTTTACAGTATATCATGTCGGAGAATTAAGGATGTGGAAAACTCTTGGATTTACCAAACGAGGATTCTTTTGGAAACATGTTCCAGATTGGCAACCAAAGACAGTTAGTATTATTCCTGCAAATCAAAAATCTAAATATAAAATGATAAATTCGTTCTTAGAAGAAAGACAATATCCAGTTGACATGTTAGTATACAAAGTTGAATATGATACAAATAAATTATCTGACGAAGAGTTGATCGAACATGGCTAATATTTTATTAAATTATCAAACTAGTAATCTTAGATATGCAGTAGAAGAACTAACTGATCATAATTTATATTCTTGGAGAGCGTTGGGTACCGATTTTGCAAAAAAAACTGTTATTCCGTTGCACGATACATTAAAAGATAATATTGACATATTCGAAAAAGAACGGGGCGACTTAGGTCGAGAAATTTTAAACTTTGTACAAGAAAAAAATATAGATTTAATTTTTCCATTATATAACGATATGATGTTTCCTTATTTGTACAAAAAATTAGGCTTTACTAAAGAACAAGCTGATGTATTATCAAATAAAGAAACATATACACAATTAGCAAAAGATTTAAATATCCTTGTTCCTAACACTTATACTGATATTAAAGAAGCAAAGTATCCTATTATTGCAAAACCTGTAAACGGTACCGGAAGCATTGGCGTTAAAGTCCTTAAAGACTATAGTGAATATTTCTTTTTTGCGTCGGGCGAAGACATACAGTACAACGATCTAGGCAAATATTATATTTTTCAAGATTTTATTGACGGAATGACTGTAAGTTGTGCGGGGCGTGTAGTTGATGGGGAGATACTATTTGATTGTTCTTACACTATAGAATCAAGTGAATTACCATATAGATCTGAAACAGGGTTTCTTCTGGTGCCAGGCCTAGATACAGACGATGTGCTTAAATTAGATATGGCAAAGTTAATACGAGCATTAGGTATCGATAATTGTGCGTGGATGGCTGATTACATATTCAGTAACGGAAAATTTTATCTAGTTGACTTTAGTCCTAGACTAAGTGTTAGTGCGCAGGTTCTAATCAAATATGGCGCAGGTATTGATTATAATAAACTTATTGTAGATAGTTTACTATACAAAGATAAAACAAAGGTACAATTAGATAAGTGCGTAGTTTATAGGTATTTTGATATAGCAAAGGGCAAACATAAAGTAGAGTTTAGAGGCAATGCTACATTGGCCGACGAACTTGTGCTGCCTGCAGATCAATCTTATTTAACACGCATAGATATGTTAATGGGATCTAAAGGATTCTGTATTACCTCAGGTGACACACTAGCCGAAGCTGAAAACAAATGGCAAGAAATAGCAAGCAATATAATAATAACTAGACTAGACTAAAGTCTCTACTAACAATATGTGATGGTCGTGTAGTTGTTGTAATTTTGTTGTTAATGTCATTATAACAAACAAAAAATATGTTTCTATCATATTTGCTTGTATTGGCGCTGCTAGTGTGCCATAAATTAGCATGCATTAAGAACACATCGCCTGCTTTACCTAGCACTGTATGACGCTGTAAATTAGTTAAAGACACCATATGTTCACTAATTATACCGTTAGATTCCGAAGAGTCGTGCTTAATCTGATATGAATTACTAGGTGTTTTTTCAACTATAAGATTGTGGCTCCCAGATAGTACTTCTAACGGACCGTTGTCTATTCTCATATCGTCTAATAAAAATAAACAACTAATAGCATTAAAATTTGGCATACCATCATCATAATGCCAAAATGTATAATCACTATGCCATGCATACTCTCCGCCTGTTAATGCAGATTTATAGTTGAAATGATTTTGGTGTACGTAAATATTGTTAGATATTAATTCTTTTACTTTAGGAATAATAGGATTATCTTTAATAAACTTGTTGATTTCATTATTAAATAAACTTGGGCTAAAAATACTTCTGATACTATTATCATTTTCATATATAAATGAAGTAGTGTCGGAATGAGACTTAATCGTTGTTGATATATCTTTTATAGGCGCAGGATCAAATACATTATCGAGCATCAACCAGCCATTTGTATTCCAATTTTGTGTCATGCTGTATTTAATACTATAAATAATAGAAAGGACAAGATATGAAAAAGTTAACAATAGAAATTAAAAATACAGGCTTGGTTTTAGAAAGTACAAGCGATTGGCTTATGCATTGGTTAACCTCTATTGATAGAGACGATGCAGTATTAGTTAATGCCACCATAAATACACTAATAGATCAAGGAGATATATGGTTTATTAGTGATGCTATTATTAATAGTGACACAGGTATCCGCTTAATTTTGATCTTCGATAGTAATGATGCTGTAACACGTTGGGAAACTGTTAAACACATTTTCGAAGAAATGTATACTATTGCTGGAGAAGAACCAAATATTATTGTCGAAACAATAACATTTGAAGAGTTTGCAAAATTTGCATCAACTAATCAAGAGACTAAATTTGCTGGGCTGCCTGAAGATTTTTAATTAAATCATAATATTCAATCTCGTACTGTCCATTAAAATTTATTTTTAATTTTTCAATTTCTAAAAAAACTTCATTATTCATTAATGGAGTTTTTTCTATTTCCTCCCATCCTGTATATTTAGGTCTAGGTAAAAAATCATAATTTTCACTGTAAATTTTATGTTTACTTGTGCGAGTACTTAATTTTCCAGGATGTAAATTGTTTACTAAATCTACAACTGTTTTATTTTGTAAAAAACTCAAAGTTACTTCAGGTGTATACCTTAAAAAATCAGGTGTTCCTAAAATTTTATTATTTTTATACCAGTTCATGTAGCTATTAACTCTTTCAGTTTCTTGCCACATCCATCTTCCGTTATAATTTTTTAAATAAGGTTCGCCGTTAGCCATTATTAATGTACCATCAAGTTTTAACAAACCTTCCATTATACTTGGCATTTGATAAGCACAACATTTTGCATTAGTTGCTATTTCTAAAATTCGACCAGATTTTATAAATTGATCGATGTCTATATCTACTACTATAGGAGTTATTCCTACACTACTGCAAAAGTCAAATGCATATTTTGTATCGTGTGCATTGTAATCCCCATAAGAAATAATTGCAATATTAAAAGGTATTTTTGCAGCTTGGAAAGTTCGGATCATAAACTCTCCGTCAAGACCTCCACTAAATAACAGTGTAATAGGAGATGTAGCTGTATCATACACAATTTGTGCAGCTTTAATAGATTCTAAATTAAAATTTTGTATGTTAGTTGACATGCATCTAGTAAGAGATACTGTCCAATCGTTACCATTACCAGATGTAGTAAAATAATTGTTATAGGAAAGTTCAACCATGACCGATGTTTTTAAACCTTTAGATTTTGATTTTAATCAAGAAAAAATTTATAACGACTTAATGGCTATGAATATTTTTGATAAAAGTTTCCTTGCTACAGTTATTTACGCAGATGGTCGAAGCAAGTATGACAAAGACGGTTATTTTGAAGATTATCAGGACGTCATTCACTATGACGAAAATCGGCAATTAGTTAAACAAAATTTTAACACTTTTGTTACGTATAACTTTACTCATATTCCGGGCGTTAAAGAAACAGACGCTGATAGCTTTGTTGATACACCTACTGGACGCAAACCTATATGGCAAGTATATAACACTGAATGGAAATGGAAAGATGATACGCCGCAATCCTTAAAAAATACTATAACTGCATTAGATTTAGAATGGGTTAGTTGTGTTAGACTAGTCGGGCAAACTCCTCCTAGTAAAGGCATAGTGCATGCGGATGCTAGTTACAAAGATAATTTTAAATATTTTAAAAACAACGGCGTTGCTATTACACTTAATATTTCAGACGGTGGCGGACATTTAAAATACAGAGTTGGCAACGAATTAATAGAAGTAGACGAATCAAAATATAAGTCTTGGCATTTTGATGATTCAATGCCACACTGTACTACTGAAATATCATCGCCTAGAATACAGATAAGAATATTTGGAAAAAGAAAATGACAGATTGGAAAAATTTAATATTTTCGCCGCTGGCATTGCCTGATCCACCTGAAGTAGATATGGATGAATTTGTTGCATGGCACAGTGACCAAAAAAAGTTTATGCTACAACACAATCAAAATAAAGTAAACAGTACAAACATATACGGAGGATATTGCTGGCATATTAGTTGGGCAATTTGGTGGAATACTTATGATTTAGATAATCCGTGGATATGTGATTTTGACAAAAGACTTCCTGAACTTGCAGAATATATTAAGTTATTTCCGTTTAAAAAAATAAAAAGCATTAGCTTTCTTAATCAAATAGGTGGAGCAAAAGTAGAACCGCATAGTGATCCTGATAGCATGTGGGGAATGAGATTTTACTTAAAAAATAAAACAAAAGATTCATTGTATTTTAGCAGAATGAAAGAACCTAACAATTACAGAATTGCAACAATGGAAGACGAAAACGGCAATACTGTTAAAGAGCGTAAAAATCATTTAGAATTTTGCAGAGACGAAAAGATATATGCACAGTTTCCTAAAGATAAATGTGCATGGATGCTCAACAGTCATCGAGCATGGCACGGCTTAGATGAAAATGCTTCGCCTACAGGAAGTAGGATCACTTGTGCAATTATAGGCGATTACGATGAAGAAAAATTATTTAACTTACTAGAAAATAGTACACAGCAACATAAAGAATATCAGATTTGGTTTTAACATGACAGTATTATACACTCCTTTAGATTTGCCCGCATTAGAATTTGACAGAGATGAATTTATTAAATGGCACGAAGCAAAACGATGGCGTAATAGAGATAATATTAATTACGATAAAAAAGACTTTATTGCGCCTTGGTTAGTGAGTTTTGCATATCACGTTGACTACGGCTGGTGTAATAGATTCTTAAAGGTAATTCCTAATTTTCAAGATATATTATATAACCATTTGCCATATACTGATATAACATATGTAAATTTTTTAGAACAAAAAATTCCTTGTCAATTGCATCAAGATGTAGGCAGTCGTCCTAGAAGAGAAGCAGAACCAGGAGCATATAAAGCATTTATGGTGTACGATGCTCCCCTTATGTATTTTCAACAAGGCGAAACAAAAGATAATATACGTGAAGAAAAATTATATATCGATCACCCTAATGAGCTTACTAAATGGTTTGCTATAAACAATTACGATGCATTCCATGCAGCCGACTTACCAGCACAGGGACAACGTAAAATTATTATGACAATATTAGGAAAGCTAGACGAAAACAAACATAAAGAAATATTAAGTCGCAGTCTTGAAAAATATAAAGACTATTTGATTACAGTTTGAATATAATTGTCAACGATTAGTTTTTTGTTTTCTCTTAGCATTGCAACAGGTAGTTTATTTCTTAATCCTTGATGTTTAGAATAATGTTCATCTAAATCCAATCCTAAACTAGTTAAGCCGCCGCAAGACCAGCCCGCTACTTTTTGATAATCATCGTCCATATTTCGCAAGTCTTCGGCAATTTTGCCTGCTTTGATAGCATTCATATGTTCATTCTTCCATACAGTCATCCATGCATTAGTTTTGCCAGCTAATGTAGTTTTAAGCAATCGCTGCTGATGATGAACTTTATATCCAAATTTTTCTGGATCTCTGTCAATAGGTGAATGATATTCGTGATGTTCTTTTGAATGTATTAGCAAAGGATACCAATACCACAAATCAATATTAGGATTAGTTATTACCCGTTCTCTACTAGCTCTAATATTTTCTTCACTTTGATGAGGAAGCCCTACAATAAGATTAATTTGTACCTTGACTTGATCTTGACTTTTTTGTTTTATGCTTTCAATTGCATCTAAAACTTTTTCAATATCTGCACCTTTTTGTATAGCTTGTCGAGTTTCTTTATTATAACTTTCTACACCAAAACTTGCGCCTCGAAGGCCACTTTCAATAAGTAAATCTATTTGATCAGGCCAGCGTACTAATAATTCTGGTTTAATATACGTATCAAACTTTATTTTAAATGGTAAACTTGTAATTACTTCGTGCATTAATTCTAGCTTAACCATACTATCATTGTATGTGTCGTCCATGAACCAATAATTAGTTGTACCAAACTGTTCATAGTTACGCATAAATTCTGCGTACATGTCATCCTTGACACGAATATAATCAAACTTACTTTTATTGTTTAATGGAAAATTACAAAATGCACAATTAAATATACAACCTCTAGCAATTTCCATAGGAAGACTTTGTTGTGCAGTAATACCGTCTTCGGGCTTCCATATCACTGGAATGTTTGCTAGATCTTTTCTATCATACGAATGATTACTATCTACAATTTTTTTACCTTTGTAGTCTTTGAATATTAAGTTAGTATCTTTGCCTGCAAGGTAATGTGTAATTGCAACAGCAGCATCGTCAGCATACCCCGTGACAAATATATCACCAAAGTCTAAGAACTCTACCATTGCTTTTGCGCCGCCGATTACAAACGGCACATTAAATCTCTTTCGCATATTAATAAAAAACTCAGTTCTATCTTGCAAAAGTTCACTAGTATTAAAAAATGTTGTACTAAATCCAACCCATAACGTTTCTTTACTAACATATTTTTCTAGTGCAAGTTCTATATGTTCGTCTGTAAGATTATGAAAGTAATCAACAACTTTTACATTGTATCCCTGGGCTTCTAATTCTGTGCGGATACGATATGCGCCAAGAGCTCTAAAATAGCTAGTGGTTCCCATGTCAATTCCTGTAAAAATTACTGCATGATACATTTGAAATTCTCTGTTATACCTGTTGTATCAATTACATCCATTACGATATGATACCTATTTTGGTTTGATTCATTTATATATTGATGTTTTAAATTAGCCCAAAACATATAAACACTGCCGTCTGCTTTCATACTAATTCTAGATTTTTCGACATTGCTGTTATTATATAGTATATGACAACATTGCTCATTTGTCAAGAGAGGAATATGTAATCTAGCTTTAAAATCATTAGCAGGATAATCTCTGTGTATGCTGCTTTTACTATGCGGTGGTAAATTGTTTATTCTTACTTTAAATGGAGTTAAACCTTTACCAACTAGATCATCTAACACCTCTTTCATGTACCCTATACATAATTGTGTAGGCTTATTGTATTCACAAGGCGGATATACTGTCTCATTTTCTTTTCGCCAGCCGTCTTGCCAAGTGCCGTCTTGGCTGGTAATGCTCCAACCTCCAAACCCAGGTTCTATTGGACAGATAGGATCTCCTATTGACATCACTGTGTCCGTTAAAAAACCTTGTAATTTTTGAATATTATATGTAAATGGCAGTCTTTCAAAGACCATCTGACTAGGCCTTTACTAGCTTTATTACCCATGCACTAGGGTCTAGTTCCCACCAACGATGTGAAAAGTTCCATCGTCCAGGTTTTGCATGATGATTGTTATGCCAACCTTCGCCCCATGTAATTACTGCTAGCCACCAGGTATTACGGCTATCTTCTTTAGTTTCGTAATTGCGGTATCCCCACATATGGTTTCCATAGTTACTTAATACACTTGCCCATATTTGTATACCCATAGGAATGATACCTACAAATATTAATACGTTTATTCCACCTAGTACAAACAATAATGCAAGCCATACTAACAATATTAAGTAATAGTAGTTGTGTAAAATTAAATGAAACTTGTCAGTAATTAATCTACGCACTGCCCATTTGTTCATTTCAAAATCGTATTTTGGAATTAAAACATTCCACAATCCTAAATGCGGACTGTGCGGATCACCATCTTTATCGCTGTGTTTGTGATGCTGATTATGTACTGCTACCCATCCAATGGAACTGCCAGTGCCGCCTACTGCTCCAAAGAATGTAAAAAGATATTCCATCCATTTGTATCGAAACTTAAAGCTGCCGTGAGTAAGTTGTCTATGGAAGGTAATAGTGATACCCAAGCAGCCTGTTAAAAAATACATGCCAAAAGAAAGCAACCACCAATTTACAGATGGTGCAAAAAATGCCATATAAACAATCATTAATGTTGCTATTGCTTGAATATACGGAAAATATGATGTATTTGCTCTAAAGTAACCCTTCATGTATATATTTATCGCCCTAATAATTGTTTTTTATAATTTGTGATAAACTGCTGTTTAGCAAGTTTTAACTTATTATAAGGTAACTTGTGTAAATATCCGCTATGTTCTTTGTTGTGTTTATCTACATCAAAGCCTAAATTTAATAAACTTTCTCTATACCATACAGGAATTTTAAATCGTTCTGCGCATCGATCATTTAATTCAGTTGCAATCTGACTAGCACGAGATTCGTTCATATATTCATTGTACCATGTCATTGGTGCGCCGTTGGTTCTTCCAGCACTAGTTGTTTTTACTACATCTCTTGGTTTTACAAAATATCCAAAGCCTGTAGGATTTTTATCAATAGGACTTGTGTAAGCATAATTATTTGGATTGTGTATAGTTAATGAATAATAACTAAAATGATCTATGTAATCTGCATTGTATAATACATCAAATGAATTATATATACTTTCAATTGATTCGTGCGGTAATCCTACTATCATAGTGCATTGATTACTGATATTGTTTTTATGCATAACTTGCAATGCTTCTAATATTCTACTAGGATCTTTCATTTTAAATATTGCTTGTCTGGTATCAGGATTTAAACTTTCAAGACCGTACGCTGCATACTTTAATCCTGTTTCGATCAATAACGGTATTTGATCCGGCTGTGCAACTAGTAACTCAGGCTTTATATACGTACTATAGCTTATTTTAAAATCTAATTTAGATATTGCAGTGTGCAGCATTTCTAATTTTTGTATACTATCATTAAATGTATCATCCATAAATGAATAATCAGTTACACCATATCGTTCGTAATTTTCTTTAAGTTCATCTGCAATATTGTCAACATTCCTAAAATAGTCAAATTTCTTTTTGTTATTCATTGGAAAATTACAGAACGCACAATTAAATATACAACCTCTTGCAATTTCCATTGGCAAACTACTACCCGGAAGGATCATATCAGTGTCTTTCCATTTAATAGATATATTTGATAGGTCTTTTTTGTTGTAATCTTGGTTACTATTAATAATTTTTTTATCAAATGTATCGATAGCTTTAGTAAATTTTACTATTGCATCGTCTGCATACCCTGTAACATAATAATCAATAAATTCAGTTTCCTGTACCAGTGCTTTGCTGCCGCCGAAGATTAATTTAACGTGAGGATACGTTTTCTTAATTGTTTTCCAAAACGTATCATTTTCACTTATTTCAGTTGTAGTATTAAAAAATGTTGTGCTAAATCCTATCCACACCGTTTCAGCTGTAACATATGTTTCTAATAATTTAAAAATGTCGCTATTAGAAAAATGTTGAAAGAAATCTACAACAAGGCAAGAAATACCTGCATCTTCTAGTGCAGTTCTTATACGATATGCGCCAGCGCCTCTATACAAAGAATGCGGCGATATTTCTAGTCCAGTAAAAATTATAGTCTGCATTAATATATTTATATGCGTAGTTAACTATGGTAAATAATATTATGTTAGACATCTTACAAAAAATTCCACATTTAGATCTAGGGTTTAAATATAACCCTAAACAAATGCTGGATGAAATTAAGCATTTTGATTATGCAAATTATCAAACATCGTATGCTAATACAAAAGAATTATATGAAAAAAATTGGAGTGGTGCTAGTTTAGTTAGTATCGATGGAAGTATTTTTGGAGACATGAGTGAACTTAAAGTATATCCAGAAGTTAATCCTAAAGAAACAGAGTTAGCAAAAAAATGTCCTTATCTAATGCAAATTTTACATGATATAGGCAGTAACAATGAGCGCAGTCGAATCATGCGCATTGCTCCAAAGGGCAGTTTAGACTGGCATAGTCATGTACTACATCATAAACAAAATCCAAAAAGATTAGTGGTTCAGATACCTATTGTTGTTCCTAAAGGATTTACATATAGTGTTATGCATGCCAAAGACTTGTCAGCATTTAAAAAGGGCCAAAGCATTCATACATATGATAAAGAATATGAAGAAGGAAAAGTGTATGTGTTTAATAGTTTTCATCCTCATAATGTCTTTAATCCAAGTGACGATTATCGAATTACACTAATGACATATATGAATATTGATAATTTAAAAAGCAAACAAATTGTAGAGAAAGCTGTTAACAATTATGTCGGGCCATTACTTTAAAGTATATAAACAATTTGAAGAATTTTCTAAATTAATTTCAAATATTGATTTAGAAGATGATAGCGATTATTTAGATAATCATCGCAACGATATATACGATCGGCTGCGTTTGCCGATGCGAATGTTTAAAGGCGATAAAAGAAAATATGTAGACAAACTAATAAAAGATTATTTTGGGTTAGAAGATTTTGTTTTTAGTGTTATATCTAGCGAAGGCGCAAGTCGTATCCACACAGACACATATTACAAAAAAGAATCACACTTACAACGGTATTGTAATTTTGCATTTCCTATAAGCGGCGATTTTAATTCAAGACTTACATACTGGCCTAATTTAAATAAAATTGATGCTAAGGATGTCTTTATTAATGCTTTTCTTAAAGATGAAAATTTATACAAATATAGTACTGCCAATACTTGGCATGATTCAATTTTACACAAACAGTATCAACCAGTTTTGTTAAACACTAGTATTCCGCATGCTGTACTCGGAAACGGCAAATCACTATTTGCATATATTACTATTATAGGAAAAACCTATGATGACTGTGCAGCTTTATACGACAATATATCTAATTCGGCAATTATCTGATTAGTATACTGTACTTCTTTAAGCTCGTCGTACCATTTTAAATTTTGGTATATTTCTCTAGGGCCGCCGAATGTGCTTGCTTTACCTTCACTCATACGTTTTAAAAAATTTACAAGTTTATGATTATATTCGTTAAACGTTAACCAAACACGACTGTATCCTAGTGATTCTGCCCACTTAATTTGTTGCGGAAATATATGTCGAGCTTGGCACCAGTGCCCGCCACCGCGGTAGTCAGGGTGTGTAAATGCTCTTACACCGATAATAGGAACGTCATTGTAGATATATGCACCACTCATAGCAATAGGTTTATCATCGTTTGAAACAATATTAAATACTCCAAATCTTTGTTTATGATAAAGCAAATTTAATAAAGTGTGCGGCTTATTTTGCCAATCACTTACATCGTAATTAGCGTATGCAGGTTCTTTTAAATAATATGCATCTTCGCACAATGTTATTAATCTATTGTGTTGTTCGTCTGTTACTGTGTCAGGTGTAAAAGTTTCAATTTTCATATTCTATAAACTCGTCTATATCTGATGGTTGCCAATCCATAGGCATACGTAACATATAAGTGTATCTTTCGTGTTCATTGTGTATACTATGCGGAACTCTAGTATCCATAACAAAAATTTTCGTAGTGGCATATCTAGACAACAGTTTAGCTTGTCTTAATTCCCAAACCCATAAGTTGTTTGGTTTATTAGGTTTTCCCTTGGTTTTCCAAAAATGTGTATAACTTTTTTCATATCCAATAACTGGAATATTAACGCTCCAAATATAATTTATGCCTGCATATAAATCTCTATGACAATGTGTCTGTTTAGTTGCAGGGTGCCGTAATGTTTCACAAAGAACTGGAGTTTTTCCTAAAAAGTCAATAAATTCTCGAACTTCGTCTGTATATGGACCGTTGTACGCATGTACATTAATTTTTGCGTTTAACACTATAGGTATTAAACTTTGTTGCAACTCTAAAAATTTTGGGTAATCTATCGTGTAATACATTTTATTTTATATGCCCAAAAAACATTATCTTCGGTCCCAGGAATCCATTTATGTAAAATATTAGTTTGCACTAATGTAGGTTTGTTAATATTTATAATAGCATCTTTATACTCTATTATTGTATGTCCTTTAATAGGTACTATAACAAGTCCCCATATTCCAGGTGCTTGATGCCAGTCTACTGTTCTTGTAAGTTGACTTACGTACTCAGAATGATGCAAATGCAGCCAGGCCCTATCATTAATTAAACTATTATTGTGTTTTTGTTTTAACCATTCCTGCCATAACAATTTAGTATCTGGCCATTGCCAAGTTTGTTCTAATTCTATCTGTATAAATTGTCTAGGATTTGGCGTACAAACCCTGTGCTCTTCAGATACATTTATACACCAAGATTGATTTTTTTCTGATGTAAAGTTTCCTGTCCTAAATTCAGTTTTTCCGTTTCCTGGCTCTATATATACATTAATTACCCATTCTCCCCTAGTATCTCTATGCCAAATTGATTCTACAGGTTTTGGTATGTCAACAAATGACAATCTAGTATTACTAGGAAGATTTAAACGCTTTTGTAGAATATTAGGAATAGCATAATAATAAAGTTCATTTTTACCAGAATGCTGCAAGTCACTACATAAAGATTGATACTCTTCTTTCCAGCCGATGTCTGTGTATGCAGAAAAAAATGGTGCGGCTGGGGGATTCGAACCACCGTAGGTGCTATTGCTACCATCTGATTTACAGTCAGACACGTTTGACCACTCCGTCACGAGCCGCAATAGTATTTAACAAGTGCGTTGCAATTAATGCGTTGCCTTTGGCTGTAATGCCGTTTGGTCCTTGAGAAAAATCACATCTATTAGATTTTGCTATTGTCATGCATTTAATATCTTCATTAGATAATTTAATCCAATTAGGAAATGGGTGCGCAGTATCAACACAATTAATTACAAACGTATTTGTATCATTACAATACTGTTCTATTTGCATTGCAGCACCATATAGCCTTGCACGTTCTAATTCTTTATCTCTAAAATAAGTGTTATAGGTTTCGAGCATTTCAATTTCATCTGGGAGAAGTCCGTAATCACTGCTTGCATCAAAATCGTAATCTCTATTTGGTGAATAAATTAATCTGCTTTGACTATGAAACACAACTGCAATATCAGGTTTAGTTTTTTTTAAGTCTAATAAAGAGCGTTCCTCTGAGCCCATGCGGACACCCACATTAACTATGTCAGCACCTAACGTTGTTCCAATTAAATCTATAAATGATTCGCTGCTACGATATGCACAAGTAGAATGGCCATAAAATCCTATTTTCATTATATTGCCTTAGTTACTATTAGTCGTTCAAAGGTAAAAGGATATTTTACCTGTAATATAAGTGCTACCCTATAATCATCTGTTCGATTTTCATAACTGTGAGGTAAGTCACATCTAAATGCAATAGGGCCTGTAATATCAAATACATGCTCGCCATTATTGTGTATTGTTAAAGGACTATTGTAATTTTTAAGAGGAAATAAAAAATTAACTGTACGCTGTATACTATCTAACCCAGAACTATCAGTATGCGGATCTATAACAGTATTAGGAGTAGTTCTAATAAAACTGCTGTTGTAAAACCGCACTTTAGGTAGTTGTTGGATTATACTTTTTATCAACGGATGATCTAATCCAAAAGCAGGTACGATTTCTTGAGGTATTTGCCTACCTAATTCTTTAGATGCACGATTATATTCCAAAGAATTTGCTAAACTTAAAAGTTCTTCTTTGTTATATTCTACATCTAACTTTTTAAACATTACGATTCGCCAGCATCTAATATATTTAATACACGCAACACATTATCATACGTTTTTGGTATATTCATAACTAAATGTATGCTGTCATGAACATAACTGTGCGTCCTATGTGTTTTTCTAGTATCTATATAGTATGCACGACCTTCTTCAATTTGTCTAACTCTGTGATCATGTTCCCATTCATAATGTGCATGTCCGGTATTAGTAAGAAATAATACAATTCTAAATGTTTGACGTTGTAATAAAATACCATCTCTATGTTTAGGAAACCAGCCGCCGGTGTTAACCTTTACTAAACTACAACGACCTAATTTAGGAAAAACATTTAACAACGGGTGTATACTCTGTAGGTCATAATATAATTCAGTAGGAGTGTCAAAATCTAATTCAGACAATTTGCGACCTGTGCGGCGTTGGGCTTCTGGCATAGATAAACTATCAGTCGGAGTATCGCCAGGCAATCCTATTAAATTTAGCCCTTGTCGATCATTAAGTACACCTTCTCGATGCAAATAAGGAACCCATGATGATTCATATTTTTTAATTTCTTGCTGAAATTGAAATAAATCTACTTTAAAGTTTAGTGGAACAAAATCTCCAATTGCGTCTAATTGCATTTCACAAGCAATATCCATTATTTTAGGATTAGTGATTATCCCTTCCTCATACGCTTCAAGATAATTAACTTTAAGTTTCTTTTTTTCTTCAGTTGTAATGATATGATTCTTCATTTAAATCTCCGTAAAGATACTTAGTCCAATTTTTCGATTGATACCTACTTTTTTGAAGTTACTAGAGCAATGTATCTTTAAACTATCAAATGCTATTATCGATCCTATTGTCCATGGATAATATGTTTGCACACTAAGACCTTCTAACCATTCTTCCTTTAAATGACTGAGTAATTGTAATTTTATTGGTTTAAGTATACTAGTGTTTGATAAATTTTCAATATCAGTATAATCGTATAGATGCTTGTTATAAAAGATAACTTCTTTTTCAAACACTTCACCTTTGAAAAACTTTACTGGGCCGCCATAATAATATTGATCAAACATGACCAATTTAATTTTATTACAATCACCTGATTCTACCCATAACGGTATAGTAAATGCTTTGTAACTATTTGGATAATCATAACTATCGTCTATATGCAATACGTGAGGATTATCAACATCAAAGAAGTGGCAAGCACGAACTTTAAAATTGCCAAACTGTTTGCGCAACAGTATAAGCATATCGTCAATTATGCCTGTTCCTTCTTTTACATAAACTACTTTTGGACCTGTATTTTTTTCTATTTTGTCTTGACTATGATAGTAGTCTAATAGAAATTTAATCTTAGTTTCGTCCAATGCATTAAATATTTGCACAGGATCAGAATGTGTTTTTTTAATTTTTTCTATTTGTGTACTACTGCGCATGTTTTCTCTTAGGTATCTTACTATCAGCACTTGATACACAACTCTTAGTAATACATGTTTTAGGTGTCTTAAACAGTGTAAAACCTGTTTCGATGTTACCAAGAGGTGCATCGTGACAACTATAGCTTCTTTTTACCGAACCGTCTGGCTCGCGTATTATAATGCCACTGTAACCGGCATTGCAAGCCCATCCTTCAAAATTGTTGAAATTAAAGGCGTTAAATCGTTCTGCTTGGTCCATGTACCATTTTTCGCCTTTAGAGTCTTTTAACTCAACTTGCATATGCCAAGGAACACTTGCATCATTTTTTCCCATAATATCTCTAGGAACTTGGAATGTTGCTTTAGGTCTACCTTCCCATTTACGCTTGCTCTCTGTGTACGCACGTTGCGGCATGCCGTTGTGTAGTCGCTTTAGGTTCTCTGCTGTATACCCATCAACTACTCGGCTAGCTGTAGGGTCGCTTTGAGGCTTTAGCGTGACGTTTATGCCTTGCTCGTGAAAGAACAATGCGTTTTCCCAATCACGCTCAAACCAGTCCGGAACCATAACCATATTAATCGTAACTTGTACATCGTGCTCTTGACAGAAGATTAGCTTGTCTGCAAAGTCCTGCATCTTCTCTTTAGTGTTTAAATGTTCTGTATGCAGGCTTGCTGTAATACTTGCACGATGGAATGGCTTTACTGCCTCCACATACTGCTCAAACCAAGCCATATTGCGTGAGCAGTTTGATGTCATGTGAACACTAGTATAATTAGTATTATCAACATCATCAGCAAGATGTTTGAGAATATCCAAGTAGCCAGGGTGAAAAGTAGGCTCACCGCCAGATAAACTAAAATGAAAACTATTAAAACCGTTATCACGAGCTTGCCTCTTTATTTCATCAATTGTATGAAGACATAGTTCTGTTGGTCTATGGTCTTTGCGATCACTTCTAGCATAGGGCCAACAGTAACTACACTTATAGTTACAGAATCTCCCAAGCAACCAACTAACAGTAAATAGATCCCTGTAGAGAAGAGTTCTTTGGCCTACACTAACAATATCCTCAAAAGGAATTTTAGTAAAATCATAATTGCTCCATTTTAAATCTTCAGTCATAAGTTTGCTTCTCTATATATCATATATGTAATCGAACTTGTTTGGAAAATCTTTTTTCATTACGTGTTTAAAAAATTCAAGTTCGCTTCTTAATTGTTTATTATTTTCTAAATTAAAGCAATGATTGTCTATTGACTGAAATACATTTAAAAAATGTTCTGCCGATGATTCATCAAGTACTGCGTTAATTTTTTCTTTTAGTCCAACAAGATATTTACTAGGTAAACTATCTAATGTCATAGAAAAAGGTGAAGTGAGAATTATAGGATTTATTTTGCATGCTTTGCCTTTCATTTTGTCATTCCACCAAATTATTAATTGATCAAGTTCTATAATACTTAACGCATGCATTACCGGCACTATTGTAATCTTAAAATTTTCTTTTATATAAGGCATTGCAAGATCAATATTTTGGTTAATAGTTTTCCAATTAGATGCATGGCGTAAATATTCTAATGTGTCTCCGTATGCATCTATACTTAAATTTAATTCAACTGACCTAAATTCTAACAATAAATCTAATTGAGCAGACGTTATTTTACTAAAGTTAGTGTTGCACCAAAAATTTATATTTTTTGCATAGCCTCTAGTTACTAATGACTCAATATATGTCCAAAGTTCTTTTATTATAAACGGTTCTCCGCCAGTAACATACAACTGTGTTAACTGACTGTCTACTTCAGAAAGTCCTTCCCAAAATTTTGGAACTTTGGCAATATTTTTAAATGGAACGCTATTTCTATTCCATCTATCAAAATTAAACTTTTCAGCAACAGCTGGATCGGTTCGATTATATATTGATTCAATTAAACTTGAATAGAATGGTTCGCACATTATGCATGCTTGGTTACAAGTTTTTGAAACTTGCAAATTATAATATATCGGCACTATGTCTTCGCTGTTAGACCAACGTTCCATATTGTTGGCTACTGCTGGATCGTCAATTGCATCTATATCAAGTTGTCGCTTGCTTTTAAGGCCCTTTGCTTCTTTATTCCAACACGATGCACACTCTCGATTTTTAATTCTTCTAAGATTATTTCTTCTAATCGTGTTGTAAGCATTACTATTAAATATTTCTTTAATTGTATAGGTTGACAAATCAAGCTCGTTGTCATTCATGTGAGCTGCTTCACAGCAAAACTTTACTAGTCCATTAGGATCTGTACTAAAATGTTGCCAAAGATGAGGACAAAACGTAGGATGACTTTTTAATGGATTAGTCATGTTGCATCCTATCTATGCTGATTTCATTAATATTAATATCGCTAGGTTGATCAATTAGCCATTTAATATATTCAGCTGCTTTACTAATGTTTAAGCATTTTCGATCAGGGTGTTTTTCCTGATTGTTTGTTAGTGTGCCAAAACTAATATAACTAACTTTAGGTGCATCACTATTCCACACTCCGCTGATTGCTAAAGTGTTTGAATAATCTCTTAACGCTTTTTTTTCAGCATTATATAACCAGGCTTTTCCATTTTTTACTCTATCAGTTGTGCTACCTACGCAAATAATTCTTGTAGGTTTTTTTACTTCAATTAGTTTTTTATAAACAGTATCTAATAACACAGTTTGATTAAATTTCCATAAGGCACTGTTAATAACTACTACGTCGTGGTGTTGAGCTAATTTTGCAAATAATTCTTGACCTGAAGTTGTAGTAAGATCAAAGCCCGATGCCCGGCTGGCAAAATTTGCGTCAATATATATTTTTTTAAGTTCTTTAGCTAACCCAAAATTAGAATTGCCACTTATTAATATTTTACAAGACATATTTTTTATCTAACCGTTTTTTAGTACCGCAGGTTTCAATACAGGCACTGCATTTTCCTAGTTGATTTTCTTGCGCTATTGCCCAGCTATCATGTATAATCGAAAAGAACTTACCTTTGATAATTTCATCCATTGTGTGATTTTTTAGATTAAATGTATCTGTGCCGCCGGCCAACTCATACCATAACTTTAATTTTTTGTCGTTATTAAACATTCTTGCGCCGAGGTGGCAACACGGATATACTGCACCTGTTGCCATAATCATAATATCGCGATTTCCAATAACTTCACAATCAATAGTTGTAGTATTTTCTGGCAATGCTTTTCGAGTAGGATCATTCCTAATCTTTTGCATTCCCATTATATCGTTCCATTTTTTAGATTTCTTTTTACTAATTTTTTCTAACATCTCAAACTGAAACTCGATAGTTTTATTACTATACATGCTATCAGTAGCTCCGTTCCTATGACTTTGTATTATAAAAAAGTTTTGAAATCCAACATCTATACTATATGATCGGGCATCTAAAACTTGATGTTCATTCCACGGAAATACAATAAATTGCCAATGGGCACATCCGCCTGCATCTATAAACGCTTTAATGTTTTGATTTAGTTTATTCCAATTTACGCCTACGCGATATTTGTGGTTAGTATCTTCTAAGCCATCAATGCCAAATACAATCCAGCGGTTGCCTTGATATAGTTCTGCTAATTTTTTCCAATCTTTTTCATTTTTTAATCCGCCGTTTGTACTACAAATAATTTTAATGTCAGGCCATTCGTCTATAAAATGCTGTGTAATTTCGTATAGTTTTGGATGAGTTAATGGATCGCCGAAACTACCACAAAATCTAACAGCGTTTAATCTTGGTAGCTGTTCTTTTGTAAATCTTTCTTTTATCAATTCTAAAGATAGCATGTCTTTATCTAAAAACGGACGACATAAACTATCAATTTCTCTTACACATTCGGGACATTTTGCATTACAAAAATTTGTAAGATCGAAATGCAATTGTTCTATGTCTTTAGATTCTAATGGCCACATTATGCTACCTCTTGTATTTTATTTTGCAAGTGCGGAAATGTATCTAGTATATTAATACCGTTTCGTGCAGCAGCTCGTTGACTAGAAAACCCACGTAAAATTTTCCACCATTTATTTTCGTTATATAATCCTAAATTATTTTTAATATTTTCTAAATGTGATATCCATTGTATGTGAACACTATTTGATATATTAGGTAATTTATTAGATTCTTCAATTGCGCTATCTATAAATGATTCGTAAGACTTATCTAACATATAAGGACTGAGATATTCAGGGCCCGTAATTGTATTTTGTCCAAAGTGCCATTTACTAATATAGTTTTCTTTTCCGAGCAACTTTGTAAAATAATTAACAAACTCTTTAAGATAAGGTAAACAGAATACATTAATACTAGGTAATATGCAAAGCATAACATTATCAAGATTGTATAGCTTTTTGATGTTTTCTTCTATGATTGAAAAGTTACTATGAAATCTTATAGCATCGTTTCTTTCGTAAATATCATCAATACTTGCAACCCATGTCCATTTAATGTCAGCACTCTCAGATATTAATTTTATAAACTTGTCTAACTGTTTAGGTTTAGTATTAAAATTACTAGTTATATCAATCCGTATTTTTGTTTTGTTTTTACAAATTTGAACAATCTTTTCAATAAGATCAAATGTTTCATTGTCGTATGTAGGCTCTCCGCCCGAAAAAGCAAATGTCATTTCTGGAATTTTAGAATAATCTTTTTGTTCTAAATACAAATAAAAATTTTCTAAAAGTTTATTTTTCCAATGCAAGTCTGCTTTGTAAATAGGAACGCCCATTTCTTTAGCCCATGTGCTACTGTTTTCAGCATTGCAATATATACAAGCTAAATCACATGCTGTACTATTAACTATTTCGATATAATTAATCCAATCAGTCTCACTGATAACTTCTTTTTCAGTGTCTGTCTTAGGTTCATCCCATCGATTCCAAAGTTTACGCATACTGTTAGGTTCTGCTTCTATACAATATTTACAAGCTGCTGGCAATTGATCATCGTATACTAATGCACGTCTGCGCTCGGCTATATCAGCTTGCATAGAAAATACATTAGGTCCATATTTTTCAATGTCTTCTAATGTAAAATTTGTTTCGAGTGTTTTGCAACAATTTTTTACACTGTGTGCAAACAGTCTTAAATTGAGGTCTGTAAATTGTTTACTACATATCATGAAAATATTTATCATTATATGCTTAGTTAATAAATAACATTGGACGGAGAGAAAATGAGAAGAAAACCTATCAGAAATCAATTTACAATATACATTGTAGATGATAAAAATGTTAAAGATCCACTATGTCGCGAAGTAAATTATAATTTACTCGAAGGATCAGTAAGGCACGACATCGAATACAAGTATTTTACAGATTATAACTCAGCGTTTGAGTGTTTAAAAACAGAATCAGTCGAGTATGCATTGTTTACTAAGCCAAGCGGAACATTTGATCCGTACTATTTAAGAGAATTAACCGGAAAAAATTTAAAAGGTTATTCACTAATAGGACATTTATTAGATAAGAATGAAGAGTATTACGAGTTGCATGAACAATGTTTTATAATACATACTGAATCTTATAGATCTATAGGATGCCCTACTTACAGCGGAGGAATGACTGCCGACTTGCAAAATATTGCTCGGAGTGTTGAGACATTTCATGACGGATATACTCCAATTTCTGTTACTAAAGGAAATGGTAAAACGGAATTTAAAAATGTTAAACCGGGTGCATTAATTATTTCTAAATTACTTGAAAATAATTTTCAAATTAGACCATGGTCTGAAGAAGAACGCAAACATAAATTTTATTTGTATAATGATCTTGCTCTTAAATACGGAAGCTATCTTCGAATAGAAACTAACATGACCGACACTGTATTTAATTGTGCAACTGAGCCATTAATTTCTGAAGAAATGCCCACCGTTCAGAAACTCGTAACACCAGCAAACGGACTACAAGCACTTGCAATTGTAGATCGCTGTCCTAATTTACATACAGTTGATTTTAAAGATATTAATTCGAAACAGTTAGAATTTACAAAAAAATTAATAAAAGAGTATGACGGAACTAACTTTGCAGAATTTTGTTACAATACTGGGTTAGCATTACACGATTCTAATAAAGATAAAATAGACAATTACGAAAAAGAGTTTTTAGAAAATTTAACCACTGATTGGAATAGTTTAAAATTAAGATTGCAAAAATTGAATATATTTTATAATAGAGAGAGCTTTTTTGAAATAGAACAATTAAGCAATCAAATACAAGAGTACTGTGTAACATTATACAACTTTAGCAATATACTTTCTTATAGAAAAACATACTATTTGTTTAGTCAAATACATTTTAATCTAATGATCAAGATTCTTGCACATAATGAGAGATTAAAAAATAACAATAGCTTTATTCGGGGTATTTTGCCTAGTAGTGAAGCAAAGACAGGCTTTGGTACTGAGAGCGTAAATACGTTTACATTAGATCCTGATGAAATCGTAAATTACGAATGGAGGAAAGATTTATATGAGTACTATACAGACTATCTCAAAGTTCTTCGAAAAGAGGAAATTAGAAAATCATTATTTAAATCTACCAAAAATTCCGAGTGATTTAAACAAAGACGAAGCACTTAAATGGATTATCGAAGAAAGTCCTATTAAATCGTTGCGGCTTGATTTAAGTATGCCGTATGAAGAAATGTATAACGAGGCATACAATCTTATAGACGATTTCTATGAACATAGATCCGACGGCGAAAGTCATTGGGGATGGAAAAGTTTAGTATTGCACGGACGTGGTAAACATATTACTCAAGGCGATGACCAATACGATATTTCGTCTATGCCGGAAATGCACTGGACTGAAATTGCAGATGCGTGTCCAAAAACAATATATTTTTTAAAAAATATAATGCCGTTAGATCAATTTTTAAGAGTCCGATTTATGCTATTAGAACCAGGCGGATATATAATGCCTCACAGAGATAATGACAAAAATAAATTACAGGCATTTAATTTGGCATTGAATAATCCACATGACTGTATGTTCGGCATGGAAAATTACGGAATCATACCATGGAAGTCAGGAGACATAAGAATGTTAAATATTAGTACAAATCATGCTGTGTGGAATAACAGTGATGAACCTCGAATACACATAATTGTACACGGCTGGGCTAGTAAAAAATATCAGCAATTTAGATCTTGTATGATAAACGGATACAACAAAATATGAAAAAAATATTACACTTAGGTTGCAGTTGGAGTGAAATAAGTCCATTTAGAGATAACCAAAGTTCTCCTATTACATTATTAAACTCGTTATTAAAAGAAAAAGATAAAGATTTCAAAATATACAGTACTGCTAGCGGCGGTAGTAGTATAGGTATGCAGATAGATTTATTATTACAAATATTAGATACTGATTTAAAGTTTGATGCAATAATTTTTCAATCTACTACGTTAGGCAGAGGATACAGTAGGAATTTATTAGATTTTACTCCAGTAAGTGAAAAAGACTTTATTGAGTTTACACCTAAATACCCTTCTTCAACTGTTTATACTCTACGCGATTATGAATATAAAAACTATCACTGGTATAGTACTCAGAGTATAGTACCAAAAAGGCATTCAATTACTGGTAAAAATTTAAATACTTTTTTTGTCTTTAAGAACCGTATACAGTATGACGAGAATTCAGAGTTTTTTGGGCAAGTATTGCTAGCAAAAAAGATATTAGAAAACTCAAAGATTCCGTTTATAATGTATGGTCATCAGATTATAGACGCTCAACGGTCGGGATTTCCCTTACGGTGTTATGATGATATTAGAAAAGAATTTGATTTTGTTTCTGCTGAAGAATTTGATATAAATCCGTATTGCATAGATGACGGACATCATTTAAGTTTACAAGGTAATCTAAAGGTAGCAGAAATATTACTACCTTTAGCGTTAGATCGATTTACATCTTAGCTTGTTCAGCTCTCCAATCGAGCAATAAGTCGTCATCTAGTTCAATTAGATATGTAAGAAGTAATCCCATTTTGCTATTCCACATCTTTTTGCCAGCTGCTTTTGTGCCTTCATTACTTGCATGTAACTGAGTTGCATCAAAACTCATCCCAATAGTAGGTTCCCATGGAATAATCTTCTCAAGACTTAAACCTTGTAGACGCTCGTATGGAGTATTCATCCATAGTTTATGCATAGTTTTGTCAAATGGTGTTGCATTATTTTCTTTAGGTATTGCATTTCCGTCACCATCATGAAATTGAATTTCAGTATAATCTGTTGTAATTTTGTAAACACTAGCAATGTTTGGTGTTTTGTTTCCGCCATTATATACATGTGCCCAATCAATATGACGTTGATTAAAAAATACAATTTGGCCGCCATCTACTTCGTCGTGATGTGTTCCTATCCATAATGGAATTAAAAAGTTTTTCCAACATGTATATTTTCTACGTTCGTGATTTAGCGGCGTATGCTTATAAGTGTTTTCAAAGTCTTCTGGCCTGATACTGTCATTGTGCAATCCATATTGTTGAGGCGTAATAAAGTAGTTGCCTCCAATGCTAGGCGATAATGCAGCAGCAGGTCCCATAAAGTTATCAATACGTTCTTTAAACTCTAAGTAAATTTCTTCTAACCCGCCTGCAATAAGAACAGTACCGTTTCGATTGAGTCTAGGTTGACGATCATTTTTAAATGCTTGTTTCCATATGTTGTCTAACTCAGCTGCACTAAACATGTTTTCTAACACTTCAGCTTTAGAACTATGTCTGCGCATGTTTTCTATTGCTATTGGATGATCCATAGGCAACATATAGTGCTCTCTTAGGTAATCATTTACTGCCATTTTCTAATCCTTTAAATATATCTTTCATTTCTGGAAATGTTTCTTCAAACTTAACACCACGTTGTTTATCGCATAAATCTAAAAATTCTTTTGTTTCAGGCAATCGCACAGTCCAGTCTTCGCTTTCCATAAATTTTAGCATGCCTTCAAGACGTTTAATACCATAACTTGCATTGCGCCAAGTATCGTAGTCTACTTTGCCTTTATGCCAGCTTGGTATACTTTTCTCCCAATTAGCTTCCCACCATGGATAAAATTCTTCATACTTTTTGCGACACGCTGCTTTGAATTCATTAGGCAGGACCTTAACATTAAGATGCGGCGGATGATAAACAAAGTGATAATTTACCCCGCCGGCGCCAAATGGCCACATGTTAATCTTTTTAAACCCTTGTTCAAGTTTCCATTTAATAAGATCAGGGATATAATATATATTCAGTGCTTGAACTGCACATGCTACAGTAACTTCTACGTTATTGCTTGTTTTTTTGTCTAATATATGAAATACTTCTGCTTGGCGTGTCCACTTACTAGGATAACGAATATAATCATTCATTTGTTCAATGCTGTCTATACTGTAATGGAAGCGTACTAGCTTAAACTCTTTCCATAACTCAAACAAATCTTCGCGCCATTCTACACCATTTGAGTTGTATCGCAATTCAAGGTTTTTAGCATAGCCCATTTTAATAGCATGTTCAAGAATCTCATAGTGTTCTTCAATAATAAGACTTTCGCCGCCAGCAAAATAAATTTGTTGCATACTTGGCATTTGCTCATAGAACTGTTTCCAGAATGTAGGATTCTGTTTGTGCCAATTGTAGCTACTGCCGTTATAGCTGCCTTTATCCTGCCATTGCATAGTTTCTTTTAGGCTTGCATTTTCTACAGCAGGAAAGATTGCTTTATAATCTTTGATCCAACCGCTACTATCGTGTGGACTGCACATCACACATGCAAGCTGGCACTTAGTACCAAATCTTAAGTCTATATATGCAAGCTGTGGAGGAACACTTCCGTCTTCTTTAGTATCAGCAATTAATTTGTCAACATCGACACGCTGACTCCAATACGCAGTTTCCCACATACGCTTACTATTATGGCCGGCTGCTTCTTCTTTGTAACATTTTAAACAACTAGCTGGCTTTTCTCCTGCAAGCATTTGTTTACGCACATTTTTCATATATGTGCTGTTCCAGGCAGTTTCAAAATCACTTACATTCAAGTTGTTAGGCTTGCCGTCTTCTGTTTTAAGAACACCAACTTGGCCATAATGGGTGTGATCATTCGTAGGACCTACGCTACTTGCGTTTGCGGTACAACATACTCGCATGCTACCGTCCGGTCTTGTGCTTAAATGCACCCAAGGTAGCAAACAAAATGTTTCTGAAGGGGGGTTATTGTCTGTCATACTACTACTTATTTAAATTGTTCAGCATAAGGATCAAACTCGGTTCCACATTTTTGCGCACATACTCCTAATTTTCCCTCTTTAACACTATCAAGTTTCCAACTATTAGTAATACTAGATATTAATTTGCCATCGACAACATCTTTAATGTCGTTGTTTATTACACTAATTCCTTCTTTGCCGCCAGCGACATCTATATGATCCCATATTTGTTCTATTTTAGGATCAGCGTGCCACCATTTATACATGCGGCCAGCAGTCCAACAACACGGCATTAACAATCCTTCAGCTGTAATAAAAATACTTCCTTGTTTAGCTACTTTGCACGAAACGTTACATTTATCAAGATAGTTCTTCATACCGCCATAAGATTTCTCAATTTCAGCTTGTTTTTGTAATGCCAAATTTATATTTTCTTTTTTCTTAGGTTTTGATAATACAGCAGTTTGTTCACCTTTTCTATTTACCGATTGGTGTGTTTCTTTAGCTTTAACTTTCGATGTTACAAATCGGCCAGTTTTCTTCTTGATAAATTTTTCAAAACCCCATTTAATTGAAAGAGCTTCTGCTTCTTCTACTTGATGCTCATTATGTTCAAATATTAAAAAATCCCAACGTGCTCTGCCGCCAGCGCTAGCAAACGCTTTCATGCTACGTTCTACATTGTTCCAATTTACACCTTGTCTGTAAATATGATTCGTATCGCGAAGACCGTCGACACTAAAAATAACAGCCCCCATTCTTCCAAAGACATGGGCCAGTTCAGTCCACCATTCAACATTTTTTGCTCCTGCGTTTGTATTCATACTTAGCCACATATTAGGATTATGTTCGCGGAAGTATTTGAATATTTCTAATGTATCTTTAGCAACAATCGGATCACCTAAATTTCCACACATATACATAGTTTTTAATTGTGCAATAAACTCTGGCTTAAAGATGCGCTTGCAGTCTTCTAATGAAAGTTCTGCATTCGTAATATGAGGATTATCTTCACCACCATTTATATTACGATCACACATAGAACATGCAGCTTGACATCGTTGTGTTACTTCCAAGTGTACTTCTTTAATATCTGTGTAATTGTACATTTACTTGATTTCCTTTTGATAAAAATAATCTTTTACAATACTAATCATATCATCATAATTTAATCTGTAATGAAAACTTTGTTCGTCGCGCCAGTAATCAATTCTAACATAATTTGCAGGCTCACAAACTGGTCTAGGTCCTCTTTTTTTATGTTGGAACATCCAACTACCGTTATTTGTTCTAAATTCAATTCCGCCAGGTTTATCCCAATTTTCTATTATTTTATCAAATTGCGATTCTGTAAATCTATATGAATTAACAAAATTATCAGCTACTTTGATACTAAGGGTAATTTCTTGCGTGTCTTTAAAGTAGTAAAGTTTAATATTATTTTTAAAAATCATTCTAATACCAATTTTATATCTTTGCCAGGACCTACTCGACTAGGCAAGTCTCCGTACTGTTCTACATACCATTCAATAACTGCCTTATACCAATTTTGACTATTGTGATGTGCTTGTTTGTTAAATTGCCAAATATTGTTATTAGTAGCTTCTATTGTGCTTAATGCCTTAGCACTTTCTTTTTGAAGATCTCTTAAACTTAAATTATCTAAATTCATGGTCGACCTATCATCATAAATCTTTTATATCCGTACATTTCTTTTTCTCCAGCAAACTCTAATCTACTCATAGGAAACTTCTTTTGCATGTGATCTAAAGTATATACACACAGTTGATGCTCTAGTACATCAAACAAGTTGTTTGTTTGTATTACAAATAAAGGATCTGTTTCCATAGGACGATTAATCATTTTGTGATACCACACACTGCTCATGTGCTCTGCACTAGAATTTATAATTAAATCAGGCATTGTTTTTTCTTTGTAAGAATTACCTTTGTTATAATTTTGTACATCGTACTCGATACCAGTTCTAGTCACCCAAGGCATATTTTGTTCTTCCTCTGAATCGTCTCTAAGAGGAAGTCTTAGTTCAGTTGCTTTAGCTTTGTATCCTTCAATAAGATCGTTGTTGAATATTGTGTCACTCACTTCACAAGCAAACCTATCAACATCAAATATTCTCATTTTATTATAAGAAATATTTGCAGCATCTAAATATAATCTTGTTTGACCCATCCAACCAGCATGAATATGAATCATTTCAAAATTATCTTTAATTTTTGCTAATTCAGAAACCATCCATGTTTTGCTATTTACTTGTCCTCTACTAAATGCATCAGCAATATTTGTATCATGCAATCTATAATACTTTGCTAATATGTTTAATAGTTCTTCATTTGGATATAATAGTTGTAAGGCTGTACTAATTTCCTTTAGTTTCATGTTTTGTTCATCATTAACAGTATGACTAAAAAAGTTAACAACGTTATCTACAGGGTTGGTTTCTATACCTTCAAGTATTACATTGCGCAGTACAGGTGCTTTATTTTCAGAATATAAAACCTTTAAAAAGTTTTTACAAAATTGAGAAATATCATGTTTGTTTGTAAATTCAAAATAATCTTGCAAGCCATGCAGCCAACTGATGGAATTTGTGTTAGTTTCCTTGTTCATTAAACTTCTCCATTAACCATTCAAAATCATTTATTTTTTTAAGAGCTTCAATGTCGCCTTGACTTGCTGTTCCGTAAGCAGTCCCTGCTTCTGCGCCTTTAATAGCCCATTCTCCGTAAGGACGGTCTTTCCCGACTGTCTGCCAGACATGTAAACGATGTTCTGTTTCTTCATTTTTCTGCCTATCAATTACTTTACTACTAAGTTTGCAACATTCTCTAAATGCACTACGCCAAGTACTAAATTCGTCTGTATTAAATCGAGTAACACACGCTACTTCTTCCATCTTCTTAAATTTAGTACTAATGCTTGTAGTCATATCAGGTTTAGACATATCCATACTGCGAGTTAGTTTAGTAGGAAATAACTTGATGCCTCCATATCCATATTCTAAATCGTTGATTGGGTTTTTACTATGCCATACAAACACACAATCTCGATCGTGGTCATCGACATTGTAATCAAAATTAAATGTGTCTAACACATCTGCATCAGCGTCAATTACCCACATCATCGGTGTAGTGCATGCATCTGCTGCGGCTTTGTGTGCAGCATGAATACCTTTAACGCCGTCTATTCGTTTAATTCGAGAAAATTTCTTTTTTAACTTTTCGTAATTTACATCTGCGTTAGATTCATTGTAAGAAATCATAAATATGTCATAATTACTTTTTATAACAATGTTGCTTATATCAGTAGTACGTACAGGTTGAACGTACATTTGTTTAAAAAATGCACTTTGCTGTTTATTAAATGGCACAGAAGATATCGGTATTTGTAACTTTTGTATAAGTTTGTTGCCGTATTCTTCTATTTCATATTCAATATCTTCAATTGACTCAAAAGAAACTTTCCATAAATCATTTAAATACTCAAAGTCACGTACTTGTACATAATCCCAATCTGTACACATTGTCATGTATAAACCTGCTCTTGCGCCTAGTATTGCCCAAAGACCATTTTGCACATCTGCACCGACCATTAACCAAATATATAGTCGTTGTAGGTTACGCTTGTGACCATTTATAAAATTTTCTATGCAGGGTTTGGCTCCTTGATCAAGTGACATTTTGACCCCTTCACGAAATCCAGCACGCCAGGCTTGTTGAGGTGTAGCATTGTTATGTATAGTAGAAAATATTGCATTTTGCTGTAAGTAATTCAAGTCCCAACAAAAGTCTACTTGTGCTGCAATATTATCAGCATCAGCATTTTCGTGTGTACGCATGTTTAATACATGCTGCTTAGGCCAGCACTTGATGCCGCCGTTGCCATATGTAAGGTCGTTAATAGAATTTTTTGCAGACCAACTGATAACACTAGTAGACAAGTCAACATGCTCTTTAAACTCGATTTCTTGATTAAGGAAATCTCTGTCAACAATATTATCGCCGTCAATAGTAATGAAACGATCTGTTTCGCTTAGATTTGCACAAGCCTTATGTGCAGCATCACTGCCTTCTACACCGTGTACACGTTTTGCCCAAGGCACTTTAGTACACAAATCTGCATAGTTTTTTTCTGCGTTCGGCTCATCATAACTTAGATAGATAATATCACAGTCGATTACTTTAAATAATTGTGGCATCTTTAATTTCCATAGAATATATATTAAAATATTTTGACGTATATATACTTACATCTTCGTTATTAAATTCAAACGGGTATTCAAACGGCACCGGTGATACATTTTTAAATTCAATAGATCTATAAAGTATATTAGGATCATTCTTTTTTGTTACACTAAAATAAAATACGTTTTTTGAGTCTTTTAAACTTTCTATAAACAATTTACTAGCGGCATCAAGTTTTAATTCCCAACATTTTGCTTTTAAATTTTTTATAATAGTAACATTTGCATTAGAAATATTCTTGGGTATATTATAACAATTATTAGTTGCATCAGGTGTAATTAATACATTACTAACAAGTGTTAGTATAGGAGTTTTTGTTTCAGGGTGATTAATTACTATATAATCACTTGTTCTTTTTTTACCTGATAATATATCGTTAGTATCGTCGATAGGAATTTCTAATATATTAAACTCAGTGTCATTTAATTTACGATTACTAATTTTATTTATTATACCTAAACTATCGTAGTAAACGTAAGTATTTTGATTAACATTAATAGATGTATTTGATATTTTTTTAAATAATTCTTGCAGATTAGACATTTAAAATATCCTTATATATTGAAACAATGTTAGTATTAGTCAACAGGTCTTTTTCAGTATAATGCAATATACCCGTTTGTAAATAATTACCAATCTTAATTGTTCCATCCGTTGATACGTAACAACCTGCATGTATTTGCCAAGAGGATGAAGGTTTTAACCAACCCTGGCTTTTTAATTTCATATGGGTAAACAGTGGTTTATAATTAGTGATATTAATATCTAATATCACTGCAACTATTGCTGCACACACATCAATACTAGGACCCACTGGTCTAGATTTAATATCTAAAAAAGATTTATAAAACAATTGCCAATTAGTTAATACAACTTCTAACCACAAATAGAATTCACTAGCAGAATTAGATTTTTCAAAATAATGTAGCCCGCTATATAGATTAGGTAAGTTATTGTCAAGAAATGTTTGTCTGTAAAAACTATTATCAGCAATTGTTCCGCGATAGTTATAAACATTGCCTGTAAAAAATATTTTATACTTTTCTAAAAAATTCCAATACGATGTTAAGTCACTAAGCACAATCATATCTGTATCTAATACTATTGTCTTGTTATACGGACTTGCATTATAAATTTTCCACCGATTTTCAATCTTCCAATTAGAATCGGCTGCATCGTCGGTTCCGGGAATAGGAATAATTTTATCAAATAAATGTTGATATTCTTGGGGAACATCATCGTTAGTTATCAATGACACATTCGAAAACTGTTGTGTTACTTTTAAACTCATTGCACAAAGGCATGCTTGCAATACATAGTTATCTTGGCTGTTTTGCGCAAGCATTACATATCCGTTAGACATTTGCAAATTCCTTATCGATTATGCGCCCTAGACTAAATTTGTTCATAACATGTACTGTTTGATTTGACGACGATAAGGCTGTATAATTACCTAATTCATTCTTTTTCTCAACAAGAAAAGTCATATTACCATCAGTTAAAGAAATTAACAAATCTTTATCAGTAGTGTACCACATTTTTCCCGGCATTGGATTAGCAAAGTCTCCTTGTTGAAATCCATTCATAATATGGATAGCAATACTAAAGGCATAATCATTTCTAAATGTAGAAGATTCGATCTGATAAGTTCTACGATAGTGTGTCCATTCCTCTTCAATATGAGATACAAGATCAAAGTATATTTTATTAGATAATGTTTTCCTAAAAAATACAGCAGTAGCCCAATAAAAGTCTACACCAATCTCACTTATAAATTTAAATTCTTGTTCATCTCTAACCTGGGCAAGATCGCTTGCATCCTTATATATTAAAAAATCATTATTTGATTTAAAACAATTTTTTAAAATATTATTTGAAATAATATAATCAGTATCTAATAATAATGTTTCATCATACGGCGATAACTCGTATGCTATTGCCCTATTGCTATTTCGAAAGCTAGCTGTTTTGTTAGAAGTTGTGCCGTCAAAGAATAATCGCTCATTAACTGACGATGCAGTATCTTTGATCACGATAATTTGATCAAAAACAGTTGCGTCATATGTTTTAACTAGATACGATGTGTTATCAGTAATAATAGTAGTTGGAATATCTAAATATTTTTTAATACGTTGCGCAAGAAATACTGCTTGCTTAATATAGTCCACGTACTTATTATTTTTAGCAATTAGTACTGCACCTTTACTCATAATTTATTAATTTTTCAACTGATCTAGATTTTTTTAATTCGTTATATTCATCTAAATATTCATTAGATGCGTTAGTGTATATTTCAATAATATCTGCTGTAAAACTTAACAAGTTATCAATTTTAACTGGAATACCGTTGTCATCAATTAATATAATTGAAGTAGTATGTGCTAATGCTTGACAGAATCCTATAATTTCTTGAGTAATAGTAAATTGACTACCATTAAAATAATATACACAACTTTCTTTAAATTTTTCGTTTAATATGCGTTTTTGGTTACTAAGAGTAACCGCATAATTAGAAAAATCAATTGCTTTTTTTAAACGCTGATCCATAATTTATTCCTAATATACTTGTACAGTATATAACAAATTTTGATCTGCGTCAACCTAAAAGATGGTTATCCTAGATTCGAAACAGTTGAACCTTTTGGTAACTTTGCAATAGGAAATAATACAGTCGGATGCTCAATTCCATTAATTGTTACTACTCCGTCTGGTTGAGCAAGTTCAGCTCTGCTAGTAAAGTCTCCAAATACTGCTTCGTCGATACCATATGTAATATCGTTTGGTTGTCCGTCAACAAACGAAACTTTAAACTGTATTGTAGATGTATTCAGTGATAATACATCTATAGTATAGTTATTTCTTGCATATGTTGTTCCGCCGGTACGAGAATAAGCACGTTGGTATGTACTAGATAATTGATAATTTCCAATCGGATAGCCTGTGCCCTGACCGGCAACATTGCTGGCAGTATTATTAGCTTTGAAACTAATACTACCCATTGCTGCTAAAATTGTTTGCCAATCAACTGTTTTTGCTTGACTACCTACATATGATACAAGTGCGCTTAATCGAATTTCTCCACCGGCATTAAAAAATTCACGTCTTTTAACATCTGATTCAAATGTTACTGTAAAAATATGTGTAATAACCCCATTCCATGTGCCATTGGCACTATTTAATCGTGTACTAACAAGCGGGGCACCTTGAGTATTCTTAAGAGTGTCTAGATTAAATTGCGTTGGATGAATTAAAAATCTATCTGTTTCTATTTGGGCAGCTAATGATTCGAGCGCAGTCATATATGCCAATTCAACTTTATCAGTGCTAGCTAAGTTAGTTTCGTAGTCACCTAGAACAAATGGAGATATTGCAAAAGATCCAATTTGATGTGCCCTTGTTCTTACTAAGTCAATGTATAAATCTTCGTAATCTTGCGCACTTATTTTATTAACAGTTGATAATGTCGAATCAGCTCTAGATCCAACAACTGCAGAAGTTGAAAATCCTTGACCGTAACCATAATTAGGTGATGCTGATACAGACGCTCCTAGAACTTTATTTGTTAAATTTCTAAGCGTGTTATATCTACTTGCTAATATTGTTGTAGTTGTAGCCATCAGTACTCTCTTTACCCAGTATTTATTTTATTTAATTGTTAAAACAATTAAAGCCGAATTATGCAAGAGTGATTTGATTAAAATACGCAGGTGCAGCAACATCAACATCGGCGCTTGCCCGATAATGTTGAAAAGTACTTTCAAGTCGTCCATCTACATTATTGTCGACGTTGTTATCAAACACAACGTCATTAAACTCAACTGTAAATATAATAGTGTTATCAGATTCTGACCTAGCTTTTATTGTATAAATGTTTCCTGCGTAAACTGTACTATATGTGCCGCCGCCAATTTTTTGATATACTGTTTGATCAGAAGAAGTTAATGTATAATTACCAATACTCTGGGCACCACCTTGCGTACTCTGCGTATTGTTAGCACTAAATGATACTATTCCTACTTGTGAGCAAACTTCAGCCCAATCTAGTCCTTTAGGTGTAGATGCACTAGTATTGTTTGCACTAATTCTAATTTCGCCGCCAGTGTTAAAAAAATATCTACGCTCGTTTTCATCAGTAAACGTTACAATTACTTGGTGTTTAATTAATCCATTCCAAGTAGCAGTTCTCACACTGTTAATTGCAGGCTCAAGTGCAGCTTGCGACGGATGCATTAAAAATTTATCAATTTCAACTGATGACATTAAGTTTTCAAAATCAACAATACCCTTTTTATTTCCTTCAGGATCAGGTGTTGTAATTCCATCGTCATCAACAAAATTACTTGTATCTAATGCAATAGTATTTAAATTTTGTATTACTTCTGCAATACCAATATCACCTACACCGACTTGGTGTATTCTAGCCTTTAATACATCAGCGTAGATATTATTTACGTCTTCTGCAGATGCAATATCTCCTAAATTTGAAACAGGAGAACTTACAAGAACTTGTCCATATCCATTTTGTCCTGCTCCAACTCCTAGAACAAGTTTAATCTTTTCGTGTAAATTGTTTATTCGAGTTGCGGTAATATCGGCCATTAGTAATCCTTAAACTTTAAGTACACATTCGATTAATTTTTCCGAAGCGTCGTCACTTGATTCTAATGCAACTCCAACTAAACAGCAACCATTTAATACAGCATTTGCTGTGCCATTGTCACCGCAGTATACTGCTTGACCTTTCTTTACTGGTCCAACTACACGCACAGGAACTCGTCCTTTTAAACCAATTGCTTGTCCGTTGCATTCGCTGTTCATCAAGTATGCAGGTGCATGTGATATCACACCAATTGCAATACTGTTAGTATTAGCTGCTTCAGTTTCGTGATCTTCGTGTGCGCAAACTGCCATAACTGTACCAACAGGGTACTCTTCAGCAGTTGTATATTTTTCTGCTAAGTCAGCATATCGTGCTTGTGTTGCAGTACCTTGGAATAAGTTTGCAGCAATGTTACCAGTTGCATCACGAACAGCAACAGAATTATTAGATGCACTAATATCACCGCTTCTAGATGTTCCACTAACTACTAATGCGCTGGATTTTTCTGCAAGACCTGTAAAGTTAGCTGCATAAACATTTGCCCAACGCAAGCTAGCACTGCCTATATTAAATGTGTTATCAGTTGCAGGGATAAGTCCAGTTGAATTAACTGTTGCAACGTGTGTTACAACTCCTTGTGAATCAGTTGTTTTTAGTTTAATAATACTGTTATTGCCTGAAACGTTTTGAATAACACCTTCAGTGCCATTTTCAACAATTATTTGAAGATCTTGTGAATCGCCTACAAAAAGTCCAGCATCTGGAAATTCTACAACTGAGCTGAATATTGTATTTTCGCCAACTGCTGTTAATACATATTCTGATGCATCTCTGCCACCTAATTTTAATGAATTAGAAGCTGTTCCCCAGAAATAATGCGGTGTTGATGTAACACCGCTTGTATCTAATTTAGTATTAACAAGAGTTACACCTTTTTTGACTCTATCAAAACCAATTACTGGAGTAGCATCTGATAATGTAAATTCTGTCGGACTAATAACCATAACAACTTCGTCTTCGATAGTTGCGCCAATAATTCCTCTTACGCCGCCAATATCGTCTAGAACTTCTAGACTTTGCATTTGGGTTACACCTTCGCCTGCGTTTTGTGGGCCAATCAATACAAAGTTCGTACCGTTATATACATATAACTGATCATTGCCAGAGTCCCACCAAAAGTCTCCAACTGCTAAACCAGTTGGTTCAGCTGATCCAATTTCAGCGCCGCCAGTAGTGCGCCATTTTGCGCCGTCATAAAATTTAAGTTTGCTTCCAGCAGTATCAAACCAAACTTGTCCACTTAATGGTCTTGCTGGTTGATTTGCTCCTGCAAAATTTTCAAGTAAATAAAGAAAGTTCTCGTTTTGGATTTCGCCGTAACCGGCATAGTTTTTACCGATAAATTTAAGATCGGTAGTTTGATCAACCGTGCCGTCTTCGACAACTGTTAATAATGTATTATTATATCTATCAATTTGATATGCCATGTTAGTTTAACCCCTAGTACTATCTATTATTTATCGTTTTTTAATATGCTGTAGTTGTCTGGTGCGCCCAGGCGTTACCTACTGCTTTATATACCATTAATGACCTTGTTGGTGTAAGAACAACTAGTCCCGAGGCGCCTTCTGGAGCAAAAACTACATCTTGCACTACTGATTCATTTTGTGTACCATTTGAATCAACTGCAATATAACTTACATTTTTAATTGCTTCAACGTTAACGCCGTCAACTGTTGCACCTGCATAGGAAGTAGCATGTATCTTTGCAAGTTTGTTTGCGTTTATTGAACTTACTGGATACATATCTGCCAAGTATGCTGCTACTGCATTTTGCAAAGTCACTCCGCTACCAAGACCGGTAATATCCATACTAAATGCAATTGTTTCTACTGCAACTTTTGTGTCTACATATAATTTATTTGCAGCATCTTGATCGTTATTTGGTGTAGCAAGTCCGGTAATCTTTTGATTATCTGCAATAGCAATATCGCCTGCTGCTGTAATAGAAATACCTGCTGTTGAGACTACTCGCAAATCGTTAGTTGAACTAATTGTTTTACCGTTGACATTAATTTCATCAACTTGTAGTTCTGTTAGCGTTCCTAAATTTTCTAAACTACTGTTAATAACTGTAGATTCTAAAGTAGTATTAGATAATTTTGCAACGCCGCCGATCATAAAAGATTTAGCAGTGTCGCTGACGTTTACGTTTACGTTAGATGTCCATGCATTAGTAGCTTGTTTCCAAGTAAGAAGCTTTTGTTTAGGAACTGCTGCTTCAGTAATGTCTAATATTAAACCTGCGTTATCTGCATCAGCTTGATCAAGCACTGTACCGTCAGCTGTTTTTGCAATTTCAATGTTTTTATCTTCTACTCTTAAAGTTGCAACATCAATACTTGTAGTATCGCCTTCAATTAATAAGTTTCCAGTTACTCTTAAATCGCCTTCTACGTCTAAAGTATACTCAGGAAGTCTATCTGTTGTAAATATACCTACGCGACCTTCGCTTGCATCAATGTAAATACCATCAACTGTAACCGATCCATATGCGCTTGATTTAACACGCAAACTTAAATCGTGATCTGTAAGCTGATTTTCAATATAAAAACGTGGGCCAACAACTTTTTGTACGTTATTTTGCGACAGACCGATTGTTAATCCACCTGAGTTTTGTACAGTTAAAGTTCCTACTGTAATACCATTTGAATCTGATGGTAAAAATTGGTCAGCTGTTCTAACAACGCCTGTACCTGTTACAAGTGAGTTAGCGCCTGATGCGATTCCGTGATACTTAAATGTATCTTTATTAATAATATTAAAGCCTTCGTATATTGTTCCATTTGGATTTGTATCAGTAACTAGTCCTAATATTCTCTGAGAATAAATTGGTGTAAATTCTAAATTACTAAACACTCCAGACAGTGTTCCGCCTATATACAAATAAGAAACAGTACGTGAACGACTTTGTAAATCTAACAAACTTCCAATTACAAATCCGCTTTGCCCTTGAGTAGCAGTATATTGTGGACCAATTAATATAGTATCTGTTCCGTCATATGCATACAACTGATTGTTTAGGTTGTCAATCCATAAGTCGCCGGCAACCATTTGTGGTCGCGAATCTTGTACAAATGGTCCGCCGGATGCTTTCCATACTGCACCGTCGTATACTTTTAATCGCTGATCAGTTACATCCCACCATACCTGTCCTGTTAACGGATTGCTAGGAGCAGCAGTATTTGCAAAACTTTCTAATAACTTAATAAAGTTTTCATTAAAATATTCACCGTACCCGGAATAATTTCTACCAACTAACACAAGGTTAGTGCTACTATTATCAATTTGCCCGTCGATTAAATCTGTTAGCAGTGTTCCGTCTGTCTTGTTTAGTTGATAACTCATGTTTTATTTTCCAGTGTAAATTATATAATTTAATGCTAAGTATGGGTTCATTACATTTAATGCAGTGCCTAATACACCTGTTGTTTTTACACCACCACTTTGTGCTAGACCTTGTGTGCCGCCTAGCCCTGGTTCTATCGAAAGGGTAATTGCGCCAACGTCTTCTGCTGCACCAGATGCTTCACGAATTCCGTAGTATTGGTTACCGTTACTACCTTCCATATCGTGCTCATGTTCAGGTAAGTTATCAATTCCAATTGAAGTTGACTCTGCACCTAAGTTTCCGCCGATTTGGTCAGCCGCAGCATTAGTAACTCTATTAGCACTTGGGCCTCCCAAGTTATCAAGACCTAGTGGGAATCTACCACGCATGTCCGGAAGCGCAAAATAGTTAACACCAGCATCAGATAATAGTGCAGGGTCTTTAAAGTTAAATCCAATTACGTTATATAACTCAGTGAAATCAGAACGTTTAACTTCACTTCCGTCACATATTAACCATCCAGTTGGTGCTTCAGTTCCACCAAATGGCATAATTGCACCCGGAGGCACCAATGGTATTGATTTTAGAAAATTACGCTTAGTAATTTTATAAACACCCGTTGTTCCTGTAGTTACGTTTAATAACAATTCGTCAGCATTGCTTGCATCATATGTTACTGTTTTATTTGATATAAAACTATTAGCGATTGAAACATTAAATGTTTTAGTGCTTCCGCCAGTTTGTCCATCAAAAGAAAAACTGTTTGGCTCAACATCGCCGCTTAACGTAAATGTAGTTGCACTAGCAAGTCTATCTGCACTGCCTGCGCGGCCACTAACTGTTCCACTTACGTTACCCTGAACATTTCCGTAGAATGTTGTAGCATGTATTTGATTAAATTTTAATACTGAACTACCTATTGACCTTGTTGAGTTTGAATCAGGGAACACATTAGCACTAATAATGTCGCCTTCACCGATCATATTTAGATCGCCGCCGACAATTACGTTTTTAGCAATTGCTGCGCCACCTGCTGTAAGAATACTACCTACGCCCAAATCAGTGCTGTCTATAGTACTTGTTATTTGTAAATATCCAGAATCAGTTTCACCTGTTCTAGGCGAAACTCTTATGTTTCCATTAACATCAACTGCTTGCTCAGGAGCACTGTTATTAAATCCTACTAGTCCCTGAGCATCAATTCTAACTACAGTTGGAGTTATGTTTCCGTTACGTAGTCTAATGTCAATATTAGCACCGTTAGTATTATGTTGAATTAGTCCAGCTTCGCCGTCGACACCAATCGTTAGCTGTCCGCCTGTACCAATTGTAACACCTTCGTTATTTTTAACGTTTAAATCAAAGTTAGTAGTTGAACTTGCATTACCTCTTAAGAAATTACTTGCAGGAACAACTGCACCTGCAACAATTAAGTTTTCAGCTTTTTCAGAAGTTCCAAAATATTTTAATACTTGTGTTCCTACTAGCGGTTCTGTACTAATGTTAAAACCTGCATTAATACCAGATCTAAATCCTTTAATTGCTGTTTTAGGAATAAACGCTTGACTACTAATAATAGCAACCGGTTCGTCTTCAACTTTAATTGCAAGTACGTTGTATCCTACGTCATCAGTTCCTATAATATTCTGTGATTGTGCACCAGTTAACAATCCGTCACTAAATTGAGGGCCGACTAAGACCCATGCACTACCTGTAAACAAATATAATTGTTGACTTTCAGTGTTTACCCATAAATCGCCTGCTAAACTATTTGAAACTGAAGGTTCTGAGCTTGCTTTTTTTAGGCCGCCAGCTGCAACCCAATTTGTGCCATCATATACTTTTAATTGATTAACATTTATAGATGTATCATACCAAATTTGTCCTTCTACAGGACGACTAGGTGCGCTATCATTTGCAAAATTTTCTAGTAAATGTAAAAAGTTTTCGCTTACTGCTTGTCCATATGCAGTAGTAAATCTACCTGGTAAACTTAGACTTGTTTCTGAATTTAATGTACTGTCTTCAATAAAAATTGAGCCTTTATTAACAGTATCAGTGTATCTAATTTCGTATGCCATTATCTACTCCTTAACCTGCTAAACTTTGTACACGGACTGTGTAATCAATTTGAATTAATCTATTCAAACTCTTTTGTACTGGGTGGAAAATAACATGTGTAATTAGTCTACCAGTACCGTCTGTGGCGTAACTACGCAACCCTAATTCGTCAAATACATATAGCGAATCTGTTGCACTTGCTGTATCAAATGCATCTTGGCCGTTTGGCTCGCCGTAATCGAGCAAACAACTTACAATAATATCAGTATAGTTAGTACCACTTACGTGTCTAGTCTCAAGTTTATTTCTAGCAGGATCAGTATTGTTTACACTACGATCGTCAACTACTTTAGAATACGTTTGATTATACAAACTTGCATTTGTACCTGTGCTGTTAGGTGTCAAATATGTAATAATACCAGTAGGGTCAACACTTGTGCCGCCGTTACCGAAGCTCATTTCATAAATAAATCCTTGACCTGCATTGCTCAAACTTTCAGCAAGTGCAATACTCATGTTTTCATAATGAATTGCATTGCGCTTGTCAATGTAAACTTTTTGTGATTCAGGGTCAAATATTTTGATGTGCCCCTGCACTAGTACTCCGTTTGTGTCTTGCATGTTATCGCTCATTTAAATTTCCTATACTGTATTTATTCGGGTAGCGCCGAAGTTCCTGCTCGCAAGAATCGTGCAATGGAATTTTCTGAATCGCCTAAGTTTGTACCTTCTAAGGTCCAAGCCTGACCAACTTTCTTTATTACGGTTACTCTAACTTTGATTGTAGGATCTGCTGCTAATGGCGCAGTGTTTAGTACTACTGTTGATGAGATAGTTTTGCCGAATTCGTCTTTGATAATAACTAGTGTAAATTCTTCAATGCTAGTTGTATCGCCTTCGGGGCTATCAAGTGCAATCGTTGGATTAAACACTTCTATAGCAGACTTACGTATACGGCGCCCTTCTACAAATACTTCAATTTCATCAACTGAATCTACTGGGAACCCTATTTCAAATGTATTAGTTAAGCCGTCTGCATAAGGATTAAAGTGTTCTACAAGAGTTCTGTCTTTGTAAGGAACAGTCTTGCTGATATTTTGATCATATACATTAGTGCCTACTTCGTAAACATTCTTAACACCAGTTCCTAGTGTTCCTCTACGTAGTTGACGTAGTGTATTACCTTCTTTAACAAAGTATTCGATACGCTCTCCTGCAATAAAAACAATACCTGGCAAATTGCGGCCTTTGTTAGGCTCTGCTAACTCACTGCCGTCAACTAATTCAATTCGTAAATCGTAATAATTTAACGGCTGTGCAAGAGTAGTTGTTGCTGCATCCAAACGCTTAAAGTGTGTTCTGTTTAACATATCTTTAAATTGTCTGTATGCAAATTTAGCAACATTAGCAGGTGCTGTAAAGTGCAAGATGTCAATTACGTCATCTAGTGACGGACGCTTAATTAATCTTACATTAGCCTTGTCAGTAGTTACATAATAATCAACATTAGGAGTTAATAATTCTCCATTAACTGTTACCCAAACATACTGTGCTGCAATCGCAGGTTGACGTAATTTAACTTCTCCGACTGTTAATCTACTGTAAGTTACATAATTAATGTCTTCAGGTATAATAGTATCTCTAGCCACTACATCATAATTGATACGTTCTATCTGCATAATGTCGTGATTTGAATACTGGAATACTTCCAATGTTTGGCCAGCAGTTGGAATAGTATCTAATACTACAGTGCCGCCGGTTAGTCTGTAATCGCCGTCAGTAATAACGTATATTTCTATTAAGTCGCCGGGTACACCGTAATCTGTTGCTAGTACTACATTACTATTAGCAATATCAAAACGCCATTGTACTGGAGCAGATAGTTCAACACCATTTAAGAACAATTTAACATCGTCAGTGTCAAGTGATCCGACTGGTTGTTGGAATGATTCTAATCGGTATTCGCGCTGATTATTATCTGGAATAACATATTGTATATTGTATCCTGCATTTAGAATTGCATTGTCAAGTTTAACAATAACGTTATGTTCAGTTGGTGTAGAATAGAACGGTGCATTTTGCAATGCAAAACTGTTTGTAATTCCATTAGTTGTAAATGTGTCTTTTGCTACTTGGCTGTAATTTACTTGCGAAGTTCCATCAAACAATGCATAGTTAATAATAGCATCTGCATCCTGCGGAGTATCAAATCTAATAACAGTTTTTCCATTTAATTCTGCTAATGTTACTTCGTTAACAATTCCGTCAACAGTTACAAACGCACTGTTATTATCTGACCAAATAACTGTTGTCAAATATTCTATTTGAGATGCACTTGAAATAAATCTACCATAATCTATAATATTTGCAGTTCCGATTGCTTGTGAAGTAATATTAAATTCAACCCCGTTAATTGGATTGTTGATAGTAATAGTATTATCAGCCCAATTAATTGAGTATTCTGTATCAGCAAGTAACTGATTATCAACTTTAACAAACACTGCATTACGTGTGCTAGGAATAACACCTAAATCATAAGTAGATATTGAGTCATCCATAATGTAGCTCTGGCTAAAGATTAATCCTTGGCCGTTGCTGTCTCTAGTATATACTTTAATATCTAGTGTGTCTAACACTTGTCCAGGTACAAGTTCTTCAGGGCCGCCGCTTGTAGTAGGAGTAACAAATCCGTCACCGTCTACAATAATTTCTTCTGCGTTAATACCTTTTGCAGTTGAGTATGCTAAGTCGCCACCGCTTAATGCAGTATCATAACTGTCTGGATCAGGAATTATACTACCGTCGCTTGTAATCTTACGGATAATTAGTACATCACCATCTAGCATACGAATACCTAAATCGTCAAGATCAATAACAGTTGTTACTCCGTCACCGGTGATACTATTTACAATTGCATTAATGTTTGTTGGATTACCTGCATCAAAATTAGGATCGTCAATTCTTACATTATTTTTGTAAACAGTGTAAACGACACCAACTTCTAATGGAGTCGATACTTCAACAAAGATAGTCGAACCGTCGGCTGTAAAAATTTCATCTTCA
>Ga0255783_10000317_pt1 | contig 57890 bp, 44 predicted proteins | sample 011ome_22_FD_179981 | JGI IMG/M metagenome (GOLD analysis project Ga0255783, IMG submission 179981) | Coastal salt marsh microbial communities from the Groves Creek Marsh, Skidaway Island, Georgia - 011507BT metaG (version 2) | ecosystem: Environmental > Aquatic > Marine > Intertidal zone >... | reverse complement strand
GACTCTCTTCTTTTTCATTCAAAACAACAGTATATGTGATGTGCTAACGTTTTTTACTTTTTCGGCTTCTTCTTTGCCGGTTTCTTCTTCTTCTTCGCGGGCGCTTTCTTGCGTTTCGCGCCGCCTCTCCCAGCGGCGGCTTTCGTCGCTTTCGTCTCTCTTTGTTTTTGTTCTTGTTCCTCGAACCCCTCGTCCCCGGGTTCGAGAGGTATGTAGTTATCGTTGATGGTACCAACACACGCGACGTTTTCCGCGGACGGGTCTTCTCGTAATTGGACGTACTCGTCGAAGAAAGTTTCAATTTTCGCGTCTTCCGCGCCGACGTTGACGATGGCAACCGTGGAGGATAACAAGTGCGTTCGCGCTAAGTACATGACGCCTTTTAAATCGACTTTGACCGAGGCGTGCGGTTGTTGTTTCGACGTGGACGCTTTACTTCCTCCACCTCCAGTTGGTTGCGCTTCGCGCTCGACTAACAATCGTCCAACCACGCCGACGTCACCGGACAAATCTACGGCTTCCCCGGAGCCTTTACACTCGAACAAAATCGTCGAGTTGGCGGTTTTCTGCAACGCGCCGTGGTTAATCAGCAGAGGCATTTTTGATTTCGGCACGGACGCGCCGACAAATGCCGCCGGAATCTTTCTCTTATTTGTTGCTTTATTATCTGCGTTCTCTTTGTTCTTCTCCTTCGCATCGTCTGCATCCATTTTATCGTCTTCTTCTTCGTCGTCGTCAATCATCAACACTTCCTTCTGTTTCTTCTCCGAAAGCCTCACCGCTAACGGTTTCGCGTCCTCGTCGTCTCCATCTGACCCCCACCCGGAACTGCTGCTGTTGCTTTTCTTCTCCTCGTCGTCCTCTGAATCGTCGTCTTTGATGTTGATTGTTTTATTATTATTGCTCTTCTTCGGCGTGGTGTTGTCTGTCTTTTTCTTCTCGTCGTTCGAATCTTCCTTTGTGGGAGGTTGATACTCTTTCATCCAATCCGGTTCCTCGTCCGAATCCGATTTGATTTCAATCGTCTTTGTTTCTTCGATTTTGTTCTTCTCTGGGTCTCTTTCTTTTTCTTTATTATCCTCGTCTTCATTACGACCACCAATTTCACCAATTTCATCGCGCGTGGTGGTGGTTACATCAACATCATCATCCTCATCCTCATCGTCGTTCTCTTTGGTTTTAAGTGTTGTCGTTGTTTTCTTCTCCTCGGTCGTCGTGTTTTCAATCACCGAATCGATTTTCTTCAGAGGCGAGACAATATCTGGAACTTTATCGTCGTCGTCCGAAGAATCGTCGTCGTCTAACACGTAACTCTTACCCATAATGATATGTATATGTGCGCGTGTATATGTTTACGCGTGTATACTATCAGTAAAGAAAGCTACTAAACGCGTTCGTTGTTTTTGTGAGCAATTTCAAAAATATTTTGGGGCAAGTTTTGGAGTTTTTTTTTCTCATTGTTTTCTCTATTATTAGTGATACGTTGTTGTTTGTATGCCTGCGACGGAGCAGACGACGACGGGAGCAGCAGCAGCGGCAGGAGCGACGTCGACATCTTCGAACAACTCTGAAGAAGTCATCTTAGCGTTGCAAAGAGAGAGGAAGAACCAGTATCTGTCGTTCAAGAAGTTTGGGGAATTCAAAAACATGAGTTCTATTAAAAGTAAAGGGAAACTCACCGCCCTTGGGTACATCTATGTTTGCATTTCTGCGATTGTTTTTCTCCTGTATTGGTTCGTGGACGCCGTGGATGGGAGGTACGCGAGTGTGCTCTTATTGGCGAGCTGTTTCGTGGTGAGAGTGCACCCGGCGTTTAGTAGCGCGACTGGTAAATTGAGGTGATGAGAGATGTGGGAGGACACGCTTTTTGGAACCTCAAAGCGTCTTGGATGTAGTAGTATTAGTAGTAGTAGTAGTAATGTAGTAAAACAGAGTTTAACAACAACAACAACAACAATAGGATTCGAGCGCGCCTCCGCGTGGGTGTGTTTGTGTGTATTTTAGTACTGTGCTTTCTTGCTAGTATTTTGTCGCATACAATAGTATTAAATATATTTACTTCAATATGCGATACAAGTACATGCCAATCCCGAGCAAGACGCAAATCAACGTCGCGTCCACGCAAAAATGCCTCGACGATCGCGCCTTCTCTACGGTTTCTTTCAACCTCATGTTGGCCGTTTTCATCTCGGCTTGCGCACCGTCCATTTTAAAATCTATGTTTTCAATCGCCGGTTGTTGCCTGGCCATCTCTTCGTCCATGTCCGCGCCGAGACGTTTCAAGGTTTGCAAACCTCGGCTGATTTCGTCCAAGTCGGTGTCTTGCGTTTTCTTTCTGTCTTCGAATTCTTGACGAAACTGACGACTCTCTTCCGTGTGTTCCATGCCTTCGAATCTGTTGTTGTTGTTGTTGTTGTTGTTGTTGTTGTTTAAATGTTGTTCGCGAAGTGTTTCCGGTTGTTCAAACGGGTTCGTGTAGGTCCCCATTTCGATATCTCTCGACAACGATCTGTGATGATGCGGGACTTTCTTCGACGGCGTTCGAGGAATCATTCTCGACACCCCGTCCGGAACGTCCTCTATTCTCTGCTCGAACTGGTCAATCAGCGTTTCTCTCCCGTCTCTTTCGTACATCGATTCGTCTTCGATATCGCCCCCGTCGCTCGTCGCCCGTTTCTTCTTCTTGGCGTTATTATTACTACTACTACTTTTATTCGCTAATTTTCTCAGTTTCGGAATTTCTCCTCGTAAACTGTTCTTCCCTCGTCTCACTTCCGCGTGCATCGCCGCAATCGCCGCTCGGTTCGTTTCTACTTTCGCTCGTTCCGAGACGTCCGCGATGTCGTCCAGTCGTTCTTCGAGTTTACCCAGGAATTGTTCGAACGAACTATCGTGATGATGAGTAGTATTGCTCTCGTCATCATCTTCGTTACCATTATTACCACCGCTACTGCTAAACTTCCCCACATTCACGTTCTTATTCGTTTTTCGTTGTTGTTGTTGTCGTTTCATTCGTTCATCCGACGCAGTTCCATCATCGTTTTGGGGGAGATGATTTTGGTATTTTTTAAGCAAATGTTCCGTCCTGGAGAGTAAATCGTGCGCGTTGTTGTTACCACTACTCCCACCGAGGATGCCCATTATTATTGTTATTATTATTATTATTACGCTCGCGTTACGTCGCGCGTATCTTTTACTTCTGTTTTGCGGGAGAAAAAGCGCGGCGCGCGCAAAAAACACCAACCAAAAGTCAAAACTTCTTCAAACGGTTCGGTTTGGTTTGTACCGTTTGTGTTGTTCGTTGTGATGAAGAGGCAACTTATTTTTTGAATCTCTCTGGCCATTTTTTTTCTAAAACCCTAAATAGACATTTTGTGATTCCAGACTCAAGTTCAAGAAGACCGCATTGTGCTCTTTTTTCATCAGAGAGCACACACGTACACACACACACAAAGAGACGACGTAAACGACGACGCTTAAAACAACGACAATTTAACAACAACAATGTTTGCCGCCGCGAGTTCGTTAACGACGACGACGATATCGTCGTCGAGTTTAGGAGGATATCGGGGAAAAGAAGTTGTGCAAAAATCCCGATCCTCGATGAGAAGTACTGCTAGGAGAAACAATGTAAACGTGGTCGTCCGAGCTGAAGCGCAAAAGACCATCGACATGAACGAGGTGAGTTTTACTCTCAGATTGATTCTTTTGTTTTTGTTTGTCTCGTTGTTTTCCCTTTTGGGATGGAAACAATGGTTCATTTTTCTTCTTTGTCTTCTTCTGGATCCATCGTCCGTCGTCGGCGGATGGGACGAAAGATATCGTCGTCAAAATGGATAAAATATCGGACATTCGAAGAGATTACTTTTTATAGACACACGCGTCGTGTTTTGCTGACAAAATCGCAACTTCTCTCTCTCTTTCTACTGTAGTCTCGCACGTATTACTTTTGCATCGCGAACGCGGATTTTATGCTCAACGACGAAAACAACGAACACTTCCCGGAAATCTTGAGAGAACGAAGACGATTTTACCGAGAGACTGAGAAATTGCAAGACTTTTGGATCGTCCCGAACCCAACATTTTTGGACGCCATGCCGGAAATAAAGAAAAAAATTCGGCAACCGTGCGTGGCGGTGATGACCACGGACGAGGTGTGGAACACGTTTATTAAGTTAAGAATGGACCGAGTGTATAAAGGTTCCGTGGAAGGGACTGGAGCGGAGTTGTTGAAATCGAACGAGTTAATCGCCGCGGACGCGTTTCCGCCGGTGGACCCGGCCAAGTGGACGGCGCCGTATAACAAATACTCGCCCGGGTGGTGGGAAGTGTTTTACCCCGGGGCGGATTGGACGCAAGGGTACCAAGCGACGGTGAATCCGTTGGCAGAAGAGGGGGTTGAGCGCACTGGGGCGTAATTTTTTAGTAGAAAGACAGACAGACAGACAGAGACAAACAACAACAACGACAAAACATAGAGTGCGCGCACACAAAAGCCATCGGAGAAGAACGACGGAAGAAGAAGAACATCATCACAAATTTTTTATATTAGAAGAAATATCTTTATTATTATTAAAGAATGGATATAGAGTATCAAAGGTCCTCTTTCTTCTTCTTTCCCTTCTTTCCTTTCTTTTTCTTCTTCTTTCCGCTACTCTTTTGTTGTTGTTGTTTCTTTTCCTCCTCCTCTTTGACGCGCGCGGCTTCCGCTAATTCCTCTTCTTCCTTCTTTCTCTCTAACTCCGCAATCTCCGCTCTCGTCAAACCTAACGTAGCATCTTCGGTTTCTTCACCCATGATATCGTTCAAATCGAACTCTTCCTCGATCGGTTCCTCGGGTTCGTAATCGTTTTCGTCTTCGCTCTCGCCGCCGTCGATTATTTTCGGCACGTCTTGAATCATAAACGTTCTCGTTTTACCATTCAAGACTAACTCGCAGTGCCTAGCGAGCTCGCGAGGGTCAAAGGAACCACTCATGGTTGCGTACCTTCCTTTTCTGGGTTGTAAAACCGTCACGGTTGGTGAATTGTGCGGTAAAACGTCGAAGGCTTTTGCAAACGTTTTCTGGACAATCGGATCGACGACGATCCACGTGAACGGTCGTCCGCTCGTAAGTTTTGCCGCTTCAAACGCTCTTTCCATGCGATCTTCAAACATAGACTGCGAAGAAGAACTCGTCCCTGGAATAAACGCGATGGCGCACAAACCGCCTTTGGATTCGCACTCGTCCTCGAATTCCTTTTGCGTCGTGACGTGCGGCGGCGGCGTCACTTTTCCTGGAGACTTCGCCTCGTCTTTCCGCTTGATTTGATTTTTGGCTTCCAGCAACCATTGGCGAAGATAAATGTAATTCATCGGTCCAGGAAACGGCGCAGAGTTCATTTGGACGTTTCCAGACGCCTCTTGTTGCGGCGTGACCGCGGGATTAACGAACAATAATTGCACCGCGGGTAACTTTGGAATGTTGAACTTTTGCAAGTTCGGGTCGTTTTTATCATCGGCTTGGAAAAAACCGAAATGGAAATCGTCCTTGAAGTTTGCCGCTAATGTTTTATACATTCCGGGCGTCTCGTCCTTTTGAGAGAACAAAACGCACTTCGGTGTGAACGGATCCGTGGCTAAATACTGGTCCAAGTTGTCCTGGGTGATTCTTAAAACAACATCCGCCGTGTTTTCGTACATCCACGCTTTCAAATTCCCGTCGTTCACCGGATGGTCCTCGGAAACTTCAAACGGGTACGATTCTTCGTCCTCTTTGTTCTCACCGAACGGGTAATACATCAACGAGAAGCACTCGTCTTTGTTTGGAAACTTACTCAACGTTTGCGTTTCGGCAAGTTTTATCGCTTTCAAGATATCCTCGCCGTCTCGGTTCACGACGTATTCGTAAAGCTCCGCTTGGAATTGAAGCTTTGCAAACGCGTCGATGGCTTCGTTCACTTTAAGGCCACACTCGTCCGTTCGCTTGGTAAACATAACTACCACCGCTTCTTTCTTTTCTATCACGTCTTGTTCGAAATTTTTCGGTTTCTTTTCAATAAACAACGAAAAATCATCGTTGTTTTCCTCTTCTTCTTCTCCTTTTTTCTTCTCGTCTCCGCTTTTATCCTCGCCGTCGTCTTTCTTTTTACGAAGTACCTCCACTTCCAACTCTCCAACTTCTGGGCCTAAGTGCTTCTCCGCGAACGCAAACACCTCGTCTTTACTCATGCTCTCGCCGTCGAACAAGGTCGGTTTCTTCGTCAAATCTGCGTCTTTATACAACACCAACTTCACCGCGTCCTCTTCGTCTTCGTGCGCTTCCAACCCGGGAAGCACCGGCGTTGGTAACAAATCGTCCGTGGAAGAGTCGTACGTCAACTCAACCACGCGAATTCTGTTCTTATGGTTCCATGCCAACGATTTCAACATGAACGGGGTCTCGCTTTTGTCCGTCACGTACACCAGCGTCGGCATCTCGTCCGAAACGACGTTCTTTAACTCGTCCACGGAATCAATTCTCGCGACTTCATCGTCCGGTAAGTTCTTCACCGCAAACTCTCTCAACGCTCTCGCGGTCAACGCATCCCCTCGATACTCGTTGGACAATTTCTGCGCGATTTTCCTGTACGGGTTCCACGTCTTTTTCCCTCCGAAACCGACGATGGCCGGCACTCGCGATATTTGCATCGACCGTCCTAAATCTTCGTTCCCGGCGATATCAATCGCGCCAAACTTAATGTTCACCGACTCTAACGATAACGCGGCTCTACTGAACGCCGGTGCCATATCCTTGCACGGTTGGCACCCGGGGGCGATGAATTGCACCACCCACACGTCTCTCGTCTCCAAAACTTTCTCCTTGAACTCTTCCGAGGACTGGAAACCAAACACGCCTGAGTTGTTTGGGTCGTACAAAGTTCTCACTTCCGTGTGAAACACGTTGTTCTCTTTAGCAGATGATTCTTCTTCTTCTTCTTCGTCGTAGTCATCGTCATCATCATCATCATCCGTTTTGGCGGCTGAAGCGAACATAAAACCCCCGGTTGTTGTTCCTTGGCTTTGTTTTCGTTTCATCAGAAACGCCGATTCATTTTCATAATTCGGCGGCATCATCATCATCATCATCATCATCATCATCATCGCGAAAAGGAGGAGAACAAACGACAACCGCAGCGAAAAACGACGAGAATTATTCATCGCCATCATCGTGCTCTTCTTCTTTTTCTTTTTCTTTGTTGTTTTTCTTGCTGCTGCTGCTGCTGTTCTCATCATCCTCCTGTAATGTTATAAGTTTGTTACACTAAAAATGAGGAACGATGATGCGTTCGAGAGCAAACAAAATGTTGTTTTTTTTCTCAGTCAAAAGCGCGTCTGTCTCGGCGAATGAAAATCTCTTGTTTTTTTTTCCTTGTTTTTTTGCAATTTTTTCGATCAATCGATCTCCCCTTTTGGTGAAGAAAATCTCTCTTCTTTTTTTTTGTAGAGAGTTCTGTGGAGCCAGCCTTCTTTTGGAGCTTTCAACTACGAGTCCTTCATAAACACACACGTACAAAAAATAATTTAATAATAACAAACATGTCTGCTGCTTTGACTTCATCCACGTTCGTTGGCGCGAAAGTTTCCGTCGCGAAAACTACCACCGCGTCCAAGAGAGTCGCGTTCTCCGTTCAAGCGAACGCGAGCGGACCGAAGAAGGTACGAATTCCGATTTCGTTTTTTTTTTGTGCGCTTAAAAAATCATCATCGTCGCTCGTTTCAGGCGGGTGGTGGTGCGTCCAAATTTTGCATTTCGTCCAACGAGAAAGTGAGATTGCGCACGATTTTTCTCCGAAACGTCGATGAAGCGGTCGTGTGCGAGTTTTGGAAACGATCGATGCGCGTGTATTCCGATGCGAAAGTTCACTTCGAACGCAATTACGCGCTTTTTTGAGCGTTTCAACCTTCGCGCGTCGCCGTTCCACGACGCGCGACCGATTTCGAATTTTATTTTATTTTCTTCGTGTGTTTATTTGATACGCTCCGCTTCGTCCGTCGTCTTATCGAGGAGGATCGATTTTACGTTCGAAGAAGCCGTCCAAAAGACAACGAAATCTGTTTTGCCTCTTTCTTGAGGGAAAAAACGAAAAATAAAATATCGCTTTGTTGTTGTGTGTCTGCTTTGAGCAACAACATTAACAACAACAATAACTGACAAAATCGATGATATCTTCTCCTCTTTACATCACAACAGGGTACCAAATCCAAGGGTGGCCAAGCCGGTGTCGGCTACAAGGGTTCCACCGAAGCCGGTTCCGCCCCGAAGAGACGCGACGGTAAGGCTGGCTACGTCTACTCCTTGGGCGTCCGCAACGGCAAGGCGAACGTCGACGAATACTCCCCGATCTACTTACCGGAAGAATTCAAGACGGACGGCGACAAGTACGAAGGTAACTTGCTGTACTGGGCGGCTACGCTCGCCGGTATCATCGGTTCCGGTGCGCTCGCCATCTACTTGACTTCCGCCTTGTAAAAAGTTTGAAAGAGAGAAAGGAAGGAGAGGAGAAAATTTTTGTAGAACAAAGTGTTTTAGCAAACAGGAATAAAAGAGAGAGAGAAGGAGAAGAGAGAGAAGAAAGGAGAGGAGAGAGAGTGGAGGACGAGAGAAAGAGAGAGTCATCATTTGGCGTTCAACACACGCGCTTGATATTTTTGTCTTAGTTTTAGTTGATTTTGTAAAGAAGAAGAAACGAGACGATATTATTGTGTTGATTATATCACGCAACAACCAATAACAACGGGTAAAAAAGAAAGACACATTCATTCGCCGTCGTCGTTTTTGAAACAATTTTGTTCGTTGCGTTTGTTTTTTATTGACAATAAAAAACTAGTATATGCTTCTTTCTCGTCCTACAAAATCGTCTTCGCGTCGTGTGTTGTATTGATGTTGATCTTCTCGTTGTTGTTGTTTTTCGTTTTGTTTTGCTCTACTAAATGTTGTTGTTGTTGTTATATATATATAAAAATACTCTGTTTTATTGTTTTATTGTTGCTGTTGTTCATCGAAGATCACGCTTGCTCTCCGCTGCTCCCGTTTCCAAGAGTTTCTTTAATCTGCGCGGCGTGTTTTTCCATACCACTCACCATGCCTTCTCCTCCAAACTCCTTCATCGCTTCTCTCTGTTCTTCGATGTTGATCGTTTGTTTTGTCTCCGCTTGTAACTCCGCTCTAGCCGCCGCCCTCGCTTTCTCTCGTTCCTCTTCCTCGGCTCGGATCTTCGCTTCTTCTTCGTCCTTTTGCTTTTGGATCTTTTCTTGCTCTTCCTTCTCCTTTTGCGCTTGCTCGTTTTTCACCTTTTGTTCGGCTTCGGCGATTTCTTTTTCGCGCTTCTCAATCTCTGCGTTTCGATTCGCTTCAATGTCTTTCTTTTGCGTCGCCGCGGCTTCAAAATCGGACCACAAATCATCTGGAACGGCATCGACGGCTTCCGTGGGCGCGCTCGCGTCCGCCGCAGGTGCACCCGCGGCGGCGCCCGTGTTTGCTGTGTCGTCCTTCTTGTTGAGATCGGACCAACCTTCTGGATTTTGCACCGCCGCGACGGGTTGCTTTTGGTCGCGTTTGATGCCCAACTCATCCACGGCGGGTTGTAAGAGCTGATTCGTCGACTGTTCGACTCGAGAGACTGGTCGGACGTTGGAAGTCCCATCGTCGTTCCCGCCACTGCCGGCGGCTTTGTTGCCCTTCTCGGGATTCGAGTCGCCGCCTTCCGAAGACGAAGAATCGGAATCGGAATCGGAATCGGAATCGGATGAGTCCGAGTTTGCGGGTTTCTCACCAGAAGCACCCGCTACAGTCGCCAAATCAGTGTTCGACGCTTTCCTCCTCGGATTATTCTTCAAGTTCGCTTCGCACGCTTCGAGTTCACGCATGGCTGCCGCTTCTCGCGCCTTGGCTTCCTTCACCAAATCCATAGCCGACGCCGACTTTTTGCTCTTCTTCGGTCTCAACTGCGAATCGCAGTACCTTTGAAGTCTCCAAAGCGTTTTCGAATCGAGTTCTTCGATGTTGATTTCAATCTCGTCGCCCTCGGCTTTGCCCATCGCTGCTTGCCCTTCTTGAACAATAGTAATCACCATCTCTTGCTTGCTCTCTGGAAGCTCTTGCAACGACATCGTCAACGCGTGCTTCTCATCAAACGTCATCTCTCTCGTCGGTAACGGCTCTTGATCGAGCTCAATGTACTTGCGATCTTTCGTAACTTTGCTTTGTGGAGTCGCGCGTTGTCGTTTGGCTTTCGGTTGACCGCTGCCACTTCCGACCGGGCGACCTCTTGGTTTACCAGTTGCTTTACCTCGACTCGCGGCGGCATACTCCTCCGGATCGTCGTCGTACATGTTCGCGTCAAAGTCGTCGTCTAAGAATCCGTCCATATCGCGCTCTCGAGGGGCGTATCCGCCACCACCACCCTTTTGTCTTCTCAACTCTGCCAATTCACGTTTCATTTCCGCGAGTAACTTGGCCTGCTCTTCCGCGAAAACCTCTTCTTGTCTGATCGGATCCTCCGGCGTGTTTGCGATTTCAATATCCTCCTTCGTGCGGATGTCCTCCTCGTCGCTCATTTTCTGTTCAACGTTGTATTTCACCCACCCTTCTTCGAACGCGCCGCGGACTGTTTCACCCATTTGTCCAGCATCCGTAGTCGTCCCATTATACAAGGCACAGTTATCGAAAATCAATCGCATGTCGTCCGCAAAGTCGGTCGGCCACGTGTACTTCTTCCCATCCAACTTCTCTTTCACTTTACCGAGATCCATCGGGTTCTTCACGATCTCGTAATAATCAGGGATGCCAAGCTTTACCGCGTCAACGGGTTGCGTGAAAATCCAGTGGAATTTGTTTCTTTTCACGTGGTTCAAAACGTCTCTGCACGATTTGATCAACACGTTTCTCCTCTTTTGTCGTTCGTCCTCAATTTGCGCTTCTCTCAACATCCGTCGATTCTTAATGATGCGTCCATCGCGCATTCTCTTGTGCGAGCGGTCAGAACCGAGACTCATGCTTGCCGGCTTCACCGTTCTGTTCGCGTATGGGTCCGGTCTTCTCGCGCTGTACGCATCCGGCGGCGGTAACATGTCGTTGAACATGTTATCGTACTGGTTGAACACGCCGCCGCTCGCTCGTAACTGTTCTTGTTTTCTCTCCGCCGCTTCTTTCTTCTGCCTCTCGACTTCCTCGACTCTTCTCTTTGCATTTGCAATCTCCTCCAATTTCTTTTTCAACTCTTGTTTTGCTAATTCTTTTTCTCTTTTTTTCATCGCTTTTCGTTGTTTTTTCCTCTCCGCTAACTCTTCCTCCGTGCACTCTTCGTCCGTCTTATCGCCACCGGCTAATGGAATCTCCAACACCGGCGTCGCGATAATCGACTCGACTTTTTGAAGGATGGCAGGATCCACTTCTTGCTTTGCCGGTGGTTCAGGAGGCGCAGACTGTTCCGGTTTCGGAACTGGCGCGACTGGTGCGACTGGCGCGGCGGCGGCGTGTCCTCCTCCTCCCGAGTACGGCTCCGCAACTTTGTGTCGATCGAAAATCCCAGACCGCCACGACATCGGGTCAACGCCCCCATTCATCATCGACCCGTGACTTTTCTTCCTCCCTTTCATCTCTTGCCAGTTCTCTTTAAACTGCTCAAACTCGCTCGATTTAATAAAGGCAAAACCTTTCGGGCACCTCAAGGCGAGCGTTCTCGAGAGCAAAAGTTCACCTTTTTCAGCCGGTCTCGCGCCGCTCGGGTAGTACTCCTCGTCGTCCTCGTCTCCTAATTCCATTTTCTCCGCCGCGACTCCCGCGTCTTCTTTCTCTTTCTCTTCCTGCGCGGCTTTCTCCGCCGGTCGGACGCCCCCGTTTCGCGTCATTTTTTTATTGTCTTTTTTCTCTTCTTTTCACTTCTTCTTCTTCTTCCTCTCGCGAAAGCTTCTTCTTCTCGAGTCGACGAATTTCTTCTTCTTCTCCTTCGCTTTGTTGTTGTTGTTGTTGTAGCTCCTCTTCGCTTTTAATACTACTCTGTTGAGAAAGAAATAAAAAAGATTCGTTTCGTCGTCAGCGTCGTCTCTTCGCGTTGTGCTAATCGCGCGCGCTTCAAAGCGCAGAGGAATTCGAGAGAGAGAAGGATGTGATCCTGATGTGACTAATCGAATCGACGTAATTCTCTCTCTCTCTTTCTGACGACGTGAACGAAGATAACAAAGACGGCAGTAAAGTTGCTCGTCAAACAATGCTCTCCTCCTCCCAAAGCGTGTCGTTTAAAACGTACCTTTCTTAAAGTTTCTGTGCGTGTTAAAGTGTTAAAGTGTGTGTGTGTGTGTTAAATGCGCGCGCCGGCCGCACAATTATACAAGAGGAAAATCTCGCAATTTTGCGGCTGCCTCTTCGCAAGAAAAGAAAAAAAGAAGGAGACAAACGAAAGAAAGAAAATTCAATGCATGGAAAGATGACGACGGCAAACAGGAAGTAAAAACGTGTCGTAAAATCAACATCAACAAACACTCTTTATTATTTTCAAAATGTCTACGAGCACTAAAAGCTACTTACTACTCTTCGTCGTCGCCGCCACGAGTACTACTACTACTGCTACTACTACTACTCGAATAAGAAGAAGACAAAGACAAAGAACACGAGGGCGGATCCGCGCTTTTCTTTCCCAAACAAACGCTCATGTGCCCGCCGTGTTCTAACATTCTCAAAAACACCGCTTGGAAGCCGAACGAGTGCGCCGCTTCCACGCCTTTGACTTTGTCGTGGTAGTGGTACGGGGTCGATGGGTCGGGTTCGATGCCAAAACCGTATAAATCGACGGATTCGCAGGTGAGCATGGCAAAATATAAACCTTCCACGCCAGTTGGTGGGGAGTTGCGGCCTTTGACCGAGACGGCTTTGAGGTCGGCGAACGCGAGGTACGCTTTTTTGTATTGGCCTCGCGCGGCGCCGGCGAATTCAGGCGCCATGAAGTAAATTTTTTCCTCGCTGCCCCATTTTTTGTACAGAGCGTCCATGCTTTTTGCCGCACCAGCACCGAAGAGGAGCAACGCGTCTTCGGACGCACCTCTTGGTTTCCGTCGCAACCACGTTCGGGTCCACGCGTTGTTGATAACTCTGAAGGTGGTTTTCGAGCCGACTTTGTTTTCGAAACCGACGGTTGGACCGTCGTTGAAACGGAAAACGGCGTCGTGCGCGTCGATGGCCTCACCGTAATTGGCGTTTAAGTTGCTGCCACCGTTTCCCACGACCGCGCAGGACTTGAACTGTTTTTCGCGTAAATCTTCCGCCGGTAACACTTCTGGATTGTTCTTGCCGCTCGGATGGTACTTGTTACCATTTTGCGCCTTTGTCACTAAAATTCTCTTCACGTTTGCTTTCTTCCATTCCGGCGTTTTCGGTATCCACAACTGTGGGAGAACGATATCGAACGACTCTTTCAGTTTCTTCAAGTTCATGGCTTCTTTGGCTGCCGCGCCAACGCGATGGTCTGCGGTCGGGAGGAACGTATTGCCACCGGCGCTCGAGTCGGCGCTCTCGTCCTCGCCGCCGGTATCGTCCCCTTCCTCGTCGTTCGCGCTACCACCACCAAAACTATTACTACTAGAACTACTACTTCCTTTAGAAGATGATCGCGAACGGCTTCTTCTTCGTCCTTTTCGTGCCGTTCCCACGACGCCGGCGGTGGTCGCTTCTTCTCCTTCTTCGTCTACGTTGTTGTTGTTGTTGTTGTTCAACTCTTCCTCTTCCTCCTTCTCATGCGACGACGAGGAAGAGGAGGAAGAGGAGATGTCTGCTGAAACGCGCATCGTTGTATCCTCCTCTCGAGTCGTAGTCGCTTCTCTCCCCCACTTCGACGACGACGACGACGCAAAACTTCCAAACAATCGCACACCCAACGCGAATACTCCATTTTCATCATCGTCGTTGATGAGAAACTCTTTGACGATAAAGACGAAAAGCGAGACGCACAGAAGGAGTCTGCACGCGCGATAATACGAAGATTTTCTTTTATTGATTCTCCTCGACGACCCAGTTTTTGCTTCTCTTCTGGGAACGGAGAGGCCCATTCCTTCTTCTTTGTCTTTGTCTTCTTCTTCGTAAATGCGCGAAGTGTTTTTGTGTGGTTTGTGTGAGAAATCAACTCGGGATTTTAAAATATTACACTTTCGAAATTTTCATCATCATCATCATCATCACAACATCTGATCGTACTTGGTGTTATCCTCGTCGTATTCCGCGCGTTTCTTTTTATCGCTGAGAATAGAAAACGCGAACGCGATTTGCTTGAACCTCGTTTCCGCCTGTTGGAGTTTCGCGGCTTCGTCTTTCGAGTGGTGTTGTTTGTCCGGATGCCACTTCATGGCTTGCGTTTTGTACGCTTTGGCTATTTGTTTCGGACGAGCGGTTTGTCGACAGTCGAGGAGTTGATAAAGTTTTGGGGTTTTGGATGATTCACCGATATCGTCATCTTTATCGTTGTCGTCGTCGTCGTTCAAATCGACGTCGGAGCCGTAGCGTCCTTTTTTCTTGCCCGGCGTTTTTCTGTTCATGGCGGAAACGAGCTTGGCCAACTTTTGCACTTTTCGAGCGATGATCGGATCCTCCGGTGATAGCATTTGCGCTAAACGGATAGACTCGAACGCTTTCATACGTTTGTTGCCTAAGAGATAGATATCGTGCGAAATGACGTGCGCTTCAACGTTGTTGGCGTGTAAGAGTAACGCCTCCTTGGCACTTTTCAACGCCGTCTTTGCCAGTCGATTACGGTCGAGTTTTTCTCGGTTTGTTTCTCCGGCATTCGTCGATGAATACTCGAATCCACGTTCATTCAGAACAGTAGAGGATGATTCTGAATCCGAACCCGAGGATAACGCGTCGTCTTCTTCGCTGCCACTACTCGTTCCGGAGGAAGCGCCCCGCGAATACGTTAAGATTCCTACCAGACTGGACGCGCGAGCGACGAGAATATTCGCGCGAAACCGCGTCGGTTGTCGACCCATGGATAGTTGTTCCAGGACATAATCGCACTTTTCCACGCACAACTGATACTCCTCTTGATCTGATAAACTTTCGATGGATTCTGAAATCGTTTCGAGTTCTCTCAATCGGTTCGCGAGCGTCTTGCATTTTTGCGAGTGTTTCAAAAGTTCTTCGTCGCACTCGTGCTCTAAGCTCGATGCTTCTAAACATCTCAACGCACCGCTCACGTCGTTTACTCTCCACTTACACTCGGCGAGAAGGTACAAACGATCGATAGAGTCTCTGGGAAGTTTGTTTTCGCACTCGTCCAAGGCGAATAAGACGCGTTGACACTTGATGCAATTTTCCACGTACTCAAATCGCGCGTTATTCTCAAAAGGAGACGTCGAAGTCGTTAGAATTTGTCTCAACATTTCCTCGCTCGCGATTAAGTTCTCCGCGTTCTTTTCTGCGTTTCTTTTCAAAAATTCCGCTTCGTCAAAGAGAGGTTTTCTCAGTTCGCCTTTGCGCGTCGCCTCGTTCTGCTTATTCGCGCGTTCCGTTTTACTCTTCAAAAGTGCCCTGGCCTCTTCTCGTCCTTTCGTAGCTTCCGCGTGCGTCTGGTCGATGTGTCGTAAAATAAACTCGTACATTTCTATCGCTTTCGTTTCGTTATTTAACTTCATTTGCGCCTTGGCGCCTCTCGTCAAAGCCTTCTCGTATTTCGGGTCGAGTTTCAGAGCGTTGTCGCAATCCTCCGCGGCGATGACGTATCGTTCCAACTTCAACGCACAAAACGCCCTGTTTGCGAAGTATACCGCTTTCTTCGGTTCTAATCTGATCGCCTCCGTGTACGCCTCGAACGCGTGTTCGTGATCTTCGCGTCTTTGATTTTTAGTACCATTTTTCCTTTCCTTTGCCGTTTTCAAACATTTCGAACCGAGATCGTTCGCCTCGTCCGCTTTCTTCTCGTCGTACTCTCCGTCCTTCCACCACTCTTTTTTCGCGTCGCGATCGATCACCGAAGAAGTCTTTTCAAAAGTTTTTTCTTCTTCTTCCTTCTCCTTCCCCGCGATCTCGGCCAACTCCACGGTTAACTTTCGCATCTGTTTCAACATGCGTTGCACCTCAGGAGTGTCAAACGTGCCCACTTTTTTCGCCTGAAATACGAAATCTTTATACTTTTCCATCCTGTATATTTCTCCAGCTTCGATCGGGTCCATCGGACATAAGCTGTCCACGATCATTTTCACGAGAATGTTCTCGCTCTCGTTTTCAACTTCGTCGTCGTCGTCAAAGTAGTGTGTTGTTGTGGTAAAATAGAAGAAGAAGAAGAAGAAAACAATGGTGAGAGAAAGAAAGAAAGAAATTAGTTGTAAGAAGTCAAACGAAGAGTTTTTAAAGAAAAAAAAAGGGAGAAAACAGACAGAGAAGCGTTTTTTTTTTAATCGAAAAGAAGACAAAAAAAGAGAAAAGAAAGTCAAGTCTTAAAATTCAACAGAAGAAATCTTAACTGCCCCCTTCCGTAAATAATAATTCAGCAACGATGCGCGCAGCAGCAGCAACATCAGCAGCAGCAACAACAGCGACAAGACAGAATCATCATCATCGTCAGACGAATAAGAAGAACAGATCGAACACAAATCGCAAAATACTCCTCAGATCTGTTCTTCTCAGTCAACGAGGGGGAAAAGCGAATTCATTTTCATCAAATTCGTTTTCGACGGCGGCTTTTAAGAGAGATGATGAGAAGAGGAGAACCTTTTCGCCGGTGATGGCGGCAGCAGAAGGAGGATCATCAGCGAGAGACCAACAAAATACGAAGAAATCGTCGGCGAAAGAAACCGGCGTGGACGTGTGGCCGTCCGGTGAAGCGCACGATCACATGACGTTTTGCGTTTTTGGCGCCTCTGGTGATCTCGCGAAGAAGAAAATCTACCCTTCGCTTCTCGCGTTATTTTACGAAGGGAGACTGCCAAAGTCGTTTTCGGTGTTCGGGTACGCGCGATCGAAAATGACCTCGGAGGAGTTTCGCGAGAGAATACGAATGAGTTTAGGATGCAGAATAGACGCGAAGGAGAACTGCGATGAATTTATGGAGGAGTTTTTGAAGCGGTGCGAGTACGTGCACGGGAACTACGACGAAGGCGCGGATTTCGAAAAGTTAGATCAAGAGATGTTGAAGACGGAAGAGGGGAAGAAAGCGATGAGAGTGTTTTATTTATCCATTCCGCCGTCGATTTTTGTACCGGTGGCGCAAATGAGTTCCAGATACGTGCAATCGAAAACCGGGGAAACGAGAGTGATCGTGGAGAAGCCGTTTGGGAGAGATTTGGAAAGTTCGAGAGCTTTGACGAAAGCTTTAGCCGCGGAGTTGAGCGAAAAGCAAACGTACAGAATCGATCACTACCTAGGGAAGGAGTTGATTGAAAACTTGACCGTTTTGAGGTTTTCGAACATTATGTTTCAACCGTTGTGGAATAGAAATTACATTCGCAACGTGCAGATTAATTTTTCGGAGAATTTTGGTACCGAAGGCAGGGGCGGCTATTTCGATAACTACGGCATCATTCGAGATATCATGCAAAACCACTTGTTACAGATTATGGCGTTGTTTGCGATGGAAGAACCGGCATCGTTGGACGCGGAGGATATTCGCGACGAAAAAGTTAAAGTAATTCGATCGATTCGGGATATCGATATCGACAACGTCGTTCTGGGACAATACAAAGGGAAAACGAGCGGCTCGAACGTGTTTCCTGCGTATTTGGACGACGAAACCGTTCCGAAAGGTTCCAATTGTGCCACGTTCGCGGCGATCGCATTATTCATCGATAACGCGAGATGGGACGGCGTCCCGTTTTTGATGAAAGCGGGAAAAGCTTTACACAAGAGAGGGTGCGAAATTCGAATCCAGTTTCGACACGCGCCGGGGAACATTTACGCCGATAAGAAATCGAAACCAATCTCGAGAGGCGGCGGAGGTACCGCGGGAGACTCTTCCAACGCGCAGTGCAACGAATTGGTCATTCGTATTCAACCAGATGAGGCTATTTACTTGAAAATTAACAACAAAGTTCCAGGTTTAGGGCACAAAATGGACCGATCGATTTTAGATTTGACGTACAAATCGAAATACTCCGTCGGCGAGTTACCGGACGCTTACGAACGTCTCATCTTGGATGTCATTCACGGCGATAAGAGATTGTTCATCCGTAACGACGAGTTAGAAGCCGCGTGGAAATTGTTCACACCGTTGCTTGAAACCATCGAATCCGAAAATATCCCGCCAGAGTTGTACCCGTACGGTTCCAGAGGTCCGATCGGCGCGCACTATTTGGCCAGTCGCTGGAACGTTCGATGGGGCGATACCAACTAATACTACGAGGTATGTATGATGAAAAAAAATGAATACATACACGAGAGAGAGAGAGAGAAAGAGAGAGAGATGTTATCACAACATTGTCACACCGCGCTGTTGCTTTTACTATTATTATTACTACTACTATGTTATAAATGATACGTGTTTTAAAAATGAAACTGCTCTACTCTGACGTTTCGTATTGTCACACCAACGCAGTGAAAAAGAAGAGCAAAATTGGCCTTTTACGGCACTTTCTCACCCACTTGAGATACACCCACTTTCCGAAAGAACAGAGAAGAGAATGTCTTTTTGCCGCTGCCCCCGATCATCGTCGAACAAACGCCAAATCTCCTTCTTCCTCGTGATTGTTGTCTTTTTCCTCTCTCTTCATTCTTCTTTCGCGCAAGAGTTTGAGGATAAAGAGAAACTCATGGACGAACTCGATCGCTTGAAAACATTCACGGAGACGAGAATAAAAAACAAAGAGACGGTTTTACAGGCGAAAAAAGACGCCTGGGACAGAGAGGAGAAGTTGGATAAGAGTTTGGACGGGTTAGAGTTGGAGGATAAGCTGGAGAGGCAGTTTGAGGCGGATTTAGAGCAAGTGAAAGAGCTCGGAGGCGTGGTTAACCGACGGATGCTCAAAGAAGCTTATTAGATAGATAGAGAAGAAGGAGAAGAAAAAGATAAAGAAGACAAAGAAGACAAAGAAGAAGAAGAGAGCAGAAGTTGATCACGTGGTATTGTTAGTGTTGATGATGATGCTCTGTGATTATTAATATTACTCTTTTTCTTCTTCTTCTTCTTCTAATATTATATGTGTTTACGTAAAATCAGTTGATCTCGTACAGAACCTTCCCTCGACTTTTACCAGCTTCCAAATAGTCGTGACCTTCTTTCGCTTGATCCAACGGAAAGCATCTGTCCACCGCCACCTTCAACTCACCCGATTTAATCCAACCGAAAATATCGTTCGCTCTCCACATCAACTCCTCTCTCGTTTGCGTGTAGTCGTTCAATTTTGGTCGCGTTAAAAACGCTGATTTGTTGATTAACTTCAACGGCGGAAAGGCCGGGACGGCACCGGAAGCGTTGCCGAAAGAGACAAAGATGCCTTTGGTGGCCAAGACTTCAATCGAGGTTTCCCAAGTCGCTAACCCGATCCCGTCAATGACGCACTTCACGCCTTGCCCGTTTGTGATTTCCATAACTTTTGGGACTAAATCCACCGAGGAGTAGTCTTCGTACGAAGTCCCGGGTGCTTCGTCGTAGACAATCAACTCATCCACGCCAGTACCTTTGGCAATATCCACCTTAGACTTAGAGCACGTGCCGATGACTTTATATCCTCTTAACTTTGCCATTTGCGCGGCCCATTGGCAGGTCCCGGAACCGGTGCCGTGGATGAGCATCCACTCGCCCGGTTTGATCAACTGCGCGTGCGCGGAGTGGGTCAAGTAATGCGCCGTCATGCCTTGTACCCCGCATGAAACGGCCACATCTAACGGAATCTCTTCAGGGACGGTAACAACCTTATGCGCTGGAACCGCGGTGTACTCCGCGTACGTTTGAAACACCGAAGAATACGCCACTCTGTCGCCGACTTTCACGCCTTGCGCTTCCGCCTCCGGCGACGTCGCCGCGACGAAACCGCCGCCTTCTTGGCCGCCAATAAAAGGTAAGTCTCTCTTATACAAACCCGAACGGTGATAGGTGTCGATGAAGTTAATCCCGGAGAATTTGTTCTTGATCAACACCGACCCCGGGTTCAGCTTTGGCGTCGGGTAATCTTTCTCGATTTTCATCACCGAGGACGGTCCGGTTTCGCGAATCACCGCAGCCGTCTGTTTTATTTTATTGTATTGGAGAGAGAGAAAGTTAATAAAACGATACGTGTGTTAATTTGCGCGCGTGTGAATGAATCCTCGTCATCATCGTCGTCAAATTCGTTTAGCGAGAGAGCCGCAACAGCAACAGCAACAGCAGCAGCAGCAGCAGCAGCAGCGAGAGAGAGAGAGAGAGAGGCGGCGAAGAGATGATGAGAGACCTTTTAGAAACGAACTTTTTCCCGAGCGCAGAGGTAAAACAATAAAACAATACGAGACGACAAAAAACGACAACCACTCACCATGACGTTCGGAACGGACGAATAAGAACACGTTAACTTGCCGCCACAATTCGCAAATGCGAGCGAATTCAACGCCGCCCGGGAGCCTCTTCGTAAGATGGAGTGGTATGCAACCATTTTATTTTTATTTTTCTGTCGTTTTCGAAGAGGTGGATAAGAAGCCGTCAAAACTCTTTTTCAGTCATTTTTTGAAGGAAAAAAAAAAGTGCAAAATTTTCAATCGTCTATAAATCTGGCATCTCTCTACACTATTATTTTATACGGTACGCAAGCGCTAACTGATAATCTATCTATCGTCACTACTCTTTCTATTCTATTCTATTCTGTTCTCTTTTTACTCGTGGTGGTTAAAAACATTTATTTGTCTTCTGTTATTGTTTGAACAAAACTTCATCCAACCAAGACGTTTCGACGAGCGATACACGTTTCTTTGATTTCGTCGAAGCGGAGGAGCCGAGCGAGAAGACGACGCTGGATTTCGACTCGTATTCTGCGCGCATTTTACGCGCGAGCACGTCGTCGGTGTCGTGGACTATTCGAGCACCGAATGAAGAGACGGCTTTAGTATTTTTGTCGTCTTGGGAAAGTTCTTTTGTCGTGGTTGTTTCGCCGAAGCTTTTGAAAGACCGGCGGTTTGCTTCTTTTTTATTCGTCTCGGGAACGATGACTTCGTCCGGTTGGTTTTCTTCTCGTCGAAGGACGAACGCTGGGAACCCACTCGGGACTCGCGCGTTGATCGAACCTTCGTTGTTCGTGTATACTTGAACGTTCGTGACTCTCGGGGCGAAATGTATGGATATATCACCACCATTATCGCTTCCTTGACTTCGCGCGTCAATCGTCACTTCCGCGTCTTCGTCCCCGCATTCCACGTTTTCTAACGATATGTCACCACCGTTCGTGATGCATTTGGTATTCCCACTCGCGCGAAAATTCTTCTTCGAGCGTATCTCGCCTTTCTTCGTGTGCAACTCGCAATCGTGCACGAAAACGGAATCAATGTGAATGTTACCACCCGTTCCGGCGTCTATTCGCAAATCGTTCGCTACCACTCTCTTGGCAATCACGTCGCCGCCGTTCGTTTTAATCGACGCGTTCGCTTGTATCGTTTCGCATAAGACATCACCGTTTAACGTTTCCACGTTCACGTACGCACCTTTGACGCTCTTTAAGAATTGCACGCATGCCGGCGGCGATGATGATGATGCCGATGGCGCATCGTCCGTTCCATCCTCGTCGGTTTTGTCGTCGTCCTCGTCCACCACCGTCACGTCCACGCTCGCCTCGGCGATATTCGCGTTCACCGTCAACGAACTCTTCTTCCCCATCAGCACGTCTAAGGATACAAATCGAGGTGGAATTTTGCACTCGATGACACACACCTCGTTGTTATTGTTGTTATTGTTGTTGTCTTCGTCTTCTCCTTCGATGTCTGAGACGGTGTATGCGTACACGTCTCCGTTCTCGAGCTTTTCCGCCTTTAGTCGTAATCGCCCACCACTCCCACCGCCTTCATTTCTGCTCGACGAAGATAAAGAAGATAAAGAAGACAACAAAAAAGAAGAAATCTCCACGCGTTCGTCGCCGGGGTCTACATTTCGAACCACTATTTTCTTCCCTCCCCCGTGTAAATCCATCACGCGTAAGGTTTTGCCGACGGCGATTGGAAATTCGATTTTTTTTTCAACGTTGTTGTTGTTGTTGTTCAAGGATGATGATGATGAGAACGGTGCGAACGACGTAAACGTAAACGACGGTAGGACCATCATCGCGCTTCTCACGATCGTCGTCTGTACGCAAGAACGCCGAGGCAGCAAAATCTGCCGCGGCATTGATTGTTCTCTTTTGTGTGTGCGTGTATTCGTATGAAGAAGAGAGTTCGTTATTTTTTGTTTCGTTTGACGATGATACAAGTGGTGCTCTCTCTAAAAATGTGGGTTTTTTAATCTTGATGAAGGTGTCTCTGTGGGTTGTTGTTGTCGTTGTTCTGTTCGTTTTGAAGCCGCTGCTGTTGTTGTTGTTGCAAATTTGGAACTCTCCACGCCGGGAACAACGAAGCCAAAAAGGAATAGGCGAATATTTTCAACTCGCCGAACCAACTTTGCGGCATAGCGTCGGTATATCCCGCGACATGCGGCGGTCGTCGGTAGCGTTGACGACGTCCGTTCCTGATGTTATTTCTATTGTTATTGTTGTTATTCCCTTCGTCTCTCGCGTTGTTGTTGTTGTTGTTGTTGTTGTTGTTGTTGTTCGCTCGAGCGTCTGCCCCACCTCCTTGTTGCGCTTCGTTTTCGGGAGGTAAATAGGCGCCAAAGAGAGCGTCCCAAACGGATTCTAAAACGCCGGTTTGGTACAAGTATCCGATGACCGCCGCCGTGATGTACATGGCCATTTTCTTCCTCGACGCGTCTTGACAAGCGAATGCGGTGATTAAAATGAGCTTGAACATGAGTTTCAAGTCGATTCGAAACTGGATGACTCGAATTACTTCGACAATTTCTTCGCCGTCCTCACCTCTTCGAACGATGCGTTGATACGGTTGATTCGGATCGAAATCGATGTCTGGATTGTTGTTGTTGTTATTCGCCCGGGCCAGCGCTGCTCCTAATGCTTCGGCTCCTTGTGGCACGTTTGGGGCAGCATCTGCCGTTGCTCCTGCGACGTTAGTGCCACTCGCACCGCTTCCTCCTATTTGGCTCGTCACATTTTCTTGCCGTTGAAAAAATGTTGATTGTTCGAGAGCGGCGTTCGTTTGCACGTACGCCAATCCCGGCGATCTAGGAATTACCGTCGCGTTCGGTCGCAAGCTCCTAAACGCCGCATTATAAGCCGCATTGTACGCATTTATCACCATTGGTGAAACCATCACCGCGCCTGGCGGTGGAGATTGTTGTACTTGTTGTTGTTGTTGTTGTTGTTGTGGCGTCGAGGTTGCGTTCGGTTGCGCGCTCGCCAAAACGTTCCTATCGACGTTACTACTCCTACTCCTATTATCGTCACTCGTCTCTCTCGCCTCCAATCTCCTCTTCTCTCTCTCTTCTCTCTCGCGTTCCAGTTCTCGATTTGATTTTCTCACGATCATGTGCACAATCTTCACTTCGTCTTCGTCGTCTTCTTTTCTTTCGTTTCCTCGTCTTCTTTCCTCGTCTACTACATCCTCCTCGTCGCTGCTGCTCAGATATCTCAGTTTCTCTCGGTTCAACCCCAGCGCGTTTTCCAACGTCTCCTCGTCTTCTTTTAAAACTTTGCCTTGGTACAAAAAACAGATATATTTCGGATTGGTTGGTTTATGTAAAGAAGACTTTGATATTAAGCGTTTGCTCGCGTCAACTTTCAAGTCTTTCACCGTTTTCTTCGCGTCGATTCTGATTTTTCTTTTTTTCTTCTCACCAAAATCGTCCGTTTCTCTCGAATCATCATCGAATAACGCAATATCGTCGCTTTTGATTTCCACGGTCACGTACCGCACACTACTCTCGTTCTCTCCTCCTCCTCGTTCTTCTTCTTCTTCTTCTTCTTCGAAAAGCTGCGCCTCTTCAATTTCCATCTTTCTTCTTCTTCTTTCTCGTGTCGTCAATCAACTGCTGCGTGTGTAGAAATGAAATGAATGAAGAAAAAAGAAGAACACACGAAAAAGGAAAGTTTTTTCGTGTTGTGTGACGTTTTGTTTTTTTTCGAGGGGGAGAGCTAAAAAGAAAAGTTCTTCTCGATGAGAAAGAAGAGAAAAAGTGTCATCAAATTCTCTTCTCTTCTTCGTCAAAAAAAAACATTGGACAGAGGAGTTTTTGTGAAAACAACGCACAAGTCTTTTCTACACACACATATAATATATATAATGCCTCCTCCTTTTCAAGAAGACGAAGAAGACGAAGAAGAAGAAGGAAAAGAGGAGTTATTTCTGGAGGAGACTTTGCGCGCGGCCAAATGGTGCGCCTTTCTCGCCGGGAAGGAAATCAGAAACGCCTGGGGAACGACTTCGAGTGAAGTGAAAAACACGAAGAAGAACGACGTGGATTTAGTCACTTTGACGGATGAAAAGTGCGAAAAGATGATCAAAGAATACATACGCGAGAGATTTCCGGACCATTTGATCGTAGGTGAGGAGGAAACCGCGGCTGGTGGGGACGTTATTCCCGAAATGAGTGCGAAACCGACGTGGTACATCGACCCAGTCGACGGAACGACGAACTTTATTCACTCGTATCCAAACTCCTGCGTCTCGATTGGTTTGACTATGAAGAAAGAACCCGTCGTCGGAGTTGTGTTTAACCCGATAACGAGAGAGATGTTTGTCGGGGTGAAGGGGAGAGGGTCGCAATTGATCAACGTTGGCGGAAACGACTTGAACGAAGAAACGGACGTAAAGACGATTCGGGTATCGAACGCGACGACGTTAAAGAAAGCGTTGATTGCCACGGAAATTGGCGTAGGAAGAGACGAGAAAACTATAGATGCCATCATGGGACGGATAAGAAATATCGTGCAAAACTCGAGAAGCGTGAGGTGTACCGGGTCGTGCGCGATGAACATGTGCGCCGTGGCGAGCGGAAGAGTAGACGGTTTCTTCGAGATTGGATTCGGAGGTCCCTGGGATAACTGCGCGGCGACGGTGATTGTCAGAGAAGCCGGCGGCGTTGTGGTCGACCCGAGTGGTGAGGAGATGCATTTAAACGCGAGACGAGTGTTGTGTGCAAATAGTCGAGAAATTATGGAGGAGTTTGTAGCGGCGTTGAAACCGGTGGAAGACGGACCTGCGGAACCGCCGAAGCCGTCGTTAGCGACGACGTTGTAGATTGAATGTTATGATTTTAGGATTACTTATTATTTGCGCGTGTATACAGTGTGGTACACGTATGTACTATATTATATATATAGGTGTATGATTAGTAGAAGTTTTTTCGTTTTCACGTGCACTTGGAGGCGGCGAGCATTCTTTTCCGATACATCCTCGCCGCTTTTCGAACGCTCGAGTGTAACATCGACTCGAGCGCAAACGTAAACGCGACGACGCCGCCGAGAACCGTCACTGAACTAATCAACCATTCGAATATATTCTGTTCCGTTTCAACGTGCGAAATCGCTATCGGTGATATTGCAAAGGTAAACTTGACGTACGCGCCTCTCTTCGATATCGCGTGCGTCGCGCCGTTGGAGAAGTCGTTATCTTCGCCGTGAACGCCGTCGAAATACGACGAACTCTCTTGTTGCGCAGACGAAGGTGAGATTTTGAACTTATTCGAAGAGAACGTGTATTCGTTCAACGTCAACGTAGCCGCGTTCAACGGAACGATAGACCGGGTGACGACTTGCATGTGATGTTCGTGGATGGTATTTCTATGCTGCGAACTGAAAATGTTTTCGCCTTTCGCGAAGCCTTTCTCCGTGGCGAATTTACCGCCGCCGTCTTTGGCCGCTAAAGACCACGCTTTACGAAACTTCTTGGGGACGTACGAACGTTTCGTCGACGTTGTTGGCACGTACTCGCCGAACGAAAAGTGGTTGATGATGTGAGTGCTGTTGATTCGGTGAAGATCGATGGTTTGGCCGTAACTTCGAGCGCTAAAATATACGGCTCCCGGAACCTTCGCCAAACGAATCCTTCCTTCCACCGTACATCCAGACGAGCGAACGGTGGATTCATGTCGACCATCTCTATCGAAATCGTACCCTAAGCGATGCGCCCGAACGTTTCTCGGTGGCTTTTCTTCTTCGCCCCCACCTCCATCAGAAGAAGAAAAAGAAGAAGATGTAGAAGGCGCATCGTTTATCGTTCGAGTATCGTTTTCCCGCATCGTTCGCAACAAACTCAGTGTGAATTCGGCCATAGCTTCTGATGTCCTTGGTCCGTGATAGACTTCGAAATGACGAATGTCTCCTTTACTCTTATTGAGCAAGATTGCGTCGCTCGAACTTCCTCTATACACTCGTATCGTCGGGTAGGCCAGTATCTTTTCGTCGTCGCAAAGCTTTTTATTTTCCTCCGCGGTGCAGTCCACGCCGGCGAACGCGGCAGAAAGTCTCGAGTTCAACGACTTTGCGAGAGCTTTTTGAACTGTGAGATTGTGTTATTAAATAAGTGTGTAAATAAAATGACGTTATGTGAAATACCGAGTTGAGCGCCTCGTTCAAAGTGCGGCGCCAATGCTGCACAGTGCGAACACCAAGGCGCGTGGAAATTCACTAAAAGAACTCCGTGTGCGTTGACGTTTCTCTTGAAATTTTCCGAGTTTAAGAGCAAAGCAAAACGCCTGTATCCGTACTCGTCTCGTCGTTGCTCGAGACTGCTTTTGTCATTTGCCTCTTCTTCGTCGTTTACTTCACCGCCGTATTCATTATCGTCATCGCCGACGATATAATCGAACTCGTCGCCTTGCACGATTCGTCCTAGGGGTTTACCTTCATCTCCTTCCCAATACGGGTGTAGCGACCTCGGCGCGATCGCGTGAAAATGTTGCCTCGACCCGACACCCATCGTCGCGTGTTCGATCGCCAAATACGGAATTTCTTTCGACATCGAGTGCTTATAAATGCTCTCACCGCTCAAGTTGAACGCTCTGTGACCAACCGCATCGACTAAATCCACAGAAAGGTGCTCGCAGTTAATCGCGGGAAAGCTCACATCAAATTGCATGACCAAAGTCGGATCCATGTCGTGATCGACGCTCAAATCCGTCCTCATCGACGTCGCGAATAGCTTTTGCACTTGCGAAGTGACCAATCCAAAAATAAACCACGCGAATAAGAGCGTCAACACGCCGCCTTTGTTCGAGCCTTCTTTGCTAAACTCTTCTAAAGCGTCGTTTCTTTTGAACACGTCGACTGTTTTTAACGTCTGCGTGACGAACGTTTCGTTGGATGGCGATTCCCCGGGTAACGAGTTCGCGCCGCCATTGCTCGTCGTCCGGCGCGAAATCAGTCCTCCTGAACCACTAATACCACCATTACCACCACCTTTACCACCTTTACCGGTCAACGATGCGTTCATGTTTATTGTCTGCTGCTTTTAAAGAAAAAAGCTCCGAGTATTTTCTGACAAACTTTCATGTGAAGCACAAAAAAATTTTCATTTGAAAGAAAAAAACTTTTCGTTCGTTCCAAATACTTCACAAGTCACATATAAAATTTGACGATGATGATGATGAGAAGAAGAACACAAACACTCATGAACTACATCATGAACGCCGCCGCGTCGAATAACTATCGTTGTTTCGATAAGACGGCTACAAAAACGAGTAGCAGTAGTAGTTGTAGTAGTTATAGGTCTCTCTCTTCCTTCTTCATCGGATATCAAAATCGAGAAGGAGCAAAGACGTTTAGTAGGACGACAGTTAGTACTCAAGGAAAAGTGGATAACAACACATGGACGACGACGACGACAAAAACACAAAAACAAAAGTCTGCGAACAATATCTCCACGTCCACTCGTTCAAAAATGGGATACATTTCGCACCAAAGAACCGCAATCACGAAACGTTTGTGGAACGATCGATTGGAGCAAATGAACGTGGAACATCCACACGCGCCGGAACAAACTTTGATAAAAACGAAGAAAATCAAAGAGCACGTGGTTTTGTACGATTTTGAGAACGATAAACAGTTGGCGAGAGACTACGCGACGCCGTGGAACACCGCGAGAATCGGTCGAGTTCTGGAGGATATGGACTCGTTAGCTGGGAACGTCGTGTTTACACACATAGACGATAACGACCCGGCGACGAGGCCTCCGAATGCGGTGACCGCGAGCGCGGATAACATTCGACAGTTTATGAAGTTACGGTTAGACCAAAAGACGTTTTTACACGGGTCGGTGGCGTACGTCGGGACGTCCTCGATCGTGGTCAGATGCGATTTGAAAAACGAAAAAGGCGAAGTCTTAATGCGAGCTGATTTTACATTCGCGGCGAGGTCGAACGTGACTGGTAAAGCGACGCCGGTAAACCAGTTGGACATGAAGACGCTGACCGAGGAGCAGAAAGCAACCTTCGACGAAGTGAAAGCGCAGATTGAGTTGAAGAAGAACAGAAAGATGGATAAGATGCCCATGCGTGAGGAAGTGCGAGTGTTTCGTAAACAATGGGTTAAAAAAATGCGGGAAATGTCCCGAGTGGCAAAAGAGATGCCTTCGAGAGCGGTGTTGGACGAGAAATTATCAAAGATAGTTTTGACTTCGCAGACGGTGCACGAAAATTTGTTCGTCGCGCAACCGCAGCAGGTGAACTTATCCGGGCGGATATTTGGTGGATTTTTGTTACGGCGTGGATTTGAATTGGCGTTAGCGAACGCGTACACGTTTGCGGGTACGTTTCCACTTTTCGTGAACATGTCGGACGTGGATTTTAGAGCGCCAGTCGAGGTTGGCGATTTGTTGAGGTTTCGAGCGCACATCATCCACGTCGGCGAACCCGGAGAGTTCGATAAGAAAACTCTAGAACTGAAAGAGACAAACGTGTTCGAAAGCGGGAATGATATTGAAAGAGATATCGTGATGCAAGTTGAAGCGATCGTGGTGAATCCGAAAACCGTAAGTGCAACCGTGACAAACTCTTTTCTAATCACGTTTCGAGTTAACGGCGGGTTGTTACCGACGGTGTTACCCGAATCCACGGACGAGGCGTTTGGCGTGTTTGAGAAGGTCATACGACCAAAATTGTGCGGATGGGATTAATGAATCGCGTTTTGCGTACGTTTTCTTCGCTAGATATATAGTATGTATAAATATACAACAACATCAATAACAACACGTAACAGCAACACACTACATATTCAGGAAGCTTGTAATATATTTATTGCCATAATAATAAAAATACCTAATAGTTACGACGAGTAGGTCATTCGTTTCTTCTTCTGCACAAAAGTAAAACCGAGCAATACGCGATGACTACGAGAATCGTATTGATAAAAAAAGCCTGCGCGTAACACACGCGACCGGACGTGCACTTCCATCCTTCATCAAAAACGGCGGAGTACTGATACACCGCACCTGCTATCTTTGTGCTCATGAGATACCCACCAAGAGCGGGCGCTAAACCAACCAAACCTCGGTTGGCGCCGAAATGTTTCGGTCCAAAGACATCAATCGTCACCGTCGGCATGGACCAAAACAAAGCGCCGTAAAACCAACCTGTGACTGCACATCCAGTGGTTAAAGTTAAAGCTAAAGCACTACTCGGCATATCCTCCGACGCGGTCCAACACGCAATCATACCAAAAAATGCGCCGACGATTAAAAACGACGTAAACCGAACGCGACCGACGCGCCCGGAGGTGTCAAAGTTTGACATAAAGCTCGAAACGATATTCGAAGAAGATCCTCCCAAAGTGCGTAGCTTTCGCGATGAATGCGATTCTTTCACGCCGCTACCATCCAAAGGTCGCTTGGATAACTTATCGCTCCAATAACCAGCGTGTAATCGACCTAACGTGTTTGTGCATGCAAACATTTTCAGAAGCGTCAACGGCATCGAACTCGGCAAATTCTCTCCGAATGCTTTCGCGATTTGCGTCAAGTTGTTAATCACCGTGACGCCAGACCCGAGCGAGAACATGAGTGCGACGAAGAGTAAATAAAAGTTCATCTCCTGTAAAACCTCTGTCGGTGACAAGTTTGTCATTCTGCTTGAAGCGTTGCTATTAGTACCTTGCGGATTTTCTACGTCGTCCATCGATTTCATTTCCGACGACTTTTGATCCGTCGAAACCACCGAACTCGCGGCGACTAATTCACTCTTATGATGTAATAACGAGTTTGTGCCTAACATCGTCACGCGATACAACGAGTACGCGATGCACGCAAAAATAAACAACGCAAGCGGGGACGTCGCTTGCGATCCAAATTGGTGCGCCAAGTACCCTGAAACCGCGACGTGTACCGCGCCTATTGCCGTAATCGTCAAGCTCCAACGCAAACGATCGTCGACAGTTAAATTTCCAGTGACAAATGCTCGTTTAACATCGTCCGTCATCGACCCTACACTCCTACTACTTTCGTTATTTATATTCATAGCGTTATTACTGTTTATTTCATCCAAAGCGGATGAAGACGGCAAAGCGAATCCTCTCGGAACGCCGACGACAGTGGAACATAAAATATCAACGCCGCCGCAAAAAACTGCCAAGAACTGCACGAACGCTACGCTATTCTTCCCAATATCACTTCCGGCGGTGGTGTTCATGAAAAACACGTCAAAAACTATACTAAAAACGCCGCTCGATAAACCAAAAAATGCCATGATTAAACCGACTAATCTCCCGTGTTGCGTCTTGTCCGTAAAATTCGCGTAATTCGCCCCCAACGCGGCAGTCAAGCTCGTCGAGCAACCCGTCCCCATAATGTACGCAGCCACGCTCGAGAAAAACACTGTTTGCGGAAAAATAATCCCTCGTAAAATCATCGTCGTCATTCCGAACCCAATCACTTTACACGTTCCTCCCAAGAACAACGTCGCTTTACTCCCGAATCGATCGAAATACATCCCGCCTAAAACAGAGAAGAACGCCCCGAAATTCCCACACGTACCAATAAACGTCAACTGCTCTTGCGTCAAATTTAATCTCTCCTTCATAGTTTGCGAGTATAAAGGGAAACAATACAAGGCGCCCGAGGAGACCATCACCAACTGAGACAGAAGTAACGTCAGCCATTTCGAGGCGAAAAACTTCTGGCCTCCTCCTCCTATCATGATATTTGAGGAGGATTTCGGACTGTTGTTACTGTTGAGCTGCTGAACATCGATATTCGCGTTGTTCGTCATTTGAACGGGACGCCCGGGTTGGCCGCCGTCAAACTGCCGTCGAGCGCGCAAAACGTCAGCGGATTTGATTTTGGATTTACAAAAAGAGAGAGAGAAGAAAGATTTCCTCTTTCTCTCTTCTCTCTCTCTTTATTGTTCTCTCTCTCTCTCTCTCTCTCTCTCTCTCTGTCGTCGTGTAAATGATAACTTATATATACTTTTATCGAATGTTTGCTGCAAACAAACCCGAAGAGCTCAGAAAAAAGACGAGAGAGGCGGGTGGTAAAAAATGAAGCAAGGTAAGAGAGAGAGAGAGATCTCTTCTCTCTCTTCTTTATGTGTTTTTTTGCGATTTATTTTTTTTTCTTTCATCATCAAACACATCATCACAAAAATCATCTCATCCTTTTTCTCATTCATCAAAGAAGAAAGAAAGAAAGAAAGAAAGAAGCGAGAAAAAATGAGAGGCGATGGTGAAGAAGAGATAGCTTTTTCTGTCTCTGATTTATCTTCTTCTTGGTCTTCTTCTTCTTTGTCTTCTTCTTCTTCCTCGACGACGACGACGACGCAAAGAAACGTTTCGGTGATTAAAGGCGAAGAAAGTTTCAAAAAAAAACTCGACGAAACGAAAGGAAAACAACTCGTCGTCGTGAACTTTGGCGCGAGTTGGTGCAAACACTGTCACAAACTCTCGCCTTCCGTGTTTGATGAGGCGGAGAAGTATCCGAATTCGGAATTTATATTCACAGATGTGGATTTATTACCGGAAACGGCCAAGTTTATGCGATGGACGCCGACGGTAGGGATTTACAAGTTTGGAAGGAAAGTGGATGAAATCGAACAGTGTAAAATCAGGCAGCTGAAAGACCGGGTGTGGTTATGGAGCGATTTGAAAGAGACTCGATTCGAAAGTCGAGGGTAGATTAAAGTAGAGAATAGTATTCATTTTTAGAGAATTTAGAACACACATGCACGCGCGCGCGATACTTATATATGATGTTATTCAAAGTTTATTTAGTAACTTCCTCATCGACAGAGTCCGTGGACTTTGCTTGTTTCTTCGCTCTCGCTTTTCGCTTGACTTCAAACTCATACTGTTGACCACCTTCGATCAAATCGTCGTCTTCGACGCGTTTCGCTGAAACCACCGCGACATCTTCCTCGGAGATGTCACCTCGGAGTATAGCTTTCGCGATGGAGGTTTCGAGGTATTGCTGAACCGCTCTCTTAATTGGACGCGCGCCAAATGCGGGTTGGTATCCAATCACACACAGCGCTTCTAACGCAGATTCCTCGATTTCAATCGCAATGCGTCTGTCTTTTAATCGAGATCGAACGCGTCCGATTTGCTGCAGCACAATCGCCTCGACTTGTGAACTTAGCAACGGGTCGAAAACAATCCATTCGTCGACTCTGTTGATAAACTCTGGACGGAAGTGTCCACGAACTGCATCCATCACTTTCGTCTTCCTCTCACCCGTGGATTTCTTCGCCTGTTGCTCCGTTTCCTCGCCGGCATTGAGTAAACCGTCCAAAACAAATTGAGAGCCGATGTTGGAGGTCATGATCAAAATGGTATTCTTGAAACTCACCAGTCGCCCTTGAGAGTCGGTCACGCGACCGTCGTCTAAAATCTGTAACAAGACGTTGAACACGTCCGCGTGCGCTTTTTCCATTTCATCGAACAGTATGACAGAGTACGGACGTCTTCGCACAGCCTCGGTAAGTTGTCCGCCTTCTTCGAAACCGACGTATCCGGGCGGCGCGCCGATCAGTCTGGATACCGCGTGCTTTTCCATGTACTCAGACATGTCAATTCGAATCATCGCATCTTCGGTGTTGAATAAGAAATTCGCGAGCGTTTTGGCGAGCTCTGTCTTGCCGACGCCAGTTGGACCCAAAAATGCAAACGAGGCGATCGGTTTGTTCGGGTCACTCAACCCAGCTCTGGAACGTTGAATAGCTTCGGAGACCTTTTTCACCGCTTCGTCTTGACCGACGACTCGTTTATGTAATTCCGAATCCAAATCTAAAAGCTTCTCTCTTTCACCTTGTTGTAACTTTGCAACTGGGATTCCGGTCCATTTCGCGACGATTTCCGCGATGTCGTTCTCGGTGACTTCGTCCGATAAAAGTTTGTTTTTGTTGTCTTTTTCGGCGATCAAAACTTCCTCGGCTTCACCGAGCGAGCGTTGCAACTCCATCAGAGTTCCGTATTTCAACTCTGCGGCTTTGTTCAAATCGTACGCGCGTTCCGCGTTTGCAATTTCTACGCCGACGCGTTCAATTTCCTCTTTCAGCGTTTGCACCTGGATCAACTTATCTTGCTCTTCCTGCCAACGATCCTGCAAATCTTTCTGTTCGATTTTCAACGCGTCAATTTCTTTCTTCATGCGTTTCAGTTTCGATTCGGTCGATTTCTTGTCAGTCGCCGAGGTCATGGCCGATCCATCCCTGGACAGAGACAAGATTTCCATTTGCAACTTAATAATCTCCCGGTCGATGGCGTCTAAAGCCGTCGGTTTCGAGGTAATTTCCATTTTCAATTTCGCCGCAGATTCGTCGACTAAGTCGATGGCTTTGTCCGGAAGGAATCTATCGGCGATGTACCTGTCGGATAAGTTCGCCGCCTCCACTAGCGCGGCGTCAGAAATAGAAACGCCGTGGTGCAATTCGTATCTCTCACGCAAACCTCTCAAAATTGAAACCGTATCCTCCACCGAAGGTTCTTCGACCGAAACTTTTTGGAAGCGTCTCTCCAACGCGGGATCTTTTTCAATGTGCTGTCGAAACTCGTCCAAAGTTGTCGCCCCAATGCATCTAAGTTCACCTCTTCCTAACATCGGCTTCAACAAGTTTCCAGCGTCCATGCCGCCACCACCGCCGTTCCCACCGGCACCAACGACGGTGTGGATTTCGTCGATGAACAAGATAATTTTCCCCATCGAGTCGACAACTTCTTTCATCACCGCTTTCAAACGGTCCTCAAACTCGCCTCGAAATTTGGCACCGGCGATGAGTAAACCCATATCTAAAGACATGATGGAAACATCTTGTAACGAAGTAGGCACGTCTCCGTTGACGATGCGTTGCGCCAACCCTTCGGCGATGGCAGTTTTACCGACCCCGGGTTCGCCAATCAAAACGGGGTTATTCTTCGATCGTCGTGATAAGATTTGAATCGAGCGACGAATCTCGTCGTCTCTCCCAATTACCGGATCCAATTTACCTTTTTTCGCTTCGTCTGTCAAATCTCTTGCGTATTTCGACAGCGCGTCGTATTTCGATTCTGCGCTTTGGTCCGTCACCGTTTGGCCTTTTCGTAAAAAAACGATGGCTGCTTCCAACTGTTCCGTCGAGATCTTTAAATCCTTTTCGAACAAATCTTTGCCAAATCTCGCATCTTCGGCTATGGCCAGCGTCAAATGCTCCACGGCCACGAACGCGTCTTGTAACTGCTTCGCTCGGTCTCGCGCGTTATCCACGGCTATTTCCAAGTGTCTCCCCAAAACTTGTTGCGAAGCGCCTTGCACTTTCGGTTGCCTCTCGATGTATTTGTTCGTCTTATCGATCACAGTTTTCATGTCCACTCCTAGATGTTTCAAGATTTTCCCGGAGAATCCTTCTCGTTGTTCCAACAGAGCCAAAAATAAGTGCTCGGTTTCGACTATTTGTTGCGACGCTTTTTGCGCGTTTTCCGGAGCAGCTACGATGGCTTCCCAGGCTCGTTCGGTAAACTCAGATTGCGAGATTTTCTTTTGCGGTTGTTCTCCTCCTCCATCCGACACGGCGCGCGTGACGACGATTCTTCCGTTTGTATTTTGTCTTGCCGCGTTGATGAGAGGTTTTCTTCTTCTCTTTCCTCTTCCAATATTATAAGTACTCTTATTGTTCACGCCGACGACGTGCCTTTCCCCTTCAGAAGAAGACGATGGAAGATAGAAGTTCGACGACGACGCGTTTGTTTTTATCATCGAGCCTCTTTCTCCTCCTCCTCCTCTTTTGGGCGTCGTCGTCGTTCGAACATTATTATTATTATTACTCCTCCCTGTTGGTCTTCGTTTCGCTGTTGCTCCTAATGCTGCTCCTAATGCTGATATCGGTTGCGCGCGATGATGATGACAACACGAAGAAGACAAAACCATATTCTTCATTTTTTATTCCTAGATTTTTTGTGCGGCGGCGGGAATTTTTTCTCTTTCTTTTCTCTTTCTCCCACCAAACAACGAACATAACCGCATTATATTTACGCGTCGGGTTACAGACACAGACTACTTTAACACGCGTTGATATATATCTTCAACGCACCTAAACACACACGCAGATTACCTACTATTATACCCAGAGAGGATGTCGGCGTTGTCTTTGAGCACTCCGATTGTAACTAACGCCAGAGTTTCCTCCACAAGAAGAACGCGCGTGAGTAGCATAAAAGCCTCCTGCTCCAAATCGTCGTCGATCACATTGCAGGGTGCGCCGTTGAAGGGCTTGAAAATGGCCACGCAAAGAAACCAATACTCGGTGTTGATGCAAACGCCGCCGTCGAGAGGCAAATTGCAAGTGTGAGTGTTTCGAGTCTTTCTTTGCTGTAGTTCGAATACTCGCGCTTCGTTTCATCGAAAGAAGACGACGAGAGTAGCGCACGTCTTTGTCTTCTTCTTCTTGTTTTTGTTCGTTTCTTTTCCCTTTTTGGTCGTAAAAAGCGTGGCGGCGGTCTCTTTTTTTTGCACCAGACAAGAAGAAGAGAATTGAAATATTGAAAGAAGGAAATAAATAAACCTTTTTGCGGACGACGGACGACGTGTATTATTAAATCTGACCTTTGACGTTTCTTTGTTCTTCTTGTTCTGTATTATTACGTGCACACAGTCAAGCCGCTGGTGTCCCGAAAGCCGCTCCGGGAGAGAAGAAGCAAGTCTTTGGCATCAACTTGCCGGACAACGAAGGGTTGTCCTTTTTGATTCTCGCCTCTGGTTCTCTCGGTTCCGCGTTGGGCTTCGCCGCCTTGCAAGAAGGCGTTTTCCGCATCCCGGGCTTTAAGTTTTCCGCGTGGATGACCGTGCTGACCACGTTCACGTACTTTTTATGCGGTGCTTTGGAAATGAAGCTCACTAAAGACTCTAGAAAAGGTTCTTGGAAGAACTACGGCATCTTGTCCGTCTATACCTACGGCGGCATGGCCTTGACCAACTACGCCTTGTCCTACTTGAACTACGCGACGAGAATCGTCTTTAAGTCTGCCAAGATCATCCCAGTCATGGCATTCTCCGTCATGATCGTCGGCAAGAAGTACAACTGGAAGGAATGGTTGTCTGCCGCCATCTTGGTTGCCGGTATCGTTCTCTTCACCTTGGGTGACGTCGCGTCTTCCCCGGCGTTCGCGCCGATTGGCGTTGCGTTGATTGCCGGTGCGTTGTGTGTTGACGCCATCTGCGCCAACTTCGAAGAAAAGAACTTTTTCAGATGTGAAACGCCGTCCACGACGCAAGAGGTCTTGTGCTACGCGTCTTTGATTGGTACCGTCTACGGTTTGATTCCGTTGGTTGCGTCTGGTGGTTTGAACGCCGCGATTGCGCACTCCATGCAATACACGCAAGTCGTCCCGATGATCATGGGCTTCTCCGTCATGGGCTACTCCTCTGTCTCCTTCATTTTGTCCTTGATCAAGTACTTTGGCGCCACGGAAGCTGAAATTGTGAAATCTTTACGTAAGGTTTTGTCCATCGTCATCTCCTTCATGCTCTTCCCGAAAGAGTTGAACTGGAAGTACATCGCCGGTTTTGGCGCCGTCCTCGTCTCCACCGTTTACACTTTCTATTTGAAGGACCAAAAGAACAAGGCCAAAGCGGCTGCCAAAGCCGCCGAAGGGTCTGCTTAATCTAAGAACAACATTTTTTTGAAGAACTACTAATATTGAAATAAAAAACGAATACGATAAAAGATAAAAAGAATTACAGAAGGACTCAATCACTCACGCGCTTACGATAAACCCATACATGAATAAATATAGTTGGTTTAGTAATTTTGTTCGTTTAAAAATTCAAATCAAATGTGTAAATGTATTTTCTCTCGTTTTAAGTTGTTGGTATAACCGTGCTCGGGTATCCAGCGCCCAGCTTGGGTATCCAGCGCCCAAAGCGGACGTTGTCTTTTTTTATGTTTTTTCTCTTTCTCTTTCTCTCTCTCTCTCTCTCTCTCTTTCATTCTCGCTCTCTTTTCTTCCCTTTTCTCTTTTGTTTTTATTTGATATCGTTTATAACACTACGTCGTTTGAAATGATACGTTCGTGATAATCGTTTGATGTCATGAGGATGCGTTTAAAACTTTACGCATCAAAATCAATCGGAGTAGACTTCCACAACGCCGAGAAGATCAAGGCCGATGCAACTTGTAAAATCGCAATCGGGTAGAAGAGCGACCAAGCCCAGGAACCGTTGGTGACTTCCATGAAGTATCCAATGAAAAAGGTGGACAACAAGGAGCCAATAGCAGCGGCAGTGTTAGTAACGCCCAACATAATCGAGGCATACTTCGGGCTCAAATCTTGGTGGCCGCAGAACAAACCGGTTCTGACCCAGGCGCCCATACCAAAGCAGAAGGCGAGAGCAGACATAACCATAACAATAGTCGTGTTCGTTACAGCTGCGGCCGGAGTTTTGGAAACGATGAAACCGACGGTGGACAACGCAACCGCACCACCGCCAAAGCAAAGCGTTTGCGACAACTTACGCACGTCAGTTCTGGAAAAACCATTTTTGTTTTCCAAGGAGTCCGTGATCGGGGCAACCAAAGTCGTGACCGCAACGGTAGAAAGGTACGGCAAGATACTAAGGAAGGACGATTTCGCGAGGGAAACGTTCAGCGCGGAGGAAAGGAAACTCGGTAACCAGGCCAACAAACCGTAGGAGAAGTAGTTCCACGTGAAGTGCGCAACCATCAAAGCCCAAAACTCTTTGGATTTAGCAAACTTACCCCATGGGATGTTCAATCCACCGGCAGCCTTCGCGGTTTCTGCCGCTGTTTCCTTCATATCGACGGATTTGTCGTTGGCGAAGCCAAGCCACCACCAGGCACCCCAGGCGAAGCCGAGAAAGCCGAAGAGGTAGAAAACCGCTTGCCAGCCGCCGAGGAACAAAATGATCGGCGGCGCAATGAGCAAACCAAGTAAAGATCCAACGTCCAAACCACCGAAGGTAGCAGTTACGGCTTTAGAGCGCTGCGACGGCGGGATGGTCTTCGCCAAGATGCCAGTCGCGGCGGACGGCGCGACGCCTTCGCCCAAACCGACGAGAAACCTGGACGCGAGCAAAGGAGCCATCCCTAACGTGGCGCACCACGGGGCAATCAACGTACCAAGAGACCACAAAATGACGCCATAGAACAAGACGGCTTTACCGCCATACTTGGATGAGAGCCATCCACCCGGAATTTGGGTGAACGCGTAGCCCCAAAAGAACGCGGAGGCGACGAGACCTTTTTGGGTAGCCGTCCAGCCGAAAGATTTTGCCATCGGGACGATAGCGACGGACATGTTGACCTTATCCAAGTTGCACAACACGAACGCGACGAACAAAGCGAACACCATGCCCCATCTTTTCTTGTTCGTACCTTCGCTCATGTCGAATCTTTCGGATTCTGGAATACCAGAAGTATCTTCAGCGATCGAGCCACCGCCCGCTTTGGCGATGACATTTTGTCTCTTGTTGTTGATGTTGTTGGACGCTTTCGTCGTCGTCGTCGTCGTCGCCGCCACCGAAGCTTCTTTCTCGCGTTTTAAATGAAAAGACGAATCGATAACGCGACTGCTAAACTCTGATGACGTTGCGTTGTTCTTGCTAAGTTGTTGTCTTTTTCTAAACGTTACTTTATTTTGAATCCGACTGCTGGACGATGATGATGATGATCGAGCAGCCGTCTTGTTGGCGCGAATCATCATCGTTTGGTTTGACGTGGAAGCAAACATTGCGCGAGGAGTACGAGAGAGTTTAAAGTTTACCACGTGAAGTGTGTTTAGTAATCTTCCAGTTTCTCGTCAAGTCGTTTACGTCGTCGTCGTCGTCGTCGCTCGTTAAGTGCGGAATAAAGCGTTTGAATAAAAAACCTCGTTTGTTCGTTTGTTATTCGTTATTCCCTTTTTCCTTTTTTTTGTTCGTTTGAAGAGAGGCGGCGGCGCTGTGTGCCAAACGACGAAAAGCAAAATAGGCAAGAAGAGAGAAAAGGAGGGAGAAGTTTTTTCACTTTTTCCTCTTCACTCTTTTCTTTTTCCTCTCTCTCTTTCTCTCATCTCTTTCTCTCTCCCTTAGGAACAAATGCTACTGCTCTAGTAAAACAGAATAGAAACGAATACTACTTACTACTAATAAGAGCGAAGAAAGAAAGAAAGACAAAAGAACAAAAAGAAAATGGTAAACTTTCGGCAGATGAAACGCCCGACTCCCGCGCAAGGCTTGAAGGCGATGATTCGTTTCGGCATCGTGTGTTTCTTTTTCGCCATGACGGTGAACTTTATTGCGACGCATTATCACTCGAGATATCCATCCACATCATCATCCACATCATCATCTGCTTCATTGGCGCGGAGCCATGATGAGTTCTCTTCCTCCTCGTACTTTCCGTCCTGGATGTCGTCTTCTTCGCACGGTGATGAGAATGACGAAGAAGAGCACCACGACGACGACGACGACAACGACGCCCATCATCTTCATCATCCTCCTCGCCATCGTCGCGACGACAGCGTTGATAACTTTGCCGTCTCTTACGATAATAACAACAACAACAACAACAACAACATCGGATGCTCGTCCTCTGCGACGAATAAACGAGTGAAAAGCGAACCGTTAAAAACAGAATATACCGATATGGATGTTGTCATCGTCATGGTGGCTCCCGTATGTACGACGCAACAAGTCGTCGAACGCTTGAACTTTCACTATCACTTTCGGAAGATTTATTTCGTCGTAAAGCAGGTGGAAATATGCCCGTATTTACGTTCATTGGCGAAGAATATCATATGTTTGGACGAAAACGAAGTCATACCTGGTGTCACGTATTCCTCGTTATCCGAACGAGGCGAGAAGTTGAAACAGATTGGCCAAAAGGAAGGGTCTAATCGAGTCGGATGGTATTTGCAACAATATCTCAAGTTGGGAGTGGCGTTACACGTGAAAGATTTATCGGAGTATTATTTAGTTTGGGACGCGGATAACATTGCCACGCGCCCGTTAGAGTTAGTGAAAGAGACGACGAAGAGCGAAAACTACGCGGTTCGGTTTTGCGCGAACCCGGTGACGCATAAGAGCACCGGGTATGCAAAGTTTTATAAGCGCATCGTAGGCGATAAGTTGATGAAACCAGGCGGGTACCCTAAAGACCCGAAAGGCGATTCGTTTAACTACGTCTGTGGGTTTATGGTAATGAAAAAAGAATACGTTCGGGAGATGACGAATTATATTACGCATTATTTAAAAACTGGAGCGGATAGTCACTTGTTGCAACACTTGAGAGAGGAGGAGAAACGGTTCCCGTGGGACATTCACGCCGTAGCCAACGAGGTTGCCACTGTCGAAGGTGGACACTATTACTTCTCCGAGTACGACACGTATGGATCCTGGGTACAGAAAATGCATTCAGATGAACATCAAGTGGATTACTCGAGCGAATATGCCAGAAATCCAACCGTCGCAGTTGCGCCGAGTAGTTTAACCGAAGCCGAGTTTAAAAAGTTAGCGCGCAATCCGAAAAACCCTCTTCCGTACAAGTTTCCTTGTTGCATGAAACACGAGAAGATTTGCGAACGCGCGAGAAAAGCGGCACGATCGAGCGACGGTTTAGTCCACGTTTTAGTATGGGAAGAGCACAAGATGCGATATCGAGGCACGTCCAGTCAGTGCACGGATGCGTTGCCGAGAGAGCTGAAAGAAGCAATGGAGGCGAGCGGCGGCGATGGCGTTAAGCCCGATCGTTAGTATCGAAACGATAATAGCAATAGCAGCGGGCGTTTTTTGTGTTCTTGATGAGAAGCGTCGTCGCGTGCGATAGTAGATACGATGTGATGTAGTTAGTTTAAAAGTATCAAACAAAGGTTGACGTTTTTTCTTCCTCCCTTTTTCCTTTGTGAAGCGTGCTTCCTTCTCTTCACTTTTTCATTTTGAAGTCCACCTGCGCAGACTCGATTTGTGGCTCGGATTTCTTTGTGAGAAAAAGAAAAAAAAAGATCTTTCTCTCTCACATCAGATTACTTACATTTCTATTATTTATCACACATATACTAAATACATACTAAAAAATGGCAACTTCTTCGAGTGCGTTTATCGCGCAACCGAACTTCTTAGCAGCATCCAAGAGAAACGTGTTTAGTACGAAGGTGCGTCTTTTGTTTTTTTACAAACGCGAGAGATGAAGAGATGACGACGAGAGAGAGAGCCACAAGGAGTGGTGATGACGTGCAAAAATAAAAACAAAAATTCATTTTCCCCGCCGCGTGGACATCCATCGATCGACAACAACAACAACAACTCACACGCAAAACCCTTTCTCTCTCTTTTTCACTACAAACAGGCCGCGTCTTCTAAATCTCGCGCTCGAACCGCCGGCGGTCGAGGATCGGTCGTCCAAACCAAAGCGTTTTTCAACTTTGGTGGTAAGAAGAAAGAAGCAGCCGGGCAACCGATGGTGTGCATCGACTGCGGATATATTTACAGAGGTGATTTCAGCGCGTTGCCGAACTCGTACAGATGCCCGACTTGTGGGGTCGGGAAGAACAGATTCAAAGCCGCGATGACGCCGGCGGTTGGTGTCGCGCCACCGAAAAGACAGGCACCGACCTTTAACACCGCGGGCGTCTTAGCCGAAAAGAAGAGAAACAAGGAGGCGTTCCGAGCGAGAAGAGCGGCGGCGGGTAAGGCGAAGAGTCCGAGAGAGTTGGCGAGAGAGAAGATGCTCGAGGAGCAAGCGAAGAAGGACTCCAAGAAAGGAGGTGGTTTCTTCGGTCGCTAATTACTCGTTGTTTTTGTAGTAGGAGAAGAAGAGGAAGATACCGATGACGATGCGACAATTACTTCAGAGAGAGAGAGAGTGAACGAGAGACAGAAGAGAGTTTTTAATAATATAATAATCCAAATCTTTTTTATAACACCAGACAGACCACTCACTACCTAGGCACCAGTATGCGCAGTATTAATCCAAAACCTTGGCAACGACGCCGGCGCCGACGGTTCTCCCGCCTTCTCGTAACGCAAATCGTAAACCTTGTTCCATGGCAACCGGAGTGATCAACTCAAACGTGCACGTCACGTTGTCACCTGGCATGACCATCTCGACACCTTCTGGTAACGTGATATTCCCGGTAATATCCGCAGTCCTCATGAAGAACTGAGGTCGGTAGTTGGAAAAGAACGGCGTGTGCCTGCCGCCTTCATCTTTCGTCAAGACGTAAATTTCCGCTTCAAATTTCGCGTGCGGAGTAATAGAGCCCGGTTTGCAAAGCAACTGACCTCTCAAAACTTCCTCTCTCTTCACACCTCTCAAGAGTAAACCAGCGTTATCACCCGCTTGCCCTTCGTTCAATTGTTTCTTGAACATTTCTACGCCAGTTACGGTCGTCTTCTTCGTCGGCACGATACCGACGAGATCGACGTCTTCGCCAACTTTAATCGTCCCTTGTTCTATTCTTCCAGTCGCCACCGTGCCTCTCCCTTGGATAGAGAACACGTCTTCTACGGGCATGGAAAATGGCTTATCCAACGCTCTTTCTGGCGTCGGCACGTACTCGTCGATCTTGTCCATCAATTCTAAAATTTTTTCCTTGCCAATGGCGTCGTTCGTCCCTTTCAACGCGTGCAACGCCGATCCTTTAACGAATGGAATATCATCTCCAGGAAACTTGTAAAACGATAACAACTCTCTCAATTCCATCTCTACCAACTCCACCAACTCTTCGTCGTCCACCATATCGATCTTGTTCAAAAACACGACCAAACTCGGCACTCCGATTTGTCTCGCCAACAAAATATGTTCTCTCGTTTGTGGCATTGGTCCATCCGCCGCAGAGACGACTAAAATAGCCCCGTCCATTTGCGCGGCACCAGTGATCATATTCTTCACGTAATCCGCGTGACCTGGGCAATCCACGTGCGCGTAGTGTCTGTTCTTCGTTTCGTATTCGACGTGAGCGGTGGAGATGGTGATACCTCTCGCTTTCTCCTCCGGCGCTTTATCGATCTGATCGAACGCGACTTCTTGCGCACCGCCAACTTCTGCCATAACTTTCGTAATCGCCGCCGTTAACGTGGTTTTCCCGTGATCGACGTGACCAATCGTCCCTACGTTCAAGTGCGGTTTCGTCCGAGCGTTGATGTCGTACGCTACACCTCTCTTTTGTTGTTGTTGTTGTTGTAGTTGTTGTTGTTGCGTGTTGTAGTTGTTGATGTTATTGTTGTTGTTGTTGTTAAACAACAATTTAGAGGAAGCAGAGGAGGAGAAAGAGAAAGAGGTCGTCGCTTGGATACCACCACCACTGCTATAATACCATCGATGCGCTAACGCGTTCGCCCCGCGTCGCATCATCGTGTTGGCGCGCGTTGTCGTCGCCATTATTGTTGTTCTTGTCTGTTGATACAAAACAAAGAGGGCAGATGTGAAGATTTTTATTCGGACGACGCGCGAGCCGTCACAAACACACGAAACATCAATAATCAGTCTTCATCAAGTCGCTCTTCAAATCTTCAAATCTGTGTCAATCGATGATCGAAGAGAAGCTTCTACGAGAGAGTGAAAAATTTTCAAAAACTCGTCTCTCTTCTCTCTCTTCTGTTGTCTCTCCTTTTTTCAAAAACTTCATCTTCAAAAACTTCCAAACGCGCTTGTGCTTCTTATTATCACATCATCATCATCATCAGGAGCGAGAGAGAGAGAGAGTCAGAGTCAGAGAGAGAGAGAGTCAGAGAGAGTCAGAGAGAGTCAGAGAGAAAGACAGAAAGAAAGAGAGAAAATGCCGCCGAAGAAATTGGTAGAAAAATCATCTGCTGGAGGAAAAAAACGAGAGAGAAACGTGAACGAAGTGGCGAAGAACGCGCCGGCGAAATTGATGACGACGACGACTTCGGCGTCGAAAAAGGCGAAGATTACGGTAAAGAGTGCGAAGAAAAAGAAGGCGAGTAAAGAAGAAGAAGAAGAAGAAGAAGAAGAAGAAGAGGAGGAAGAGGAGGAAAATGTCGTGATTGATGAAGACAACGAGAATAACAGAGAAGAAGTGCGACGACCGCACTCGTACGTCGGGGTGTCCGATCCACCGGTGTCAAAGATTCTCAAAGAGATTAAAGAAGCCATCAAGGTTTCCAACGAAAAGAATGTGCAAGCGCACATAGGTTTATCGAGTCAGGAGGTGCAACACTTGACGATGGAAGCCGCGCGGTTCTTTCTCTTCCAAATGGAAAAGAACGGCAACGCGCCGATTCCTCGAGCGTTGTACACGGAAGCGATGGCAAAGATCATGAAAGGAAAGAAAGTGAGAAACATGGCGAGTTACATTTTGCCTCGTGCGCAGTTGCGGTTGTTGGACTATCTCGGTTTGGAATTGAAAGAAGTCCAAAGAGTGACCTCGCAAGTGGAACAGAGCAAGAGCAAAAGTGCAGAGACTACGTCGACGACGTCGTTCATTCTTCGTTCGGCGCAGCCAATCGACGCGCGCGTCAAGTTTGTGGACAAGCACATTCCCAAAACGAAAAAAATGTGGAGAGGACTCGTTATCGCGATATCGTCAATCATTCAAGTTAACGGAGGCACGATGGAAGAATCAGCGCTGTTTCGAGCGCTCGGACGATTCGGTATGCGAGCCTCCTATAACGGCAAAGGACCTGGATTAGGAAAATGGTCCAACGATTTTGAGTGCAAGCATTGCGAAATCATACCAAAGCTCGTTTCTCGACGCGTTCTTTTACGAGATAAAATCACCGCGGCTTCTGGAAACGACTTCACTTACCAATACGAACTCGGCGAAGGCGCGTTGGAGCACTTTTCGCAAGAGCACTCCAAACAGTTCGTCAAGGAGATGATGCACTCGTACAAAGAAGAATTGCAGCCGAACATTGGTCCTTGACCCGAGAAAGTGGTGTGGTCATCGTTGTAAAATTTATATCGCAGAAATGAAGAGAGATACTCCCGCATACATCATCCTGTTTTGATGATTCTCGCTTTCTTCGTTTATTGTCGTCACTTTTTAAATAATTGGTTATATCTTTCTAGTATTTATTCTCGAATACGCCCTCGAATACATCAACGACGCAGACATACACACACGCGCACACACGCACACACACGCATCATGAATAGCTTCTTCGGCAGTTTGTTCTCTCCTGCTCCTCAGCAACCGGGAGAGAAGATTGACTTCGTGTACATTTCCGAGTGGTTCCTATTCCTTTCCTTCTTCTTCGTGTTTGCGAGTGGATTTATGCACAAGTTTGTGGACGCGAAGGCAATTGCAAAAGCAAACGGTGGGTCGTTTTTAGGCGCGTTCCAGATGACCTGTTTTATTCCTTTGGCGTACGTGTCGTATTATGGAATCAACACGTGGTATTTCAGCGAACACTTTCAATCTTCGCGAACGGCGGAGGAACGTTTGTTTGGTCCAGTTTCTGAAAACGTGAGGAAAATAGGAGAGGTGCAAATAGCGTTTCAGGCGTGGGATTTTGTCATATCTTTGTTTAACTCGGAGTTGAATTCAGTGGAAATGTTGTTGCACCACGCGATGACGGGATTGTTGTGCTACTGGATGTTAACTATACCGTACATGGCGTGGTACGGGGTTTATTTCATGGGCGTTTGCGAGACGTCCTCGTTGCCGTTATCGGTCGTAGATTTCATGCGATTCTTTCCAGATTATAAGGAGAAGTATCCACTCATGAACATGATAAATTCCTTGTTATTTGGCGCGTTTTTTGTATGGTTCCGAATTATCAAATGGATTCAGTTTAGCGCCGGTGCGTGGAGAGATTCGTTGCACGTGTTGAAGATGAAAAAATTGCCCGTGCCGAGAAGCGTCGTCTTAGGTGTGTTGGTTCTGAACGTGTTCTTCACGGCTTTGCAAGTCGTCTGGTGTGGCTTACTTCTCAAAGAAGCGAAGAAGATGTTTTTAGGAGGAGGAGAGGACGACAAGAAGAAGGACGAAAAGAAGAAGAAGAAGTGAAGATTAGTGTATATGTACATTGTGTAGTTACTTTTTAAGCTGTGCGTAGAAATACATCGCTGCTAGCAACAGAAACAATCGCGCGGTTCCGTGTGTTCCTGTATAAATTTCGCTCCAAGAGGTGCGCCATTTCTATCGACCAGATTCGATATCGTCGCTCTCAATACCATTATCGATTCCACTCGTCTCGTTTTCACTTCAACTAATACTAAACCAGTGCTCACTTGCACTTCTGCCTCGTACACCTCTTCCAGCTTCTCGATTTCGGACTTTAACCAATCCGCGCTGATATTTTTCATCATTGTCACTGGTTTGCTGTTTCCAGAAGAGGGATTGTTTTCGTCGTCGTCGTCGTCGTCGTTGTTGTCGTTGATTGGGGTCGATTCTTTATATCTCACGCGGTCCACTTTAAACTCCAACACTAGCTGTTTGTAAAGAATATCTCCTTTTCGCCAAACGTCCCGGCCACACATTCCCCCGAGCAAGAACATCTTCACAAAGACATCAAAACAAATGTTACCGCAATAGTATCCCTGCCCTTTGGCGTATTTTGTTGTCACGTTAGCAAACATTATCGCATAATCTTTTTCGTTGGTAGTCGCGTCATGTGTTACTCTTCGATTTATTTTCGCGTTCGTTGTTTGTGATGTTTTTTGTTCCATTTCCATTGTAAAACTCGTCAGAAAAACAACGAGATAAGATGTCGGGGGAAACGACGACGACGACGACGACGTCGGTTACCGTAAAATGCTTCCCGGGGAAGTTGCAGTTGAATGATTTAGAAATGTTAGGCGGCGTTTTCTCGACTTCAGACGAGTTTAACGGAGAGGAAGACGGAACGCAGCCGTATTTATTATACGAGCACATCGGGTTGCCAAAGTCAAAAATGGTCGCGTTTTCACACACGTGGACGCCTGAGCAAGAGAGAGGGAAGGGAATAGCTAAAGCAATCACGCGTGCGGCGCTAGAGTGGGCGAAAGTGAAAGGCTACACAGTGTTACCGACGTGTTCTTATGTCAAGAAGTTCGCCGAGGATAATAAGGACGAGGACTATGTGAAAGGCGTCGTCAGCGACTTGAAAGGAAGTCGAGTCATTAGCAACAACGTCAAAATGTAACATGTGTGTATAAACGATGTGAGGTAGTAGTAGAAGTAATAGTAGTAGTAGTAGTAGTAGTAGTAGTGATACATACCAGTAAGGAATTCGTTTACTATTATCATTATTGTACGCGACACGAGTGCTCCTCGGGCGTGAGAAGCTTGCTCAGATTTTTATCTGCGCGACGGTAAAACGCGTTGTTTGCTCTTTCTCCTTCGTCTTCGTCTTCGTCGTCGCGCGACGCAATGCTCTGATTCAGCGGCGTGTGCGACGCGAACGAAATCTGGCGTATTGGACTCTCGTCCTTCGTCGCATTCGACTGGTCTGAAGTGTTGTTATTAATGCTGTTTTGATCTTCCACGTTGTTACTAATGCTGCCGTTCGCGAGTGCGCCGCCCCGCGGTTGTTGTTTCATCGCTCGTCTTCTTTGATGTTGTTGATGCTGCTCCTGCTCTGGACTGAACATGCCACGATTTCTTCTTTCGCGAGCGATTTCAGCGAGCAAACGATCTCTGCTCAACGTCAACTCCCGTTCGGTCGTTTCGTACACGTCTTTTTGGTGCTTCTTTTCGTTTTCAACTTTTTGTAGTTTCAAAGTCACGTCGCTCAATTTTTTGTTCATCTCGTATTCTCGCTCCTGCATAAACGCAGATTCTCGGAGCAAAGCGTTCTGAACGACCGCTTTCTGCGCTCGCACGTCGTCCAACTCTCGCGTTAACGAATCGATTGAAACCGATAACATCGCGGCTTGGTCTTCCATCTCCATAGCGCGCATGTTTGCCTCGTCAAACGCTTCTTCCAAATCCTTCGTTCCGTTGAGTTTCTTCGTGAGCCTTTGTATTTCAAGTTCCTTTTCTTTTAGCTGCGTTTCTAATCGGTCGGACAGCTGCGTTTGAGCGGATAACAACTCGTCTTTAGCGCGCAAGGCGAGTTCCATAGCTTTAAACGTATCCAACACTCTGTCGTTTGTGGTTTGGGAGTCACCGGCGCCGTTTTTAGTAGCGCTCGTCCCGTAATACGAGGAAGAAACTGTCGACGAAGCTTCAAAATCGGCTTCTTCATCGTCGCAGTACTCAATGTGACGACGCGTCGCAGAAGGTGGCGTCTTTATACCTCGATTGGTATTCATGTGAATATTTCTGTCGTCGTCGTCTTCGTGATGGTGTTGGTTATCGCGAGCAACGACGTTCGCGTTGCCTAAGACTATCTTACCTATCCCGCCTTTTCCGGACGAGGAGTTCTTGAGCGCACTTAGCGTGGTGTTACTAATACCACCGCCACGTTTCTGCCGACACTCTGGCGTCGGTAACAGGTTCAAAAGTGCGTTCATTTTCGCGCACCATTCTTCCTCTCCTCTTTCTTTGAATAAATAACTTTTCTTCTTCTTCTTCTGTTGTTGTTGTGGGTTGTTATTCCTTTTCAAGAACAAATCTTTTCCGTTTTGGAGTTGCACGCGTATTATTATTGCGTCCTCCTCCCCTTTCTCTCCTCCTTTCCTCGATGAAAATTTCTCCAACGCGTCGAAACTCACCATTGACGTCGGTTTCGACGACGAGAGAGACGAAGAAGAGGAGTAAAAAGAAAGCGTTCGTATTTTCTCGTCAACAGAAACGTATCTTTCGTTCCATCTGTTCAACAGCTCGCCTTTTTTAAAGAACCAACCCGAGAGTTCTCTGTTCTCACATAAAGGGTTGTTGGATCTCTCTTCATCCTCATCTTCTTTGTATTCTTTCACCTCCGAAGCGTTCATTTTCTTCGTTATCTGCTGCTGCTGCTGCTGCTCGTTTTCCTTGTTTTGCGCTTTCAACATTTATGCTCCCCCCCTTTTTTTTGTTAACGAACAACGCGTGTTTTACTAAATTTCTTCCGTTCGTTTGTTGTCGCTTGATAGATAAATAAGAGACGAGCTTCAAGCCCAAGCACAACAACAACAAGAACAACGACTGAGGATGCTGGTTGTGTTATTGTTTGTTTAAAACTAAAAACGAATAATCGATGATGCAATTTGCGCGTCGCGGGGGCGCGCAAAACGTGTTTTTAAAATAAAGGGGGGGAAGACGCTTTCTTTGTTTTTCAAGCGAAACCGATTCTGTGATTTTTGCGTCAAACAAAAAAAAACAGAGCTCTCAAAAAAAAGGTCAGTCAACACAGCAAACTTATTATTAAATCCATCCTTTTGAGAGAAGGCAAACACATCGTCATAAAAAAAAGAGAGTGAGAGAGAGATGCCGTACGAGCCAAAGAATGTATTAATCACCGGCGGGGCTGGCTTTATCGCCTCCCACGTGGCCATCCTCTTCGCGAAGAAGTACCCGCACTGCAAGGTGAGCAAAGAAGCGATCTTCTTCTTCTTCTTTGTCGTCGTCGTCGTTGACGTCGTTGTCGTCTGCGCTGTGTTTATAATTTTTTTCTGTGGACGGCAACGCCCCTCGGTCGTCTCCTTTGCGTCGTTTTGAGGCAAACAGAGGATCGATAAGATTTTTCACCGCGATGATGATGTGTGTTTCTTTTTCTCTCTTTCTCTCTTTCTCTCTTTCTTTCTTTGGATGGAATACAACTGACAACTTATTAAACTTTACTTCTTCTTCTTCTTCTTCTTCTTCTTCTTCTTGTTCGTTCATCAGGTCATCGTTCTCGATAAGCTCGATTATTGCGCCAACGTGAAACACTTGAGCGAACTTTCGCACTTGTTAAATTTTAAGTTTATCATGGGCGATATTCAATCGGCAGATTTAGTCTCGTACATCCTACGAAACGAAAATATCGATACCATCATGCACTTCGCGGCGCAAACGCACGTGGATAACTCGTTCGGGAACTCCTTTGCGTTCACGGAAAACAACATTTTGGGCACGCACGTTTTATTAGAGTCGTGCAAAACGCTCGGTACCATCAAGAGGTTCTTACACGTCTCCACGGACGAAGTGTACGGGGAAAGCTCGTACGAGTTGAACGCCTCGAACACCGAGCACGCGAGTTTACTAGAACCGACGAATCCGTATTCAGCGACGAAGGCGGGCGCAGAAATGCTTGTCATGGCGTACGGACGCTCTTACGACTTGCCGTATCTCATCACGAGAGGAAACAACGTGTACGGGCCACACCAGTTTCCGGAAAAAGCGATTCCGAAATTTATCATGTTAGCAAAAAGAGGTTTACAAATTCCTTTGCACGGGGACGGGATGGCGACGAGGTCTTACATGCACGTCGCGGATGCCGCGAGCGCGTTTGATAGCATCTTGCACCACGGCGAAGATCGAGGTGTGTATAACATTGGCGCGCAAGAAGAACGAACGGTGCGCTCCGTCGCCGAAGATATTTGCAGTGAATTGAAGTTGAACGCGGACGATATCGTCACGTACGTGAAAGACCGCCAATTTAACGACCGCAGATACTTTATCGATTGCTCGAAGCTCCTCGCTTTGGGATGGAAGCAAGAAAAATCGTGGGAGGACGGTTTGAGAGAAACCATCGCTTGGTACGAGAAGAATGGCGAAAACGATTATTGGGGCAATCTTTCGGCCGCGTTAGTCGCGCACCCTACGGGTGGGCACGTCACGGCGTCGCCGAATGTTTTCGAGGAAATCGCGGGAAGTACGGCCGAGGGAAAAGCCGACGACGCGGCGGAAGCTAACAGACCGGTGTTTTTAATCTACGGTCGAACCGGATGGATCGGCGGTATGCTCGGTCGCCTCTTGGAAGAGCAAGGACATAAGTACTACTACGGCGCGGCGAGATTATACGATAGAAAAGCCGTGGAAGATGACATTGCGCGATGCAAACCTACCCATATTCTGAACGCTGCCGGTATCACTGGTAGACCGAACGTCGATTGGTGCGAATCGCACAAGAAAGAAACGGTTCAAACGAACGTTACCGGTATTTTGACCTTGGTCGATCTCGCGGATAAGAACGGCATCCACGTCACCAACTTCGCCACCGGTTGCATTTATTCCTACGACGAAAAACATCCAATTGGAGGTCCGGGATTTACCGAGGATGATGCGCCAAACTTTGGCGGTTCCTTCTATTCGCACACGAAAGGGATGGTGGAAGACTTGCTCAAAAACTACGACAACCTCTTACAGTTGCGGTTGAGAATGCCCATCGATCACCGATTGGATAATCCGAGAAACTTCATCTTTAAAATTGCAAACTACGACTGCGTCGTCGACGTGCCGAACTCGATGACGGTTTTGGATGAACTCGTTCCGTACGCCATCGATGGCGCGTTGCGAAAGCTTACCGGGATTTACAACTTTACCAACCCAGGAGCAATCTCGCACAACGAAGTTTTGCAACTGTATAAAGATTACTGTTCGCCGAATTACACGTGGAAAAACTTTTCATTAGAAGAGCAAGATAAAATCTTAGCCGCTCCGAGAAGTAACAACGAGTTGTGCGATAAGAAGATTAAATCCGCGTGGCCGCAAATTCTTAACATCAAAGACAGTTTGATTAAATATGTCTTTGAGCCGAACAAACAGAGTGGCGGTAAAGTGAGAGGCGGCGCTAAAGGAGAATGTTAAAGAGCAGCCGCGTGCGTTGTTCTTCTCTGAGAGTTCATCTTGTTATTAGTTTTGTTAAATCCCGCGTTGAAATAAATAAATAATTCTTTTTACTCACACACCACTTAAGTGTTGCGCGCACGAGTATCGTGAATCACAAAATACTCCACGCGCGGAGAGGAACGCATGGAAATGGCTACCACCGTAAGTACTGTAACTACTGCTATTCCCACCACCTCCACGCCAACGATGCACGCCGCCGAGGAGGGCGAAGAAAACGAGGAAGAAGCACTACCGCCGACTCGAAGAAAAAAGTCAATTCATTACATCATGCAGTCGAGGGATAAAGACAACGAATACTTGAAGGAGTTCATACACAGCGATTTATGCGTTGAGTTTCAAGAGAAAGCAGAGTGGAGGTCTTGGGCGTGGAGCAAAAAAACTTCGCAGCTTAAAAAAGAAATCGTTGAGAGTTACGCGGTAGCAAAGAACGTTGATGTTGTTCTGGCAGCCATGCAACGAGCTGGAAGGGAACGGAGTGAAAAAGTTGTCTTCTTCGACATGGCGAGTGGGAAAGGATTTACGTCCATCGTTTTGGCAAAAAAGTTTCCAAGTTCGACGGTACACATGCTTGATAACAATAAAAACATGAACCTATCTCATTTAGACGCGGTGCCGACCGTACAGTTCAAAAATATTGATCTGTTTTCTGAAGAAGCCGAGAGTTTGATTATGGACGCTCTCATCGAGCACGACGGCTTTGGCGTTATGGTTGGAATGCATTTGTGCGGTAATCTCAGCCGGCGTGCGATTGAAATGTGGACAAACATAATGACAAAAGGTGAAAAGTTGCGCGCAAACTCCTTCAACCTGGGATTGGTTCTTTCTCCGTGCTGTTTGCCTCACAAAGTTAGAGTTCCGAAGAGGAAATATAACGATTTCGGGTACTGGATTCAATCGACGCAACGACAATTCGGAATTGATGGATACGATTTATGGGCGACTTCGTTGTATAATCTCGTTTGCTCTCACGTGGGACATACCATGCGCTCAACGCAGAAAAGATTTTTCCGGGATGAGAACTTGTTATCGCCCACGAATTGGTTTATTTTAGTGACTCCAATGGAAGCGAAACGCGACGACATCTGTCAACCGTGCGTGTGATATATGCTTGACGAATGTATTTGTAGCTTGTGCAGCAGCAGTAATAATAGTAATAATAATAATAATAGTAATAGTAATAGTAGCTCAGTTTAGTTTTGTAGTTCTAGAAGTGATAGAGCAACTTAGCAAAGCACTTTTCAAGAGAGATATCTTTCTTTGTTAACTAGTCGCGTCGTGGCTACCCGGATTGTCAACACGACAACAGCTATTGCGTAATACGAAAATAGGCACCACCAAAGAGCATAATAACGCGCTTCTGGATTTAGATATTTGTTGATCGCAAACACGGCGGCCATAAAGGTACTCGTTCCGATGGCTGTCAATCCCGCTAAAAACGAAAGTTGTTTCATCGCAACCATAACTCCGTATAAAGATTTTGACACTATATTTGCTACCGTTGCTGCAAACACTGGAAGCACTACACTTCGCGCGCAAGCGATGACGGAACTGTCTGTTGTGAAACCAGAAGCGCCAAAGTAAAGCAACCAGAAGCATATCGACGCCGAAACGATACCAACCATGTATCCCATCGCTTGAACGATAAGTGCCATTTTTCGAGCGTTTCTACCATCATTTTTCGGCGTAAACGCAATATATTTAGGTAACATTGTTTGTCCAACCTGTACTAGTGGATCTCCGCATAATGCGCAGACTGTGAAAATGTTTCCAGCTATTCTGTGCGCGGCAGAAGCGACGTTTCCGATTGCATTCGCCTGTAAAATAAGAACCACGTATAATGACAAGATGGAGAAACTCAGAAACGTTATGGGAGCAAAAAACTTCATCACAGGTGCACACATTTCCTTCGTTGGGATAATTGACATCGGCGGAGATATCATCTGCGTAGATGGAGCAGGAGGTGGAATGTGAAACAACTTCCGTCTTCTCAGAACTGTGAAAATACAAATGGCGCCAACATATAGCGATGCCGACGTTGCCCACGCTGCTCCGGTTGCACCTTGCTTTAACGTCACAACGGCAACATAATCTAAAATAACATTCGTGATTGCTGCTAACGAAACGCACATGAGCGGTGTTATCGTATCCTCGCGTGCGACGAGAGAAGCGTATCCAGCACCCGTTAAAAATGCCGCCGGCATTGCTAATCCTCGTATTTGAACGTATTTTCTTGCGACTTCCCTCAAAGGTCCAATCTTTTCTACGCCAAGCAATGAAAGCAATGCGTCCGGAAAACATACGAGTAACGCAGCGAGTGTTATCGCGAGCGTGAACGATATAAACATTGCCCCGTACACTTTTCTTTCCATGTCGCGTTTCGGCTCTCTCACTGCCAAACCGTTCGAGACGATAGACGTGACGCCAGCGGTAACGAACATGAACAAGTTCACCGGGTAATCCGTCAAAGGAGTGGCAACACCTAACGCAGCTAAAGAAACAACGGCGTCTGATGCGTATCTACCTACGAAAGCAGTATCTGTCATCGTCAATAAAGGTGAAATAACGTTCGACGCCATAAGTGGGAGGACGAAAAGTATTATGCCTTTGATTTTATCTCGAACGACGAGTGGCGCCGTCGACGGATCCTCTTCTTCTGCACGTATTGCTTCTCCTCCGGCAGCATCATCGCCGTTACCCGACGCGTACGACGTCGCCGAAAAAGTTGTCCCGTGCGCTCTTACTCCGCTACTTTGTCGTTGTCGTCTTCGTCTTCGTCGTTGTCGTTGTCCTTGTTTCTCTCTGTTGTTGTTCGTTACACCAAACCAATGGGAAAAAACTCTTCTGTCGCCGTCACCACCGTTTCCTTTTCCTTCTTCTTCTTCTTCTTCTTTCCACCTCGAGATGGCGGATGGTGCATTTAAAGATCCGCGGCGAATACTTCTTCTCTTAGACTGCGCAGTCAAGAAGGACGACGATGTTGACGATGAACGCGCCGCCAAAAGATTTCTGTTATCCATCTTCTTGATGTGTGTTGTTATTCTCTCTCTATTTTTTGTGAAGGAAGTGCGCGACGAGAAAGCGACTTCAAAAGCTGTGAAGAAACAAACAGTTAAGGGCGGGTTGATATACATTTTTACATACAAAGTTCTTTGTTACACGCTGTTTTGTTACTGTTTTATGTTTAATCGTTTAAACTCTCGCGGCGCTTTTCCATCTCGAATTCACCGCGTATACCTTCGAGTGTTCCACGACGCCCGCGTCGCCATTTTCAACAACCTCAGCATCGAGACATAAAAGTGGCTCAGTTTTAGAGTCATCACACAACTCACGATACATGTCCTCTTCGTCGTCGTCGTCCGCGAAAATTCGAGTAACTGCGACATAAATGGAAAATAACACCAACGAAATCAAGGATACGGAGATAAAGCACGTCAACGCGCGCTCGCGTCGCATTTTGCGTTCCCGGTAACGTCTGTATTGCACCGTCGTCGGCGGCGGCTTTGGCTTTTCACCAAGTCTGCTGCTGCTTCCGTCCTCTAAACTACCAAAGAATCCATCCACGACGGTTTGGAAATCCTTCATAAGTGCTACGTCGGCGTCCATACCATCATCGTTTGAAGAGGAGGAGGAAGAGGAGAAGAAGACGAAAGGTTGCGAGCGTGAATACCTGTCGCCTTCGCCAAGCGACGATAAGGTTTCAAATCCAACGTTATCATTGATGATATCGCTGTTACCGTCTTCTTCTTCAACGAAAGAAATCAAAGGGACTCGAAAGACGCGGCTGGAAAAGTAAGTCGGTTGCTGCGAGAGATAGTTTTGACGCGCCGAACCGAGGAAAGAAGCGTCTGAAGTCTCGTCTTGACCAAACAATGACGAAGAGGAGGAGAAAGTGGAATCATCCATCCCATCTCCAAAGAAAGAGCGCATCATCATACCCGGAATAGAAATATCCAAATTTTCATTCGCATTCGTCGTCATTCCGTTCCCGGCTGGACCTTCGCACGCAATCATTTCTGGCATCGCTCCTTCTTCTCCCTCTTTTCCTTCTCCCTTTGCCTCTTCGGTGCTTCCTTCTTCCGCGTAGGATGACGAGGCCATCATCGTTCGCGCATCGTCGCCTTCTTCTTGAACCTGTGATCGGTGAGTGAAAGAGAAAAGGAGAATAAAAGTCAGTACATTTTTGATTCGATTCGTAAACAACTTGGATTTTCTTTTTCGGGCCAACACTCTTTTCCTAGAAGCTTCTTGCATCCCCGAGGGGAGAAAAGAAAACAGAATACCGTGCCGTGACGCGGGATTCGCAAAGGACTATAGCGGGCACATCGCGAACGAGAATTCCGGACAAAAAGAGACTAAACACAACACGCACCATTTCTTCGCTGCTTTCGAAATCAAACCCGGCGCCGTCGCACACGCACGACTTGTACACGCCGCCTTGCCACGTCTTACACAGAGATTTATTCTCGTTGAGTTTCCCTTCCCCACAATTCTTTTCGCAGTTTTCCAGGAATCCGACGCACTGGTCGTCCTCCGCGGAAGCGTGAAAAAATGGAGGCGAGGAGGACACCATTGCGAGGACAAAAACGGCGAGGATAAAATGCAGTCTCATGATCTGCGCTTTTATATTCGCAAGCAAAAAAACGCGTTTAAAGTGTACAAACTTTTGAAGTATCGAAAGAGAAGAATGACGGAAGCGTCAGCGAGTTTGTTTTATCTTTCTGATATTTTTATTTCCTCTCTCAAATGCTAATTAAGGATACAACGGCAGGGCGACTGTTTCGTTACATTTGACGAAAATACTCTGGATGTTGCCCCATCGTCGAGGGATGTGTTTTACCGCACCTTCTATGGCAACGACGGTGTTTTCCACGACGTCTTCTACGCTCATCGCGGATGTACCCGTTTTCACGCGAACGCACGTCCCGCTACTCAAACTCAAATACGTCGCCGACGTCTTGCTTCGAATTTCCTTGGCCCAGTCCTTCTTTGTCAAATCGACCGGAATCGGTTGTCGCTTCTTCTTGAAAAACGTCTTACCGAGCAGTTTAGGTAACACTGGAATCACTCTCTCGTCTGCTAAGAATAAATCGTACGAATCGCACAGCTTTCTCTTCGCCTCGTGCGGTTTGTAGTTGTTTCGCAACTTGCTCACTCCTAAAACTTTCGCTATTCCCGCTTTGTCCTCTCCCATGGACTCGACCTTCAATTTTGCCTCTTTGTGTCCTTTACCGTCGTTATCTTTTACAATCAAGCACAACTCTGCGGTTTCTAAGTTAACCATAGAATGTGGAATGCGAATGGCTTTCATTTTCGCGTTGCTCTTCGCGCTTCCAACCGGTTGCGTTCGCAAAGAGATGAGAACGCTGTACGCATCGTCGCCTTCGTCTTCAAACAAAGGATCTTTCTCTTTCTCTTGCTTTACTTTGTCCAAATGCAAACGCAACGCGGCGATTGCTTTTTGTATCTGCGCTTTATCCACTCGGGATGGTTGAGGTTGTTCCTCGTCCTCTTCTTCTTTCTTCTTCGTCTTTTTTGTTGTTGTTGTTGTTGTTGCTGCTTTTGTTTTCTTCGCTGCGCTGGCGGCTGGTGCCTTCTTCGGTTTGGCAACCATACTTTTTGTGGAGTTGGAAAGAAAAAAAGAAGAAAAAAGAAGAGATGTTTTTTCGAGATGGAACGAGAGAGACGCAACGCAGTCCGCACAAATAAGCTGGCAGGCGTCCAAACGTGGCTTAAAAAAATACATGAACGCGTCAACAACGACGAGCGTCGCAACGCGCGCGCACGCGAGAAAAGTCTCCTCGAGCGCCGCGAAAAACAGAGTTAAACGCTCATCGTCGTCCTATTCCACTTCTTCCTCCAAAATC
>Ga0255783_10000312_pt1 | contig 58083 bp, 38 predicted proteins | sample 011ome_22_FD_179981 | JGI IMG/M metagenome (GOLD analysis project Ga0255783, IMG submission 179981) | Coastal salt marsh microbial communities from the Groves Creek Marsh, Skidaway Island, Georgia - 011507BT metaG (version 2) | ecosystem: Environmental > Aquatic > Marine > Intertidal zone >... | reverse complement strand
CGTCGTCGAACTCGCACGGTCGCGTGTAATTGGCGATTCGGCATTCATTTGTCGGCATTTCCTAGACGACGGACGGTTGACCGCGTTCACATTCGCGCGCGTGGGCGACGACGCGACGTGCGCGCGCGTGCGTGGACGCGTGGGACGAGGCTTTGGTGTTTTCTTTTGCGTGCGTGCGTGCGTATCGTGCGCGGATACGCGGTGGGGCGGGCGCGCGCGGTGGGTGATTCGTGTGCGTCGTCGTCGTCGCGTTACAGTCGCGTACAGTGGAGCGGGGATTGGCGGCGATGACGACGATGGGGGGCGTCGCGGACGTGATCGCCGCGATGGCGGATCGGGATGCGGCGGAGGCGGTGCGTGCGGTGCGTGCGTATGCGGATCGGCGCATGGTGGGGGTGGAGGATGATGGAAGAGATGTCGTCGCGATGGACGCGGATGGGACGGCGGCCGAGGCCAAGGCGAGGGCAAAGGCGCCAAACGCGGGACTCGTCGCCGAGGAAGACTGGGGATTCGTCACGCCACCGACGTCACCATCGCGGCGTAAAGTCAAAGAAAGTATGCGTGTGGTGTATAGTGATCGATTTGTTCCATCGCGCGCGGCATCGATTGGGTTTCGAGGGGAATTTAGTATGTTGGACGCCGAGGAAGAGGATGGGCGGTTGGCGCGGGACGCTCGGGACGCGGCGACGCGACGTGATGCGACGCACGCGACGCACGCGGCGGGGGGTGGGAACGTGAATGCCGATGATAATGTCACCCCGCATGGTGCGGTGGCGAATGGCGCAGGCGCCGCTGCCGCCGCGAGCGATCGTGAGGATACGTCGGCGGCGTACGGCGCGTTGTTACGGAGCGAATTGCTCGGCGACGTATCGCCACCCGAAGCGTACGGTATTACGCCGCCGCCGACGCCGAGTGTGGCGCGGTATCAGCGTGCTTCGACGTCATACAGCAGTCCAGGTCGGAATTTGTTTAGATTTCAGAGTGATGGCGTGTTTGGCCCTTCGACGCCGCACGCGTCGGAGAGTCCGTATTCGTTGTCCCCGGTGGGCGCGGGCGACGGGACGCTCGGTATGACGTTGCTCGCGCCTCGACGCACGCCTCGTAAAATTGCGCGGTCGCCATTCAAAGTCTTAGACGCTCCTGCACTTCAAGATGACTTTTACTTGAATTTAGTCGATTGGTCGGCGTCCAACGTGCTCGCCGTCGGCTTGGGGACGTGCGTGTACTTGTGGAGCGCTTGCACGAGCAAGGTGACGAAATTGTGTGAACTCGCACCGAACGACTCGGTGTGCTCGGTGGCGTGGACGCAGCGCGGCACGTACTTGGGTGTGGGCACGAATTCTGGCGAGGTGCAACTCTGGGACGTGGCCAAAGGGAAAATGACGCGCGCGATGCACGGGCATCGTTCGCGCGCCGGCACGTTGGCGTGGAACTCGCACACGTTGTCGAGCGGCAGTCGAGACCGAACGATTTTGAATCGCGATATTCGAAGCCCAAATGATTACTCAGCCAAACTCGTCGGTCACAAGAGTGAAGTGTGTGGATTGAAGTGGTCTTACGATGATTGCCAGCTCGCTTCGGGTGGAAACGACAACCAATTATTCATTTGGAACGCGCACTCGAGTCAACCGGTGTTGCGTTGCAGCGAACACACAGCGGCGGTGAAAGCCATCGCGTGGTCGCCGCATCAGCACGGCTTGCTCGCCTCTGGTGGCGGTACCGCCGATCGATGCATTCGATTTTGGAACACTGTGACTAATTCGCCGTTACAATGCGTGGACACTGGATCGCAAGTATGCAACTTGGTGTGGAGTAAAAACGTCAACGAAATCGTCAGCACGCACGGGTACAGCCAAAACCAAATCGTCGTGTGGCGCTATCCGAGCATGTCCAAGCTCGCGACGTTGACCGGTCACACCTTGCGTGTGCTGTTTCTCTCGATTTCACCCGATGGTCAAACAATCGTCACGGGTGCTGGTGATGAAACACTGCGTTTCTGGAACGTCTTCCCCGGTGTGAAATCCCAAGTCTCTGGCGTCGGCGACAACGCCGTGAGCTCCCTCGCTCGCACGAGCATTCGATGATGCGATATGATGATACGTTTGAAATTCTTTTGACTTGTTGTTTATGTTGTTGTGTAATTACTACTACTCCTGTACTTTCATCCGCTTCATCCGAGCCACCGGCGCTCCAGAGCGACGGCGACAGCGGTTGTTACACCCCCTTTGCGCCTCGAGCCCCACACAGCGCGCCACGTGTGCGCGGTGTACCACACCGGCGTGAGGCTACGCGTAACTCGCGCTTTGCTTCGCTCAATAGAACCACTGCATCGGTGAAATATCGCGTCGCGCGTGGTATCACCGGCCGTGAACGCAGCCTTTGCGCGCTGAAAGAAAGCAAAGGGTCGCGCGGCGCATCCTCTGTGCACGTCATGGCTAGTGACGACTCGGCGCCGAGCACGAGCGCTCGCGCGAATGAAGACGGTATGCTACCCACTGACGCACCGTGGGGCACTCTAGGCCGGCAAGCCGTGCTCTCTACCGTGGCTCTCGTGAGCAAGTTTCTGCTCGACGTCGTCAACTCTACGACGACGACCAACGGCGAAACGCTTCGAGACGCTATCACCTCCCGCGAGCGACCGCAGGGGTTGATAACTCTTAGCAATCACGCTTCGACGTTTGATGACCCAGGTGTGCTCTCGGAGCTCATTCCGATGAAGTATTTCCTCACCGAACCTTGGCACGGGGGCGTGCGGTGGACGTTGTGCACGGATGAAATTTGCGCCAAGAACAAGTTGAGAGAGGATTTCTTCCTATGTGGCAAAGCGCTGGCGATCAAGCGCGGAGGCGGATTAGACCAACCAGTATTGCATACCGCGGCTGAACTCGTCAAGCGCGGAGACTGGCTGCATTTGTTCCCGGAAGGTCGAGTCAGTCGAGACGGCGAGCTCTCGCGCATGCGCCGCGGATTTGCGAAACTGTTGTGCGATATAGAAAATTCAGGCGGTCAAACTCCCTTGGTTGTGCCATTTTGGCACTCTGGCATGGCGGTGGTGAAACCATACGGTGAGTACTCCATCGGCGTAGGAAAGCGCGTGCACGTCACCGTGGGTGAACCTATAGATTTTAGCGACTTGGTCAAGAAGTGCGGACGGTGCGAAAAGAGCGTCAAAGCCAGAGATGCGTTGTACGGCCAAATCATGGATCGCGTCGAAGGGCGGTTGCGTGACTTGAAAACCAAAAATGCGCGCGAGCGTGAAAGCACGGGCGCATCCGTAAACTAGTGCACGCACTCGCGTCGCGCGCGCGAGTGTGTCTTTATGATATTTAGTTGTCAAGCGAGACTTAGGAAACGCCACACCACGACTCTCGTGTCGTCGTCGTCGTAATCCGCATCATGTCCCATTCCTTCTTGTTACGCATGAACACCATCGGCACCATCGCCGTGACGCTCCTCGCGATCCTTGTATCGTGCGCGTCGTTCACAGATATCTCGCACACGTGCGTCCCGACGCGAGCGACGAGCGCGTTGACTCCAGCGCGCGTCGCCGTCACTGGTTTCGAACGCTTCGTCAACGTATCCGGCGTAGACGAGGCCATAGTACAGCTAGAGTTCGATGTTGATATGTCGAGCTGCTTTAGTTGGAACACAAAATTGATTTTTACGCACGTCGTGGTGTCGTATGCGACGGAGGAGCGATTGAAGAATGAAGTTACGGTGTGGGACGCGATCGCGTTGACGCCCGAGTCGAGCGTGATAGAGGGACGAAAGATGGCAAAGTATAGGTGGCGAGACGTCAAGGATGGTTTACGTGGAGTGCGTGTGGATGTGGACTTGTCGTGGGCGGTGACGCCGGTGGTTGGGAAACTTTGGCGAGGAAGCGCGCGGATGGGCTCGTTCACGATGCCCAGCGAATACATACCTCCGAGGGAGCGACCGCAGGCGCCGAATGGGGGTGGACGCGTACCAGGGATGCCTTGAGAGAGAGTTGAAATCTAGCTAGACGTTGTAGTACAAAGCCGCTTAATAGTTACAGGTCGAGTAAATTGGCGAGTTCGGCACCCGGATCGACGCGTCGGTTTGCCGGGGTCGGCGAGGCGTCGGCGAAGGACATTAAATCTCCGAACGCATTTGTCATTTGTGCCACGTCGTCTGATGGTTTGATTTCGACGACTCCGTCGATAACGGTATTGTCGTAAGCGATTGTGGGCTTTTCTTCGTCTTCTGGTGGAGGCGGCGCCGGTGCCGGCTCAGGCGCCGACGCAGCCGGTATGACGCGCTCGATGACGGGTGGGCGGTCAACCGCCACTTGATCCGTGGGCGCGTGTACGACCGGCGCCGGAAGACCCGAGAACGACAAGGCACGCGCGACGGAATCCATCCCAGCCACACCCCTGGCGTATAAATCTTCCGATGAAGAATTCTTTTCGCGCAATTTCTCGAGCGACGCCGAGAACTTTTTCTTATTCAGCGCAAATGACGTCTTGAATTTTTTCAACATCGTCGACTCTTTCGCCGCGGACATGGTTTGTTTTAACAGCGAACTGCCTGCCGAAAACGCGCGACTCGACGCTGAGGCAAATTGTTCCGATAAAGCTTGCCCGCGCATCATCAAATCAGAAATCGTCAAGTCGGGTTCTTCCAAGTCAAAGTCGACAATTTCTTCGGCTTGCGGAATAAATCCAGTCTTGCGGGCGACGACGGCGCACATCGATAACCGTCGACGCACGAACACTTCGTACATCTGTGTCCCGCGCATGGCGGCAAGCATGGCGCCATATTTCGTACTCATGAATTCATCATGGTCAAGCCATAAGCTCTCGGCGGAAATCGCATCCTTTGGCGGAGGATGCGCGACGACGCCTTTAATGTGCCGCTTATACCCACCAAGAATTGTAGAAAAGAATGTCCGAAACACGCGCGCAACGGCGTGTGCGTCTTCACCCCGACTGCGCTCGAACTCTCGCAGCAGTCCGACACGCAACAACGTCGTCGGTCCCGCTGGCATGGCATCGAAATCCTCCTCAAAGTACGTAAACGATCCGTCATCTAAATTGAGCACAAAGATATCCTCGCATGGAAGAGCGCGCATCGCGGGCAATAACGACGAATGCAAACCCATGAGGAACGGCATGGGCGCGGTGAGGTAATCTAAAAAGGGCTCAGGAAGCAATGGTAAGAATATGTGCTGCCAGGACATCGGAAAGAGCGCGGCATTTGCCGCGTGCACCGCCCCGCTCAACGCAGAAACACTCGAACCCGTGACGACGACGCGTCGTTCGGTCACAAGCGCCGCAAACAACGCCACCAACGCATCCACGTGTCCTACATCCAACAACGTTGTAAATCTAATACCACTATTAAAGTCCTTCTTCAAATCAGGCGCGTACAACGTCGCACTTTGCGTCGCGATGCCCGCGAACGCCGTCCACGGCAGAGGCGTCGTCGTCGACGTCCCGGGCTTCGGCGCGCCCTCTCCAATCGTTCGGTTTAAAAACTCCCACAGCGCCTCATCGCGCGAGAGCTCCTCGATATCTTCAACGTCATTTGTATCGCGCGCACGGGCGACACGAAACGCCTCGTCGTGCGCTTTTTCGAGCACCGTCCAAAAATAATCAAACCACGGCGCTCGAGCGAGCACCACTAAAGCCTCATCCCCCACGCGTCTCGCCACGCCCACGACGCGCGCGCCGTCCTCCTTGGTGAGCGTAAAACTAAATCGCTCCGCCTTCGCCGCGGCACCGCTCGTCGATGGCGCGCTCGCATCGTCGTCGGCGGCAGAAGATGACGCCGAAGCCGCGCGCTCTGGAAATGCAAATCTCTGTCGCACGACAACGTCCACGAGCGCGCGCATCTCGCGCTCGCCGGCGTCATCGCTCGCAAACACGCACTGCGTTACGCATCGCCCGCGCCGCGTCGCGTGACAGAACGCGGTGGGCGTGCGTTCGTGCGCTGATGCCATTCCAGCGCGCGTCGCGCACTGGCGTCGTCACTCACGAACACGCATGCACGCGCGCGCGAGCGCGCGAATGCATCGCGTAACGCGGCGCGGGTGACGACTGACGCAATTTTGGATCCGTGAGCGACGAGCGTTCGAGCGCAGGCGCCGAGTCGCGCGCGTGGAAGCGCGTCAAGTAAAGTGATGGAGCACGACTTTGGCCACGACGCATTCGCATTCGACGACTACGCACCGCGCACGCGCGAGGCGGGCGCGCGCGAGGCGAGCGACGCGAATGATGACGTGTATGCTGCGAATGATATCGTCGACGTCGACGTCGATGGCGTGATTCGTGCGTATGAGGATCGAGCACGCGACGCGCGAGGCGGCGGCTCGCGAGCACCGTCAACGAGTTTAGCGACGACGTCGGCGATCCGTAAACGCCGCTCCGCGCTCGATGGATTCGTACCACTCCCGCATCCGAATGCGCCGACGTGGATGAGTGATGCGCTGGCGGATGACGACGAGCCGATGTCGAGGTCGAGGCGGGACGGTGGAAAGCGAGGCAAACGAGGCAGCGGCTCGTCGACGAGGACGCACAAGGCAGCTTCAAAGGCGTTTGTTGAACGCGTTTTGGCGTGGTCGGTGCGTGGTTTGCAAACATGCACGCGTGAGGGCGTGGGTGAAGCGCCCATGGTGAACGCTACGGCGACGTATGAGACTGTTGAGCATTGGTTCGCGGTGCAAGAGGAATTGGCATACGAAGAGGCGCGGGCGACGCTCGCGGCGGCGCTCGTGCGACAGCGGCACGTATCGGCGGCGTTTCGTGTCATGGTCAAAGTATTACCGAGTTCAAAAGGTATGGGGCGATTGCGAATGATTGAAGCGACGCGGCTGTCTAGAGATGTGTCGAATGATTGGCGTCGGCCCGCGACGGCGATTTTGCTCAAGCGAGACGCCTCCGACGTCGGCGTCTTAGCCATCGTGGCGGCGAGTCAAGAGGCCTCAGGAGCCGAGAGTGTTCCATTGTGGGTGCAAGCCCGCGACGTGGCAAGTATTGATGGTTCGAGTAATACGTGGACGGCGGCAGCGCTAGATTCACTCATTTCGTATCAACGCATGGCGTGCGCGTGCTTCATGCGACCAAAAGTCTCGTTCGCACACCAACTCATTGGACACAAGCCATCGACGCACACGAAGTTTGTCGATTCAGACTCAGATTACGGCGACGACGGCAACGAAGATGGCAAGAGCGTTCGCGACGACGCATTAGCAGCAGAAAATGATGAAGATGACGCATATTTGGCTCATGGTGAGCTCAACATATCTCAACGTCGCGCGATGCAACGATTTCTCTCTCGCAATGGACACATGGACCAGCTTCAAATGGTACAAGGGCCACCCGGATGCGGGAAAACGCACTTTACCGTGTCTCTTCTGCGCGCTTTGGCTAAGAAAAATCGACGCGTTCTGGTGTGCGCCCCGAGTAACAAAGCGGTGTGCGTCGCCTTAGAGTTGTTCTTGCGCAAACAAGGCGCTACGGACGCGTGCGCACCGTGCATACTTCTTGGTGTCGAGGACTCGCTCGAAGAATGCTCAACCCCTAGCGAAGTGTTTTCAATCTGTGTGATGGACTACTTTATCTATCGCCGCGCGAGCGCTATCGCAGGAGGTATCGAGCGCGCACTGGCTGATATGAAGGCTGAGAAATTGAGCCAATTCAGCCTCGACGCCGTTGGCGAAGCATTGGATTTAGCGCGCAAGCAACTCAAAACTACGGCACCACAATTCTTGAAGGGTGAGATAACTAGTGGTTTCAAAGCTATTGAGTCGCTTTTACACGAAATGGATGCCACGAAGGCGAGTGAAATTCAGAAACAAGGCGCAAAACTTGTGGCAAATATTTCAAAGGCGTCTGGCCGCGGCGAACGCGCGGATGAATTTGCGGTCGAGTCTTTGAATAGAGCGCAGTTGGTGTTCTGCACGCTTGCAAGCGCAGGCCAATCAATCATGGCAATGCTAAATCCACCCGATGTACTCCTCGTCGACGAAGCTGCCCAAGCTCTTGAGCCAGAGATTGCGATACCGTTCCTTCGCAATCCGAGCAAGTGTCTACTCGTGGGTGATCCAGCACAGTTGCCCGCAACGTTGAGTTCTGAGACCGCACGTCGGCATGGACACGCAACGTCATTGATGGAACGTTTGATGACACTCAATGACGAAGGCGTAAGCTTGCTGGACACGCAATATCGCATGCATCAAGAGATTGCACATTGGCCTTCGGCGTACTTTTACGCAAACCGGTTGCTCACTGCTGATTACATCGCGACTCGAGAGTTACCAAGTGATTTCCCAACGCATCTGAAGCCGTATACATTTGTTGACGTGCACGACGGCGAAGAAACCGGCAAACGCGGCGCGAGCAAGTCAAATCAAAGCGAGGCGAGATTAGCGTGCGCATTCATCGAAACGCTCGTCAAATTTCAGCGAGATAATACGAAGACATTTAGCGTCGTCGTGATTACATTTTACAGCGCACAAGTTCAATGTATTAGCCGCATGCTTGCGTCACATGGTATCAAACATGTCGCCGTACATAGTGTCGATAGTTTTCAAGGCTCAGAAGCTGACGTCGTGATTTGTTCAGCGGTGCGAAACAACAAAGCCAACACTGTTGGTTTTCTTGCCGATAAGCGAAGGCTCAACGTAGCCTTGACTCGTGCAAAACATGCGCTTGTTGTTTTAGCGTGTGCCAAGACACTTTCCAGCGGAAATGCTGATCTAAAGGCGCTCGTCGATGATGCGAAACAGAGAGGCGTTATCATTTCTCAACATCAATTTGCAAATAGCTTTCATTCAGTCAATAGAACGTAGAAATTAGATCTTGTAGTAGACGACGTGACAATTGCTAGACTATATCAGCGCATCATTTTGCTATCAACACACCCCTTCGCTTTTCAATCGTTGAATGAATAGATTAATCGGCGATAACAAGCACGTCGGATCCTCCATCGTGACGACGGTCCCGCATCCTTCCATTTCAATCCACGCCACCTTCCTCGGACGCATCACCGCATTCATGTGCAGCGTATCCTTATACCATGGGGAATTCGTCCCTGCTAAAATAATCGCATCTATGTCTAAGTGTTCGTAAATGTGCGTGTTGTCCAATCGATTCAACGCCGCTTCATAGTAGGCCAACACTGCCTTGGCGTTCAACTCGCTCATTTCCCGCTTTGCCGTGCACGCTAAATCACTGCCGAACAATCCGCCACTTCCTCCAGCTAGCGCTCGATAAGAGAACATTCGTTTCATCAAATGCTGTAACGACCAAGACGTCCATCCGTACCGCCGAAGATTAAATTTCGCCGCCGCGCCGAGCACGTGCTCCATGGTCGACGCTCGCGTACAGCTCGGACTAATCAGCATCGCCGCAACCACTGGACTGGCGTGCCGTCCAGCGTATAGCGCCATCACTGTCGCCCCGGCGCCTACACCGAGCACGGTGACGTTTGTGAGCCCGAAATACGTCGCCACGTCCTCGCACCGCTCCGCCAACGCGTCGAGCGTTTCGCCATCCCTAAGCAACGCGCAAGGCGCGTATTCCACTCCCGCGCCGCCGTCTTCGCACCCAGGAGCATCGATGTGGTAAATGCAAAATCTTCGCAGTAAATCCGAGGACGTGCCAGCGCACACGAAGAGCGGCTGGAAGCACGTGCGATGATTTAATCCAACGTCGTGAAAAGTCATGAGTGGCGGCTTGGAACGATCGCCCTGAACGGTGACGGTGATAGGACCGTACCGCGTTTCAACCACGTACGCATCGCTGGTGGATTCAAATCCGGAGATTGATATCGACATTGCGCGTTTGAATCGTGCGCGTGGGCGTGGCGTGCGTTAAAGTGGCGCTGCCTGCAGGCTGTGACTGAGGACGTTAACAGCTACACAATAAGTGCGTACAAGTGTCGTCTTTAGACGTTTTCATTGAAACATACGGTGAATTTAAAATCGTGGTCGTCATCGATCGAAGTGTGTCCGCGCACGACACTCGCGTGACGAAGTTTAAGCTCCTCTAGCAACGTTTTACATTCGATGGATAAATCATCCGAGTCTTCGTACGGCTCGTCGGCGTGCACGAAGTCTGAGAGAATCTCCACGTGCGACTTGGCGCCTTGGCCGCGCTCAAAAATAGACTGGAACACCGCGTCGTCGTTATCTTTTGCCAGAATCACGTGTAACTCGCCACTGTGACGCTCAAATGTCCACGTGCTCTCGCTCGATTTGACTCGTCGGCTCAACGCGCCGCTCAACGTCTCTACGCACCCCGTCCAAGACGTCCAAAGTTTGAAATGTGAATCAGTCAACTCAATATTGATATCTTTCATCGTCGTCTCGCGCGGAAGCGCGATAATCATCTCCACCGTCGTCGTCGTTTGCGTCCACTGCACAATCCCATTCGCACCAAAGCATGTCTTCGCGTCGCCGACCGCGCACGCCCACGCGCGTCGCGCGCGCGCCACGCGCACATCCGCGCCACCACTGACGCATTCGCGGCATCCATCGCTATCGTACCCGTCCTCGGCGTCAAACGTCATCGCGCGTCGTGCGTGCGTGCGTCGAGACATGACGTGTCCCAGGACACCAACAGACGCCAAAAAAGTGTCGGAAAAGCGCACCGCAGGGTTACGACGTGACTTGCCGACGCGCGACGCACGCGGTGCGACGCGCACACGTCTCGCGTCGCGCGCGGACCGATAGCGTCGATGGCGATGATGTCGACAGACGGTGGCGGCGGCGATGTGAGTGACGCGGGCGTCAGCGACGCCCGAGGCGCGCATAAAGTGCAAGGCGTGCGCGTGTTCACCGATGCACTGTCGAGCGACGCGCATGATGGAATCGTGACGTGGATTGCGGAGGAGCTCGCACGCGGACGTCGTGGTGAACTTCATGGACGCACATTCGCGCCCGTGCCGCCAAAGTGGGCGAAGCGCGATCAGTCGAGGGAGATGTTGCAGTACGGGACGTACACACACAGCAACCGCGTGGAGGATGGCTTTGAGGTGAGCGCGCTGCCAAACGAGCTTATCGATGTCGTCGATGCGCTCATAGCGCGTGGGGTGATTCAAGAGTGTGAAAGATTTGATTCGTGTACGATAAATGTGTATGGCAAAGGCCAATGGATCCCGCCTCATATTGATAATCCGGCGTTTGCGAGGCCGTTTGTGACGGTTTCGTTGCTGAGCGCGCAAGACATGGTGCTCGGACGTGGAATCATTTGGCCCTCAGATGATAAGCCCGAGCGCGAGGTAGTCTATGAAGGAGAGGAATTGCGCTTGAGCCTTCCTGCGAGGTCTGCGGTGCGTGTTGAAGGTGATGCGGCTGATGTGTATGAGCACGCAATCCCACCCGTGAGCGAAGACAGAATTTCACTCACGTTTAGACGAAGACTAGATTTACAACAAGAGACGGATTTGATTGCCGCACAGGTGGCGATGACGGAAAGCTTTAGAAGCTTGTATAGAGAAAAGCGTAGAAGTGGTCGCGTGGAAACGCCAACACCGCCGAAAGAGGAGTCTGATGAGACGAAGCGGCGCCTTGCCATTGCCGCCGAACGCGCGCAGATTAAAGCCGCCAGAGAAGAGCGTAAAAAGGCCAAAGCGCTGAGAAAAGAAGGCTACGTTGCCGCTGCGGAAGATTTGGAGAAATCAGCGACAGCATTAGCCGAAACAGACGTAGCAAGCGCGAGCAGTTCGTCGGCTAAAGCAGCAGAAGAGGCTGAAGTACAATTGGTGAAGAAGCCGCCCAAGCGCGCGTGCGCCGTTGTGCCTGAAAATCTTATCGACGCCGCCGCAAAAGTCACAGCCATGCCCGAGGTTGAGCGTGAGCACGTACAAAAAGTGTATGACATCGTCGCTCAACAGTGGCACGGCACGAGGTATCGCGCGTGGACCGGTGTTGAGGCGTTTATTAGAAAGCAACCGGCTGGTTTATTAGCCGCCGACGTCGGTTGCGGAAATGGAAAAAACATTCCCGAAGTTGTAAAGGGTGGCGGTTTCGCTCTCGGGAGTGACTTTAGTCGCGGGTTGATTGAGATTTGTCGCGACAATAGCTACGAAGTCATGGTTGCCGATGCGGTAATTCTACCGTATCGGTCCAATGTGTTTGATTACGCGTTGAACATCGCCGTGTTGCATCACATTTCCTCCCCAGAGCGTCGCGTGGAGCTCGTCAAGGAAACCATGCGCATCATCAAAGTCGGCGGTGTGGCATTATTCTACGCCTGGGCGCTCGAACAGGAACAAGGTGGGGTATCAGGCCATCAATTTGAAGGCCAAGATGTCTTGGTACCGTTCCATAACAAGATTAAAGTCAAGGGCGTCGCCCCAGAGACGCAACGCGAACGCGAATCCCGCGTCGCCGGCGCACCAGCCCACGGCGAAGCCGACCCCGAAAAAAGATCCGTCGTATACCAGCGATATTGTCACGTATACGTTCGTGGTGAACTCTCAACGTTATTCACGCATCTTCCGTGGTGCGACGTCGAGCGCGAATATTACGACCACGGCAACTGGTGCGTCGAGGTTCGCAAAACCACCCATCACCCCCAGCCTTGACCTCAACACCATCCCACGTTCACCATGTGTATACAATACAATACAATATATATCATCACGATCACCACCACCATCACATCACCACAAAGAATACAACCCGTGACCGACCGCGACGCGACCGCGACGCGCCGTGTGCACGATGTGAACCATTCAAACACGGCCCACATGCGGTCGGTCGGCCATCCACGTGATAAATCCACCGCCCCGTGGAAAAAATAAGGAATATTCCCTCGAAACTACGGCGGCGCGACTGTTCGCGGCGGCGCGACGGTCGGCTGCACACCCACACGCGCCCGACGCCCGACGCTCGACACGCACACACCATGGGTTGCGGACCTTCAGCGCCATCGATGATGGCATGCAGCACGATTGACATCGCACTCCGCGTGCCCGACGCCGACGTGGCGGACGTGGATGCGTTTTTCGCGCGCGTGGCGCAGGCGTTCACGCGCGTGCACACGAAAGGGGTGAATATTCAACAGTTTTACATTGCCAAGGGCGCGGCTCGCGTGAATGCGATGGATGCGGCGTCGGGAACGAGTGGATTTACCGAGTATTACATGTACGAGGAGTACGCCGATGTGGCGAGCGCAAAGGCGCACTTTGAAAAGTTTCAGAATGAGCCAATCTTTAAAGAGTTTGAGGAGGTCATCATGCCCAAGTACGGCGCGTGCTTCAAGGCGGTGAAGACTGGACGTGACGATTTCGTGCTTCAAAGTTGGAATGGGCTTGTTCCGGAACACTCTCCCGCCGTGGGTGAAACGCCCTTCGTCGCGGAATTTATCGTGGACAAGGCCAAGGAGGAACACTACGACGAGCTCTTCACGTCGCACCAGCGATTTGTTCAGGTGACATCTTCGTTCACACCCAAGGGCACGTTTGAGCCGAGAATTACGCAATACAATATCATGAAAGCTAATGAAGGCGCTGACAAGATTGCGTACACCATGCATATGGTTTTCCCTGGCGGCGACGTTGCCGTGAACAAGCACATGCTTTGCCAAAAGCTCGACTGGAAGCTCGGCGCCATGGAACAGTTCCTTGCGCTGGTGAACTCGGGCAGCTTTGCTCTGATGGGTAACGCTCGCATCATTCATGCCATGTGAGGCATGGAGTAATTTTCATTTATTAATCTAGTGTTTTTGCATTGTAGATTTTACTCGTTGAACAAATAGAGATTGTTTTTTTTCGTGTTTTACTTTTGTGTAGTATCTAAATTCTCATCAACCTACTACCTAAATTCGATTCGCACCGCTTTGCGAGACTTGTGCACGTTATGTCGCGCTAGTTTTACGCGCTGGCGAGCATTTTTATACGTTCTCTGTGCCTCGCTCCACTGTTTTCTCGCGTCTAATAACTCACCCTGCGCGAGCAAGTAGCGCTCACTATTCGCCTTTTGCGACGACTTGCGAGGTCGGGCGCTTGAATCGTCAATTAATTCACGCATATCGCGCCATGTCGCATCATCGCGCACGATACTCGCATCGTCTCCTTCAATCATAGACACGAGTCCGTCGAAAATTTCTCGAATCCACTGCCATTCTTCGTGCGTCAATGCCACGCCCGTGGCGTCCAAATACAAGTTTATGTTGGCGCACGCCAACCGCCATCGGACAGGAATCTTTCCTATTTCATCCACGCCGCCTAACATTTCACTCTTCTTATCATCCATTGCAAACTTTTCCTCTTCCAGGATAGCATCGTGCAAATAACACCGCACCACGCGCTCGACGTCTCTCCGAGCCGACGTCACGAGCGCCGCCACCGCGCGCGCCGACGGCGCGTCCCGTACATCCTCTGCCCCTAAAGACGCCTCCACCGCGGCTAATCCACCACCAACGCGCCATTTCCATCGTTCGCTAATCTTTGTACACCTTCGCACCTCGGCTGGTCGCATCTCTCGCGCGCGAACCGCCCCCGTCCACGCGCACGCCGCCACGGCGTTCCAATCCACAACCCCAACTCTCGCGCGTTCCAACGCTCGCCCCGCGCGCTCCGCGTCCGGTTTCTCCTCGCATACGCGCGCAATGAACCATTCAAGATCATTTGCACACCATTTCGGCGACATCTCGGCGTCACTTTCCGCGCGACACGCCGTAAATCGCGGCAATTGAGGCTTATGTCGGCGCTTGGCCACCTCCTGGCGGCGGCTCTCCAGCGCACGCCGCGCGCGCGCCGGCGCCGCCGACGGCGCTGCCGGCGCACGAGGCGCACGCGTGGACGCCATCGACGACGCTCGCATCGTCGTCCCCGGGGCCGCGCTCGTTCGCATCGCGCGGGCTACGTTGTACGTGGCGCGAAGTGTCGTCACTTTGGCGCACGAAATACACATGACGACGCCGAGCGCGCCGGACGGCGGCGCGAGCGGCCGAAGGATACGCCGATTACCTATCGACGTCGTCAATCGCGTCGCCGCGGGCGAGGTGAGGCGAAACGCGAGCGCGCGAGCGCGCGCAAAGCTGATTGGATTTTTAAAACCAAACGCACCTGTGTCACGCACTATTTTTGATTCGCGACGCGAAGACTGACGTCGATGTTGATTTGTGCGTGACAGGTGATTCATCGACCGTCGAATGCGTTGAAGGAGCTCGTGGAAAACGCGCTCGATGCCGGGGCGAGGACGATAAATGTTGTGGTGAAGGAGGGCGGGAACAAGTTGTTACAGGTGCAAGACGACGGACGAGGCGTGGACGAGAGCGATTTACCGTTGCTGTGTGAACGTCACGCGACGTCGAAGATTGTGAATTTTGAGGATTTGAGTCAGTGCTCGACGTTTGGTTTTCGCGGAGAGGCTTTGGCGAGTATGAGTTATGTGTCGCACTTGTCGTGTACGACGATGACGGCAAACGCGTCGCACGCGTTACGAGCGACGTACGTCGATGGGAAAATGGATGAAGAAGGGGCAAAGCCGTGTGCTGGGGTACAAGGTACGACAATTAGTGTGGAAAATTTGTTTTACAACGTTATTACGCGTAGAAAAGCATTGAAAGGGGCGTCTGAAGAGTACTCAAAAGTCTTAGAGGTGATGCAGCGCTATGCTGCGTTGCGCACAGATGTATCATTTACGTGCCGCAAACACGGGGAATCGCGCGCGACATTGCATACGCCTATAGTTGACACCCGCATTGAACGTTTACAATCAATTTACGGGCCCTTGGTGGCGCGAGATTTGACACCAATAGTCATAGACACAGAGCTGTCAAAGAAAAAGTTTGATTTCAAACTCAACGTCGACGGTTTGGTGAGCGGCGGAAACTATCATTCGAAGAAGACGACGTTTATTTTGTTCATCAACTCTCGATTGGTGGATTGTCCACCGCTTAAGCGCGCTTGCGAAGGTGTATATGCTGCGATTTTACCAAAGTCTGAGAAACCGTTTGTGTTTATGCACCTGCGACTTCCGCTTGAGGCTGTAGACGTCAACGTGCATCCAACGAAGCAAGAAGTTCATTTTCTACATCAAGACGCTATCATTGAGCTTGTACAATCAAAGTTGGAAAAGCTTTTACTAGCGTCGAATTCAACGAGAACATTTACCGTGCAGACTCTCCTTCCCGGGGCAGAAAATCTTCGATCTGCCGCAAACGCCGCCGACGAAGAAGACGGTCAAGAGAATACTCCTAGTACGCAAAGCAAAGTGAAGAGCACGCAGAGAGAAAAAGCGGGTGGTGATCATAAATTAGTCCGTACCGACGCGAATTTGGCTGCTGGCAGTTTAGATGCGTATTTGAAACGCGCAATGAATTCAGAGGGCAGAGAGCATGAGAAAATTGAGGAGGTGCGAAGAACCGTTCGAGAACGACGTGGTCGACGGATTGAACCCGATGAAGACTACGTATGCGAGTTGACATCTATCCAAGAGCTCAATGCCGAAGTCGCTGCGCGTGCGCACCGCGATCTGAGTGATGTCATCAGACAACACACGCTTGTCGGCGCCGTCGACGCGCGCAAAGGTGTTTGGTTACTTCAACATCAAACCAAGCTTTTCATGGTCAACGCCTCCAAGCTGTCTGAAGAACTGTTTTATCAGTTGACTTTGAAGAATTTCTCCAATTTCGGGTATCAAGCGCTTCAAGAACCAGTACCATTATCCCAGCTCGCGTTGCTCGCGTTGGAGGAAAAATTTGATGAAACACTCCCATGGGATGACTCTGACGGCTCAAAAGAAGACGTCGCGAGCCGAGTGAGCGAGTTATTGTGCGAAAAAGCTGAAATGCTCAAGGAGTACCTTGGCGTTTGCATCGATGCCGGAGGGCGACTCTTGGGCGTGCCCAATATGCTCGCAGGGTATACGCCAGAAATTGGCAAGCTTCCTGAATTCGTCCTCGCTCTCGCAGAGAATGTCGATTGGTCTACAGAGAAAGCATGCTTTCAGACCCTAGCGCGAGTGCTCGGTCATTTCTACGCCGTCGATTGTTCTTACGACGAAATCAACGCCAGCGCCGACGAAGGAGCTCAGATCACCCCAGCTGATGAAGAAACAGAGACGCAGCGAGTCATCCGCCTCGTCGTGTTTCCGGCGATGAAACGTAACCTACTCCCGCCTCGAGAATACGCCACCGATGGCACCGTGATCCAAATCGCCTGCCTTGAACAATTGTACAAGGTTTTTGAGCGATGTTAACACCATAGAAACGTCACTAGCTACACAAACGACTTAGAATTGCATATAGACGCACGCACCCCTACCAAACATAAGATGCCTCACGATGCCTCAACGCGAGATCGGTGACGTCACTTAAACGCGCGCATCGTTGCCGTCGCCGCTCGCCAGCGTCGTCGCTCTACATACACGCGTTTGATTCGATCTTGTATGCTCGCTCGACTCGCCGCGCGATCGCTCACGCTCAGGCCGACGTCATCAAAGCTCGCTTTGAGAGCCACGCGCTGCTCGTCGAGCATCGTTGAAAAGACACCTACGAGGCATCGCTCAACCATGGTTCGCGCCAACGCGACAAACGCGGACAAGCTCGCTGCGTTGCGAAGTGAGATGTCGGCGCGCGAGCTGTCGGCATTCGTGGTACCGAGTGGGGACCCGCACTTTAGCGAGTATGTCGCGGCGTGCTTTGCGAGACGCTCCTGGATAAGTGATTTCACTGGTAGCGCCGGTACGGTCGTCGTGACTCAAGACAAAGCTTTGTTATGGACCGATGGTCGATACTTCGTCCAAGCTGAGGCGGAACTGACAGAGGATTGGACGTTGATGCGATCGGGGACGAAAGATGTACCAGACGTGAAGAAGTGGTTGTCCACGTTGGACGCTGGGAGTAAAGTTGGTATTGATCCGAACGTGCACTCTGTGTCTGAAGCTCGAGCGTTTAAAAAGGCGTTAGATAACGTTGGGTCGTCATTAGTCAGTGTTTCGGAAAACTTGGTTGATCTCATTTGGGAGGAACGCCCACCGTTTCCAAAGACTCCATTGCGCGTACACGGCATCGAATACTCTGGTCAAAGCGTAGCGGATAAGCTCGAAAAGATTCGCGAAAAGATGACGGAAAACAAGGTTCAACACCTTGTAGTGAGTTCTTTAGACGATGTGATGTGGTTGTGTAATGTCCGAGGTGGTGACGCCCCGTGCAACCCGGTGACGTTGTCATATGTTTTAGTCGGCGAGACGTCCGCGACGTTTTACGTGGATTTAGACAAGGTCAATGACGCCGTGAAGGCGCACTTATCTGAGGCAAACGTTGACATCAAGCCGTATGAAAACATGGCACACGATGTGCGCGATGCTGCGCGACAGGGGCAAACGCTTTGGATGGATGTCGACACGGTGTCCATCGCCATGCTCGAGGAAGCTGAAGCTGGCGCCGAAGAAATGCCGGCAAGCGCCAAGGCTGCACGCACAGAAAATGCAACTGACGTCAGCGAGAGCAAATCCAAGGCTGTGAAAGAGGGCAAAAGTCCCATTCCAATCGCCAAGGCTGTGAAGAACGAAGCTGAAATGGCTGGTATGGTTGAAGCGCACCTCATGGACGGAGCCGCCATGGCGGAATTTTGGTGTTGGATTGAGAACGAAGTCGCCGCTGGGCGAGCGATTGATGAATACACAGCTGGTGAGAAGGTTATTGAGTGCCGTGCGAAGCAAAAGGGATACATCGAAGAATCTTTCCCATCGATTGTTGGCGAAGGCCCGCATGGGGCGATTGTGCACTATCGCGCGACTGAAAAGAGCGCTCGCGACATCGGGGCGGAAAGTTTGGTGCTCCTCGACAGTGGAGGACAGTTCGCTTGTGGTACGACCGATGTCACCAGAACAGCGCACTTTGGAACGCCCAGTGATCATCAGCGTGATTGCTACACCCGCGTACTCCAAGGTCACATTGCACTCGATCAAATGGTCTTCCCGGTTGGGACAAAGGGCTTTGTTCTCGATGCCTTCGCTCGGTCGCACCTGTGGGCGAATGGTTTAGACTATCGTCACGGCACCGGTCACGGTGTTGGAGCCGCATTGAACGTACACGAAGGTCCTCAAGGGATTTCACCACGTTTTGCCAACCTCACGGGATTGTTGGCGGGTATGATTTTGAGTAACGAACCCGGGTACTACGAAGACGGTGCATTTGGCATTCGTATTGAAACCTTGTTACAAGTCGTGGAAGCGGATACCAAGTTTAACTTTGGTGACACGGGTTTCTTAGCCTTTGAAGTGTTGACGATGATTCCAATTCAAACGAAATTGATGGATTTGAGCATCATGAGCGACAAAGAAATTAAGTGGGTGAATGACTACCACGCCAAGGTATGGAAGAACATCTCCCCACGCGTATCAGGCGACGTGTTGCGGTGGCTCGAGAACGCGTGTAAGCCAATTTCGAAATAGATAAAGCGCCAAAAGAAAGATTAATGATTCATATATATAAGTTGGTAACTGTGACATCCTTTACATCTTAATACCTAAACGTTCGCGAAAACTGTAAAACGCTTTTGCGAGTTATTGTTCTCGTCTTGCTAGGAGACTAGAATTTTAGATGGCCTTGTATTCGACCGCGACGATCTTACCAAGCATGACCGCGGTGTTACCGTCCAAGAAGGCGATACGGGACAAACCTTCGCACTTCTTGAAGGAGTCGACGACGAGCGGGTGCACCGGTTCAAAGACGACTTCGGCGACTTCGTTGGACTTCAACGCCATCGGGGACTCGAGCTTCTTACCGCCGGTTTCCTTGCCAACCTTGAAGTTGAGCGCGGTGACCTTGCACGCGGAGCGGCCGCAGCGGACGAAACCAATCGGGGAGTAACCCGGCTTGAGTTCACCCGGAATGTCGAGCGTTTGCACTTGCGCGGTGAATTGCTTGCACGGCGCGAGGGAGGTGTCCTTCTTGTAAATCATGACGTCACCAGTGCGCGGCATGTTGAGCTTGTCGAGACCCTTGATGTTCATACCGACGTTATCACCCGGAGCGGCGGCTTCGACGCGCTTGTGGTGCATTTCGACGGTGAAAACCTTACCACCGCACGGGTTGGAAGAGGTGTGGGTCGGGAGGAAGACAACATCTTCACCCGGCTTGACGAGACCTTGCTCGACGCGACCGGCGAGGACATCACCGACACCCTTAATCTTGTAGACACCAGAAATCGGGAGACGCATGGCGGCTTCGGTGTTGCGGTCGGGCTTGTCAACCATGTCGTTGAGAACGTTCAACAAGTAGTCGATGTGGAACTTCTTACCACCGCCCATGTAGTCTTCGACGTCGACGCCGTTCCACCACGGCATCTTGGCAGACTTGGACAACAAGTTGTCACCGTTCCAGCCAGAGATCGGGAGGACCGGGAGGGACTTCTCGACGTAGTCCTTCTTCCAGCCAACCTTGATCAACATGTTCTTCATTTCGTTGCGAATTTCTTCGTAACGTTCTTGCTTGTAGCCAGCCATGTCGCAATCCATCTTGTTGATACCGACGATCAATTGCTTGACACCGAGCAAGTTGAGAAGACGCGCGTGCTGACGCGTTTGGCCTTGGACTTCACCGGCCTTGTGGTTACCCTTTTGGATGGCAACGGTAAAGTTACCGTCAGCCGGGACCATGAGAAGCGCGACGTCAGCTTGGGCGGCACCGGAAATCATGTTCTTGATGAAATCGCGGTGACCCGGGGCATCGATAATGGTGTAGTGCCACTTGTCCGTGAAGAACTCCTTGGTGGTACAAGAAATGGTCACACCACGCTCACGCTCTTCCTTTTGGCGATCCATATAGAACGCAAAGGCGAACGAAGACTTACCGAGCGCGTCGGCTTCGGCGCGAAGCTTTTCGAGTTCGCGCTCGGGGATACCCCCGAGCTCAAACAGTAAGCGACCAGTCGTGGTCGACTTACCGCTATCGACGTGACCGCAGATAACGATGGAGAGATGTTCCTTGCCTTCAGACATTGTTCTGTGCGGGCGCAAAGACGGCTCGCGTCGTCAGTCATTCCATTCCTCTCCCCCAAAAAACATCACTCGCGTCCCGAGAACCTCGCGGTCGAAGATCGAGTCAACGCGCGCCTTCCGACTCCCGCACGACCCCTCTCGCGCGCGCATCTCGCGCGTCAACGATCCACAATATATCCCACGATATATTCCTCGCCTTCTCGCGCGTCGTACGTCGCCTCGCGCTCGCGCGCGGTCGACATTCTCGCGCACAAGATGGCGCGGCGCCGCCGAGGGATCTCGCGCTCACACGAATCGCCGACACCGCACGCGGCGCCGCGACGTCGCGGCGCGCGCGCCGAGCGCGCGATGCGGTGGCGAAAACGATGACGGACGATGCGCGACGGCGCGCGAGGCGCGAGCGGCGCGAGCGATGGACGCACCGTGAGTGAGTTGTGCGTAAAAGTGAGGAGGCGTTATCCACTCGAGCGCCAGGGCGTGCGCGGGTGGGTGCGCGTCGGTGTAATATATGTATAGAGGGTTGGGCACACAATATACGAGGATCGAGTTTTATTGCGACATGTCATACTTTTAATACAACTTTGACTGTATTGTGTATAAAGAGCCACCTGGTGTGTATCACGCGTCTGGAGTGCGTGCGCGTGATGGGTATAGTGTACGCTTTGTACGAGGGGTGTGCGTTGACGCGCGATGACGGCGTCGACGCGCGCGTGACGCGGTCGTCGACGACGCGAATGCGCGTGCGCACGTTCGCATTCGTGCTTGATATGAATTTTTGGTTGTATTACAGAAAAAATGTCAAGGAAAGAATAGGCGTGGGCGCGGGACGGCGGGGTTGACGCGTAGGCACCGACGGTGTCGCGCGCCGGTCGCTCGCCTCGTCGCGCTCGGGATTTTACATATAGAGACAAAAAATACATCACGCAGCTTCGTGCGCGTAAGCACCTTTCAACCATTCGCGCATGACGGCTTCGTTACCAGAGGAGATGCCATCGACGACGAGTTTGTGCACGTTGTGCCACTCAAAATCGCTCTTCGCATACGCCAGTCTCACTTCGCCGATTCGGCTCGCCAACGTTGGAGATTCGTGCGAGAGCTCCGTGAGCCACGCGTCGCCATCGCGCACGGGATGCGACTCGAGATGATCGAGCAAGAATGCGTGCTGGTCTACGACCCGCGCGGCTTCGGCGGTCTCGTCCGAGGACACGTTTGCGTCGGTGCCGGCGAGGCTCGCGCGCGGAGCGACATTCTCCAACTGCGCAATCACAATCCACGCACTGACGTACGTGAGCATGGCGGAGAGCATCTGCGATGCGCGGCGCTCGGGTGTTGTGCCCGAAAATGCACCGGCAGGGATGAACATGCGCTCGTCTTCGCCGAGGCAGCGCACGCGGGTCGTTCGTTTTGTTGGGGTAAAAGTAACCGTCTTGCATTGCGGCGGCGGCGGCGGCGCACGGCGCGCGGGGCGTTTATCTGCGACGCTCGCAACGCGGACGCATGGGGATGATTTGAGTGCTGTGAGCATGCGCTTCTCGATCGATCGCGTGCGTGTGGGTGCGCGGCGCGTCGTCGAGTGTGGGAGTCGTCGGGAGAGCCGTCAAAGCGCCAGCTCGCCGACTGGGAACGAGTCACAATGTGCGTCGACGCGAACGCGTGACGATAAAGTTCGTGTTACAAAATGAACTCGAAGTGATCAATAGTGATTCTATGATATGTTACTTGCGAGCGCGCCAGATCATGGCGACGGAATCAAACATGGGCCAATTTCCCACCGGGATGACGCGTTCAAGCTCAAACCGAGACGCGACCAAGTCCTGGCATTCGGCGGCGAAACTCATCCCAGAAGCCGTAGCACCGGGCGCGTATTCGCCAAAAGTGTGATCATGCCACTCGCCGACGGTCACGAGGATGTTACCTTCGTAGTTTTCGAGTGCGGTGAGCCCATATTCGCCGTCGCCGCTGATATCTGGCCACATGAGCACGAGCGCGCGGTCGGCGTGTTCTTTCGCTGATTCTGGTCCACCGGTGCGCATGTTGTCAAACCAAGAAACTTCGGTGAGCTTCATCGATGCAATGTGAGCGGCGCCACCATCGTGGTAATCTTCGTCGAACTGTGGCGTGTTGTACGCGACGACGTCGTACCCGCGTTCGCTCAGTCGTCTTGCCCACAATCCGCCGCCAGAGCCAATTTCAACCAACGGTCCGAGCTCACCCAGCGCATCGAGCGCGGTGCGCGTGGGTATGCTGCACGCATGGCGACGTTTCAAGCTCGCCGCCTCAGAACCTATGGCGTTCAGGTCGGTTATGTCGAAAATTCCGCACACGGCCCACTGCGCGAGAATCCACGCGCCCCAGGTTTTCACCTTTGCGGTGTACACGCCCGGAAGTAACATTTCACCCTCCTTACCGTTGTGCGCGTGCTCTTCGCCCGCACTTCCGTCTATCGCTAATTTCGCCATTTCATCTAAATCTGCATATGCCGACGCATCACATTGATCCGTATCCAACGGCCACGTTGGAAGATTGAGCGCCGCGCGTGGCGCGACGTCGTCGTCGTCGAGGCGACCCATGAGCCAAACGTACGCCAAATTAATCGTTTGCAAGTGCGCGGCGAGAGGTAAAGCATCTTCAATCGCGCGCGCGCACTTGCTCACTGCGGGTAACACCGCCTCGATGTTTGGCTTTTGCTTGCGTAACTCATGCAACCAGCGGCAGCCAGAGGACGCGCACGTCAAGCACTTTTTGTTTTCGCACAAACCTTGTGTTCGCGTAATCGCCGTCTTTGTCACGTCGCGAACAGCCTTGTCAAATTCCATGCTAGACATCGCGTATGCTTTCGTTGCGATTCGTCGCTCACCCGAACGCACGAGTAAGGCTAATCGTTTGCGGTACGGAACCTGGTCAAACGGTTTGGCTAATTCCGCCTCGTCATCCTCGGCGCTCCCGATGACAAAGCCATCTATAACGTCTTGAAATATGAGTTTGAGCGACGCCAAAGCCGCCAGCTCATTCGCCATGGACACGATTGTTTCGCCAGATTTATCATTCGCGCTTTCCATGACGGCTTGTCGGATTTCAGGGTCAGCCAATTCGGAATCGGAAAGTTGCTGCACGCGCGCCATGATGCGCAACGTCGGCGGCAAGGGTTCACGCTCTGGAACCGTGTGTTTGACGATGAATTCCGCGCTCGAACCGTCGGCTTCTAAATCCTCCATCTTCGGTGTGTGTAAAGACTGATAGAGCATGGGCAAGTAAGGTTCGGCGTAGTCACCAGACTCTTGCCAACGGTCGTCGATGTCGGTCAAGTACGCCACGGCGCTCGCCATCAACGCCGCTTCCAACACCGTCTTGCGCAGCTTATTCACACTCACCGTAAGCGTCAAATCGAGTTCTTCATACGGATTATTTTCAACGCAAAATCCGTACCACGTCAAGAGTTTGGAGTTTGCCGCCTCGCCTGAACCATAGGAAATGAACGCTTGTTCGCCAGGCTCGTAATCCTTGGACGCGTACACCGTCACCAACCCTCGCTCAGCGTTCAATTTATGCGTCTTTCCGAGCGGTGCATCAGGACTATGATTAAAAATATCAAACGTCGGCACCATCGCCCGCGTACGCTTACCATCGGGCATCAATAAATCACATTGTCGACTCCACAAGTTGCTTCTCGCCCACGCGTATCGCTCGTACGTCACCCCGTGGTCCTCCAACCACGTCCCTCGACCCATCTTCTCAAGCTTGCCGCGAATATTCTCAAAATCCTGCGCCGTCTCCTCAATCAAACTCATCGTATCCCTCAAGCACACCGTACCCTTCAACTCCTCCAATTCCTCTGGGCTCCAATAAAACGCCGTATCAAACGATTCTGGCAACGACGCGCAATGCCCCGCCCTCTCCGCCCCTTCCCCTCGCTCCACCTCCACGCATATCAACAACGCCACGAGATCATCATGCCTCGCACACGCGCTCGCCACCGCGCCCACTTCCGCATCCGCCATCGCCGCAGCCGCGGTAAATCCAATCTCAATCGGCACCTCCAAAAGCACATCACCCCGCGCGACGCGTTCGAGCACGCGGTGTCCGCGCCCGGTGTCCGCGAACTCGTGCGGGGCCACCTTGACGACGCGCGGGACGTCGTCGTCGTCCGCCACGACCATCGTCGTCGGCGGCGCCATCGTCGTCGGCGGCGGCGAGCGTCGATAGTCCCTGCGCGAGTCGCGCGACGCGGCGGCGTGTGACGCGGTGCGCCATTGATTGATGCGCGCATTCGCGCCGTCGTGTGCGCGCGCATCGGCATCGGTCGCGGCGACGCGCGCGCGAGCAGGCGGGCGAGGTCGACGGCGACGCGCGATGGCGTCGGCGGCGGTGGATTCGGCGTCGGCGGTGGCGCCGACGGCGCTGGCGTACATGGATGATACGTATGCGTTCGAGCACTCGAGCGCGGTTCGCGCGTGCTATGCGATCGACGGCGACGCGGTGGCGACGCACGCGGTGGAGTTGGAGAGTACGATTGTGTACCCGAGCGGTGGGGGACAGCCGAGCGACGTGGGCGCGATGGTGAGCGCGCGCGGGGGGAGGTTTGAGATTTCGAGCGCGAAGGCGTCGGGTGGCGTGGTGAGGCACTACGGCGCATTCGTCGACGGCGACGCGTTCGAGGTTGGCGAAGTTGTGCGCGTGACGATAGATTCTGCGTTGCGCGTGTTGCATGCGCGAGTGCATTCGGCTGGGCATGCGTTGGATGTGGCGATGATTCGCGTCGGGCTCGGGCCAGAGGTGCTCGAGCCGACAAAGGGGCAGCACGGCGTCGAGGGCGCGTACGTGGAGTATAGCGGGAAGATTCCGCCCGAACATGAGCTCGCCGATAGCGCGAAGCTCATGGCGGCGTTGGATGACGCCATGGCGACGTTAATTGCGCAAAAAGACAGCTCGAGCGAGGCGGCGGAGTTGGTGTACGAAGAGGCGAAAACCAAATGTGGTGGGCAGTTGCCGAGTTTTATCACCGAGGATATGTCGCCGCGCGTGGTGACCATCGTTGAGAACACCCCTGGATGTCCGTGCGGTGGCACTCACGTGAAGTCTGTGGCGGAAATAGAGGCGTTTAAGATGGTTGGGGTGCGCGTGAAGAAGGGCGTGACACGTTTATCGTACACCATTCCAGGAATGAAGGATTGGAAAGCGTAGCGCAGCGACCGCGGCTGAACCGGTACGTAGTTGATAATGTAATGAATGTGAGTTGCGGTGATATTACCATCGAAGAATTGATTTTCTGTTCGAGCCTATTGTACATCGCGGTACGTCGCCGTTTAAGGCGTCGCTTTGTCGTCAGAAGAATCGCCGCCGGCAAACATGGAACGCAAGACGTTCTTCGCTGCCAAGCGCTTCTCTTCTACGGCAACCATTTCATTTCCGAAGTAATCTAATCGCGCGGCATGCGAGTCGTACTGCACAAGGTACTGGAATGGATAAATCGCCTCGTTAAGCAACTCTACGCACTCTTCGCGATAGTTGACTTGAAGTCGGTTGAACTCATTCTTGATGTTATCTGGAAGCGTCGCAAACTCGAGCTGAATCTTTCGCCCGTCGTTCAAATCAGTGCCTGACTTTTCGAGGTAAGAGCGCAACAGTTCCTGAATGTTTTGCGACAGCTCGTTCTCCTTCGCGCTCACGCGGTTTTGTAACAACGACTGCCACAAGCCGACGAGTCGCCAAAATCCATTTTCGCCGCGCGCCGCGGAAATCGTCGCCGTCAAATTGCTCGTGAAACGCACTGGCTCTTCAAGCTTTTCTTGGAGCTCGATGATTTTTGCGAATCTCTCCTCGAGCATGGTCTCTTTGCCGCTCAAATCTTCATCCAAATCTGTGTCCTCAAACTTTTCGGCGACGCACTTCAAGTAGGACGACCGGTCGCCCCACATCTTATCATTCAGCACGCGCTTGATTCTCACGCGCTCAATAACGCTATGCGAGCACACATACTTCACTTGGTCATTCGTTTGCTCGCTCACTTCCTTCAAATCATCCAAGTAAAAGACTGGAGCCACCGACGCGAACACGCCCTCCTCTTGCGGAGCGCACATCGGCACCGCAAAGCGACGCGAACCATTGAACAAAATATCCGAGTACATCGATCTATAGCGTGGCTCAAAGATATTCAACACGTGTTCACTATCGGGCAAGTACACGTGCGAACCGAGCGGGAACATCGGGATCACAAACTCCCCGAGCTCCGCGCGCAGCGTCGGCTCGACTTCGGGATCTTTTCGCGGGTCCATCTTCGGCAACCACACCACGTCGCCGTACCAATCTCGCGCGCGCTCATCCTCATCCGACGAATCCGCCGCATACCCAAACTCACTTTCATCATTCTTCCGCGTCACGTCACGCATCATCCCGCGTCGCCCGCGCCCGCGAAGAATCCGTGTCGACGATGACGACGTGGCGCGACATCTCGCCGCGAAAAACGCGCGCGTCGCGGTGTGCGCCACGCGGCAGGACAGCATCGGCGCGCGACGGTTGAAGAGAACGCAGCGCGATGCGATGGACGTCGTCCACGGGTCGGCTCGGGCGCGCGAGCGTCGGGCGCGCGAGCGTGTGCGCGTGTGCGCTCGCGCGCGCGCGGACCCGCGTGACGTCGTCCGCACATAGTCCCTCGGCCCCTTCTGGTCGTGATTGGTCAAAACGATCACCACCAATCATGACTCGAGGACGCAGGGGGGACTCGTTGACGCCACTAATGTAAAGTCGTTGGCGCCCATTCGGCCTCTCTCTCGCGCGCGCATCCGCAGTCCCCGGCGCCGCGCGCTTTCGATTCCGCGCTCGCGCCTCGCGAGGCACCGCGCATCGCACGTTTTCACGCGCACGCGTGCGTCATGGATCTTCGCGGCGTGGGATGTGCGAGCACGAGCGCGGAGTTTACGCGGGAATTTCGCGCGAGCGAGTTCGTGGATGATGGATTAGCGCGCGCGGATGGGGAGGTTTTATCGATGCGCGTGCGTGAGGCGATCGCGGCGGGGTCAAAGAATGGGTCTCCGCGTGTCGCGGGTGCGTGTGCGCGCGATGAGGTCATGGATGAAGAAGAGGATGAGAAAGTAGAGGTGGAGGAGGCGAGCGCGGCTCGGGCGGCGTTTGACGTCGATCCCGTGGCGACGCTCTTGGCGAATCGTGATGGTGCGTCGGATTCGGATGATGATATGTCGGACGATACGCATGTGGATGTTGGAGATTCTCTTCGCGCGCGTGCGGGAGCTTCGGCGTGGGGTTGTGAGGACGACGTTATCGACGGGTGGATCGCGAAGAAGAAGGATGTGCACGCTCGGCACAGCGGTCGCGGGACGATACAGGTTTCCATGGCGTTTGAAATCATTAGCACGAAGGCGAAAGGCGCAGCAGGCGTCGAGGCACGTTTGGCAGAGCTTGAAAATACCACAGCTGGGCAGAACGCTGAGACGCATAGGATTTCCCAGCAAGAGTACGTGACGCGTTTGCATCGGCTCAACGAAGACATAGCAAACGCGTGGTTGAACGAAGATCGCGTCAATGCGTTGAAATTGTGCGTGAAAGTGGCAAAGCTATTAGGTGATACAAACACGGGGAAGTTTTACCCAGTGTTGTTCGTGCTCGTCACCGAAATTATTGAAACTGTGGGAAGATTGGTGTACGATAGAATTTTGCGCAAGGCGGAGGAGGATCCAAAGAAGAACGCCTCGCAGGCGCTATCTAACGACTTCAAGGCGTCGAGAGATGTGCGGTTGCAGGCAAAGAATACTTGCAAGAATTGGTTCTTCAAAATTGCCACCATTCGCGAAGTTGTGCCGCGCATGTACATGGAGCTCGCGCTGTTTAAATGTTATCGATTTTTGCAAGATGAACCGCCGACGGCGCAGCTCGAACGTTTAATGAAAATGACGCGCGGTATCGCCGATCCTATGGCAGCGGCGTACATGCGCATGTATGTGGCTAAGTGTGCGATAGCTTATGGGTGTGAAACGCCCGATAGCAAGTACACGCTGCGTATTCTACAAGAGTTTATGCCGACGTACGTCGGCGTATTGGACGAAACGAGAGACATGGACGATGATCCAGCCATGGCGTATGTGTTTCGCCTCGGTTTAAGGCGCGATGAATACTCTAATTTGATGGATCCCGCCATGGAATGGCTTATTCAATGCTGCGCGCGTAGTTCAAGTCCAGCGATTTTACAGAAAGTGCTCTACATGGGTGGCGAAACGCCTCCGTTGCCATTTTTGCGCGCCATTTTCCGATCGCTGTCAACCACCGTGGTGCACGCAAATGCAGTGAAGCTGACGGCATTGGTCGGAGCAAGCGCGAACGACGATGACTCGCTCGAAAAGCGACGAGAGATGGCGGATTGCTATAGATTACTTGGTGAAAAGTTTGATATTAAACCGCCGAATGAGGAAGACAGGCTTGACATTTTACGCGAAGTATGGCGAGTCGTTCAGAAGTGGTCGCACATAGAGCCGTACTGTTGCGTGTCCGAGCAGTTTCTACGATATGTGGTGAAATATCTTGGACAAAATGAGTTGGATACGTTGATGAAAGACGTGGCGAGGCATGTGAACGCGTGGACGCTGAAGCAAAAGGAGAGCGAAACGGCCAAGCACGTTGACTTGCCCGTGGATGCGACGAAGTGCATCGAAAGCATGTTGGCGCTCATCACCAAGCACTATGACGATGTGAATTATGTGATTTCGGTCAAGTGGTACGTGTACCTCGCTGAGATATTACATGGTGAATCGAAAAATCGTTTTAGCGAAACTTTGTTGGAGTGCGTCTCGACTGGTGGAGACATCACCGACCCGTTGTGTTTACATCACACGTTTGAAGCCGCTCGAACGGTGCACGATAGCATTGATGGCATGAGTACAAGCGATAAACGCAACTCGGCAGAGCGACTGGTCGTGACTTTTATCAATAAAGTGGGCTTTGGCGTAGATTATGAGTCGCATCTCAACTTTCTCGTCACTGCTCGAAGCGCGTTTTCAAACCTCGCCCGGACGCAAGAAGTATTGGTTCTGCACGCGATATCGCTCATCTTGAGCGTGTACGAACGCGTTAAATCCGCCGAGCACACGAAGAAAACAAAGGCATTCGTGAATGCGTGCACGGCGTATTGCCAAATAACGATTCCAAGCGTCACCGGAGTCGTCGTTCGCCTCAGACTCTTCACCATGACAGCCGAAGCCGCCCTCTTACACGGGTTAGTACAACAAGTCGACGGCTTGATTCGAAGCGCTATAACTGACGCACAAGAAAGCAACGGCGAAAGCGCGGTAGGAGGTTGGGCGGAGTTGTCACCCGACAACGCTGAGGAAGCGATGCTTGAGTTTGCAAAGCGATGCGGCTCGCTCCTCGTCGTCGCGCCTGGGAATCTGGAAAAGGGCGCCTTCTTGATATTTCGAGGTTTACTCAAGGTTGTGGAAGATTTTGAATGGACTCAGTTTAGTGCGCATCGGATTCGGGCCTATATTTCGTTGGCGCCGATGGTGACCGCCATGGCGCAGCCGTCTCTGCCGTATAAGATTAAAGGCTTGCAGTCGAACGACGTGCTCTTCGCGAACGAAGCGGCGTATATCGAAGAAGCCACCGAGCTCGTGCACGAGCTCGTGCAAACAGCTACAGATTTAGCCGGCGACGACCCGCTCGCGGGCGCAGATGGCACAGAACATGATGGATCTGCCATCGAAATTGCGGTGAATTTGGCGACGGTTAATTTAGAATTAGCGCGATGCATAGCGCTGACGTGTAAACCTTCGAGCGAGATGTTAGCCCTCGCGCGCGGTGTCGTCGATAGATCTCGAAAGTATCTTCCTTCGAGCGATATCGACGGTGCTTTGGAGTACGTCAACGCGTTATTAGCAGAAAGTTAGCAATGGTAATAGTTGAACGCAAGGTGTTTCATTTCGCGTGCGATTGTAATTTATTAAAGTCACAGATTAACAGTAAAGTCACAGTAAAGACTAATTTTGCAAGCGCAAGCCTGTGGGCGCGGAAGTAAACGCGCCGTTGTCATACACGAGCTCAACTGCTCGCCCACCATTATCGAGGCTTAATCGACCAGCTTCGAGCATGGCGGTGACGCGTTCCGTCGTGTCGATCGTCGCCAACACGCCTTGCTTGGATACGTCCTCAATCGTGAGTTCTCCGCGATTAACAGCCTCGGCGGCGTCTAAAAAGCACTCGATGCTTCGATATCCATAGCCATTTTGACCCGCAAAGTGACCAGAGGGTCCAGGTGTGTACTTCATGTATAACGGATTCAACGCCGCAAATCCATTCGCGTCGGTGCTCATATTGTACCCGCGATGGCCTTGGTCGACTCTCACCTCACCCGTGTGCCCCATGTAGTGAAAGTATTGTTGCGTGTGGCAATCCGCCTTGGGTGCGATCCAGCTCGCGGTGTAAATCGCCGTACCGTGCGACCCATCGTCGTTCTCCCACACAGCCATCAACGTAATCGTATCCTCAATCGAGCGCCCGTCTTCGGGTTTTAAATAATTCTCCGCGGCACCGCGCGCCGCCGACGCGGTGACGCGAATCGGACGCCCACGATCACCAACTGCCCAGCAGTGAACATCCATGTGGTGTGAATTCAAATAATACGAAATATCACTACTCTTCCCAGCCCAGCCTCGAAACGTCGCGAGTTGCGCCTTGGGCTGCGTCATCGTCGCGTTAAAAAACGAAAACGACCCCAACGTCGCCGCGCGATCCCTAAAATCCGAATAAATCGGATCAAATCGCTTATGATACTCCACAGCGACGAGCACGTTGTTCTTCTTCGCCGCCTCGACGAGTCGCGTGTGATCCTTTAACGTTTTCACCGCCGGTTTCGCGACGAGCACGTGTAATCCAGCCTCCACGCACGCCATCGTCAACTCAAAATGCGTATCATCCGGCGTAAAAATCGTCACCACATCCCCGCGCGACATCTCCGCGATCGCCGCCTTGTACGCCTCGCCATCGAACGCCACATCATCCGCTGGATACGTAGACATTGTCAAATCCATATCCGCGTACGCGTCGCCGATTTTCTCGCGCATCGTCGCGCGCACCGTCTCCATCGTCGTCCCTCGCACGTCGCACAGCACCATCTTCCCGATCCGTCCGCGCCGCCGCAAGTCCGTAAACGTCACCGCGACCACACCCGCGGGTTTATCCGGCGCCGCACCCGCAGACGTCCACACGCAGCTGTTTCGTCATCATTTACATGTGATTTTCGTCAGTTCCGAGACGCGCGTCATCCAATCGTCGCGCGCGTCGTCGCCTCTCGTCGCGCGCGTCGTCTCGTCGCGCGCCACACGTCGACGCGCGACATGCGTACCCCGTGGTGTATTCTCCCGCGCCAATCATCAGCGCGCCCGTGCGCGACATGGCGAATGGATGGGCGGCGACAGGTGCGCGCGCGTCAGTGTGTGACGCGCGCTGCGTCGTCGTCTTCACTCGACTTCGACGACGACGACGACGACGACGAGGAGGCGGAGATGCAGCATCGCTCGCGCGCGGTGCTGAGCGTCGCGATCGCCGCCGCGCTCTGCGCGTCCGCGGCGTCGTTCGCACAGCAGCGCGCGACGCGGCCGTTTGGTGATGATGACGACGTCGTGGCGTGGATGTCTCGAGCGCCGGCGCGCGACGCCGCGTTGGGCGCGTTAACGCTCCCTGGCACGCACGACAGCGCGACGCATTATCTCAGTGAGAATTTACAGCCCGGGCGTGAGGCGCAATTGCCGGAATGGGCGCGCGCGGCGGTGCGGTTGGCGGAGGCGTTGCGGATTCCGGCGGATCAATTGATTCGTCGGTGGGCCAAGGCGCAGACGTTATCGGTCGGTGAGCAGCTCGAGCGCGGGATTCGTTACGTAGATGTACGCGCGGGGTGGAATCGCGATCTCGAGCGTTGGGCGGTGCATCACGCGCTCACGGGGGCGGCGGTGGACGAAGTGATGGAGGAGATTAAGACGTTTCTCGTCTCGGCGCCGAGCGAAGTCGTCGTGGTTGAATTGACGCATTTCTTTGGCGATCCCACGCCGGATGACGTCGAACGTCTGGCGTTGATGGTCGATGAGGTGTTTGGGAACATGACGGCGCGATATCGCGCGGGGAAGTCGTCTTTGTTCGAGCGCACGGTTGGGGAGATGGCGGAGGCGAATGACCGCGTCGTCGTCGTATTTGAAGACGACGACGTCGGCTACCGGCACGGATTTTGGCCATCTCGAACCATTACAAACACGTACGCAAACACGGACAACTTTGCTGACATGATGGCGTTTAATCACGACGTCGTGAGCGCATTCAATGATGTGAATTACGACGCGAGCGCGATACTCAAAACGTCGTGGACGCTCACGACGCAAGCCAAAACCATCGTCGCATCGTTAAACGTGTTCGAGAAGAACCCGCATTCGTTGCTTGAACTCGCAGAATGGAAGGCAAATGGACACTTGAGCGCGTTTGCGGACGATGCGACGCGGGACAAGTGTTCGATTGGCAACATCGTCGTCGTCGACGATTTAGAGCACTCAGACGTCGTCGCCGTCGCGTTGCGCCTCAACGCCGTCGGCATCTTCCCCAAAGGCCAATGTAAATGGATAGCCGCGCGCGCCGCACATAGTTTAGACGATGACGTCGTCGTCGAAGCGTAGCGCATCAATGTAAAACCACGTGTACACACATTTCTTTCTTTACTTTTGGTTTCTTTACTTTTGGTTTCGCGCGCCGTCGTCAGCCCAACACCAAACATCTGCCCCCGCATCGCCTCAGTCTCCGCCGCGCGTCCACCCGCGCGCGCAGTCCGCCCCACGACCGCTTCGCGCGCGCGCGCGCGTCCATCACCTCTCTCTCGCGCGCGACAACGCATCGCGAGCGACGATGACGGCGGAAGCGACGCCGCTCCTGCGCGATCCCGAGACCCCCGCGCTCGCGGCTGAGCTCGCAGCGGTAGAAAAGCAAGCGTGCGCGACGCGACGCGCCGTTCGCGCCCCGTCCCTTGCGGGCGCGTGCGTGATCCTCCTCGCCGCCGTCGCCGCGGTGTACGTGCAGAGCGATAGGTTCACGGAGGTGGCGAAAAGCGCGCGGACGACGGGTGGCGTGGCGACGCCGGAAGCGTTCGCGTTCGCGTACGCGTCGACGAACGACTGCGCGGGGGCGTTTCAAAACGCTGAAGTGGCGCATAACGTGACAAACAACGACAATGCGACGTTGTCGACGGATGCGTTTGAGGCGCTGTCGAACAATGCGATCGCGGTGGTGTACGCGAGAAGAGATGACTACGGAGGGTGTTCGACGGAGACGCCGACGCACGCGAAAACGACGTGCGTGAGCACCGGTCGCCTCGAGGCGTGCGCGAAACGCGCCGGTGCGGTGATGAGTACGAGTGAGATGCGCGATAGGTACGTGTTGGCGAGCGTGGTGGCGCACGCCAAGGCGACAGGTGTGGAGAGTTTCGCGTACGTGGACGAGCGAGACGGAGCGCCGCGCGGCTCCGTGGACTCGCACGCGTTTGAGAGTCTATTAGCGAGCGATAGATGGCAGGTGATTCGTATGCGATACAATGGTGCGTACGCCGCGCGGATCGCTGACGCCACGGCGAGTACGGTTGCGAATGAAGACGCCTCGAGCGTGCTCGGCGCCAACTCATGCCCGAGCGCGTGCGCGTGCGTCAAAGCAGGCAGCAATCTCTGCCGTCTCACACACGGCGCGTGCGACGTCCGCTCCGATAGCCTATTCATCCTCCATAGTCGCGCCTACGACGCCGTGCTCGCGCACATCCCACACGCCAGTGGCACCAGCGCGCTGCGAGGCGTCGCCGACGCCCAGTGGCTCGTCTCCCCGCCGCTCCGTCCGCTCGACGACGGCGACCGCGCAAGCACCCTCGGCGCGCTCCCTGACGCCTGCATACAATCCTAGTCACGCATAGTACACTGTTAATTCATTTCGCGCCGACGGTCGCGCGGCGCGCGCTTGTAACGCATACCTAGAGTAAGAGTTGACCGCAGAGCGCGCGCAGCCAACACCCACCAACACCCAACCGCACACCATGACGCTCACCGAGCGCGCGCCCCTGCTCGGCGCGCGCGGCGACGTCGAGCGCGCCTGGCGCGTCGACGACGTCGGTGATGACGACGACGTCGTCGCGCGCGCACGCACGGGCGCGTTGGCGTCGGCGTCGGCGCACAGACGCGCGCGAGAGAGGGCGATCGCGTGCACCGAGTCCGCGGATCCATTCGCGAAACGACGGTCATCTCGCGCGTACGGCGTGGCGTTGGCGCTGTGTGCGGCGATAGTGTTGACGTCGACGATGTTATTGAGCGGTGGGGTGGCGTTTGTGCGCGCGGCGACGGCGGCGGAAGGACGAATGATGGGCGCGTCGGCGTCGGCACGGGTGGGCGTGGCGCCTCGCGCGAGAGAGACGCTAAGCGCTGAACAGCTCAAGCATTTTCCGTGGCTCATCGCGGGGAAGAGAGCTGGAGGTGGTACGAGTAAGGGGTCGAGTGGGGGCGAGGGTGACGAAGTTGGGGCGCTCGGAGCGTTTAGCGCGCTGGAGCGGGAGGATCCGCTCGAACGCGAGTTAGCGAGAAACGCGCACGCGCTGGATCGTGCGCGTACGGTGGAGGATTTCGTAGCCATGAGCGTGCAGGTTGATGACGCTCACGCTGTTGGACAAAAACCGTTGTCGTCTTGGAAGCACAAACCGTTCGTGCAAGGTGCGACTGAGTCGAGTCGGTTGTACGGCAACGACGCGTTTAGCGTGTGCTTGTACAACTTACATCATTGGTCACGTCCATTTGGCACGTCCACGTGGACGGAGGATTTAAGCGAGTCATTAGATGCCAAACGCGGCGTACGTTCGGCGTTGCACGAGAATTTACGCGGGCGGTGCGTCAAGGAGGTGACGCACTCAAATTCTCGAAGCAGTAAACAATGTTTACAAGCGGATGTCGTCGTGTTCCGCGGCGATACCATGTTGCGCGACGCCAAGGCGAAACTTGGGCGCACTGAGACGCACAAAATTAGCACGCACAAAGCTGGACGCGATGCGTCGGTACTTCATCCATTTCGGCGACGGGCGCATAAAGAGGCGGGCCTCGGGACGGTTGATGAATTGTTGACGCAGTTGCCGCAAAAGTCGAGACGCGATCAAGTCTTCGTGTACGTTTCTACAGCCTCGCCTGGATCGGTGTACGCGGGCGAAGATTTACGCGACCAAGCATTGTTGTCTGAGGTGGATTATTTAGCGACATCGAATCGGAACATCGAGAGCGTGTGGCGCTCGCCTCTTCCGTCAGCGAAATTTATGATTTCATCGTTTGACGCGTTCATTCGGCCGGTCAATATGCGCATGCCGCTTTTGGGATTCGGTGATAGCATCACACAATGTCGACACGGAAGCGAGGTCGGCGCGCACATTTTGCGTCGCATCTCAGAGAAATTCCCCGTGCACGCCTTTGGAACGTGTATGAAAAACGTTGAAGCGCCCTGGTACATTCCCAATTTGGGCTTCAGCATGTCTTCAGCCGAGGCAATTCGCGTGCAGTTGTCGCTCAGTGCGTACTTGTTCTTCTACGTCAGTGAGGATGCCGATTGTCCCGGGCACGTCACCGAAAAGCTTTGGCTGCCGTTGCTCCGCGGATCGATTCCGGTGTATTTTGGCACGAAATCCGTCGAAGACTTTTTGCCGTGCCCGAACAAAGACTGCGTGTTGAGCGTCAAGGATTTCAACAGCGTAGATGAATTAGTCACACGCATGCACGAAATCGCAAACAATCCCGCGTTGTACGAACAGCTCACCGCCTGGAGATACAACACGCCGTCGCATTGGCCAGAGGTGTTTCGCGAAGGCGTCGCTCGCGCGAGTCAGGACATCCAATCCGTCGTGTGCGATATCTTACGCGACGGCGACGACGCGCAAAACCGCGGGTCGGTATCCGCATTTGCGACGATGGCTCCGCACTCCGCGCCCTGGCTTCTCGGCTCATACCCCAATGAAAAGATTGACATGCTTGCCGTGTCTGAACTCGAACGTTCGGGTGAGAAATCGAGCGTCTACTGCGTCCGCCAAGATCGCGTCTCCGCCCTCGGCGAGCGCTATTTCGAACGCAAAGCGCACGCAGCAGAGACATCAGAAACGTCGGCGGCGACGACAAACACCACCACGACATCAGACAACCAAGACAAAGACCAAGTATTCGCCCCGCTCGCGGACCCAGCCGCGCTCTACACCAAAATTTGCGACTACGAATCCTCCGCGTGCGTACGTCTACACGCCCTCGACTAGCCACGAGCGCGCACGCATAGCTAGCCACCGCACACATCACCAACCACCACGTATTGCTCATCCATTGTACATACAATAGTATCGAATTAGCCGCTTCCCATCGCTCCGCCACCGCGCGCCCAGCCGTCGGCCCGACGGTGCCCTGAGCCCTAGCTCATGATGACGTTGATCTTGCATCACATCGCTCGCGATCGTCACACGCACGCACGCACGCACGATGTCCGCCTCCGCCCTGGCGTTCACCGCATCCCTCGCCGACGTGCGCATGGCATCCACGTCCACATCCAAGCCCTCGTCGTCGCACGCGCGCGCATCCAAGTCCAAATCCATGCCGTCGGTGCGCTGCGGCAATGCGTACGAAAACGGCCTCTTCGCACCGATCGTTCGCGTCGCTCGCGACGTGATTGGCGTCAAGCGCTTCAACCAGATCCGTGGGAAGGCTATCGCGTTGCACTCGCAAGTCATCGGAGAGTTTTGCGATGAGTTCGGGATCGATAGCAAAGGCAAGCAGTCGTTGATTCGCACGGCGAAGGCCAACGGGGGCAAGCTCGGATTCTTGGCGTGATTCGCGCGCGAACGAACGCGAATGCGAATGCGAATGCGAGCGCATCGTGGGCGCTATATTTTTTAATTGAGCTCGTGCGTTGGTGCACGCGAACGAGCGAGCGGGCGCGAGAGGGAGAGGAGGAGCCGCGCGCGAGAGCGGATAAGGCGGCGAGAGGGTTCCGGTTCGGGACTGGCGTTCGCGCGAAAAGCCTGTAGATAGACCGTGGGAAGACGCTACTACGCATAGATCGGCGCGCTGATTGTAGTAGATGATTGAAGAGAAAGAATTTAAACTTATGTTTATGAATTGTGTCACGTCGCGCTTGAGATGTCGTCTTCGTTTACAAGAGCTAGTACGAGGCGGAAACGCGACCGCGGGTTTCGTTTTTGAATGTTTTTTGTGTTTCGGGTTGTTGTGAAGTCTACTTGGCCAAAAGCGACGCGTCGAGCGGGGAATACATTTCTCCGAGCAGGACTTGGATAAATCCAGGAACGTGCGCGCCGTGATCGGTGACGAAGACGGAAATTAATTCGGGCGGGACATATTCGAGCGCCGGGTTGACGACGACGGCGTCCGGATGAACGCCGTATTCTAATGCCGATGCGGGTGAACCCAAGCCAAATAACGAATCAAAACCTTCTTCGTTGATAGATTTCGGGGAAATCGCATAGGAGCCGGCGAGTACGATGACTGGTACGGCGTGCGCTTTGGCGGCGAGCGCGACGTTGTACGCTCCGGAATCCACGAGCGCCGTACCGTCCGCGAGCACTCCACGCGCACTCAACACAACCAACTTCACACTCGGCATCGCCGCATACACCGCGCTATCACAAATCACATTCACGTCTTTTACCCCGCGTTCGGCCAAACTCTTCGCCATGACGTGCCCGTCGAACCTCGGAGCGCACTCGGCGACGACGACCCTCAAGTCGCTTCGCTTTTTATGCGCGTCTCGCAAGAACGCCTCAGGAAGCCCTCCACTGGCGCCACCCGCGCCAGATATCGTCATAATTACCATTCCATTCACCACAAACTCTCCACTTTGCGCCGCAATATTACTCGACACGCTCTGCATCTCCTCCATCACTTCGTGCGCCGTCTCGATGACGTCCCGTTTCAACTTTTTCATCGCCTCTCCACCATCGCTCGACCGTCGCCCGTGACCATCGACGCCGTCCTCGCGTTCTCCGCGTTCACCACGTTCATCACCGCGTTCGCCATCGCCTCCGACGCCTCCGACGGCACCGCTCCCGGCCCGTTCCCCGCGCCCCTCGCGCGCCTCAGCCCCGCGCCCTCGCGCCCCAGCGCTCGCCTCGTCCCGAATCACCTTCAACACCCGCCTCGCCACGTTCCCCACGAGTAAATGCTCGCGCCGCACTAGCGCCAGCGCGCCGCCAACCTCTCGCACGCGCGCGATGATGTCCTCCGCGCTCGCATCGCGCGGCGCCGTCGCCACCGTCTGAATCAGCGTCTCCGCCACGCGCTTCGCCAGCGCCGACGGCGGCGCCGCGTCGTAGCGTCCGCGACGGAGCGCGTGCGTGAGCTCATCGATCGTCTTGTCCGCGATCGTGCCCGCGTGCGCGGTCGTCGGGCGCGGCATGCGCGGCGTGCGTGGCGTCAGTGAGTGACGCGATGGATGATGATGACTGGCCGTTCGACGCGTGGGTACGGCTCCCGCTCGTCGTCGCCGTCGCCGTATACGTGGGTTCGGTGCGTCTGCGCCGATGACGCGAGTTGACTCGACGACCGAGTGGCGCATCGCGTCGTACTGACGGTGTGCGCGCGCGCACGCAGGGGATGAATCGGGCGTTTGGGACGCCGAAGATTACCGGGTACTTGCTCGCGGGCGTGGCGTTCGGCGCGCACGGGATCGGCGCTCTCACGCGCGCATCCATGCGACGATTGTGGGCGATTGATAACGGGTGTCTCGCGTGCATTGGTCTCGCGGCGGGTGCTGAGGTGAGTGCTGGGGAATTGAGGAAGAATGCGCGGCGAACGACGGTGACGATTGCCGCCATCGTCGCGTTTACGTGGGGGTTGACGTTTGCGAGTTTTGCGGCGGTGTTCGCCGCGCACGTGGAATTTTTACAGGGGTTAAGTCAGGCGCACGTGTACGCGGTTTCGTCGTTAACGGCGACGTTGGCGCTGGCGAGGTCGCCGGCGAGCGCGCTGGCGGTGATGACTGAGTGCGAAGCGAGCGGACCGTTTTGTTCTCACATACTGAGCGCGACGGTGGTGAAAGACGTGATCGTGGTGGCGATGTTCGCGATGAACGTCGAGCTCGTGGCGTTGAGTGGGTTAGATTTTCACAAGATTGTTGCCGAGGCTGCGGCTGGCGCTGTAGGACGCGACGGCGATAACGCTTCGACGTCGTCGACGTCTTCGGCGGCGCGCGCGTTGCTCGTCGTGTTACAGCCGGCTATGCAGCTCGAAAGCGCTCGGCTCGGAGCGAAAGTGCTTCAACCACTCGTTCGAGTTCTCGGTGCGGTCGCTGCTGGGTACGTGTCCGGTCTAGCTCTCGGGCGGATGCTCAGACCTTCGTCAGTCATCGCGCGCTGGAAAAATGTCCGCGTTGGATGCATATGCGTCGGCGCCGCGTGTACGTTTATCGCGAGCGAGCGCTTAGGGTTAGAACCACTTCTGGTATGTGTTGCTGCGGGTGTTACAGCGGCGAATCGCAAGCACGCAACGGGTGAAGCCGAGCGTGAAGAGCTTCGAGCCGCGGTGCACGCAATTTCTCCCGCGGTGAATTTATTCTTCTTCACATTGGCTGGCGCGAGCTTAAAACTGGAAAATGTTTGGAATTCTCTCGTCATTGCGGTCGGGATCGTGATCGTGCGCTTGTTTGCGCTGTTTTGTGCCACATCAGTCGCGGCTCGAGTGTTGAAGGCTCCTAAAGTGAGTGAAATTACAGGCGAGAAGCGACGCAACGTGGAATGGATGGCGCACGTCACGCAGGCGGGCGTCGCGCTTGGATTGGCTCGCACAGTCGCCGCGCGCTTCCCATACTGGGGACCCGCATTTTCCACCCTAGCCGTGGCGATCATCGTCATCAATTTATTCATCGGTCCCGTGTTATTTAGACACTCGATTGAAATCATGAATGAATCGCACTCGACGCTGCACGCCGCGCTCCAACGCGTTTCGAGCGGCGCCGATGCGTCGCCTCAAGACGCAGTGCTCTAGCGCCCGCACATAGCCCGCTCACTGGATAGCATACGCGGTTGTAATTGTAGTTCAAGGCATTCTTCAAGCTGCGGTACGACGTAATATCAACGTCGCGTTCGCGTCGTCGTTTTCCATTCCATATAAAAATTACATCGCTACATTCACGCGCATGAATCCTCTCGTGCGTTTATTCATCGAGTTCGAGGCGTTGGCGCACGTCCGGCCACAATTTACCCTTGTTATTATTCTCCCACGCGCGGTCGAAACCATAGTTGAGCACCTTCTCGCCCGCGAGCGCCCCAGCGACGATCACGCCGACGTACACCGCCGAGTTCTGCACCAGTCCAAAAACACATCCGTTAGTCTACACCCTCGCGCACGCACGCACGCGCGCCACGCCACGCCGCGCGACATCACGCGCCATCCCGCGCGCGACGATCGCGCCGCGCACGACGGCGACACACGCTGACCAACCCTCAGCGATCGATCTTTATCGCGCGCACCCATCCGCGCCCACGACCACCGTCGCGCGCGTCCAACGCGTCGCGCACGCACCGACATGAACGTCTTGTAAAACGTGTTAAACATCCCGCCCGCGTCCTCGTGCGTGCGTGCGTCGCGTCGCGCGTCAGACTCTGTGGATGCGTGGCGCGGACGTGGCGTGTGCCGCTCGCCGTGTGCCAACGTCGTCATCCGACATCGTCATTCACGCGCGCGCGCGACGCGACGACGCGGTCGGGACGATGCCGATACGGTTGCAGAAAAAAGCCACGCGCGTGGCGCGCGCGGTGGTGGAGGAGGTGAACGCGGCGCGAGGCGTAGGGAGTCGCACTGATAAGCATGGGAATGTGAAAACGTCTTTGTGGGATCACGGCAAGGTACGCGCGCGCGCGGCGATTCGCGGTGGCGTGGTGCGCGTGTGCGCGTGGGTGTGGTGATGGCGCGCGAATGCGCGGCGTGCGTGCGCGGGGGTGGCGTGCGACGGCGCGAGTTGGGTGGTCAAAATTCTCTCGTCCGGATGAGAGATTTCGCGCGCGCGTGCTTTCTCGACGTGCGCTTTTTTGGGTGCGATAGACGCGAGCGATGAGTACTGACGATGGAACGTTTGATGTACTTTGTGTGGATTACAACAGGCGAAAGTAGCCGCGGCGTCTGTACCGAAGGAGTTTGCGGACGCGCAGACGGCGTTTGTCAAGGCGACGAATTTGGATGACTTACCTCCAAAGGAGAAGCACGTGAGGTTCTTGCTTGCGTTATGCTCCGATGGCGGTAAACCAAAAGACGTTGTGTTTGTTCTCGAGGCTACGGCGCGGCAAATCCGTAAAAGTACGCATTGGCGGACGATGTTGAAGACGCACGTGGTGTTACATAGATTATTAATGGAAAGCGGTGTGGAGTTGAAACGAGAGTTTTTCAGATTTTTGGAGTTTTTATCGCGCAAGACATACGGGCCTAAAGAGCAAATGTTATTCAACATTCGCTATTGGAAGGATGAGTCCACACCGGATGCACAAGAGCTTGCGGGCTGGACGCGCACGTACGCGGCGTACCTCGAGGAGGTGTGCGCGTTGCACGCGCACGTTCCGCAACTCTTCACAGCACCTGGACGTAATCAAGAAAATGCGCTAAGAAACTGTGACATTGATCGTTTACTCACAGTCATGCCGCTATTACAAACGTTGGCGCGACGAATTACGGAGTGTGAGCCAAAATCAGCCGTGGTTCGCAAAAACGCCGTAACCAAATTTACACTCAGTCTCATCTTACGCGATTCGTTCAAGGTATATCACGTGATGAATGAAGCAATCATAAACTTAGTAGATAAGTACTTTGATTCCTCCAAGGTACAAGCGGCGAAAGGATTGGCCATTTTCAAAAAGTACTTGACTCAAATAGACGACTTGCAACGCTTTTACAAGACGTGTGAAGAGGCGGGTGCATTTGATCAGAGCGGACCGATGGATTTCAAGCTTGAAGCACCACCTCCTACATTTTTACAAAGCATGGAGGAGTATTATCAATCAGCACCGAATGAGGGCGTGCCTCTTCGAGAGCGGCGAATGTTAGGCCCGTCTGCATCCACGTCTGTGCGAACAGCTCCAGCGCTCAATGTGGCCATTCCAAGAAATGATTTGCTATCCATCCAAGCAGCAAATCCGTCGCCTTCGTCTGTGACTGATGCGTTAAGTCAGCTTGATTTCAGCAGCGCCCCGAAGTCACTGCCAAGCAGCGCGCCACACGCGGACCCGTTCAACTCAAATGCGCTACCAGCGCCACAGACGACGGATCACCTAGCTTTACCATCCACACAGCCCGCTACGGCTTCCAATCAGTTGGACTTTTTTTCCATGCCAGCGCCAACGCATGCTACATCGGCACCGACTCCATCGCCACCGCAGCAGCAGTTTGTCCCACCGCAGCAGCAGTTTGCCCCACAGCAGCAGCAGTTTGCCCCACAGCAGCAGCAGTTTGCCCCACAGCAGCAGCAGCAGCAGCAACCGTCTCCTCGCAGTACCAACCCATTCGGCGACAACCCTTTCGGTCAACCCATGGCTAGAAATTTGAGCAAGGAGGCTTTAGCGGATTTGTACTCGCAAGCACCGCCGTCGCCCACGGGTGCGCGGGGGATGGCCGCCATGGCTCCTGCACACTACGCACAAGCGCCGTACTCTTCCGCGCTCACTCCAACGCGTGTTGTCGGACAAGCTCCACCGATGGGCATGCAGATGCCTGGTATGCATTATTCGCAGCAGCCACAAGGATACGGTAACGTTCACCAGTTGCCCATGCCGGGAACGTACCAACAACAACAGCAGCATCAGTTTGCAAACCAAGTCCCCTACGCGCTGCCTAGCACAAATCCGTACGCTCCGCAGTACGGCCAGCCGTCACCAAAGCGCACCGAACCGTCAAACGCAACGAATAGCTTGATATAAATCGATCAATGCGTCAATTCAATTTGTAATAACGATACTTGCTACATGCACATGCACGTGACGAGCGAGTGAAACGCCAGAGCGCGAAGCGCGATGACCGCCGCGAGCGCCTCGCGGCTCGCGCCAGCCGCCGCCCTGACGCGCCCTCGCGCGCGTCCGCGACGTCTTCGCATTGAATCGCACACTCGGGCGCATACGACCGCACGCGTGTGTTTTGCATGCGCACGTCCTTCGGTGCGATGCATGCCGGCAACGAACGAGAACGAGCGTCCCCGCGCGCGAGCTTTTGTCCTCGTCAGAGCCTCCGCGGCGGGCTTCGCTGACGGTGACGTCAAGCCTTCGACGACCACGGCCTCGCAGACGCGCGTCATCGTGATTTGTCTTGGTATCGCTATGCTACTCGCATCGGCGGACCGCACGATATTCGCTGCGGCGGCGCTGAGCATCAAAGCTGAACTCGCGATGTCTCTGAAAGACGTCGGCGCGGCGCAAAGCGCTTTTTTGTGGGGCTACGGTGTCACGCAACTCGCCGCTGGCGCTGCGTCCGACCGTTATGGTGGCGCTAAAGTGCTTCTGTTTGGTTTGTTTTTGTGGTCAATGGCGGTGGCGCTTACGCCGCTGAGCGGTGGAGTATATGCGATTTTGGCGGCGCGCTTCATGTTTGGCGCGGCGAGCGGGTGCGCGTTGCCGGCGAGCGCTGCCGCGGTGGCCGCACATGTTCCTGCCGAGCGACGAAGCGGCGCGTTATCGACCATATTTGCGTTGTTCAACATCGGAAGTGCGTTCGGTTTAGCCGCAGCTGGTGGTTTGATTGCGACCTTTGGCTGGAAATTTGTCTTTTATTTGTTTGGATTGTTCGGTGCTTGCTTCGCGTTTCTGGCTTACTCTTTGATGCCCGAAAGCGTGAAACAGTATGTACCACGTGTTTCGTCGGCTGTGGCAAGCGAAACAACATCATCTAAAGATGCAGAGCTTGAGGTGGATGATTTACCTACGGAAGTTGCCACGCAACTCGTCGCTTTGTTGTGGTGCCACATCGTCGTCAACTGGGGCTTCATGATTTTGCAAAGCTGGCTACCCATCTACCTCGCGCAAGACCTCGGACTATCGATAGCGAGCTCAGGGCTGGCCGGCGCGATCCCTTGGTTGTTTACAGCGTTCATGTCTTTTAGTTCTGGACAAGTCGCAGACAAGTTAATTAACAAATACAATTGGGAAAAGTGGAAAGTGCGGCGTTTGGCCATGAATATTGCGACGATTGGTCCCGCGGTGTGCTTATTCGCGTTGAAAACAACGACAACGCCCGCGGTGGCTTTAGGATTTGTTATTGCCACCCTCGGTTTACAAGCCGTGGCCGTAGCAGGCTATCATTCGTATCTGCAAGATGTCGCGCCGTCTCGTGCTGGAGCAATACTCGGATTCACAAACACAGTTGGCGTTGTCGCCGCGATTATTGCAAATATGGTCACTGGCGCATCCGTTGAAGCCACGGGGAGTTTTCAAACCGTCTTCCTGTACACAGCCTCAATGTATTTATCCTCGTGCTTCGCGTGGAATTCGTTTCTTAAAGGTCAAATGCTGTTCCCGTGAAACACATAGCGAGTGGAGAAAATTTACTTGTAGATAGAATTAAATCAACCAACCAAGAGTCCATAAGGATAAATTTTCAATATTTTGAATAATCTTCCATAATCATTTAGACGTGATCAAGCCCTATGCGATGCATAGCGATCGACAACGTGTGCGCCGTGGAGACGGATGGTCTCCACGACGACGTCGAGGATGAAGACTGCCAACGAAGCCATTCAAGACTTCTAATCGTCAACACTTGACCCGCCCCAAAGATTGAAAGTTTCTATGTTTTGTTGTTCAAAAAATAAATTATGAGAGATATGTTTTCGTTTTAGACGTGATCAAGCCCTATGCGATGCATAGCGATCGACAACGTGTGCGCCGTGGAGACGGATGGTCTCCATGACGACGTCGAGGATGAAGACTGCCAACGAAGCCATTCAAGACTTCTAATCGTCAACACTTGACCCACCCCAAAAGAAATTAGCCTAACATTTTGACGCAATATGAATTGACGTCTTTACGCCATCAAGGCCACCGCAAAGGCGATGAGAAAGCTCGCGGTCACGGGGACCATCGACGCCGGGCTGTTGTAGCCGTAGAGTTTGTCGAGCGTGATGCCTTGCTCGTCGAGTTGCGCGTCGCATGCTCCCGAGATTCGAGCGGTGTCGTACACCGGGCAGTCAGCAGCGGTCGTTTTTACGACAGCATCGTCGGTTTTGATATCGCGGAAAAATCGAGAGCATCCCGCTCGCGGTGCGTCGATGCCGTCGACGCTGTCGAGCCAAACCAAGCGACTCAAATCAGAGAGCACCAACGCGGGATGCGCAAACGAGCTTTCAAACCAATCCAAGCCCTCGGACGCAGATGAGTGCGTGAGGAGTGGGTCGGCGTCACTCACGCGTTTGTCCATGCGAAGAATAGTTCCTTCAGACGTGAGTGCCTTGATACCTGCTGCGGATGGTTGGTCGAACCCGAGCTTTGCGTAAACGCTGGCTTTCGTCGTCGTACTCGGCGTGTAAAAGTACGTCTTGTCAAAGATCACGTTGACGTTCGCAATGGCGGCGTGAAAGGCAGCCATAGTAGAATACGAATGAGTCGTTGCTCCAGATGCGGCAGCACTCGGGATGAACGTCGTCAAGCCGGCACCCGTACAGATATCTTGTTCAAACTGCGCGAACGACACGACAAAAGACACGTAGGAAACGCCCGCCGACGTGTACGATTGATCTTCAACCCACGCACACGTGTACGTGGACGCGATTCTTCCATTGCTTTGCGCGTACGTAATTCTGTCTCGCATGTACTGCCATCGCTCGACTTGGTCAGCGTAATACGCATTCGCCTTGGCTTCCATGTTGTAAAACAGGGACAAAAACTTGACGTATTCCAAACGATCGAGCATACCGAGCGGCGCTTCAGACGCGTCAAAATTAACATCCTTATCGGTGCCCGAGCCCGCTGTGTTAAACCGGTCGGTAATCACCAAGTCAAAATCGGTCGTTGCCGTCGCCCAGGCTGCGACTGTATCATAAGCGTTTGCGGCGCTGTTCCAGTTCGCCGTAGCGTCCACGCCCGTCATGTCCCCGGTTTCTTCATCCTCCTGCCAGCACGGCGCGTGCACGGCTCCCGGATCAACCACGTCAATACTCGACCGCAACCCGAGCTCTTCGATAAAACCAATAGCGACCGTCAACCCAGTGGCTACTTTCTGCACTGGAACACTGAAGAACTGCGTTCCCGACGCGAAAGCCGTGCCATCCGAGTCCGCGGTCGGCGCCGTCGTCCCGCACTGGTACAACACGTACGTCTTCGCGGGCACGCCCGAGAGGTGCGGCAACGTCCGCACAACCTTAAACGTCGTGTTATACGTCACAGAGAACGCCACGGAAGGTTCGACGAGCGCGGCGGTGCTTCCCGTCGTCGATGCGTCGGCGCTCAGGCGCGAAGAAGATGGGAAAAAGTCCCCAGACGCCGTGGCTGCGGTGGCGCACTGCGCGTTGTTTAACCCGTCGGCGCCGCTGTCGTGCAGGAGCACGAGCGTGACCGCGAGCGTCACCGCGAGCGCGATGGCGAATGCGGCGCTGACGCCGAGGACCCAGGCGCGCATGGTCGCGCCTGGATTGCGGTGGCGACGGAGAGTGTGGCTGGGTGGGGATTTGCTACGGGTTCAGGTTTTAGGCGCATAACGACGTCGGGTAACATTCGAGGCGCGTGCAATCGCACAGGAGTATATGTGTGTACATAAACATAAATTAAGATGTTTTAAACATGCGCGCTAAGGGCTAAACGCATGGTGGAACGATAAATGATGCACGCTGAGGCGGCGCGCGTGAACCGAGCGCTTAGGCCGATTTGGGATGCGAGCCGTGTACGTAATAATGCTTACCGACATCGTTGAGGTTACTGAACGTGGCCTTCCAAGCGCCGTAGTAGGTGAGAACTTTGTAGTTTAAGTTCCACTTTTTTGCAAAAGCGACGAAGCGACGAGAGACTTCGGGCTGTCTGAACTGAGGCATGCTCGGGAACAAGTGGTGGATGACTTGGCAGTTCAAGTAGCCCATGAGCCAGTTGACGTAACGAGCGCTCGGATCGATATCGATGGTGTGATCGACGCCATAACGAACCCAAGAAATGTGCTTGTCGCTTGGGACGACGTCCAAGTGTGTATGTGACGTGGAAAAGTGAGCAAATAAATAGCATCCAGCCGCCCACATCGACGCGCAAAACAAGCCGTATGACGTCAACCAAGAGTACCCGGTAACAGCCTTGATGACGGACGTGCGAACAACGTGAGCAGTGATCATCCAGAACGCCTCTTCGGCGTTCTTACGACGAATCGCATTTCGCGGGTGCAAAACGTACATCCAAAAGAACAAAACCATACCTGACGTAATCGGCACAAAAGTCCACGCTTGAGCGCGAAGCCAAACCTTGCTAAATCCACGCGGACGGTTCGATTCTACAGCTTTGTTGAAGAACGCCACAGCGGGAGTGGTATCGAGGTCCATATCGTGACGAACCTTTTGCGGCGTCGCGTGGTGCTTGTTGTGCATGTTATTCCACATGTCGCCCGAGCTCGCCAAACCAAAGCCCGCCGTAAACGCCTGCGCACGCTTATCCCACCAAATATTCCCCGTGAGCGAGTTATGACCACCTTCGTGTTGCACCCATCCACAACGCGCACCGAAGAAGAATGCATACACAATAATAGAGCTCACGTGCCATTTTGCCGCCATCAACGCCGTACCCAAAGCAAACATCGCCGCGAGCTCGGCGAAACGATACGCCACGTGAAGCGGCGACGGCTTGAAAAATCCATCTCGTTCCAGCTCCTTGCGCCATCTCGCGAAATCTTTCAACATCGCGCTTTCCTCTGCATCCATAGTCGGTCCTTCGCCATCGCCCAACTTGCGATGCGGTAACGCATTCAACGCCTTGCGTGCTTTCTTAGACCGAGCGTGAAACTCTTTAAACGCCTCGCTCGCATCCGCTCCCGTGTTGGACAACATGTAATACATCACGCTCCCTCCCGGGTGCTTGAAATCCGTGACGTCGTACTCGACATTATCAATCACCACGTATTGACGCGCAAAGGTCTTCGCTATCGCGCTCGGTTCGAGCGCGGCGGAGTACTTTTGAGACTGTGTCCCAGCGCCGGCGCTGGCGGTGGTGACGGTCACTTCGGAAATCGTCGTCGCTTGCTCGGTGTCGATGCACATGGCGACCGCGAAAAAGTCGTGTATGCGCGTGCGCGTGTTCTAGGGCGACGCACGCGTGCGTGGGTGTGCGCGCACGCAACGCGTGCGTGCGTGTATGACGCGCATTGGGTGGATAAAGATGATCAAGGTGAGGACACGGCGCGCTGACTCTGGCAATAGAGTTACATGAACATTAAAAGTATGTCCTGAGCTTTGAACTCGGTGTGATTGGTTTAAGTCGCACTGGTATACGCGTGTGTTCGATGCGCGCTGGGGCGGGGGCAAACGTCACGGTGGATGGAGAGCCGGGGGAATCAGACGCGGCGTCTTCGACTTCGGCTTCGACTTCGGCGTCTACGGGTTCCGGGGCGGGTGTAATGCCGGCGGCGATAGCCAACGCCTTGCCTGGTGTGAATCCAGAACGGATGGGTGTGGTCTTTGAACGCGATGGCGTTGATGTGGACGAGACGGGTGCTTGAGAGGACTCGATGAGAGCCTCGTAGCGTTCGCGCCAGTAGCGCGCATCCGTTTGGTACAACGCTCGGGCTCGACGCTCAGATTCGAGCGCTTCGATGACATCTGTTGAAGCCCCAGCCTTGACGGGCGACGAACGCGTGCGAGCTTCGGCGAGATCAATCTTCAAACCATCGAGTTCGGAGCGGATATTCGTACATTCGAGCGTTGCTGAGCCGAGTTCGCTCTTCAAAATGTCGCGCTCGCGCGACACGTCTTCGAGAGCGCGCTCTAGAGACTCCATTGCTAAATGATGTTCATTGGTTGACGTCGTGTTCGTATCATTCTCCGCTTTGTCGCATTGCTCGATAGCATCGTCATACTTGGTCTTGAGCTCTTCATACGCCGCTAAAGTTGCGTCTAATTCATCCTGTAACTCTTTAGCCCTGAGCTCTGCGACGGTGATTTCAACTTGCGCCGTAGCTGCCTTTGCATTAGCCATTCGTAACGCTGAGGCATTTTCAGTGAATAACTGACTGGCTTTTTCGGCACGGGCAACAATGAGATCAACGTTCATTCTAGACTCGACGATTTGAGCCTCGGCATCGTTCAATGCAACACCAAGGGCCTGTTCTTTTTCTCGAGAAACGCGCAACTCCTCTGAGCGAGCATCGAGCGCCGCGCGTAATTCGCTTAGTTCAGCCTCTTCAGCCTTGAATATACGTTCCAAAGACTCGCACTCGGCGTTGAAATCTGCGCTTTTGGGCGCGTCTGGCGACGAAACCTCTGAAGAAACGTTGCTCAAGTCATTGAGTTCCTCTCTCAAGCGCGCAACGTCGCTCTCAAGCGCGCTTGCGTTTGCAGCGTATTCATCACGAGCTAGACTCACGTCGTCCAATTGTTTCTGCACCATCGTGACTTGTGCTTCGAGATCTTTCACTCGCGTGTTAGCAGCATTGATTCGTGCTTCGAGTTCGTCCTTGACTCGTTCACATTCGCTCGTCTTTGCCGCCAGCGCTTCACTCAAGCTGTCGCGCTCAGCCTCAAGTTCGTCTTTAACGCTATTTGCGGACATTTTTAGCGTACGAAGTTCTTCATTCGCGCTAAGTGCTTTCTTTAGTGCCGCATGCAACTCACTTTTCATCTTTTTTAGCCCGTCGTCGCACTTTGCACACTCTTCTTCCGCTTTTACGCGCTCTGCTTGCGCTGTCTCTGCCTCGCGCTTTGCGTCCAACAGTTCAACATTCTTCTCCTCGAGCTCCTTCGTCAGCCGCTTCTCGGTCTCATCCACGTTTGCATACGCCGCTTGTAATCGTCCACTTTGCGCCGCGGCAGCCTTGAGGCGCTCACATTGCGCCTTGAGCGCGTCTATTTCCAAAGTCTTGCGCGCGACGGCTTCTCGCAACTCAACAATAACATCGTCGTTCGCCCTTTCCACCGCCTCCGACTCTTGACCCACCGACACAGACGCGTATCCACTACTGTTCTCGCCCTCCGTGGCACTCGCCCGCTCGTTGACGGCGTCAACATCATCCACGTTCGAGCGTTCAGGCGACTCCCGTTTTAAATCACACGCACTCGCGGGCGCGTTTATATCATCCTGCGCGCGCGCTGACGTCTCACCCTCCGTCACTGACGGCTTCACACGCGCAGTAAAGACGAATGGCGCGGCATCCTTCGCCGCGTGCGCCCAGGACATCGCGGCGTCGCGCAGTGGCCACGCGATGACGCGTGCGCCGTCGCATAAGTCCTTTTCGCATATTATTCGGACACACGACACGTATACTGGATTCATTTTGTCCTGTGATGCATACCTCGCCACGTGCCTCAGTATAAATTATATTCGGACACTCGGTACGTATACGAACACGGCGCGTGCCAAGAGCGAGGACGTCAGCCGCACATCCATGGATGACGTCATCACGCGCCCGATCCCCTGTCTTCGATCGCGCGCCGCGTCCGCACTCACTCGCGCGCGCGCCCGAGGAGACCTCCATCGCACGCCCGCACGCACGCTCGACCAGCGTCCATGATCGCACCTTCCGCCGCGACCTTCACCGCGTGCGCCGCGCGCGCGCCGCGCGCGCGCGCGCACGCCGCGCGCCGCGCGACGACCAGGGCGATGACACCGAACGCGGACGCCTCCGTGGACACGGACGCGCCTGCGATGCGCGTCTCGCGCCGCGCGTTGGCGACGAAGACGGTGACGCTGGCGGCTGCGTTGGCGGCGATGCCGGCGGATCGCCGCGCGCGCGCGCTTGAACTCGGTGGGTCGTCGATCGACTCTTCGTTTTGGGAACAAGTGGAGCTCCCGTTGGAACCGGGGGTGATTCTTTTGGATATTGCGTTCACGACGAGCGATCCGAATCATGGTTTCTTGCTCGGGACGAGACAGACCGTGTTGGAGACGAAGGATGGCGGTAAGACGTGGGATGCGAGAGATTTAAGCTCGTTGTTGGATGACGACGTGAACTATCGATTCAACAGCGTGTCCTTCATCGGGAACGAGGGTTGGATTATCGGTAAACCCGCGGTGTTGTTGCACACGACTGATGGTGGTGTGAACTGGGAACGTGTTGGTTTGTCTCCGCGTTTGCCCGGTGCGCCAGTGTTGATCACCGCGGTTAAGGATAACGGTACCGCGGAAATGGTTACGGATGAGGGCGCCATTTATTTCACCAGCGACGCAGCGCGCAACTGGAAGGCTGCGGTCGAAGAAACCGTCAGCGCGACGTTGAACCGTACGGTCTCTTCGGGTATTACTGGTGCATCGTATTACACCGGTACGTTCTCTAACATTGCGCGCAACGACAAAGGTGAGTACTTGGGTTTGAGCTCCCGCGGTAACTTTTACATGTCTTGGGCTCCGGGCCAAGCGTACTGGCAACCGCACAACAGAACTTCCGCTCGCCGCGTTCAAAGCATGGGATGGCGTCCGGATGGTGGTATTTGGGAACTCACTCGCGGTGGTGGCATCTTCTTCTCCGAGCAAACGGGTATGCCAGAGGAAGATTCTGAGTTTGTCGAAGGTAAGATTGGTTCCAGAGGCTTCGGTTTGCTCGATTTGGGGTACTCCCCGAGCGGTAAGACGTTCTGGACCGTCGGTGGCTCCGGAAGCGTGTTCTATTCCAACGATCAAGGTCGAACGTGGAAGCGTGATCGTGGTACCGATGATGTCGCTGCCAACCTTTACACGGTGAAGTTCCAAGGTGAAAACCAAGGTTTCATCTTAGGTAACGACGGCGTTCTCCTTCGCTTCACTGGCAGCAAGAACTAAACAACGCGCTGATTTGTAATACATGCAAGATTATTTCAATATTCATATTCGTACTGGTCTTAGAACGCTCCCGGTGATGCTCACCATGCGAAAGAATACACTCGTCAACGTATTGCTCGGTCGATGAACGTCCCTGACGACCGAGCAGCGCCGTCGTGCGCGAAAAACGTAGATGACGTGTCCATCGCCGCCTCGCGAGGTTCCGTAGGCGCACAAGGCGCGCAAATAATTAGAAATGTTTGTTACAAGAAGAATGTGTGCCGCGTGTGCCTATGATACCGTGTAGCGATTCGCGAAGCTATCGAAATTGCATCGCCCGCAGTCTATCGCGTCTACTGAGCACGTCAGACAACAAATCATCGCTCGAGTGACCGCGATTGAGCTTGTGAAATGCGCGCCTGTGGGTCTCGTAGAGATCTTTCAAAGCGTCGCAGTACTTTTTGTGATACTCGTCGATGATTTCCGTCGACGGAGATGCCATTCTAGGGACTGCGATGGGGTGTCCGACGACCACCTCAATCGGTTCGCGTTTCGGGAGCACGCCAACTTCGCCAAATAATCGTCGCCACAATCCTTTGCTCAGAGATCGACCGTAAAAGGCAGGTGGTGTGATGCCGATGAGCTGCTTACAGTACAATTGAAATCTTCGGCGCCTTGAGTCCTCGGGATAAATTGTTTGATCAAAAATTGCATTTTCGCCGTACGCAAAAACAGGCACCAATGACGCTCCTGTTCGGAGCGCCATCTTAACAAATCCTTTTCTACGAGCTAAGGTTAAAGTTGCGCTACCAGCCTTGGCATCCAACGCCTCTGCGGCACCTCCTATGACAATAGCGCAGCTAGCGCCTGGTTGTCTCGTCAAATTCGTGATGACGCTTTCTTTTGAGACATTATTTATCCCAAGCGCCAAGAGCACCTCTCGCGTGAATGGAAACTTAAAGTTTAATGAAAGCGTGAGCAAACGTAAATCCAGCCCGGGAAAAGCTCTAGAAAATCCCGTGGCTTCGGTGGCAAACGTCAACAGTGCGCCGACACCGATGATTCCGTGTGGGTGATAACCAAACAGATAATTTCCCGCCGGATCGAGCTCTGACATGACATGCAGCCGAACGGGGAAGTACTCGCTTAATACGCGCCAAAATGGTAGACGACGGAAAAGCGGAATAAACCGTTTACCAGATGCCGGCGCGCGCCGATCGAGAATCAAATACCACCCAATGTACACTAAAAACGCATACTTCAGCCACACGCTCGGTCCAAAAACGCAGTACGTTGGATAAATGAAGATTGCACTCAGCAACCACGCGTATATCATGACGACGATCCCCGCCTGCTCCGCATGAGGCCCGTATTCATCCGAAAGATTTGTTATGAACACACTCTTCACCAACGCGGTGAAGTATAGCCCGAGCGGGACGAATGCCTTGCCGATGACCGCGAACCACAGATAAAAGTTCACGGCCCAAAACGTCAACGCTGTTGCGCGCGCGATAAGGAACGAGTGAATCATGTCGTCAGTCCATGCATCGCACGCACATTCACGAGATCCGAGGGTCAAAAGAGTACATACCTGCCGCCTTGTGCCACGTCGTCGTCAACATCTCTGGCGGTTCGATGTACTTGGCCAAATTCTCAATCGAATCATCATCTTCTTCACGTGCGCGACGCACGCGGTGTGCGAGGCTTGAGTGATTGTCAAATGTGAGCATATCAACACTCCGCGGCATGTGGCCGCGCGCTCGTCGTCGGTGTCGACGACGACGCTGAAGAGCGCGACGTACAAGATGCGCGCCGCGGAGTTCCGTCTCGTCACTCACGCGCACGCACGCTCACGACACACCGACGCAAGATCACGACACGCAGACGTCGAACACGCGTGGACGAGTGAGAGTAATCGGACGCATCGACGCGCGCGGACGCGGGGGCATCGACGCGCGCGGACGCGGGCGTACCGACGCACGCTTGGTCGTTGACGTGGCGCTACGATTAGTGTTACGTCTTAGAAATGGTGTCTATGGCGCGTCGCGCGCGTTCGCCGGGTCTCAAGTCGTTCTTACGCGCGCTGTTGAGGTTAACGAACGCGGTCTTGCTCGTTGGAGGGTTGGCGACGGCGCTGTTTGCGTTTCATTTGTGGTTGGGATTCAACAAGCGACGCGTGGGTTGGGACGTCGACGACGACGCGTGGGGCGCAAAGTCGCCGCATCCATCGCCGCCGCCGCCAATGGAGGAGAATGCATCGAATGTTGACGTGGTCAAAGCGCGCGTGCATACATTTTTTGAGACAGAGCCTTGGTTTTTGTATTTTATCGGCGGGAGCGGGGGATACGCGGCGCTGACGGCGTGGTTGGGCTTGGCGGGCGCGGAAAATGCAAACGCGTGTTGTTTAGGTGTGTATGCGTATCAAGTTGGGTTTATGGTGCTATTGCAGGCGGCACTGGTCGCGTACTGTTCGAGCGGACAGGCGTTTAGATCGGTGCCGCGGGATATTACTGGCGAGCAAGCGCACGCCTGGGAACTCATCAAGGAACATCAAAACGCCGTAACGGCGTTGATGCTGGTGTTGTTCTTTGTGCAAATCCTAAGTATAATTTTAGCTATAGCGCTGCGACGCGCGGCCTTAGCGAGTGCAGGCGTCGATAGTGACGATGAGGACGATGATTATTACGTCGACAAGTATGGATTGGATCGTGAGCGCGCTCCGCTCGTCGGCAACACTAGCTCAGATGGCGCGTGGCGCACAAGAATGCGTGAAAAATATGGTTTAGACACGGCTGATTTTGAGCATAGTCCGTCAAGACCGCCACCGTCGCGGGTAGACAGAGATAGACGACGCGAGCGGGACTCACAGGCGTGTGTAATCATGTAGTTTGTGATTTCCTTGTGCAATTAACAAAAATCAAATCAATTTCTAATATTCGTGTGTTTTACTTGGATAAAAACGTCATATACGGATCTTGCGACGCCTCGAGCACATCCGGGCGTTCACTTTGCTTGTAGGATAAGCACTTGGTGATGAACGCTTTACCTTCAGCAGAAATTGTTGGCTTGTTCGGGAACTCTACCGTGGTCGCTTTGCGAATCGTACCACTCTGTAAGATTTGTTCTTGCGACATGTCGTGTCCAAACGGACGCTTGCCGTAAATCATTTGGAATAAGATAACACCGCATGACCACGTGTCAACTTTGCTAGAAATTTTGGGAGGTGCTGGTCCGGTTTCGAAACACTCGGGCGGCAAGTACCAATACGTCCCCGCGCCTTGAGAAGTGAGCTCCATACCACTATCGATGCCCGTACCTACACCTGCGCGCTCCTCCATGATTTTTGACAATCCGAAATCCGTGATTTTCACTCGCCCTGCTTCGTCAAAGAGAATGTTCCCCGGCTTCAGGTCGTAGTGAATGATTCGCTTCTGCCCTGAGCTCATGTACGCCAAGCCACTGAAGACTTGAGCTAAAATTGCACGAGCTTCGCGTTCACTGATGGATCCTTGAGACTTCAATCGTGCGTCAAGATCATCGCCAGTGCAAAGTTCTAAAACAGTGCAGAAACTATCTGAATCTACTTCGAACACATCGATCAAACGCACCACATGCGGATGGTCGAGGGATTTATGAATCGAACATTCACGGGCGGCGTGACGCACGTATGTGCGTTTGCGTTCTTCACTCCACTGTGGATTGAGTTGGTGCAACTTGCAAGCCACTTCACGCATCTGTACGCTATCCCACGCCTTGTACACTTCACTAAACCCACCACGTCCGAGAAGATTCATCAGCACGTAGCGATCACCTAACACTGGGTGCTTGTTAAATCTCGATCCATCTTCGTCGCGCGTACGCTTCAACGCACGAATGTGCGCCGCCTTTTCTCGCTCTAAGCTCTCGCGCTCAGCCTTGATCGCTTCTTCTTCTTTACGAATGATAGCCATGCGAGCCTTGTGAACTTCTTCACTCAATACGTACTCAGCGTGTGCCGCGGTGTCGGCAGCGACGCTTCCTGGAGGCGGCAAGTTTTTCTTTACTTGCTTGCGCTTTTCATCCGCCAACTTTTTAGACTCGGCCAAATTTTCCAAACGCTGATCGAGTTCATGAAAAGCGCGGCCATCTTCCCATACTTCTTGAAGAGCGGATCCGATGCGTTGCACTCCAATTGTACCCAGACGCAAGCCTTCTTCCGCGATTTGCATGCGCATTTGTTTACGCTCCAACATCGCCATGTTTACCGCGAGCTTTTGCACGCCGCTCTTACGCTCGGCATTCATCTTTTCATGCGCTTCTTTGATAAGGTTATTTTCTTGGCGCAACGCTTCGCAGCCGCGTTCGTATTCATCACGTTCGCTCTGCGCCGAGCGCAACTTTTCTTCCAAAGCTGCAACTTTCTTTTCAAATTCCACGCGCTCCTCTTCAAACTGCCGAACGTACCCTTGACTCGGCGTAGCTTCCATCAACGGCGAAGCAGACTTAAAACCTGACCCAGTGTTCTCAAAACGCTCCAATAACGATACGTGCGGTTCAGCCGTACTAACACCTGCCTTCTTGGCCGGATGTCGCGTCGAACGTGCCAATCCCCCGCTCGCCGCCCCTCCGAGACTTCGTTGACTCAAAGACATTTCATTCTCCGCCCCATCCGCGGCAAAACTTCGTCGACGACGCTTGCCACTTCCCGTAGTATCCACCGCAACGACACCAAACTCCGAATATCGACCACCACCTCTAGAACGTTCGTCCGTCGACCCGTCACCGTCGTCGCTGTCGCTGTCGCTACTGCTCGCGTCGAGCGAGCATCGCTCAAACGCCCCACCCGAGCCCCCAGTCGTCTTACGCCCACCACCACCGCTCGCGCCCGCCGAACCAACGCCACCGCACATCGCATCCTTCGACGCCGACGTCGGAGCGCCCTGTAACCGCCGCTCGAGCAGCGCCATGCGCGCGTCGTGCGACGTGCTCGTGTGGAACACTCGATCGTCCCGCTCGCGCGCCACGCGCGCTTCTAACGACGCATCATCCGTCTCCATTCTTGCACGAATGCGTCTATACCGTCCTCGACGACGACGGTGACGACGGTGACGACGACGACGAAGAAGATCTGTCCGCGCGTCCGATATCCCCGTCCCCGCGTCGACGACGCGCGTTCGTGTGCGGCGACAGCTCCCAAAGCGCCCAAAGCGAAAAAATTCAAACACGGCGTACACGGCCGATGTTCGGACATTCGGCG